>Ga0105044_10013589_pt1 | contig 11044 bp, 2 predicted proteins | sample MAT01_FD_78092 | JGI IMG/M metagenome (GOLD analysis project Ga0105044, IMG submission 78092) | Freshwater microbial communities from Lake Fryxell liftoff mats and glacier meltwater in Antarctica - MAT-01 | ecosystem: Environmental > Aquatic > Freshwater > Ice > Liftoff microbial mat | place... | reverse complement strand
TTATTACTTCTTTCAATTGCGAAGAAATCATTGTCCTGCTCAGATGCGGTGGACCAATCCAAAGCTACTTCTTTGTTCCTTTTGGCAGCGTTGAAACCGATCAGTTCTACTGGGAGGGCACCTTGCGAAGCTGCAATGAAGGGTGAAAATCCAGTAAAATTAGATACAGACTCAAAAGATGGATCGCCAGCAGAATAAGTGGCAACTGAGATTGGGTTAAAATTTGAACCACTCCATCGTCCAATTACTGGCAATGTTGTTGGACTGAAAGATGAGCCTTCAGTACCAGCAAGCCATTGAAGTTTTACTCTTGCATTTGATCCTCCTGCAGTTGATTCATTGAGTTCCCACTGGTATTGTATGCATTTGGTGGGATCAGGAACGGAAACACCATTACTTTGAAGTGGCTCCACTCTTGCTGTAAAGAAGTCTGTTGCGTGGCCACCTTGTGCTATAATTGAGGCTGGCATGTACGTGCCAGAAAGAGGTCCAACTGGAAATAATAAGGTAGTACTTGCAAGAACTCTTCTTCTCAACCCTCCTGTAGTTGATGCGGTACCTCCATCGGCACTGCAAGTACACACAAAGTTTGTAGCATTCGAAGTAATCGTTGTGCTGTTTGTTGATAATTCCATAACAAATCCATTCGTTCTGATCTGTCCAGTAGTTAAGATGAGATTGTTAGAGATATTAAAATCAGAAAGCAAAGCGACTCCAGCTGCATTATTAACAGTGACTGGTATCGTTCCAGTCATTACTGCATCATTTCCATTTACAGTTTGTTGGCTTGCACCATTCAATAAAATAGATCCATTACCTGTTCCAGTTTCTGATATCGTGCATGATACACATAAATCAAGATTTCCTTTGAGCGTAAGCGCTCCAACTTGATCACCACTGGTAAGAATTAAATCAGCTCCATTTTGCAAAGTTAAGTTTCCATCAATCACCAAACCTGGAAAAGCCGCAGCAGTAGCTGCAAGTCTTAAATCACCTGAAGCTCCAGTTGAAACCATTGTAAAGTCACCTTTGATTGTTCTAAGAGTTCCAAGTACATTCAGCGCAGTGTTAACACTATTGTTCCATACGAAATGGTAAAAATCTTGAATTAAGCCTGTCAGTCCGGTATTTGCAGCCAATATTTCACAAGTCGAACCTGTCTGCCAAGTTGCAGTTGGCACAGCTCCCGAACTTGTTGTCCAATTGTGTTGATACCTACCTCCATTCTCAACAGAAATGGTACCAGTTGTGGTTATTATTCCCAAAGTGTTCTTCAAAATTCCATTAACAGTTAAATCTGTACCAGTGCCATTATTTATAGTTAATGTGGCACTAATTACTTCGAGCGTACTCCCTACTTCTATGGTGGTTTGGTCCAAAGTTGTTGATGCCGAGATAGTTACAGCGTGTGGGGATCTTACATTAACACTCAAATCAGCTAAGGTAGGAGTAACTGCTGTTGGATTCCATGTAATTTCATCAACTGAACGTTCCCAAGTATTTGCACCTGTCCAGCTACCAGAAGCAATTGTTCTATAATAATAAAATACAGGTGTAGTTACGCATATTGTAAATGGTCCAAAACCCGTTGCACTTCCCCAACCATATATTCTAACAAAATAAGTTGCTCCAATAGTAAGACCTGTTGCATCCAGCACTTCTGTACCACCTGCATTTGTAGCGTCAGCACATGCAATATTTGTACCATTGCAGGCACCTGATCTTAAATCAACGACAGCATCTAAAGGAGAAGTACCAACAACGGTAATTCTTTGAGCGGTGGCTGTTGCTGTGAAGGAATACCAAACATCATCGTCGGCAGTTCCTGTAGTTAAATTACAAAGTAAATTTCCTGCGCCCGAATTTGTGGCCCCTACTGTGGTTCCTGTTACTGACGTTGTACAAACAAGATCCGCAGAAACACTTATACTTACAGCACCACTACAATTGTCATTGGCAAGTACCCCAGTTCCTGTCAATGATACTGCACAAGGATTCTCATTACTGTCAGAATTTCCTATTGAAATAGTTGCAGTTTTTGCGCCCGTTGTAGTTGGGGTGAACCTAATGACCGCATCAGAAAATGACCCAGGTGCAATAGGACTTGTTGGAGGTGTTACAATGGAAAACTGATTGGCGTTGGTTCCACTGATAACCAAAGGCAAGGTTACAGAAAGATCTGCTGTTCCTAAGTTTCTGATTCTGAATGTCAAATCTGAATTCTGATTGAGAACAACACTTCCATAAGCCAAAGTGGTAGCACCACAAGCAGTTGGAGTTCCAACAGGGTATTCTAATTGTATTTCAGCAAGACCTATTATAGTTAACAAATTGGCAGCTTGAAAAGTACTGCCTGAGTTGGTTTCATTTTCAGTATAGGTGAAATCAGCATCCATATCAGTAAAAGCTGAGATCGTGTTCCCTATTGTGGCTCCTGAAGTAATATCACAAGTAATAAATAACCAACGAGAACCCACAGGAATACTTCCACTACCTGTAAAAGAACTGAATGTTTGATCACCAGTAGCAGGACTAGGTAAGGTTTTAAGTAAGATATCGCCACCAAATACTGCATCAGTTGAAAGCCATAATTTAAAATTGGTCAGATCTGCGGCTACCCAAGTTCCACCTGTACTGGCCACCACTTGTGTAAGATTGACTGCTTGATTGGTTACATCGATTTTGGTAGTGTACAGTATGCTATTGGTTGAGCCTTGGTTGATATTGGAGGCAGCCGGAGTATTTCCAGTATGCATTACATTGGGAAGAGCAACACCTGTGCCTGTCAAACTTACTACACAAGGATCTTCACTGCCTGTGATGTCATTGTTAGCTATTGTAATGCTGCCGACTTTTGCGCCTCCTGAACTAGGAGCGAATCGGACGGTAACATCCGAAAATGCGCCCGGCACAATAGGATTGGCAGGTTGTGTTTGTATGGAATATTGATCTGCGTTTGCTCCACCAATAACCAATGGAAAAGTAGTTAAATTTAGATCTGCACCACCAGAATTTCGGATTCTGAAAACCAAATCTGAAGTTTGTCCCACCGTAACATTACCAAAAGCTACGGTCGTTGCCCCACAAGCTGTCGGGGTAGCAATTGGGTATTCCAATTGTATCTCAGGAACACCGGTTATTGTCATCTCATTTGCAGCTGCAAAATCACCACCACTGAAAGTTGGAACAGGGCTATAGGTCATGTTGCCATTTACAGTTGTTCTAGCAGAAACTGTTCGGCCAACTACTGCAGCTGTAGCAACATCACATGTAATAAAGAAATATCGAGTTCCATTGAGTGGTATATTGGAATTCAATCCAGAAAATGTTAAAGTACCAGGGGCAGGGCTGTTTAAGGTTGAAATTAGCACATCACCTCCAAAAGTATTGTCTGTAGAAATCCAAAGTTTACAATTTGCAAGGTCGCCTGACATCCACGTTCCTCCAGTTGTCGCAACCAATTGGGTCAGATTGGCAGTTGCAACTGTTGCATCCACTTGCAAGGAATGCAACACATTGTTGACAGATTGTTGTGCTATGTTGGCTGCAGCAGGTGAGGTACCTGTGTGGGTAATGTTTGGGGTTGCTATTGCAGAACCAATAATTGAAATATTATCAACGGCAATACCTGAGCTATTAGCATTTCCGTTATTTCCTCTCCAAGTAGCCCATCTAATTTGAACTACCGGTTGATTATTTGCGGCTACAGGTAAAATAATTGTTGGTGAGGCTTTGATTCCAGTAGTGCCTCCTGATTGTGAATAAGGGTTCCCCGTGCCAGCAACTGTGGTCCAAGTTCCAGATGTACCAACACGGTACTGCATAACAATACCTACAGTTTTTATTTGAGCATTAATTATTTCAACAACATAAGAAACAGAAATATTATTTAAATTCGTAGTAACAATGGCACAAGCAACTTGATTAACCCCGTCGGTACCACTATTACTGGTTTGAACATAAACTCTACCGTCAGAGGAAGTTGCAAAGCCATAGGTATTACCATTACCTTGGGGCGTCGTTGCAGCAGTAACATTAGCATTGTTATTAGGTACGCTTAATTCTGCTAGATTTTGGGTAGTAACTGATCCACCATCTAGGCCACTCCAAGAGGCTGTTCCTGTTGGCATAGTTGTAAATGTTGTTGTGCCAAAGCTTTGGGAATATGGTAGAGATTGCGCAGGAGGATTTGTCTGCCCCCGCCCACTAACAGCTAGTAAGGATAGAAAAGATATTATTAAAATGTGTCGAAGTAATTTCATGATAATTATGATAAAAATTAAAGATTTCTGGTCGAGTAATAGTTTTACAGTACAAATCTACAACCTTGCAGAATACTATTAATAGGGTTAACATATCATTTAAACTTAAAATAACATTGGCGTGGTGGTTTTTGTGCTATGATTTAATATTAGAGGCATCCCTAAAGGCGGTTGAAGATTTGGGATCAAACATGTATTATTTGAAATGAGGCAAACAAAGAACAAATGATAAATAAGCGATAATGTGACATGATATTTTATGACAAGGCAAAACCAAAACCCCTAGTTTTTCTAATTAAAAGTGACAAATAAGCAAAGAAAACAGCAATATAAAAAGCCTCAACTGCAACACCATTACCAATCCCAAAAAGCCTCTCCACCAAATTAATGCTAAGTTTGAGGGGTACCCCAGTAGCCCAAACAGAATAATATTTGGATAACCCAACTAGTAGTAATAATATTTCAAAATATATTTTTATATTATTAAACACTGCTTTACATTTACTTCACATTAAATAAATACTAACTTCAACTTGGGTTTTATGACTCATTGGATGTATTTGGGTTTTGTCTTTAAACATAACAAGAAAATTAAATCACAAACATGAAAAGAGTTTTACTTATTTCTAGAGCTTTATTGTTTTGCTCATTGCTTTTTGTCACCAACTCCGTTGATGCGCAATGCAATTGTGTGGGCAATGACATATGGCCAACGACCGATGTACCTGTGGTAAATGATGGTTTGACTAAAACGATTAGCACAGCTATTTTTGCTGGGGACAGTTCAAGATTAACTGGTTTTCAAGACAAAACCTATACATTTGCTTCCAATACCTTGACAGACAATTTGGTATTAAGACAAACCTGGCCATGTCTGACCTCAGGAACTACTCCTATTTCTTATACTTTCAGCGGTGCTTCAGGAGTTTATTCACTAACAACTTTAACCAATAGTTCGTGTGGGTATCAAGCAATATCCAGAACTACTTATTATACATGTGTTGATTGTGTTGCGGCCCCTGCGAATGATGATTGTGGTGGTTCAATATCATTAACTCCATCGATGAGTGGGACGTGCACAGGCACAGCAGGAACAGTTGCAGGAGCAACTCAATCTCAAGCTGCTTGCCTCGGTAGTTCCACCGCCGATGACGATGTTTGGTATTCTTTTGTAGCTACCCAGACCAATCACAATGTTGTTTTGTCAACAGTTACATGGGATATGGTTACAGAAGTTTTCTCTGGATCATGTGGAACATTAACTTCTATTGCTTGTTCTGATCCAGATATAACGAACTTATCGGGTTTGACAATTGGTGACACCTATTACCTTAGAGTGTATTCTAAATCGAGCTGGCAACGAGGTACTTTTAATGTTTGCATTGCCTCACCACCACCACCACCTGGCAATGATAATTGCTCAGGTGCAACAGCACTTACTGTTAATGCTGATTTGGCTTGTGGAACGACTTCCGCTGGAACTACAGTTGGCGCAACTCAATCTACTGAAACAGCTCCTTCATGTAGCGCATCAGGTATAGATGATGACGTGTGGTACACATTTGTAGCAACAGGAGCTCAACAAACTGTTGTTATTTCTGCTGCTTCATTGCAATCGACAATTGCTGTTTATTCAGGTTCATGTGGAGCACTCACTCAATTGTCGGGGGCGTGTGCGAATACCACATCTGGAACTGCAACTTTGAACCTAGGTGGTCTCACCAATGGCACAACTTATACCATACGTGTCTTCACAACTTCAACTGGAGTCACAGGAACTTTTACCATGTGTGTGGGTACGCCTCCTCCTCCTCCTGCTAATGATAACTGCGCAGGAGCAACAGCTTTGACTGTCAATGCAAACCTCGCATGTGGAGTTACAACCGACGGAACAACAGCATTCGCAACTCAATCTACTGAAACAGCTCCTTCATGTAGCGCATCAGGAATTGATGATGATGTGTGGTACACATTCACTGCTACAGGTGCCAAACATACTTTGGTTTTAAGTGCAGCGTCTGCTACAATGGCAGCTGCTGTTTACAGTGGTTCATGTGGATCCTTGACACAGTTATCTGGTGCTTGTGCATCCACTACTGCTGGTACGGTGACTATAAACCTGACTGGCTTAACCAATGCTACTGTTTACACTGTCAGGATTTTTACTACTGCAACTTCAGGTAACGGAACCCTGACACTGTGCTTAGGTACGCCACCAATAATCCCTGCTGATGATTGCACTAATCCAATTGATTTGGCGGGGCAGGTAAGCCCTTTAAGTGGCACAACAGTTGGTGCTACTAATGATTTTACAGCAACTTGCTATACCAACACAGCCCCTGATTTACTATACACCATCGATATTCCCTCAAATAATGTATTGCATATTGGTCAAACTGTGAATGCGTATGATTCTAGGAATTATATAGGATATTCTGGTGCTTGTCCAGGCGCCACACAAATTGCCTGTTGGGATGACCCTGATGAGATTAAAACAAAATGGCTAAATAATACTGGTTCAGGCCAATTGGTTTATTTTGTTCAAGATGGACACTTAAGTGGTTCTGGCACTTTTACACTTGCTTGGTTAAATACTCCTCAAGCAGCAAACGATGATTGCGCAGGCGCTGTTGCTGTAACAACATCTGCATCTGGTGCTTGTTCCTATACAACTCATAACACCTCTGGAGGAACCAAATCTGGCACACCCAATCCAACATGTACTTCAACAGATAATGATGAAGATGTTTGGTTTACTTTTACAACAACTTCTGCAGGAGCCTATATTGTGAGGTACAATGCATTAACTGCTACTTTCGGAACAGCCGCTACAATGGGTATTGACTTATACACTGGTTCCTGCGGAACTTTGAGTCCAGTAGGCGGTGTTTGTAACAATGCATTGGGAAGCAGTGGTTCTGGTTCATCTACTGTAACTTTAGCTGCTTCAACTACTTATACATTGAGAATGTGGATCACTGGAAATACCACTCAAACTACTTACGGAGTTGGTACATTTGGCTTGTGTGTTGAACAACCTGCAGCTTGCCCTTCTCCCTCTGCTTCAATTTCTGGTACCATTACAGCAACAAGCGCTATTCTCAACTGGACTGAAAATGGGTCAGCAACCAATTGGGATATCAGTTATGGAGTTGCTCCTTTAGCTGATCCAAATGCCGGAACCATTATTAATACTTCAACAAAACCTTATACATTAAATCCACCGCTTTCTCCTGAAACAACTTACGACTTTTATGTAAGATCATATTGTGGAGGTACGCCGAGTGCGTGGTCAAGTCCCAAAGCTACTTTTACAACCCTGTTTGATTGTGCAACATCAACTGTATTAACTTGCGGTGGGTCAGTAACATCAGGAAATTTGGCAGTGGCAGGCGGTATTTGGTCTTTTCCGGGTACATTTCCAGCAAATTCATGTGGTTTCTCTACTCTTGGCAAAGAAAAAGTTTACAGATTTACCCCTACCACTACTGGAACTCATGCAATTAATATTACCAGTGTTAATGGCGGTACTGGTTATAATGATTATTTTTTTAAAGTAGGAGGTTCCTGTTCCAATACTGGTTGGACATGTATTAGGGATTTAAATACTGTTTCTAGCACAAGTTTTGGACCTTTAACTGCTGGAGTAGAATATTATTTATTGCTAGATGCCGAATCCGCAGCTTCAACTGCGAACCACACGTTTAACATTACTTGTGCTGTTGATCAAACCTATGTTTCATCCAATACCTCTCAACTTATTGCGGACGTTCCTTCACCTGTAAGCGCAGGTTCTGTAAACAGTAGAGTAATGCAAGTGCAAGTTGTGGTTATTGGTGGTGGACCGGCCATCAATGTAACTCAATTGAACCTCAACACAACAGGAACAACAACACCAGCTGATATTGTGAACGCAAAAGTTTTTTATACTGGGACTAGCGCTACATTCTCAACTGCAACACAATTCGGAACTACTGTTGTAACTCCTTCAGGCGCATTTTCAGTTAACGGAACCCAAGCTATGACTGGAGGGTTAGCAAATACTACCAATTATTTCTGGGTAACCTACGATGTGGCATGCGCGGCAGCAGGACCTTTAGATGTTCAATGCACATCCATTGTAATTGGTGGCAACACTCAAACACCTACTACTACGTCACCTGCTGAAACCATTATTGTTAATGCTATTTCTTCATTCAATACCAATGCAGATGGAAACTTTAGTAATCCAAGTACATGGGCTTGTGGAGTACCACCGTCAGGTACTGCTCTTCCGATTAACATAAATAATAATGTAACTTTTGATCAAAATTTTAGTTTGAATGGCAACTTGGTTATAGCTGCCAATAGAACTTTAAGCATACCTACGAACACATTAACCGTTAACCCATTAGCAACAACACCTACAATAGCTGTTTCATTAATTGTGAACGGTACGATGACTTTGTCAGGAACCGGGGTATTCACAATAGGCTCTTCCCTTCCTGGCACAGGAACTGCCAATATGACCATTGCTTCTGGCGGTATTGTCAATGTGAACACCGGGGGAACATTAAACGTAGGAACGTCAAATTTGGGAACTACAGCTTCCAATTTGACTGTTAGTTTTGGTGGGCAATTGTTCAATGCAGGAGGAGTCACTAATGTTGGGCCTACAGGTGGATTTAGGCGAACATTAACAAATACTGGAACATTTAATATATCAGGAGGCACAGTTAACATGAATGGTACTATTGCTTCATCAGGTAATTTTAGTATGTCTAGCGGAGATTTAAATATAGATTCAAACGATGGTGTGGTAGTTCAAGCAGCTAATTCATTTGCAATTACAAGTGCTAGTGGAACAGTAAATGGAGGGACCATTACTTTTGTTGATCCGTCTTTTAGTGGTACATTTCGAGTTTTATCATATGCATCAGGTTCCGACTTGACTTGGTCTGGGAATACTGTTGTTTTAGGTAGTTCCACGGGTTCAAATAGTTCTACTGGAACAGTGGGATTTTCAATTGATACCTATGTCAGTACGGGAAGACTATTTTTAAATAGTGTGACATGTGCTGGCGGAAGTGGGACAAATAGATTTGCAAGCGGTCCTTCTGCTACAGGCAATGATCTGGGAGTGGCCGGCACTTTTACGGTTAATTCAGGAAGTGAATTCAGACAAATTACTAATGGTGGCACCAGTCTTTCTGGGAATATTGTAAATAATGGAACTATAACAATTATTAATACCCTCAGACTTGCAAGGTCAAGCGGCGCTGCAGCTACCATAGCACAGTCAATTTCTGGAAATGGTATATGGAGAAATCTTTCAGCATTTCCTACGGCTAATATGACATCACTTACGGTTAACAACACAAGTGGCACCCCAATAGTGCTTCCTAGTGCAATGATAACTGGTACTGGTACAGGATCAGTTTCTGGCACATTGACTTTGACTGCTGGAGTTCTTGATTTGAATGGAGGAACATTAACTCTTGGTACAGGAACTGGAGCTACTGGATCTTTTGCTGTTCCGTCAAATACAACTACACCTGTATCTTGGATTGCAGGTACTTTTCAAAGATGGATTGCTTCAGCGTCCGCTGGTATACGATATTTTCCAGTAGGAACAACAACTACATCACGTTTAATCTCGATTAATTATCCCACTGGAGCTACAATAGGTGGCAGGCTAGCTGCAACATTTGTATCTTCTACACCAGGTACAGCAGGTCTTCCAATTACCTATAACACACTTACATGTGCGGCAGTATCGCCAACTGGGTATTGGCAGATGACTCCAATTACATTGGCAGGCGGCACATATACTGCAATAATAGATGCGACTGGCTTTAGGAAATCGGATGGTTCTACTGCAATTACAGATTTAACAGGGATTCGATTGGCTAAACGCCCTGACGCAGGGAACTGGGCAGATGCAGCCACCGCTGCTGCACCAGCGAACCTTAATTTAATTACTGCTTCAGGGATGACTGGATTTTCCGTATTTGGAGTTATTGGAACACAATCTGCACTCCCAGTCGAACTCACAAAATTCTCAGGAATTTCCCGTGACAAATCGAATCTATTGAATTGGGAGAGTTCCTCAGAATTGAATTTTGACCGTTATGTTCTGGAGCGTGGCCCGGATGCAAGGGAAGAATTGTTCACTCCTATCACTGAAGTTTTGGGTACTGGATCAGTCACTTTAGCTGCTTCTTACAAATTTGAAGACACCAATCCATTGGCTTTATCCTACTATCGCCTAAAAATGATGGATCTAGATGGCAGCTATGAATATTCTAAGATCATCGTCCTAGAAAATACTTCTGCTGCAACTGGCAATGTTCTGGTTTATCCAAACCCTACTCAACATGCCATCAATTTAGCTTTCGATTCAGAAAATTCAACGGATTATCTCATCACCATCACCGACCTGACCGGCAAGATCATGAGCCGAATAACCTACGAGGCATATTCTGGCAAAAACGTGAAGGAAATAAATATTGCAAACTATCCAGCTGGCTTCTACCAAGTCAATGTGTCGGGTGGCAATATCAACCAAAATGTAAAAATCATCAAGGAGTAATTGACTCCTAGTTATTAAGAATCAGAAAAGGCACTCAGCAATGGGTGCCTTTTTTGTTTTTTGGCTGAGGTCACTTTGGTATTATTTCAGCTTTTGTCTTTTGTTTTTACCTCACCCCCCAGCCCTCAAGAAGTAAGGAAAGAAAAATTTAACCCCCCTCTCTTTAAAGTAAGGGCCCGGGGGTGTCACGTTCCCACTTAATGACAAAAGA
>Ga0105044_10013588_pt1 | contig 11045 bp, 7 predicted proteins | sample MAT01_FD_78092 | JGI IMG/M metagenome (GOLD analysis project Ga0105044, IMG submission 78092) | Freshwater microbial communities from Lake Fryxell liftoff mats and glacier meltwater in Antarctica - MAT-01 | ecosystem: Environmental > Aquatic > Freshwater > Ice > Liftoff microbial mat | place... | reverse complement strand
GACCGGACGCTCGGAAATTGCCGAACAAACGTAACAAGCTGTCGCGCCGGGTCAACTCAAATAACGGCAGGCCGCACCGCGCAAGCCACTTCCGGATGGCCATCGCAGATCTGCAACCCAGCCGTGTCTGCGCACTTGTCACACCTGACCGAGTTCTCCCATGGCGTACAGGCTCGACGCGTCCGCGGTGATGCGACCAGCGAACGTCGCGGCGTCGGTATCAATTTTCCCGGCGATCCGGGATCTGACCTGACCTGACCTGGCTTTCGAACGAACTCTCGTGGCTGGGCATCACCCTCGGGGCCGGAGAGGTGGTCACGACCGGAACCTGCAGGGTGCCGTTCGACGTGTCGCCCGGCGACGACGGGTCGGTCGATTGCGGCATCCCCGGAAGGATTGGGATTCGATCCATTTGACTGCCGGCCTCCGGCGCGCACTCCGTTTATCCTGTCGAACGCCAGCGGGCCGGGCCGAGTTGGTGGATCGAACGGCCCCGGGCATCGACGGCGACGGTCACGGGCATGTCGACGACTTTGAATTCGCGAATGGCTTCCATGCCAAATTCCTCGAAGGCCACAATCCTGGATGAGCGGATCGCTTTGGAAACGAGAAATGCCGCACCTCCGATGGCCACCAGATAGGCGCAACCGTGCCTGGCGATGTCTGCAACGGTTTGCGGCCCGCGTTCGGCCTTGCCGATCATCAGGAGCAGGCCGGTGTCGGCCAACAACCGGCCCGTGTAGGGGTCCATGCGTGTTGCGGTTGTCGGGCCAGCCGGGCCGACGACCTCGCCGTCTATCGGATCCACCGGACCGACATAATAGATCGCACGGCCCCGAAGATCGACCGGGAGCGGTTGACCGGCGTCGAGCATGTCGACGAGTGTCTTGTGGGCCTTGTCGCGGGCCGTCAGCAAACGGCCCGATATCAAAAGCAGGTCGCCGGCGTTCCAGCCTGAGATGTCCTGCTTGCTGATCCCATCGAGGTTGACCTTGCGCGTGCTGTGCGCGCTGGCTTTCAGGACGATATCCGGCCACAGATCGATATCCGGCGGCACGAATTGCGCGGGCCCCGAGCCGTCGAGGACAAACCTGGTATGCCGGTCTGCGGCGCATTGCGGAATAAGCGCAACGGGAAGGGACGCCGCATGCGTGGCGAACATCTTCAGTTTCACGTCGACGACAGTGGTAAGCCCGCCCAGGCCTTGCGCACCAATGCCCAGAGCGTTGATTTTCTCCCAGATTTCGAGCCGCAGCGCTTCGACCCTGTCCTGCGGGCCCCGACGGCGCAATTCGAGCATGTCGAGCGGCTCGAGCAGCGCTTCTTTGGCCAACAGCATCGCGCGCTCGGAGTTGCCGCCCACCCCGATCCCCAGGATGCCCGGCGGACACCATCCTGCCCCCATGCGGCCGACTTCGTCCAGAATCCAGTCGACCACAGAATCGCCGGGGTTGAGAACCCTGAAGCGGGCCTTGTTCTCGGAACCGCCGCCCTTCGCGGCAACATGGACCGCGACCGTGTCGCCGGCGACCAGTTCGACGTTCAGTATGCCGGGGGTATTGTCGCCGGTATTCTTCCGGTCGAAAATCGGATCGTCCACGACAGAGGCGCGCAGCGGGTTCGATTCCCGCTTCCATGCTCTGCGGATGCCTTCGTCCACGATATCGCAAAGGGGCAGACGCGAATCGAAGCGGGACTGCATTCCAACTTTCATGAAGATCGTGGCGATCCCGGTGTCCTGGCAAATCGGGCGCCGTCCAAGGAACGCCATCCGCGAGTTCACGAGAATCTGCGCGATGGCATCACGCGCTGCCGGGCTTTCCTCGCGGTCGTAGCTCTCCGACAGGTGTCGAATATAGTCCGGCGGATGGTAGTACGAAATGAACTGCAACGCATCCGCGATGCTCAGGATCAGGTCGTCAGCCTTGATGATCGTGCTCACTTTGGGGACCTTCGGCCGTTGTCGCTCGCTCACTGCATATCAGGTCTTGTCGTGAAACTCCTCGCGAATGCGATCGCCATGCTCGCCGACAGCCGGGACGCGACCATGCCGGGGCATCTCGCCGTCAGAAATCACCGGTGGCGCAACAACCGACGCGATGCCGTTCGGCGTGCGGATGTCGACACGCCGCAGGGCAGGGTGCGTTGACCGGTCGCGCAACGCGTTCACAAAGCCAGAGGCAATATTCGCCGCCTTCAGTTTCGCGGCAGCCTCAACCCGCGACAGTGTGTTCATGCAGAAGGCGACACGGCTGTCGACCTCGGTTCTGTTGGCCACCCGACTTGTATTGCTCTCGAAGCCTCGTTGTTCCGGAAGGCCAGCCCGTAAATGCTGCGGCTTGTCAGCGATTCATGGACGCCGCTGTGCGCTGCCATTTCCCCGGTGACCGCCAGTTTCAGAACGCTTGGAGAAGGGGCAGCGGGACGAACTGACGATGCAAGGGTGGTCCTGGCGACCAGAACACGGCATAAGGTGACGAAGCATCGCCGGCAGCGTGGGGAAACGCGCCGTACATCCCCCGCGACTACAGCACGGGTTACGACTTATGCAATTATGGTTGACCCGGATTCAAAGGGGTGAAAGTCAATTGACCGGTATTTTTGTAGCGAGTGCGCCTGGTTTTCAGGGCTTCTGAACTGCGTTGGCCAAGGGGCCACGCCAAATCGTGGGAACCGTATGTTGGACAAGGTCGACAGGAACAGCCTACTTGCAACCTCGTTTCCGATGGACAATGTCTTCATCGGTGGGCGGTTTCAGCCTGCGAGTTCCGGCAAAATGCTCCCGGTGGTCGATCCGTCGACCGGAAAGGAAATCGGGTCAATCGCGCGGGGCATGAAGGCCGATGTGGATGCGGCTGTGGAGGCCGCGCGGCGGGCGTTCCGTGGCGCATGGGGCAAGCTCAGTGCTACCGAACGGGGCCGGATGCTGACGAAGATGTCAGGGATTGTGCTAGAGCGGGCTGACGAACTCGCCCGACTGGAATCCCAGGACGTTGGCAAGCCGCTGCGTCAGGCAAAGGCAGACGCGTTGGCACTGGCTCGCTACCTTGAGTATTATGGCGGCGCGGCGGACAAACTGCACAGCGAGATCATTCCCTATGAGGCCGGCTATACGGTCCTGATGTTGCGTGAACCGCTGGGTGTCACCGGACATATCATCCCCTGGAACTATCCGATGCAGATCATCGGCCGCAGCGTGGCAGCTTCGCTTGCCGCCGGAAACGCAACCGTGGTCAAGCCGGCCGAGGAGGCCTGTCTCTCGGCCCTCTTCGTCGCCGAAATTGCCCAACAGGCCGGGCTTCCCGACGGCGCGTTCAACGTGGTCCCGGGATTGGGAGAGGAGGCAGGCGCCGCATTGTCGTCGCATCGCGGGATCAACCACCTGTCTTTCACCGGTTCCGTGTCCACCGGCATCTTCGTTCAGACTGCGGCAGCACAGAATTCAGTTCCGGTAACGCTGGAACTTGGCGGGAAATCACCGCAGGTGGTCTTTGGCGACGCCGATCTGGACGCCGCGTTACCATTTCTAGTCAACGCCGGTATTCAGAACGCCGGCCAGACCTGTTCAGCCTCGGCTCGCATTCTTGTGCAGCGGCCGATCTACGACGAGGTCGTGTCACGCATGGCGCAGCGCTACCGCGGTCTCAAGGTCGGCCCCTCGCTTGAGGACTTCGATGTCGGCCCGCTGGTGTCGCAACGTCAACGCGAGATTGTGGAAGGCTACCTGAGCCCCGCTGTTGTCGGTTCGCTCTCTTTCGCAGCCCAGTCCGAAATCATCGGTGACGCCCCAAAGGCCGGGTTTTATGTCAAGCCCACTCTCATTCCTGATGTGCCCTCCGATCACCGCCTGTTTCAGGAGGAAATCTTCGGGCCGGTCCAGACGGTCACGCCGTTCGATACCGAAGAAGAAGCCGTAGCGCTAGCCAATGGCACCGACTACGGCCTCGTTTCGGGTGTGTGGAGCCGCGACGGCGGCATCCAGCTCAGAATGGCTCGGGCAATCCAGGCCGGTCAGGTGTTTGTCAATAACTATGGCGCTGGCGGCGGCGTGGAACTGCCGTTCGGCGGCGTGAAACGTTCCGGCCACGGTCGCGAAAAGGGTTTTGAAGCCTTGTACGGATTCACCGCAGTCAAGACCGTCGCGATCAGGCACGGCTGATAATCCCGCCGATGTCTTGTGTTTGGCCGTATGCGGCGTCTCTGACCCATTGATTTCCTCCGGTGAGGGCCCGCCCGGGTACAGGTTCTGTCGGTCTAGGACACGGGAGGGCGTCGGGCGGATCGCGGGAAGACCCGGATCGTCGGAAAGAGCCACCTTGGCGGGGCAACGATCGCCGATATTGCACGGCGGCATGAGATTTCACGCCTGATGCTTTGCGATTGGCGGGGTCGGCGTGGGCCTGGATTGCCGGAAGGCGGTTCTCGCTTCATGCTGCGGAACGTACCGGCTCGATCCGGGTTTGCTTGACAGGGCACGCGGTATCCCACTATGCTAATAATTATAAGCCAAACTGCGTCGCCACCCGGAGTTCCGCGATGATCCTGCACTCCCAGCCGCCCGCCCAGGGCGAAATCGTCACCGACGCAGACACCTTGCAGCGCGACGGGATTGTGGGTCGCAAGGCTGCATTTTCGCGCCAGTTTGCCGAAGCGATGCGCGAAGACATGATGACCGCCTTCTGGAAGGCCATCCAGCGCCCAGGCGGAACCGTCGGGCGCGGCCCCCGTCGCTGGTATGTCGAAATCCATCCGCAGGAGTTCGGCGGTTTTGTCGAACTGACCTCGCATCCCTGGATCACGGGGATGTGCCGGGCCGCACTGGGCCCTGACTACCGCATCGTCGAGATCGGCTTTGACACCCCCTTTCAAGGGGCACGGAACCAGCCCTGGCATCGCGATTTCCCCTCGCCCCCCGACACCTGGCAGGACCGGCGCATCACTTCGCTTGCGTTCAACCTGACCGGGGTGGACGTGACCCCCGACATGGGGCCCTTCGAGGTGGCCCCCGGCACGCAGTACGACGATGGCCGTGACTGGACGCACGAGATGTTTCCCGACAAGGCGCTGTGGCCCGCTTTTGCCGAACGGGGGGTCAAGAAGTATCCGCAGATGGGCGACGTGTCCTGCCGCTCGGCGCTGACGATGCATCGCGGCACGGCGCATCCTTCGCCTGTCGCGCGGCCGGTTCTGGTGCTGGGGGTGGATGCCCCGGGTGCCGGGCACGACGCGCTGCATGACCTGATGGTGACGCAGGATTATCTTGACGCGCTGCCCCCGGTGGTGCGCGACCACCTGACCTGCCGGGTCGTGGACGCTCTCGTGCCGGTGACCCAGAAGCACGATATCGAAGGATTGGTGATGGGCGTCGAATGATGGCGCGGGGCAGGCCTGCCGCCAGCCTGACGGGCATCTCTTGCAGGCCATAGCGCCGGAGGTCCCGCGTCAGGGACCGGACTTTGCCGCTGCGGGCCGATCAAACACATAGTCCGTGACGTGATCGTAGATGTCCCCGGCAGCCAGACGGGCCGGGGGAAAGCCCGGTTGGTTGGGGCTGTCGGGGAAGAACTGGGTTTCCAGGCACAGCCCGGCCCTTGCGCCATAGATTTGCCCGCGCAACCCCGGAACCGACAGGCGGATCAGGTGACCGTCATAGACCTGAAGCCCCGGTTTGGTGGTCAGAACCGTCAGTCTTAGGCCGGAGAGCGGCGAGATAAGCCTTGCAGCGCGCTGCAGCCGGGCCGGGCCGCGTCGTCTCAGAACAAAGTTCTGGTCCAGTGCCCCGCAAAGGCCGGGGTCCGACAGCAGGCGTGCCCGGCGCAGGTCGAGGTCGGTGCCCGCAACCGGCAGGACGCGCCCGGTCGGGATCAGGTCCGGGCCGACCTCGGTGTGGGTGTCGGACCAGACACGGAGCGAATGGCCGTCGATCGCGCTGCTGCCATCCAGATTGAAATACGAGTGCTGCGACAGGTTCACCACGGTCTCGAGGGTCGCTTGCGCGCGAAACTCGACCCGCAGCGTCGCTCTGCCGACAAGCGAATAGCGACATTGCACCGAAAGCCTGCCGGGAAACCCCTGATCGCCGTCGGGCGAGATCAGCCCGAGGGTCACACTGTCGGGCGACAGATCGAGCACGTCCCACACCCGGCTTGAAAACCCGTCCGACCCGCCGTGCAGCGAAACATCGCTGCCTTCGTTGCGGTCAAGCGCATGCCACGTTCCACCGAGCCGGAAGCCGCCCCCCGAGATCCGGTTGGCATAGCGTCCGACGACCGCGCCGAAATAAGGCGAATGCACCGGATAGTCGGCGAATCTGTCAAAACCCAGTACCACCCCTTGGCGATGCCCCGGCCCGACCGGGATTGTCAGGTCGCGGATCACCGCGCCCCAGGTCAGGATGCGGGCCTCGGGGCCCTCGGCTGTGCCCAGCGTGATTTCGTGAACGTCCCGGCCCCCGTACTGACCGACCGGAGGAAGGTGACGGGTTGGCCCGGCCGGGACGGGGCCTTCGGCGAAGGGGGGAAAGACGCTCATCCCCCCGCCGCGCCCGATGGTCGCCGCGCCGGGTCTGCGAGCCGGGCCTGAAGCACCACGACGGCCAGCAGGAACAGGCCGCGGATCACCGATTGCCAATAGGCCGAAAGGGAAATCCAGCCCTTGCCATTCTCGAAGTTCAGGATCGTGAACAGAACGCCCATCAGCAGCACGCCTGCCAGCGTCGCCAGGACCGAGCCCGCGCCGCCGGTCAGCAGCGTGCCGCCGACGACCACGGCGGCGATGGCGAACAACTCCCACCCCTTGCCCTCGATCGGCTGCCCGGCGCCGAACTGCGCGGCAAGGACCACGCCCGCCAATCCGGCCAGCCCGCCACAGGCCAGATAGACGGCGAACAGCACCCGGTCGGCCGGAAGGCCCATCAGGCGCGCCGCGTCTTCGTTGTCGCCCACCGCCAGAACCGTACGCCCGCCGCTGGTCAGGTTCAGAACCACCGAGCCTGCCACATAGGCCAGGGCAGCGATCAGCGCGGGCACCGGCAGGCCCCACAGATTGCCTTGCCCCAGCCAGGTGAACCCGGTCTGATAGGACACCGGGATCGTCTGGTTGCCCGACAACAGCAGCGCCAACCCCCCCGCCGCCAGCATTGTCGCCAGCGTTGTGATGAAGGGCATGATCTGCAGCCGGATGATGATCAGCCCGTTCACCAGCCCGACGCCAAACCCGGCCAGAACCCCTGCTGTCAGTCCAGCCACCGCGCCGTAATGGCTGAATTGCGCGGCAACCACGCTGGCCAGTGCCGCCGTGGCCCCGACCGACAGGTCGATCCCGCCGGTCATGATCACAAAGCACATCCCCAGCGAGACCAGCGCGAACATCGAATTATAGCGCAGCACGCTCATCACGTTGAAAAGGCCCAGAAAGTTGTCGTACCGCAGCCAACCGAACAGAATCACGCCCGCCAACGCCAGCACGACGCCATAACTGGCCAGAAAGCTGCCCGAGGTGATCCGCTGCGTCATGCCCGTTTTCCCCGTTGCTGCAACCAGACGGCCGCGACGATGATGGCGGCCTTCACCACCATCGCCGCTGCATCGGGCACCCCGTTCGCCAGCAGCGTGTAGCGGACGATCTGGATGGTGAAGGCGCCGACCAGCGTGCCCCAGACAGTGGCCCTCCCGCCGGTGAGAAGCGTGCCGCCCACCGCCACGGCTGCGATCGCATCCAACTCGATCCCCAAGCCCACAAGGTTCGCATCCGAAGCGGAGTTGATGGCGACAACGATCAGCCCGGCGATGCCGGCCAGAAAGCCGCTGATCGCATAGACCGCGATCTTGACCCGGGCGACCGGCACCCCTGCCAGCACCGCCGCCCGGTCGTTGCCGCCGATGGCCAGCACTTGGCGGCCAAAGACCGTCCGGCGCAGCGCCCAGGCCGCCACCACGACGAAAATCAGCATGAGGATCGCCTGCACCGGGATGCCGAACATCCGGCCCAGTCCGATGAACTGGAACTCCGGCACCTTGAACACCTGAAGATTGCCGTTCGTCATCACCTGCGCAATGCCGCGCCCGGCGATGAACAGCACCAGCGTCGCCACGATGGGTTGAATGTTGAACCGCGCGATCAGCCAGCCGTTGAAGGCGCCGAGCAGCGCCGTGGCACCGAGTGCGACAAGGATGGCGACCGTGACCGCAAGCCAGACCGGCCCGATGGTGAACAGCGTTCCCAGAAAGATCATCGGCGCCAGCGCGCCCGCGATGGCCATGAGCGAGCCCACCGACAGGTCGATGCCGCCGGTCGCGATCACCAGCGTCATGCCCACGGCCACGATCACGATGGTGCAGACCTGGGTAAGGTTCACATTCAACGTCTGAAGCGTCAGAAAGTTGGGCGTGATCAGGATGTTCAGCACGATCAGCGCCAACAGCGCCAGCAGCGGGCCGTGACGCCCCAGCGATACGATCAGGCCGCCGTCAGACATGCGCTGCCTGTCCGGTGCCGTGTGCCATCGCCTGCAACACGTTGGGTTCGGTGATGTCGCTTCGCGACAGGTCGGCCACGCTCAATCCTTCGCGTAACACGAACACCCGCGCGGCACCTTCGATCACTTCCTCCAGTTCGGACGAGATCATCAGAACGGTCAGCCCTTCGGCAGCAAGGCGGGCCACCAGCTTCTGAATCTCGGCCTTGGCCCCCACGTCGATGCCGCGGGTGGGTTCGTCCAGGATCAGCAGGCGCGGCGACAGGGCCAGCCAGCGGCCAAGCAGCACCTTCTGCTGGTTGCCGCCGGACAGTTCGCGGATCTTCTGGTCAGGCCCCGAGCATTTTATTCCAAGGCTCTTGATGAACCCGGCCACAATGTCCTTTTGCCGCGTCTCGTCCACGATGCCTGCGCGTGCGAGTTTGGGCATCAGAGCCAGCATCATGTTTTCTGCGACCGTCATCTCGGGCACGATGCCTTCGATCTTGCGGTCCTCGGTGCAGAATCCGATTCCGGCCGCGATCGCGTCGGCAGGCTGGCGCGGGGCAAAGGCCCGACCGTCCAGCATCATCCGGCCGGCCAGCGGCCGCGACGCACCGAACAGCAACCGCGCCGTTTCGGTGCGCCCGGCCCCCAGCAATCCGGCAAAACCGGTGATCTCGCCCTTGCGCAGGGCAAAGCTGACATCGCGCACATGGCGCCCGTCCGACAGCCCTTCGGCGGTGAACAGCGCCGGGCCGGCGGCGGCGGCGGGCGGTGCTGCGAAGGCCGTCGCATGGCCGGTCGTCCGGGCAATCTCGCGCCCGAGCATGGTCGAGATGAGATCGAGCTTGCCGATCTCCGACATGGCGGCGCTGTGTACCGTCCGCCCGTCGCGCATGATCGTGACGCGGTCGCAGATGGCATACAGCTCGTCCAGCTTGTGGCTGACGAAGATCACCGAAAGCCCCTCGGCCCGCAGTTGGCGGACCACGTCGAACAGCACGCCCGCCTCGCGGTCGTCCAGGGACGAGGTGGGTTCGTCCATGATCACCAGACGCGCGGAAAAGCCGATGGCGCGGGCGATGGCGATCATCTGCTGGGTCGCGGTGCTGAACTGACCCAGGGGGCTGCGGACGTCGATGGCAAGGTTAAACCGGCTCAGCAGCCTGCGCGCCTCGTCGTGCATCGCGCGCCAGTCGAGCAGACCAAAGCGGCGCATCTCGCGCCCCAGACAGATGTTCTCGGTCACCGACTGCTTCGGGACCAGATTGATTTCCTGATAGATCGTGCTGATGCCCGCATGCTGCGCCGCACCCGGGGATGCCACCTCGAAAGGGGCCCCGGCGAACAGCACCTCGCCTTGGTCCTTGCGGTGGTATCCGGTCAGGATCTTGATCATGGTGGATTTGCCCGCGCCGTTCTGGCCGACCAGCGCGTGGACCTCACCCATGCCGACCTGCAGCGACGCACCGTCCAGCGCAACCGTGCCGCCAAAGCATTTGGTCATTCCGGTCATGGTCAGAAGAGGGGGGGCCGCCATCCGGTTTTCTTTCGTCACGTTCGGTCAAAATTTGGCGAAAGCCGTTGCCCGGAGGGTCGGGCAAAGCGTTGCAGCCCGCAGGTGAAGGACGCACCGGTGCGACCTTTGCGAAGGGTCGGCACCGGTGCGGTTACCGCAAAGAGAGAGGATTCAGTATGCGGTGGCAAGCATTTCGGCCGCATTCTCGATGGTATAGAAATTGTCGGGGTTGATGATCTTTGGCGGGATCGCCTCGCCGTTGGCAAAGGCCACGGCCGTGTCAAAGGCTTTCGGCCCGAAGCGCGGGTTGCATTCGCAGACCGCGTTGACCTTGCCGTCGATGATCAGCTGGATGATCTCGCGCCCGCCGTCGATCGACAGGATCAACACATCCTTGCCCGCAGCCTTGCCCGCCGCCTCGATGGCCGAAATCGCGCCGATCGCCATCTCGTCGTTGTGGGCATAGATCACGTTGGCCTCGGGATGGGCCTGCAGCAGGGTCTCGGCCACCTGACGGCCCTTGTCGCGGGCAAAGTCGCCGGTCTGCGAGGCGACGATGGTGAACTCCGGATGCCCGGCCATGTAATCGTCGAAGCCCTTCTTGCGGTCGTTGGCAGGCGACGATCCTGTCGTGCCTTCCAGCTGGATGATCGTGGTCTTGCCGCCGGCATTCGCCACCAGCCATTCGGCAACGCGGCGGCCTTCCTCGACGAAGTCGGATCCGATGAAGGTCACATAATCCTCGCCCGCCACGGCCAGCGTCTGATCGACATTGCGGTCCAGCAGGATCACCGGGATATTCGCGCCCTTGGCCGACATGATTGCCGGGATCAACGGAATTTCCTCGCGCGGGGCCAGGAAGATCAGATCGACGCCTTGCGCGATCATCGAGTTCACGTCCGACACCTGCTTTGCAGCCGATCCGGCGGCGTCGGTGTAGACAAGCTGCCAGCCACGCTTCTCGGCCTCGGCCTGCATCGAGGCGGTCTGGGCCAGCCGCCACGGATTGTTGCTTTCGGTCTGCGCGAAGCCGACCTTGTAGGTGTCTTTCTTGGCAAGCTTCGGCAG
>Ga0105044_10013587_pt1 | contig 11045 bp, 8 predicted proteins | sample MAT01_FD_78092 | JGI IMG/M metagenome (GOLD analysis project Ga0105044, IMG submission 78092) | Freshwater microbial communities from Lake Fryxell liftoff mats and glacier meltwater in Antarctica - MAT-01 | ecosystem: Environmental > Aquatic > Freshwater > Ice > Liftoff microbial mat | place... | reverse complement strand
TTGTCGATGGCCCAGACCGCGAAGGCGAAGTCATGGGCGACTTCCTTCAGATAGTCGAACCGGCCTGACGCCCCGCCATGCCCGGCTTCCATGTTGATCTTCAGCAGGATCGGCTTGCCCGAGGTCGTGGCCGGGCGCAGTTTCGCCACCCACTTCTCCGGCTCCCAGTAGGTCACCCGCGGATCGGACAGGCCCCCGGTCGCCAGCACCGCCGGATACGCCATCGGCGCCACCTGATCGTAGGGACTGTAGCTCATCATATAGTCATAGGCCTCGGGGTCCTCGATCGGATTGCCCCATTCGGGCCACTCCGGCGGCGTCAGCGGCAGGCTCGTGTCGCTCATGGTGTTGATCACATCGACGAAGGGGACCTGGCCGATGACCCCGGCCCAGAGGTCGGGCCGCATGTTGTTGACCGCCCCCATCAGCAAGCCTCCGGCCGACCCGCCCTGGGCTACGATATGACCGGATCTGGCGTAGCCGCGCGCTATAAGATGCTCGGCGGAGGCGATGAAGTCGGTGAAGGTGTTCTTCTTGCTCATCCGCCGCGCGGTCAGAAACCAGTTCCAGCCCTTGTCGGAGCCCCCGCGAACATGAGCGATGGCGTAGATCCAGCCCCGGTCCACCAGCGACAGACGGTTGGTCGAGAAGCTGGCCGGCATCGGAATACCGTAGGAGCCGTAGCCGTACAGCAGCACCGGCGCGGAGCCGTCGACCGGCGTATCCCTGCGGCGCAGCACCGTCACCGGCACCAGCTCACCGTCGGGGGCAGGGGCGTTAAGCCGCTCGACGACATAGTCCGCCGGGTCGTGCCCCGACGGCACCTCCTGCACCTTGCGCAGGGTTCGCTCGCGCGCCGCCAGATCGTAGTCATAGGTCGAGGTCGGGGTAGATGGCGAATTATAGCCGTAACGCATCACCGTCGTATCGAACTCCGACGCCCCGCCCAGCGACAGGGAGTAGGCGGGCTCGTCGACGGCGATCTCGTGCTCGGCGCCGGCCCGGTCGCGGATGACGATCTTCGTATTGGCGTCGGCCCGTTCCTGCCGACCGATGAAATCCTTCACCAGGGCCATCCCCTCGATATAGCGGCCCGGCGTATGCGGCACGAGATCGGCCCAGTTCACCTTGGCCGGCGCGGCGGTCGGGGCCTCGACGATCTTGAAATCGATCGAGTCATCGGCGTTGGTGCGGATCACCCAGCGGTCGCCCCAGTGATCGGCCTCATAAAGCCGGCCGACATGACGCGGCTCCAGCACCACGGGCGTCGCGGTCGGCGTGGCGGCCGGAATGACCCGGGTTTCGGACGTTTCCTGATTGCCCACGGTGATGACGACGAAGGCGTCGTCGGCGCTGCGCCCGACGCCGATGAACATGCCGTCGTCGGCCTCTTCATAGACCAGGCTCGGCTCGCCGCCCCCGACGGGCCGGCGGAAGATCTTGTCCGGCCGTCCGTTGTCGTCGCGGTTGGTCCAGAAAATCCACTGGCTGTCAGGCGAGAAGGTGAAATTGCCGGTGGCCGAACCGATCGGATCGGGCAGGACAACTCCGGCGGCCAGGTCCTTGACGAATATCTGGTGCACTTCGGAGCCTTGGGCATCCTCCGAATAGGCGAACAGGGCATGGTCGGGGCTGTGGTCGGTGCTGGAGACCTCCGAATAGGCCTTCCCCTCGGCCAAGGCGTTGGCGTCAAGCAGCAACTGCGCCTCTCCGGCTCCGCTGCGGGGCTTGCGCATAAAGCGCGGGTGCTGGTCCCCGGTCTGGTATTCGACGAAATATTCCCACGCGCCGTCGGGCGACGGGACGGAGCTGTCCGCCTCCTTGATCCGTCCCTTCATCTCCTCGAACATCGCCGCCTGCAACGGCAGGGTGGAAGCCATCATGGCTTCGCGATAGGCGTTCTCGGCCAGCAGATGCTCCTTCACCTCGGCCTTGATCAGGGTCGGGTCGCGCAGCACCGCCTGCCAATTGTCGTCCTTCATCCACTGATAGTCGTCAATGCGGACGCGCCCCAGCTGTTCGATCGTCACCGGCATCTTTCTCGCGACGGGGGGGACGGGCGTTCCTTGGGACATCGAGGCTCCGGGTGTGCGGGCTTGAACGGGAAGGGCTGTCGCGGCCAACGCGGCGGCAGTGGTGGCGAGAAGGTCGCGGCGATTCATCAGACGGTCCTCGAAATGATGCCGGACCTTGTGCGCGCTGCACCGCCGCCGTCAAATGAACAAACGCCGCCCGCTGGATACCGGATCATGTTCGATCTTCAGACTCCGCCCGAACCGATCCAGGACCCGCCGCCCGCTGCCGCGCTCAGCCTGCCCGGATGGGACCTGACGGTCGGGCTGATCAACGCCACGGTCCAGATCGACCAACCCAACGGTGCGGCCACGCGCCGGGTCGGCACCGGCTTTCTGATCGACGCGCCGCGACCGGACGGATCGCCGCGCACCGTGCTGGTCACGGCCCATCATGTTCTGGACGGCATGCCGGCACCGGACGCACGCATCGGTTGGCGCGTCGAGATGCCCGGCGGCGGCTGGCGTTTCGCGCCGGAACCGCTGCGGATCCGGACCGAGGACGGGACCGCCGTCTGGACCAGACATCCCGAGCGGGACATCGCGGTGATGGAAGTGTCTGCGCCGCCGGCCTTCGCCCGCGCCGCCATTCCGCTCGGCTGGCTGGCCGACGGCGACACGCTGGACGCCTGGCAGGTGGGGCCGGGGGACGAACTGCTGACCCTTGGCTATCCACGCGGCTATTCGTCCAACACGGCGGGTTTCGCCATTCTCAGGGTTGGCCGCATTGCCTCCTGGCCGCTGACACCGATCAAGAACTTTCCAGTCTTTCTGCTGGATTTCCCTGTCTTTCCCGGCAACTCGGGTGGGCCGGTGTTCTGGACTCCGTCGGCACGCAAACTGCCTGGCACGGTCCACCCCGCGCACCCCTTCATCGCCGGGGTACTGACCTCGGAGGTCCGGCCGGCGGATGAGCCGCTGGGCATCGGCATCGTCGCCCACGCCGTCTATGTCCGCGAGGCCATCGCCCTGATGGACGAGGGGCTTAAACCGGAGCCGTGAATGCGTGGCTTAAAACGCGCATAAGATATATTATGCGAAACCAGCAGCCGCGATGGCCAGTTGGTACCTGAGGTGGTTCACACAACCAACTGACTCAGATAGATAACCGTAGTTAGCGCGTCGATCGGCGATCCTGGAGCCGTGCCGCCAGGCTCGACGTGTCCCACCGCGATCCCCCCATGGACTGCACTTCCGAATAGAATTGATCGACCAGCGCGGTCAGCGCCAGATGCGCGCCGTTGGCGCGAGCCTCGGCCAGCACCAGCCCCAGGTCCTTGCGCATCCAATCGACGGCGAAGCCGAACTCGAAACGGCCTTCGGCCATGGTCTTCCAGCGGTTGTCCATCTGCCAGGACTGGGCCGCACCCTTGGATATGGCATCGTAGGCGGCATCCGTGTCGAGCCCCGCGACCTGCGCGAAATGTACCGCCTCGGCGAGGCCCTGGACGACACCCGCGATGGCGATCTGGTTGACCATCTTGGTCAGTTGCCCCGATCCGGACGGCCCCATGTGCTGGACTGCCTTCGAATAGGACATGAGCGTCGGTTGGACCCGCGTCAACGCCGCGCCGTCGCCACCGGCCATAATGCTGAGCTGTCCGTTCTCGGCGCCGGCCTGACCGCCCGAGACCGGGGCGTCGATGAAATGCCGCCCCTGCCCCGCCGCCAGTATCCCCATCTCGCGCGCCACCTGGGCCGAGGTCGTGGTATGATCGATGGTGACCGCAAAGGGGGCCAAATGCGGCAGCGCCTCACGTGCGACCTGACGCACATCGTCGTCATTGCCGACGCAGAGGATGAACAGATCGGCACCGTCCGCGGCCTCGGCGACCGTTCCCGCGAATCGGCCTCCGGTCGCCTCGGCCCAGGCCCGCGCCTTGTCCGGCGACCGGTTGAAGCCCGTCACCTCATGGCCGGCCTCGACCAGATGGCGCGCCATCGGGGCACCCATGACGCCCAGGCCGACGAAGCCGATCTTCATGCCGCTGGCTCCGCCGCCGCGCCGTAGCGGCCACGGTAGTAGGTCAACGCCGCGCCCGGTCGCGTCTCGAACGCCTGTACGGCACCGACAATGGTCAGGTGATCACCCATGACGATCCGGTCTTGGGCGACGCAGTCCAGCCGGGTCAGGGCATTCTTCAAGCGCGGCGGTTCGGCACTGGAGCTGTCGAACTCGTCCGACGACAGGCGACAGACTCCCCAGGCGAAGCGGTCCGACATCTCGCGGTCCTCGACCGGTAGCATGTGGACCGCGAACCGGTCGGTGGCGGCGAAGGCATCGTGCCGGTCAGAGGCCCGGTCCAGACACCAAAGGATCAGCGGCGGGTTCAACGAAACCGAGGTGAAGGAATTGACGGTGATGCCGTACGGCCCCTCCTCCGTATGCGCGGTGACCACGCAGACGCCGGTCGCGAATCCACCGAGGGCGCGGCGGTAGCCGGCGATATCGATGGCGGGAGAGTGGAGCACAGTCACCCGCGACGACTAGGCGAGGCGCCGGCTTCGGGCAAGTCGGACGACATGGGAAACGTCGCCTTAACCTTACGGCGGTCAACGTGCCGCAGAGTTCCACGCCCGAGGTCGCGTTGCTATGTCCCTGAGCGATCGTCCGATCCTCATCAAGAAGGTCAAGAAGGTCATAGGCGGCGGCCATCATGGTGGCGCGTGGAAGGTGGCCTATGCCGACTTCGTCACCGCAATGATGGCCTTCTTCCTGCTGATGTGGCTGATCAACACGACCGATCCGGAGCAGAAGCGCGGCATCGCCGAATATTTCGCGCCGGCCAGCGTGTCGCAGACCACCTCGGGCTCCGGCGGCATCCTTGGCGGCACCTCTCTGGGCGAGGACGGCGCCAAGGGCTCGGGCTCACAGTCCGTGCTCACCGAACTGTCGCCAGAAGCGCCGCCCGACGCGCCCCAGGAGGTCGGCCAGAGCCAGAACCTGGCCGCCGCCAGCGAAGAGGCTCTGCGCGAGGAGATTGCCCGGCGTGAAGCCGCCGAGTTCGCCTCCGCCGCCGAATCGCTGCGCCAGGCCATGCAGTCGATGCCGGAACTGGCCGAACTGTCGAAACAGCTGATCATCGACCAGACCCCCGAAGGCCTGCGGATCCAGCTGGTCGACCAGGAGGGCCGCTCGATGTTCGAGCAGAATTCGGCCCGCCCGAATGCCCGGGCCCAGCTGCTGCTCCGGGCGATATCCCGGGTAATCAACCAGCTGCCCAACCGGATTTCGGTGACCGGCCACACCTCGGCGGCACCGGGTTCCAACCGCGCCACCGGACCCAATGATTGGTCGCTTTCGGCCGAGCGCGCCAATGCGTCGCGCCTGGTCCTGCAAGGTGCCGGGGTCGACGCCGACCGCGTCTACCAGGTGTCGGGCAAGGCGGGATCCGATCCGCTGTATCCCGACGACCCGACCCTGGCCGGCAACCGCCGCATCGCCATCGTGCTGCTGCGCGAGGCACCGGTCCTTCCGACGGACACCAGCCTGTTACCTACGCCCCCGCATCCGGACGCGGGGGCACCGCATGGCGGGCGAATGCGCTTGCCCACGCCGCCAGCCCGGGTGCAAATCATCGCATGGAACGATGGCTGCCCCACTCTCGGCGGAATTGGATGCGGACCTGACGCCGTGACCTTTGTCCCCCAGCGCCAGCTTCGCTTCTACATCACCTCCGTGGCCCCCTGCCCCTATCTGCCGGGTCAGACCGAGCGGAAGGTGTTCGCCAACCTGCCGTTCAGCGAAGGTGCGCACGTCAATGACGAACTGACCCAGGCCGGGTTCCGCCGCAGCCAGAACATCGCTTACCGTCCAGCCTGCGAGGCGTGCGACGCCTGTGTCTCGGTGCGGCTCCCGGTGCCTGAGTTCTCGTTCTCAAGATCACAGCGCAAGGTCCTGAGCCGTAACGCCGACCTGTCGCGCGATCTGGTCGAGGCCGAGGCGACGACCGAGCAGTTCGACCTGCTGCGCCGCTATCTGCACGGCCGCCACCCCGGCGGCGGCATGAGCGGCATGGGCTGGCTCGACTATGTCGCCATGGTCGAGGATACGGCGGTCCGGACCCATCTGATCGAATATCGCCTGCCGTCGCCGGACGGCGGGCCGGGCGATCTGGTCGGCGTCTGCCTGACCGACCTGCTCTCTGACGGCCTGTCGATGGTCTACAGCTTCTTCGACCCGGGCATGGAGAGCCGCAGCCTGGGTCGGTTCGCCATACTGGATCACATCCGTCAGGCGGCCCTGGTCGCTCTGCCCTTCGTCTATCTGGGCTATTGGGTCCGGGGCTCCAGGAAGATGGACTACAAGGCCGCCTTCCGTCCGATGGAGCAGCTGACGCGGCTGGGCTGGACGCGGATGGCCGAGCCTGTCCCCAACACCTGCGATTGAGGAGGAATCGCTTCGCTATTCCGCCGATGCCGTGAATCAGGCTCCGGCATGATGCTGGAGCGAAATCCGGATTTGGACGCGTTCGCGTCCAAACCGATTTCGCTCTAGCGGAATTTCCTGAGCCCACGCGGACCCTGCCGACCGGCACCGGCGCGCTTGCCCAGCCAGTCCTTCCAGTCGGGCCAGTTGCGCCGGCGGGCGCCGCCGTCGACCCATTCGGGGCCGTGAGCGCCGTCGAATACCGTAACGTCGGCCAGTCCGCCCTGGCGGAAGGTCTGCAGCTTGACGCCCTTGCCGCGGCCCATTTCCGGCAGCTCGGACAAAGGGAAGATCAGCGCCTTGATGTTGTCGCCGACCACCGCGACCTGGTCGCCAGCCACCCTCAGCGCAGCCAGCATCTCGCCGTTCAGCACCTGTTTGCCGCCGCGCTTCTGGGCCAGCAGTTCGTCTTCCGGCGCGATGAAGCCGTAGCCGGCCTTTGACGCGATCAGCAGCCTCCCGCCCGGCTGGTGCATGAACAGGTTCACGATCTCGGCCTTTTCGTCGAGGTCGATCATCAGCCGCAGCGGCTCGCCGTGGCCGCGCCCGGACGCCAGCTTGTCCGCGCCGACGGTGAAGATGCGGCCGTCCGAGGCCGCGACCAGCAGCTTGTCGGTCGTATGGCCGGGCACGAGGAAGGCCAGGCTGTCGCCCTCCTTGAACTTCAGCTCGGACGGGTCCTCGACCTTGCCCCGGGCGGCGCGGATCCAGCCGCGTTCGGACAGGATGACGGTGATGGCCTCGCGCGGGATGAAGGCCTCGACCGAGGCGAAGGCGGTGGTGTCGACGGCATCGGCGATCGTGGTCCGGCGCGGCGACGGCATGGCTTTGCGAACGGCTTCGAGGTCCTTGCCGACCTGTTTCCACTGTTTGGCGGGCGAGGAAGACAGCGACTGTAATGCTGCAAGTTCGTCGGCCAGTGCCTTGTATTCCTTCTCGATCGTCATCTCCTCGATCCTCGCCAGCTGGCGCAGTCGGGTGTCGAGGATGAAGTCGGCCTGGAGCTCGCTGAGGCCGAAGCGGGCGATCAGCACCGCCTTGGGCTGATCTTCCTCGCGGACGATGCGGATGACCTCGTCGAGGTTGAGGAAGACGATCCTCAGGCCTTCCAGCAGGTGCAGCCGCTTTTCGACCCGGTCGATGCGCCATCCGGCGCGCCGCACCAGCACCTCGCGGCGGTGATCGAGGAAGGCCTGCAGACAGGCCTTGAGCCCCATCACGCGCGGCGTGCCCATGGCGTCCAGCACGTTCATATTGACCGGGAAGCGGACTTCGAGGTCGGACAGTTTGAACAGGCTTTCCATAAGCACTTCAGGCTCTACCGTCCGGGACTTCGGCTCCAGCACCAGCCGGATATCCTCGGCGGACTCGTCGCGGACGTCGCCCAGCAGCGGGACCTTCTTGTGCTCGATCAGGTCGGCCAGGTCGGCGATCAGTTTGGACTTGCCGACCTGGTAGGGCATTTCGGTGACGATGATGCGCCAGACGCCGCGGCCGAGGTCCTCGGTTTCCCAGCGCGCCCGCAGGCGCACCCCGCCCCGGCCCGTCTCATAGGCGTCGAGAATGGAGGCATGGCCTTCGACGGCGACGCCGCCGGTGGGGAAGTCGGGACCGGGCACGATCTGCGCCAGTTCCGCAGTCGTGGCGTCCGGCCGCTCGAGCAGCAGCCGGCAGGCGTCGATCAGTTCGCTGACATTGTGCGGCGGGATCGAGGTGGCCATGCCGACGGCGATGCCGGACGAGCCGTTGGCCAGCAGGTTGGGGAAGCCGGCGGGCAGGACGATCGGCTCTTCGTCCTGATCGTCATAGGTGGCCTTGAAGTCCACCGGGTCCTGATCGATGCCCTCCATCAGCAGGACCGCAGCGGCCGTCAGTTTGCACTCGGTGTAGCGCATGGCCGCAGCGTTATCGCCGTCGATATTGCCGAAATTGCCCTGGCCGTCGACCAGCGGATAGCGCTGCGAAAAGTCCTGGGCCAGGCGGACCAGGGCGTCATAGATCGAGGCGTCGCCGTGCGGGTGATAGCCGCCCATGACCTCGCCGACGACCTTGGCGCATTTGCGCGCCGCCGCCTGCGGGTTCAGGCGCATCTGATGCATGGCGTACATGATGCGCCGGTGCACGGGCTTGAAGCCGTCGCGCACGTCCGGCAGGGCGCGGTTGGTGATGGTCGACAGCGCATAGGCCAGATAGCGACGCGACAACGCCTCGCTCATGGGTTCATCGACGATGCGTCCGCCTTCCGGCGGCGGGGTGTGAACGGTCATGGGGTCCGAATCGGCGGTCTGGAGGGTGAAGTCTAGCGGCCAGAGTCCGGTCCGCCGCTAATTTCAGCGGACATTGCGGACACATCGGACTCTTCGTCGTCTTCGACGGTGTCACGGGTGCGGCCGCCCGTGATGGCTGCGATCATCGACGCCCGCAGATAGTCCGCCGGGCTGTGAGGCTGGACATCGACGTTGATCCGGGTGCTGACCAGATCAGCGAGACGCACCACCCTGAGCCAGGCCGCCGTCTCATTGGGACCATCCAGCGCCGCGCACTCGGCCGCCCGCCGGAAGGCATAGCGGCACAGACCGGCCGCGTTCGGCAACAACAGCAGACTGCGCAGGTCCTCGTTCGCGACATGGCTGACGTCGGCCAGTTCGGGCCAGGTCGCCTGGTCAGACTGAAATCTGTCGCGAAGGGCATCAAACGCGGACGCCGGTTCGTCGTCACGCCGCCATTGATCGAGCGCCGCACGGCGTCGGATGCTGCGGGCGGTGAACCCATATCGCTCTCCAAGGACGGTCGAGGAGGTTCCCGCGACATAGTCGCGGCGGACGGCCTCCCAGGTTTCGGGGGAGCGGCGGGTATGGGGCGGCATGGGTGTGTGGGTCATGGCCCTATTATCGCCCCGTCCCGGGCTGTGCTGTACATTCACCGATGGCAACACGGTTTGGCGTTGTTTTGTTTAGGTTTTGCAGGTCCCAGCCATGATGGTTGAAATCGTTTCGGGCCGATCGGGCGGGGAAGGTTGGAGCGTGCATGTGAACCCGGGCGTGGCGGTGCCGGTGCCGGAAGCGGACTCTCGGAAGGGCGGCTATGGGTGGGAAGCGGACATGGCGGTGGGAGCGGTCAGCGCGGTACTATGATCGACACCCGTCTTATATGTGCGGGCACGTTTTCGTCGTTTGGAGACCCGATGTGATTGCATTGTTCCTCGCACTTTTGGTTGGCAGCACGCCCGCACCCGCTGCGCCAATGGGCCAAGCCATCACCATCATGGCCCCCGCCGTAGACGAGGATGCTGTTTCACAAGCCCTTCGGCCCATTACTGAAGCGATTGCGAGAGAGCGAGCCAGACAAGCCTCCCTTCCGCCTGCGGATACGGACTCTGAGAAGCTGATACGAATGGGCCGCCTCGACCAAATCGTGCGAATTTCTGAACAAGGGCTCGATCTGACGCATCTGCCAGTGGCCGAGGCGAACGCCGTCCGAGGCCGAGCCTTGGGCCTCGCCCACGCTATCGATCTGGAAAATCAGGCAGCCCTGATAGCCCTCGCTCCCTCTGCCCGCTGGTTCACATTCGAGGATTACGGTGAGGAAGCCTCCCGCGCCGCGTTCTACATTGTCCAGCACGCCAACGTGGACCTTTGGAGGATTTACGTCCCCCTCCTCGAACCGTTGGTGGGGACAGGGCAGATCGACGACGCACAATACGCCCTCATGTATGATCGGTTGGCCATCAATGAGGGCCGCCCTCAGCGATATGGCAGCCAATACACCTGCGAAGGGCGACAGTCCCGGCTTGCGCCCCTCGAAACGGACGAGGCCACCGTCGATGAGAGGCGCGCGGCAATGGGAATGGTCTCGATGGCCGACAACGCCAAGCGGTTCGAGCACTCCAATCCTTGCCAGTTCAACGCACAGCAATGATCTGAGCGAAGGTCCGCTTTGGGTGGTGGGCTCAACCGGTGAACGCAACACGCTAACTTTTCCTCGGAGATGGAGCGTGGGTCATGAAGCAGCGACGTCGCATCTACTATTCGGCGGCCCAGCGGGCTGAAATCTGGGATCGCTGGAAGGCCGGCGAGTCGATGAGTTCGATCGGGCGGCGGTTTGATCGAGAGTCTTCGTCGGTGTTCTCGGTGCTTTCTCCGACAGGCGGCATCCGACCTGCGGACCGGACCCGGGCGTCACGGGCGCTCAGTCTGGGCGAGCGGGAGGAAATCTCCCGGGGCCTCAGCACCCGTTGCTCGCTGCGTGGAATCGCTCGGCTGCTGGGTCGATCGCCATCGACGATCAGTCGCGAGGTTCTGCGCAACGGCGGGCCGGACAGGTATCGAGCGACGGGCTCCGATCAGGCGGCCTGGGACCGGGCCTTGCGTCCCAAGCGATGCAGGCTGGCTTGCCGACCCTGGCTGGCCCGGACAGTATCAGCCAAGCTGCGGCGGAACTGGTCGCCCGAGCAGATCGCCGGTTGGCTCAAACGCACCTGGCCCGGGGAGCCGCACAATCAGGTGTCGCATGAAACCATCTATCGCAGCCTGTTCATCCAGACC
>Ga0105044_10013584_pt1 | contig 11046 bp, 8 predicted proteins | sample MAT01_FD_78092 | JGI IMG/M metagenome (GOLD analysis project Ga0105044, IMG submission 78092) | Freshwater microbial communities from Lake Fryxell liftoff mats and glacier meltwater in Antarctica - MAT-01 | ecosystem: Environmental > Aquatic > Freshwater > Ice > Liftoff microbial mat | place... | reverse complement strand
GTGGACCCGATCGCCCCAAAGATCGAACCAAAAATCGATGCGCGCCGCGCCATATTTGATGTTCCAGGCCATCACCCGCAACTCAGTCGGTGGCGCCGGGACTGGGGATACCGAGTGACTTCTGAAGATCGCAACTGGTTGTCGATCAAAGTTGAAGTCATCGGCGATGGGCTCACCGCACGCCGACAACAGCGAACACCCGAGCCCGAGCAGGCAGATGCGACCGGTTCGCAGAAGCTTCAGCATTCGATGGGCCGAGAGAATGCGCTGAATGTTTCCCCACGGCAACAGCTGCGCTACCCTGGCTAGGTGCCCCAGCTGGATCAGGAAGCCACGTCAGCCGATTACGACTTCTTGATTATCGGCAGTGGCTTTGGCGGCAGTGTGGCGGCGATGCGCTTAACCCAGAAGGGCTATCGAATCGCGGTGCTGGAGGCTGGTAAACGCTGGCAAGCGCAGGACTTTCCGAAAACGAATTGGACGATCTCCAAGTATCTGTGGGCTCCCAAGCTGAGGTGCTTTGGCATCCAACGCATCACGCTGCTCAAAGGCGTCATGGTGCTGCACGGTTCGGGAGTCGGCGGCGGCAGCTTGGTCTATGCCAACACCTTGATGCAGCCTCTCGATAGCGTTTTCGATGATGCCTCGTGGCAGGGGGTGGTGGACTGGAAGTCTGAGCTTCGGCCTCACTTCGAAATGGGCAGGCGTATGCTGGGTGTCGCCCAGAATCCCGGCATGTTTGAAGGGGAAGCCGCCCTCAAACGCGTGAGCCAACGCATGGGCGCCGAGGACACTTTTCACGCCACTGAAGTCGGCGTCTATTTTGGAAAGCCCAATGTCACGCACCCAGATCCGTACTTTGCCGGCAGCGGGCCGGAGCGCACAGGTTGCAATTTCTGTGGCGGCTGCATGGTGGGTTGTCGATTTGGGGCCAAAAATACGCTCGATCGCAACTATCTCTACTTTGCTGAGAAATGGGGCGCGCAGGTTTTCGCTGAAACCAACGCCATCAAAATCACGACTACGGCTAACGGCTATGCGGTCGACACCCAGTGCAGCACGTCGTTGTTCGGTAGCCCAAGAAGGACGCTCCGCGCCAAGCGTGTGATTGTTGCAGCCGGAGTGCTTGGAACGGTGCAATTGCTGCTCCGCAACCGCGATGAATACAAAACCCTCCCCAATATCTCTGAACGCCTGGGTGAGCGCGTGCGCACCAACGGTGAAAGCCTGCTGGGCGCCACCAGCTTCGAGGCCCACCGCGATCTCTCACGTGGGATTGCGATAGGCGCCGCCTTCCATCCGAATTCACTCACCAAGATTGAAAGCGTGCGCTATCCGAGCGGCTCGGGCGCTATGCGCTTACTGGGTGTGCCGTTAACTCCAGACGGCAATAAATTCACGCGTCCTTTGAAGCTCTTGTTCAGAATCTGCGCGCGAATCTTCAAAACACTCCGACTGTGGCGCGTGTCGGATTGGGCTAAAAGCACTGTTATTCTTCTGGTGATGCAGTCAGTGGATCAGCACCTGCGCCTTAGGCTGGGCAAATCCTTACTGGGCTTCAAATTCAAGGGCGAAGCCACCGACAAGCCCATCCCAAGTTACCTCCCCGTTGCCCAAGAAGCTGCTCAGCTTCTGGCGGAAGAGCTCAACGGCGAAGCTCAAAATGTCGTCTCGGAGGTCCTGCTGCGGACGCCAGCGACGGCTCACATCCTTGGCGGCTGCGCAATTGGCGCCACCCCTCAGGCGGGCGTGATCGATGATCGTCATCAAGTCTTCGGCTATCCGGGTTTGTATGTGTGCGACGGCAGCGTGATCCCTGGCAATCTCGCGGTGAACCCGAGCCTCACCATCACGGCCCTTGCCGAACGTTTTGCTTCATTTTTTGAGGAGGCTCCCAGCAGCACACCGGAACTCAAAGCAGAACGCGAAGTTAGGTTTAGCAGCTAAGCTGCCGAGGCCAGCGTCACTTCGTTTCGCAAATCAATCCGGGGGCGCGCATCCCACAGTCGGTGTCCAGCCAACGCGGGGGACCGGCCTCAATTCGCGCACAGTTTGACTCCCTTTCGCCATCGGGCTCCCCCTCAGCCCAGGCCGCGAACTGCCCCGGTTCCACTTGTCCCAGCCCATCTCCTGACCAGAACTGTTCCCCGCTATCCCAAACCCACTTCCCATCGGTCGCGGCGTCGCTCGCGCCAATCCACGCCCACGCGTTTCCACCAAGCCCGAGCGCTGCCAGGCTCTGGCCAACCAGCAGGTTTTCCTGGCTCGTTTCTAGCTGCACCACTGCCATGCCAGCGTCCGCACACCGCATGTGCGCTTCCTGCCAGGTGATCCCCTGGGACTGGTTGCTTTGCACGGAGCAGAACATGTATCCGTGCCCGCCGAGCGCAATGCCGGTGCAATTCTGAGGGCATTGCTCATCAGTGATCCCGTCCTCACAGTTGTTATCGATTCCATCGCAGACTTCATCGTGGGGTGTGCACGTTGACTGGCCGCCGCTTCCAATATCTCCGCCGCTTCCAATATCTCCGCCGCTTCCAATATCTCCGCCGCTTCCTGGATTCGCACCACCTGCGCCTTGCGCCCCACGGCCTCCAGTGGCTCCTGTCTTCCCGCCGCTACCGGAAGCTCTCCCGCCCAACCCTTGGATACTCCCACCGCTGCCAAGCGACGCACCACCACCACCTCCTGTTAGCTCACCATCCACAGCTCGCGGCTTAGAGAAAAGATCGGCGTGTTCAGCGCTGGAGCAGCCAGCGGAAGCGCAGGTCAAAAGGGAGATAGAAACCAGAGATCCTAGGCTGTTGGTCTTGCGCATTGTCACATCACCTGGAGGGGCAAGGAGTGGGCCGGATGTCCAGTGTAGCTGTCACGCAGCCAAACGTCGCGGTTTCTTGGGACACAATTTCAATCTGCAGGCTATCTTTGTCCGACATGCAGGCGTGTTCTTTACAGCGGTTGAGTGTGTGGGAACATGCTCCACATCGGACCGCACCCATGCATGAGTTTCCCCATCATTACACAGTGTCAGCACGCGCCCTTTCTGAAGGGGGCATCGAGCTGAAAAGCTCGGGGCTTGAAGCCATTATCTCTTTGCCTCCCATAGAATTTGACGGCCCGGGCGATCATTGGTCCCCCGAAACACTTTTTACAGCTGCGCTCGCGGACTGCTTTATCTTGACGTTTCGGGCCTTGGCTCGCTCCTCGAAATTCTCTTGGGAAGCTATAGAATGTGAAGTTGAAGGGCTCTTAGAGCGAGTGGAAAGAGTGACTCGGTTCACCGAATTCCATACACGAGTGACGCTCACGGTACCCGCAGGTATCAGCCATGAGCTCGGACAACGGCTACTTGAAAAAGCCAAGCATGGCTGCTTGATTTCAAACTCGATTTCCGCGAAAAATCATTTGGAGAGCCAAGTGCTCGTGGCCCCCACGCATCCCAGCGGGGGGTGATTGCCGTTAGGCGGCTTTTTTCCGGGCACTCGCCGCTAACACCCAGCCAAGCGCGATGGGTCGGACCTCCACCGAGTCGGCCCCAGCAGCTGCCAGCAAAGATCGCAGTTTTGGGCTGTCTAGCTTGGTGGGGTGGAGCCCCTTGCGCGAGAACCCCTGAAATCTGGCCACCGCTTCAAGCACCGTGTCCTCAATCAAGCGCAAGGAAGCAGACGCGTAGTTGGGTGTCGTTAAGAAGAGCACGCCATTCGGTTTCAACACGCGGAACGCCTCAGAAACCCAGGGCCCTGGCTCAGGAACATGCTCCACCACGTCCATCGAAACCACCACATCAAAGCTGGCGTCAGCATACGGAAGACCAGCTCCGGAGCGCAGCACATCTGCTCGAACCAACGCGCTACCGTGGAGCTCGTTGGCCAATTCAATCGCACGCTCATCGATGTCGCAAATCGTAAATCTTAGGCCTGCACGCTCGACCTCGGACCGCTCAAAAAAAGGGCCAGAGCCGATATTCAGCACCTCGGGGCCACCAAGAGCGAGCACACGCCGAAGCTCATCCACGATCGGGCGATGGTAGAGACTCCACGGAAAACGCAACTTGAGCTTGTGATTCGAAAAGTAGTCTACAGCTTCCGCACTCATGCCGGCCGCCTGGCAATCACAAGGTATTCCGCCGTTAGGTTGGGGTCTGCCCGCTTCATCACTTCATGCACCAGCTGATACACGGGCTGGGCAAAGATCTGACGAAAGCGCGGGAAATTAGTCCAACGTGTGGTCAAAGTCTTATTCAGCAGACCCAACAGCGACGGCAGCAGAAACGCCTCAAACGCAACCGTGGTTGCTGAGGAAAGCACAGGCTCCACCGCCACCACTTCGAGCCCGGCTTGAACGGCAAGCTCACTCCAACCCTGCTGATCGTAAAGGTGGTGGTGCTTGAAGAAACGATCGATTGCCCCTTGCAGTTGAGAGGCAAGGCCAGGCGCGCCCAAGTCTGCGAGCAAGCGTACTGACATCAGGTGCCGCGCCCACTCGGGATTAGGAACAAACAAATAGGCCACCCCGCCCGGCCTTAAGGAACGGAAAATGGTGCTCAGGGCAAGATCGATCCGAGGTACATGCTCCAGCGAACAATTGGCGATACAGCTCGCGAAAAATGCCTCGGGCAGGTGTGCCTGCGTCACATCGCCCAAAATCACCTGAGCGTAGGCGCGGCTCGCAGACGCCCAACGACCCTCCTTGGCATCAATATCGATTCCCCAAACCTCCACGTTGTCGAAAGCCAGCTTGGCAAAGAGCCCATCGCCACACCCCACATCCAAAATGGGGCCAGGGCACGGATAGTGCCGAACCGCGGCCAAACGCGCACATTCCTTGATCGCCAAGGCGGTCGGCGTGTGTGGGAAATAGCGCTGAAAATCCTCAAGCAGCAACTCCGAGCTGGGGGTGCTAGCAAAGCCACTGACCCGCTTCGGGATCTCCACCTCGCCTGCATTCATGGGCAGAGTGCCGTCCATATTCTTAACTGCCGAAACCCAGCGTTCAGTCATAGTTCATTCCCAATTTCAAACGACGTGACGCGTGAGCCAAAGGCCGCACACGATACGCCCACCAACTTCCCTGGTGCAACACCAACTCAACGTCACCTAGGTGTTCCCCAAAGAGTTCACCAGTGCGGTCCCTAGTACTGTGCACCAAGAAACAATCAAAGCGCGGAACATCACGAACCGCCGAAAATCTTTCAGGATTCCACTCAGCCCCGCCCCACATCCCGGGAACAAAGCCCGGCAAATAGCGGATCGCGCTGGTTGGATACATCGCGAACGAATACCCCTGAATCCCGCCCTTTTCAGCCATGTAATACGCCGACATATGCAGAAATGCGGGGAGCCCTGGGAATACCAAGCTATCTCGCTCAAAGATGATCGGGCGCACCGACAATCCGACGGGCATCTGTTGCACGAACGATCGGACGCCCGCTGTTTCCTGGTTGAACACAGACACCCGCCACGCGAACACGGCACACCAAGCGCTCAACAGCGCCATCGCCACACTCGGCAGCCCCTTGAAAAGCGGTGCGCGCCGCGGTTCAAACGCTACCAACAGAGCTGGCCCGAGGAATGCTGCAAATCGCGGATGGAGTGGGCCGAAACCGCCCATGCTCTCCGGGAACAGACAAAAGCCAGCTAACACCCCCAAAGCAGGGAGCCAAAACTCCGGGGCACGCCGCGGCCGGCCGAGCCCCAAGGCCAGCAATAGCAAGCAAACGACGCCGCACACCGTAGCGAAAGTGTCGGCTGCTGAGGCTGAGAAGAGCAACGCGGGAAGCTGAACCAGCTCGAAAAATCTAGGTGACCAAATCGTGGAGCCAATGCGTTGCGCTGAGGATCCGGGAGCGATCCAAACCCAAGCAAACAATACAGGAGCCAGCAGCGGCAGCACGCGGGTCGCGAAGCGCCCTTCCCCACGCAGCAACAACGGCGCTGCCATGGCGAGCGCCACACCGCAAGCAAAGCCGTGGGAAAATAGCGTTAGACAGAGAGCGAGTGAGAGTGCGAAGCCCGTGCGCCAGCTGTTTTCTTCACGATGCCTCAAGGCGAAGAGGAGCGCTAAGATGGCGAAAGGCACGGCCGCAATGAAGCTCACAAACCCGAAATAGAACCCATACCCAAAGGCCAGCGGGAGCCCCAGCAACGCCAACCAAGCTGAGTGGCCCAGCTTGCGCACTAAGAGCGCAAACACAACGAAATGACCTACAACACTGAGCCAAATCCCCAACTTGAGGCCGGAGACAACGCCTAGCCAGATCGCGAGAACCCGCGCCACCACGTAGCCGGTCAGGTAGGGCGTTCTTAGATTCACTTCGAAGTTCTCGACACCCGGGAAAGACTTTTCCCCCAGGTGGACCCAAACAGCGATCTGAGCCGCATGTTGCGGCAAATCGACCATCGGCAGGTACGGGAACCCGAAAAAAATAGCTAACAGCGCTCCGCTGGCAACCACACCGAACCAAAGTAGCCAACGGGTCTCTACCGCTCGCGCGTGCACGTCTACCGAGCCCGCAACCGAAGGCACGAATTCGGCCTCTAAACTCGACGGAACTTGGCTCATATTCTCGTAGGCGGTGCTCGGAAGGCGGCGGACTCTTACACAAGCCCTCGCTACTCTGCCAGCCGTTTTCGGTGTTTCATCCGCCAGCACGGCGTCGTTCAGAGCGCGGCTGGTATTCCTAAGGGCAGCGGCATAAGTTGCTCAAATGAGTTCGGGCCAACGCGCTTCCCTGTTGCAGGAGATTCGATGAGAGGCGACTGGATCGGTTCCAGCCCGTCTACCGGAGGTATCGCTCGCCAAACACTGACGAAGCGCTTCGACGGGCCACGCCCAGAGCTGAGCGCCCAACGACTTCGCCGGGTGTTCGGCTATTTTCGCCCATATGCCAAAGAGTGGCTCATCATTCTCGGTTGTTTAATAGTAACGGCCGGCCTGTCCGTATTGCCGCCGCTGTGCGTGAAGGCGATTCTGGACCATGCGCTCCCTTTGCATGACCGCCGACTCCTGGTTCTGCTGACGCTCGCCATGGTGGCGATTGCCATCATCTTGGGCCTAGTGGGCGTGCTCCAACAATCTTTTTCAGCTCGTGCAGGACAGAGCATTCTGTTTGATTTCCGGCGGGAGCTGTATCGACACCTGCAGAAGATGTCCTTGCACTTTTATACGACAACGCGAGGCGGCGAGATTGTCTCCCGCATCAACAACGACGTGTATGCCGTGGAGCACGTGGCGACCAGCACACTCACCTCCATCGTGAGCAACTTGCTCGCCCTCGGAGTCACGGCTTTCGTGGTTTTTTCGATGAGTTGGCGCCTGGCATTGCTGGCGATCTTGATCATGCCAGCTTTCTATTTTCCGTCTCGAATCGTCGGTGGCATGCGCCGTGGCCTTTCTAAGCAGCTGCAGGAGGGGCAAGCCGATCTCCTGGCTTTCCTGCACGAACACCTGCATCTGAGCGGCTCCGTTCTAACCAAGGTGTTCAACCAAGGTGTTGCCGATCGGAAAGTGTTTGAGGCTCGAAGTGCTCGCGTGAAAGAGCTTAATATTCGCAACGCCATCGTGGGTCGCTGGCTGTTCATGGTGCTCAGCGTATTTGCAGTCACGGGCCCCGCGCTCGTGTATTGGTACGGCGGCCTTGAAGTGCTGCGAGCCGAGCTCACCATTGGCACCGTGGTGGCCTTCGCGGCGTTGCTGGGAAACCTGTATCGCCCGATGCACTCACTGGCGACCATCTACGTGGATATTCAAGCTTCGATGGCGGTGTTTGATCGGATTTTTGACTACCTTGACCGCGTTCCCGAAGTGACCGATCGCCCCGACGCACAGGAGCTCGTCGAAACAGAAGGCCACATCCAATTTGAGCAAGTCTCTTTCCAGTATCCCACCCCACCCTCAGCACTTTTGCCTGAGCCCAAACCGACAGGCACCAAACTCCCCTTCTTGCTGAATGAAGTGACGTTCGAGATCAAGCCGGGTGAACGTGTCGCTCTCGTGGGGCCAAGCGGAGCGGGCAAGACAACGATCACCTATCTTTTGCCTCGTTTTTACGACGGCACGATGGGAAAAGTCTTGATCGACGGCCGTGACGTGCGCGAGTTCAGCCAGGAGAGCCTCCGCAAGCATATAGGGATGGTCACGCAGGAGACCTTTCTCTTCAATGCGACGATCCGCGATAATCTCATCTACGCCAAGCCTCACGCCACGCAGGCCGAGATTGTAGCCGCCGCGGAAGCAGCACAGATCCACGAATTCATTGAGGGTCTGCCGCAAGGCTACGACACACTAGTCGGTGAGCGTGGCTTTCGCCTCTCGGGCGGCGAGAAGCAACGCATTGCCATCGCCCGCGCCCTCTTGAAAAACGCACGGATCCTGATTCTCGACGAAGCCACGAGCAGCCTCGACGCCACCAGTGAATTCTTGATCCAGCGCGCACTCGAACACCTACTGAAGGGGCGCACCTCGCTCATCATCGCGCACCGTCTCTCGACCATTCTAAGCTCCGATAAGATCATCGTGTTGGATAAAGGTCACGTGGTGGACGCCGGCACCCATTCCGAGCTTTTGGCGCGAGGTGAGCTCTACGCACAGCTCTTCCATCAACAGTTTGGGCAGGTGCTTCGAGAACGTTCGGGCGCGAGCACATAGTCTGGAAAGGGGGGCAGCCCGGGCACCCTCTCCACGCCAGGCTAGTGGGCAACGCACAACGCTGAATTGAGCAACGACACACTCACAGCAAAATCGAAAACTCAGACTTGACGGTTTGTCCTTGCCCAATAGCCCTCTGGCGGTTCGCTGGGATCGTCGCTAATGACGGGATACTCATGCCGGATTCAGTAGCGAAGCCCCCAGCCATTCTGATCCTGTTTGCGCATCCAGCGCAGGAAAGCTCCAGAATTAATCGAGAGCTTGTGCGTGCAGTAAGGGACCTGGCTGGGGTAACCTTCAACGATCTTTACGAAGCCTATCCCGAATTCGACATCGACGTGAAGCGGGAACAGAAACTCGCAGAGCAGCATCAGATTATCGTCTTCCAACATCCGTTCTATTGGTACAGCACACCCGCACTTCTTAAGCAGTGGCAGGATCTTGTTTTGGAGCACGGCTGGGCATATGGTAAGGGCGGAGCTGCGTTGAAGGGCAAAACCTTGCTCTCCGCGATCACTACCGGGGGGCGCGCTGAGGGCTATCAACCAGATGGCATGCACAAGCGAAGCCTGCTGGAGCTTCTTGCGCCAATCGCACAAACAGCGGAGCTGTGCGGCATGAATTACCTGAATCCCTTCGCCGTTCACGGCACCCACAGCATGTCTCGCGAGCAAGCCCGTGCAAAAGCACTCGAATACCGCAGCTTGCTCGAGGCGCTACGCGATGGAGTCAATAATTCGAGCTCTCTCGGCGGATCCTAAGCCCCTTCGGAAGGTGAATGATGAATCAAGATAGCTTCTTTTTCCAGGCGTTTATCTACCTCTTAGCCGCCGTTGTTTCTGTACCCCTTGCAAAGCGGTTGGGGCTTGGGTCGGTTCTTGGTTATCTTCTAGCCGGGATGCTCATCGGCCCCTTCGCACTTGGCCTTGTGGGCGAAGAGGGGCAAGATGTGATGCACTTCGCTGAATTCGGCGTAGTAATGATGCTCTTCCTAGTTGGCCTGGAGCTTGAACCCAGCCGCTTGTGGCGCCTGCGAGCACCAATCTTAGGCTTAGGCGGATTGCAAGTGGTGGTTACCTCCCTTGTGTTCGGCGCAATCGGCTTAGCTGTGGGTGTTGAGATCAAAGTGGCGATCGCCGCGGGCATGATCCTTTCGTTGTCTTCAACAGCGATTGTTTTGCAGACACTGCAGGAAAAGAACCTGGCCAGAACAGCGGCCGGGCAAAGCTCATTTTCGGTCTTACTCTTTCAAGATATAGCGGTCATTCCTATGTTGGCGTTGATGCCCCTGCTGGGCTCAACCGTTGCACTGGGGAAAACCGCGAAAGCGGCCCATTCTACGACATGGCTGGATGGCTTGCCCACCTGGCTTTCCGCACTCGCGGTTCTTGGCGCTTTGGGTGGCTTGATCGTGGGCGGGCGCTTCCTTGTAAGGCCAGCCTTTCGCTGGATCGCCAAAACACGCCTGAGAGAAATTTTCACGGCAGCGGCGTTGCTGCTCGTGATTGCCATCACACTCTTGATGACCAAACTGGGCTTGAGCCCCGCCCTTGGCACATTCGTGGCGGGGGTGGTTTTGGCGACGAGCGAATATAAACACGAGCTCGAGAGCGAGATCGAACCATTCAAGGGCATCTTGCTGGGCTTGTTTTTCATTGCTGTAGGCGCCTCAATCGATTTTGCGCTGATCCTGCGGAGCCCCGCGCTGATGGCGGCTCTCGTGCTCGGGCTTCTGGTGACCAAATTCGCCGTGTTGTCGATTTTGGCTCGCATTTTCCGAATGAGTATCGATCAAAATTTCTTGTTCTCGTTTGCACTGGCTCAAGGAGGGGAATTCGCCTTCGTACTTTTCTCGTTCACCACTGAGCATGCGATAATCCCGGCGGAAATCGGAGCCACGCTGGTAGCCGTTGTTGCGATCTCCATGGCGCTAACGCCGCTCGTTATGATTTTGCACGAGAAGTTTGTGCAACCGCGAGTGCAGAACTTCGGCTCGAATGATCGCCCCGAAGACACCATAGATGAAGCCAACCCTGTCATCATTGCGGGTTACGGCCGCTTTGGACAAATTGTTGCCCGATTGCTCACAGCCAATGGAGTTCAGGCAACCATGCTGGATGTGGACTCCGATCAGGTTGACCTCGTAAGGCGCTTCGGCGGTCGCGTTTACTACGGGGACGCAACGCGCCACGACCTTTTGCACGCGGCTGGTGCACACTCCGCGAAACTGATTGTATTGGCTCTTGATGATCCTCCGAAGACTCTCGAGCTCGTTCACACCATTGCCAAGCACTTCCCGAATCTCAAAATCTTGGCGCGCGCGCGAGGTCGCACCGACGCCTACGACCTCGTCAACGCTGGCGTAACCCATGTTTATCGCGAAACGTTCGATACCTCGCT
>Ga0105044_10013583_pt1 | contig 11046 bp, 6 predicted proteins | sample MAT01_FD_78092 | JGI IMG/M metagenome (GOLD analysis project Ga0105044, IMG submission 78092) | Freshwater microbial communities from Lake Fryxell liftoff mats and glacier meltwater in Antarctica - MAT-01 | ecosystem: Environmental > Aquatic > Freshwater > Ice > Liftoff microbial mat | place... | reverse complement strand
TGAAGTTGTGGTAAACGCCCCAACAACCTGAACTCCCGCCACCCTGTCCACTTGGGTAGGTATCGTAGTTGCCCACCTGAATGAGGTTTTCGGGCCGGGTAATGTCCACTATCGTACAACCGTCTTTGTACCAGGAGGTAACTGCCCAGTTTTTACGGACGTAGGTATTTTGTACCATACTGTTCGAGCCTGGATTGCTTTGAATTTTGTCCAGTGCTTTGATGTCGATCGGATCACTTACATCCCAAGCAGACAGGAAAGAATTGTTTACTTCATCCGTAGCAAGGATGGTGCGACGGTCGTCGGTAATCCAGGTATTGTGTACAAAAGCGCCGGGGGTCGTCTGTGTATTGATGAGTTCGGGCGCCGATTTGTTTGCCATGTTCACAATAGCGAATTGGCCCGCGTAAATGTGGCAACTGTACATTGTGTCGTTGTCCACATAACCATCATGAATATAGCCGAGTTGATCGTATTTGCCGACATATTTTGGATTGTAAGGATCGGCATTTAGGTCGAATATCTTGGCACCTCCTCCAAAAAGGCTGCCACCCCAAGCATAGAGAAAGCCCTTGGTTTCGTCAATATGCAAGGCATGGATGGTGTTTAGTTGATTCAAAATTGCACCGTCTCCCTTATAGAAATGACTCTGAACGGTGGGAGCAGGAAGCGCTGTAAGATCTACGACTTGAATGCCCTGTCCGCCTTCAGAGGTGACGTAAGCGTAGTGTTTATAGGTTTTTATCTCTTTCCAGAGGTTGTTGGGGCCCGGAATCTGCACGATTTGTTGCGGTGCGTCCGGATTCGTGATATCCACGATGATAAGCCCCTGTGCGCCTCCCACAAGTGCATATTCCTGCCCTCGAGACTCGTAACCCCATATATTGGCTAGGGTTTGCCCCGGATATGTGAGTTTCGACCGAAAAGTGGTGTTTACATTTTGTGCAAAGAGGGTGAACGAAGTCAACAAAATTAAGATGACCAAGGAGCCTTCTACTTTCGCAGTTCGTGCTATGGCGAGTAAAGTGAATCGGAATTGCATTATTTTAAATTTTGGGCTAATGTACGGCAGACTTGCAAGCCCAGCCAAACCGTTTGAATTAGAAATAGAAGTATGTCGAACTTTTCTGCTCAAACAAAACTCGCTTATGCGCTCATTGTTCTCTATCCTGCTCATTTTCAATTTTATCTTCTCAAATATTTTCTCCCAAAAGACACAATTGGATGAAATTAGACCGTGATTTTATGACCGTTCAAAAAATCCTTGACGGACATCCGCCTTTTCCCTTCCATCTGCAATTCCAAAACTGAAATGAATCCGTCCGAGGTGCTAATATTCAAATAGTTTTTACCGTCTGAAACAAGCGTGCCGGGGCTGGGGTGTCCAATGTCCAATGTCCAATGTCCAATGTCCAAGGCCCAATGTCCAATGTCCAAACTGGAGCGAAGGATTTTTAGCGTCTTGTCCTCCAAAGTTGTCCACGCGCCTGGATAGGGGCTAAGGCCACGAATGAAATTATGCACTTGAACCGCGGACTGATCGAAGTTGATCCGACAGGTTTCGGCAAATATTTTAGGGGCATGGGTGGCTTTGATGTCGGCTTGAGGCATTGGGTTGACATCTCCGCGTTCGATGGCTTGCACGGATTTCAGCAATAGTTTTGCGCCAATTTGCATCATACGGTCATGCAGTTCGCCAGCCGTCTCGTCCGGGCCAATGGGCAGTTTTTCCTGAAAAATCAGATCCCCCGTATCAATTTCGTGTTTGAGCAAGAAGGTCGTCAGCCCCGTTTCCGTTTCGCCATGAATGATCGCCCAATTGATCGGTGCAGCTCCCCGGTACTTTGGCAGCAAAGAACCATGCAGGTTCATGGTGCCGAGCGGGGGCAAGGCCCAAACAACTTCCGGGAGCATCCTGAACGCTACCACAATCTGTAAATCGGGCTTCAGCCATCGGAGTTCTTCCAAAAACTCGGGGCTTTTTAGTTTTTCAGGCTGTAAAGTTTTCAACCCTTTTGACACAGCAAATTGTTTAACTGCCGATTGCTGGATACCTTGTCGGCCACCCGGTTTGTCAGGCGCGGTAACGACTGCCACTACCTGGCAGCCGTTTTCCAATAAAATTTCGAGCGAAGGCACGGCAAACTCCGGCGTGCCCATGAAAATGATGCGCATTATCTTCTATTTTTGCCTTTTAAATTGATTTTCAATGAGAAATAAACACCTTTCGTTCCGCTTACTCCTGCTATTAGTTGGCATTTTTGCCCAAAAACTGCAGGCGCAAACTCTGGTGGACGGATACGTTTTTGAAACCAACAATCGGGGTTATCTCAATCAGGTAAAGGTCATGATTTTTGAGTTGCCCGACAACATTGTACGCGGAGAAGTTGAAACAGGCCCGGATGGGCACTTTGTTTTTGATCTCCCACCCGGCAACTATCGTGTTTTGGCAGCCAAAGACATTTTTTTTGAAAAGAGCGATACCCTAAAGCTCGGCAAAGAAAAGGTTTTCCTCAAAATGGAGCTGCGCCGCCGGCCCGGGTATCTTTTTGACGCAACCCTTGCTGAAGTACGCGAAAGCCCCGATCAGATGGTGGACGCCATTCAGGGCGCAACCGTGGAGATATACAATCGGACTACCCGCCAACCTGAATTGACCATCAAAGACGACCCGGATGCTTTTTTCAATTTCACGTTTGAGCGCGGCAACCACTACACCATGCTCATACGGAAAGAGGGCTTTTTGACCAAAAGAATCGAAGTGTATGTCAATGTGAACGGATGTATCGTCTGTGTGGACGGAGTGCGAGAAGTAAGCCCCGGCGTAACGGACAATCTCGCGGCTGGCAACAACGAAGGTACCCTCCTGGCCAATATTGAGCTTGACCGTGCTCGTATTGACAAGCGCATTCAAATTCAAAATATCTACTACGACTACGATAAATGGGACATTCGAGCCGATGCAGCCGAGCGGTTGGATAAGGTCGTGACCCTTATGAAAGACAATCCGGGCATCTCCGTCGAACTAGGTTCGCACACGGATAGCCGTGGCAATGACGACTACAACCAAAAGCTATCCCAACGCCGTGCGGCTGCTGCGGTAGCCTACATCATTAGCGAGGGCGTGGACAGCGCCCGAATTGCCGCACACGGCTATGGGGAAGGACAACTTATGAACCGTTGCCGAAATGGTGTTGAATGCAGCGAAGAGGAGCACCAGCAAAATCGGCGTACAGAACTGCGGATCACCGGCATTTCAGAAAAAACAGGTTGGAAGTCCTTACAGCAAATTATTGAAAATGAGGAACTTGAGCGTTCCAATAAAAACAAAACGCCCCGCCCAAAACGATTGGGCGAGGCCAATATTTCTGTACCCTTGCCTACACTGAAACCGGCATCCGACGACCTGACAGAGCGTGGAGAATTCGAGGCGCCGGCCCCCGCACCGACCAAACTTTCCGAGCCTATAAATGCTCGAAAAATCTCGGCCAATGATTCAGAATCAGAGGTTCGCATCCTCCAACTTCCGCCCAGCTTCAAAGGCTGTGCTGTGGAACTCGCCCGAAGCGAAACAGAACTTCCCGCTAATTATTCCGCCTTCAAAGGTCAAAAAGAAGTATTCCGCCTGCTCGAAAACGATGGAAAATTCAGCTACCTAATCGCCAACCTTGGCCCCAAAGACGCCGCCATCGCTTTTTTCAAAAAGAAAGTAAAACCTGTAAATAAAACCGCGAAATTGGTGCTTTACAGCGAAGGCGGAAAGGAGTATTTGGTTGATTAGGAGTTAGAATGTTGAACACGCTCTCAACCCCTCAACCTCTCAACCCTCAACCCTCAACCCTCAACCCCTCAATCCTCAACCCCTCAACAATGAACGAGTTATACTGGAAAAATGCCGAAGGCCTCCAGCTCCTTGCCCTGAATTGGGCAGTAAAAAGCCCACGGGCTGTCATTGCACTGGTACATGGTCAAGGCGAACATATTGGACGATACGATGCGTTAGCGCAATGGTTCAACCAACGCGGCATCGCAGTAGTCGGTTACGATCAGCAGGGCCATGGGCAAAGCGAGGGCAAGCGCGGTCACGCCAAAAACCTTGAGGTGCTGCTCGATGACATCGGACTGCTGTTGGAGAAAACTCAAGAGTTGTATCCGAACACTCCTGTTTTTTTATATGGACACAGTATGGGAGGTGGTTTAGTGCTGAATTACGCTACACGCCGCGAACCCGTGTTATGCGGGCTCATTGCCACAGCCCCCTGGATTCGTTTGGCTTTTGAGGCGCCCGCCTTCAAAGTGGTTGCAGGAAGAATCTTGAAGGTTTTTATGCCGACGCTAACTTTACCAACAGGTTTGGCAGCGCATTTTATTTCCCATGACGAAGCCGTTGTAAAGGCATACAAATCTGACCCGCTTGTACACGACAAAATGAGTGCGGCGGCTGGCATCGCTTTGTTAGAAGGGGCAAAATGGCTGGATCACTGGGAGGGCGAATTCAAAATCCCAGTGCTGTTACAACATGGAGGGGACGACAAGATCACTTCCGCCGATGCCACGCGCAGGTTTTCGGAGCGTGTAAAAGGTGACGTGACCCATCACGAATGGCCGAGGCTTTATCATGAAATACACCAAGAAAAAGAAAAAGAGGAGGTGTTTGAATACACCTTGAAGTGGATGGAAAGTAAATTGTGAGGTCCCGGTACTGGTTGCGCCTTTAATCCAAAATATCAGCCAATTGGACGCTCAGCCACATTAGGCAGTTTGAATACTGTTGAAGAGTCGAAGACATGGCCGAGTTTGTATTGGCGGTTCCAAAGTCCAATCTCATAGAAATTTCAAAATTGCGACGGCCCGTTTCAGAAGTGGTTGGAGGCAGGATGATTATATGACCATTTGGGGTGCGTTCAATGCGAAGCTCAAGGTTTTCAACACAAAAGTCATAGAATTCCTGATCTGACATGTTACAGCCCTAAAGTAGAATTGAACTACCGTTGCGGAATTCGAACCGCAGATCAGAAATATATTCAGGTGCTTCGACCATGGTTGCGAATTATTTGAGTTGGCAAATTTACAGAAAAACATGACCTTATTTGCTTGTTCAGAAATCTGTCCCCAACGCTATATGCAGCAATGGTTTTTGAATTTGCCTCGATTCAATACCCCAGGCATAATCGGCTCTGAGATAGAGTCCGAATATCACGGAGCGCACCCCCGCCCCATAACCCACCACAATCGGGTCGCGGAAGTAATTGACCTTCATAGTGGAAATAACTGGGCCTTGGGTGGGTCGGATGAGAAATTTCGTGTTGATGGGATTGTCAAAGGAGTATGGGCTTTTGCCCTGCCAAGCAGTACCCGCGTCAAAGAACCCCACGATCTGGAAATTGCGCCAGAAGTTGCCGATGACGGGCTTTTTGAAAAAATATTTGAACACAGGAATCCGAAGTTCGGCATTCATCAGTGCAAAAGTATTGCCGTTGCGGATGTTTTGTTTGAATCCGCGCAGGTTTACGGCGGGCGCTTGGTAGGCAAAGCCATCGTCGGCAGGCAGGGTGATGTTTTCATTGAATTTTGGGAATACCCAGTTGTCCACACCGCCCAAGATGTACAGCATTCTTTCTGAGCCAAATGAAGTAGCGCCTGCTACCCGCACGGCCAATTGGGAACGGCGGTCGAGCATTTGATAATGACGCGCATCGAAGCCCACGACGGTCATAAAACCATTGTTGAGTTTCAGGCTCCAGTCGGGTTCTGTATTGAAGGCAAACCCCTTTACCACATCTGTGTAGATTTTGGCGCGGGTGCCTGTTTTTAAATTCAAATCTACGTCCACGGAATTGTCAAACACCGCTGCGAGGCGGATTGATGCGCGTTGCTCAGCGCGATCGGGCGTGGCAATCGTGACGGGATCTGAACTCAGCGCACGCACCTTGTCCTCGCGCAAAGCGAAAGTGGCACGCAGGCTCGTGAACACATCTAAGGGATAACGCAATTCGTATTGCCCCATGAGGGTATTGGTGCGCTCCTGAAAGTCTGGAGGTAGGCTGGGGGAGCTTGTGGGTCCGCGCAACCTACTCGTCACCAAGGTGCGGCGGTAAAGCACATAACGTTTGTCCATGCGCTTTTTTTTGTCGTCCATCCAAAGGTAATACTCGGCCCCATTGAAGGTAGTGGGGAGGCGAAATCCTGCTTCTACTACATAATTTTCCAGCAAATCCTTGAAATTGGCACGGAGAAGTACTCCCGGAGGCGGCTGCTGAAGTCGGCTCTGTGGTCCTTCGTACAATTGCAGACCTTCGAATAGCTGGTTGTTGTCCATCGTTGTGGACACATAGTCCGTACGGAAACGCAACCGATAGGGTATGATTTTAAAGGAGTAAAACCGCACGATTTCGCCATTTTTACCAAATTGGGTCGAGGGCTTTTTTAAGGGGCGACGTGGCGGCGTGAGCACCATAGAATCGGTGTTGATTCCGTTTGCCGGATCAATTTTTTCATCCGGGTCCTCCGTGGGGCGACCTTGGGAATCTTCTCTTGGCAAGCCAGGAACAGCCAAATAATCAGGGATTTGAATGAGCCAGCCGGGCTCAATGTAAGGCAATGAATCGGGGTTTGTTGGGCTCAATGTAAGGTCATCGCGCCCAGCAGGATGTTTTTCCGACGTTTGGGAGGCGGCTTCCAAGGGCGGTTGAGGCGGTATGGGAAGCCCCGCAGCTCGGAGGGTTTGTTCGCGCCAACGGGTGGTTTTTGCCAGCGCGGGCATTCCTGGATCCACCTTTTTTTGATAGAACAACACCTTTTTCCCTCTTTTCAACTTTTCTACGGTTCGTCCACTGCGCAAGGAGGAATGTTGTTCCAGAATATTGCTGTCATAATTTGTCAGGTTCCATACGCGCGGTTTTTTCTTATAGATGGGGAAGCTACGGATACTGTCAATTTGGGTGGAGTCTATATTTAACAGCACAGTATCTAAAGGTGCTAGAAATGTCAAAATCCTGGGCAGTGGCCATTCTGTTGGCTGGGACTCATCTAGGGCCTTCACCTCCGCGCCATCTTTCAGGTATACAACTGCTTGGTGGTAAGCCACAAAGGGTTCTAATTTACCCGCTTTCCGGTTAAATATACCACTTTCATCGCTTAGAAAGGCGAAGTGTGCAGTGTCGAGTCCAATCGGGTTTCGCTCATCGAAGAGCGGCGTGTCTGTGATGCGTACCAATTCGGGACTGCGGCTTTCCAGATCGAAGAGAAAAATATCGAAGTTCGCAATGGGCAGTATTGTGTCCAATCGTTGGAACGAAAGTGTGTCCGTATTTCGATTGCTGGAGAAAAGCAGGCTTTTGCGGCCATCTATCGTGGCTACAGAGGCATCTAGGTCGTCCCAAAAGTCGTTTGTTAAACGCTCTGTTTGCCGTGTGATCGTTCGGTACACAAAGAGATCGGATTGGCCCTTCACCGCGGCCGAAAGGGCGATGTCGTTCGGCGAAATAAAATCCATGCTGAACACACGCTGAAACTCCGGAGAGAGATCGCTTATCTCTTTTTTCTTGGCAACAAGATCAATGCTGGCGAGCCTTGGCTTGTCTCGACGCTCGTAGAGGACAGCCAAACGTTGATTGTCGGGATTCCAAGCTATATGTGGATAGTTATAGTCAGTGGCTTGCAGGGCATTGCGGGAGCCCCCTTTGAGCACACGTTTGCGTTTCCCTGTTTCAAGGTCCTGAACATATACTTTCCACTTTCCTATATCATTGCTTGCCCAGGCTATTTTTTTGCCGTCAGGGCTGATTCTCAATTGATATAGCGGTAGTTTTTTTCTATTTTTAACCACCACCTTGCCAGCCTCGTCGGGTGTTTTTTGCCCTCTTGCCTCCTCGCGGTACAGTTTTTTGTAATGATCGAGCATCGCATCGGTGGTGCGTTTGTAGCCGCTGCCGAGTATGTAGAAGAAACCATTGTCCACGCTTCGGTTGATGCGGGTCAGATAAAGGAGGTTGCTGACGGTTCCAGGCCCAAAGTGGTTGCTGATGTAATGCCAAAAAGCATGTCCAGCGAAACGGGGGTGCTCTCTTGCGAGTTTGTCAAAGGTTTTATAGCGGCCAGTCTGGAGCAAATCCCGCAAACGGTCATCTTGTTCGGGCGACCATTCTTCGCCGCAATATGCGGTGAGACCGATGGTGTACCAGGCCGGGAGGTTGAGCAATACGGCGTTGGAGACGATCTCTTGCAAATTGGCCCCGTAAAGCATCGAATTGATCAGCACTGCCGCAATTCCCTCGCGTAACTGGGCTCGAAGGTGTCGGTGGTTGCCATCAAAAAAGACAAAGACTTTATTGCCCACTACTTTGGTTTCTCCGCTGCTGAGGAGAAACACATCATCCTCCCCAATATTGCTCTGTTTTAGATCCGTAAGATCGCTAAATACCAGTATTTCTATTTTTTCTGTGACTTGATGTTCCAGCAATTGCTGCACTGCCGGGAAATCGAACTCGGCCATTTGCAAGGCTGAATGGGCCACATTGCGCGCGTCGCCATACCAGTAAGTGGTAAAATTGGCCGTTTCGTACAAACTCCAGTCGTCAAATTGGCGGTGGTACTGAACCCGATTTTTCCCAAAGGAGGTTTGAGAAGTGGTTTGTGCATTCAGGTTTAAACTGCAAATTGCAAAACAGGAAAACAGGAAAATATAAAATTGAAAAGCCGTCTTTGCCATAGCCTCATTTTTTGTGTTTGGACGCTCAAATATGCGAGTATTTTTCCAAAAAAAGGCTTCTGATGTTATTAAAAACATCAGAAGCCTCTAAAAGACAGAGTCAAAAACCATCTGTAGCAGTCTAGCTTACTTCCATTTTGCCCCCAATGCCTCAAAAGTTGGGAGGTGGCGATGATGGTACATATCAAGCACTACGCCGTCTTTCCAAACCACTACACCCGGGTTGCCTCGAATAATGGTTTTGAGCAACTTGTCGTCCGCTCGATAGAAAGGATACTTTGCACCCACTTTTTTGGCAAAATCTTCGGATACCTCCGAATCGCCGAAAGTGGTAATGCAATAAACTTTCCAACCTGCTTTTTGGGCAGCTTCGGCCAGTGGGTTTACCCCGTTTTGAAAAAGGGCTGCGTATTCAGGTGATGGCACGAAAACCTGACGTTCCACTTTTCTAGGTTGTACCGCTAGCAAGCGGGGCTGCAATCGGAACGAATCAGCGGTAACGGCAATCGTATCGTTGGCCCAGGTGGTGTCTTGCACCGTGTAAGTTTCAGTCTGTTTTTCACCGTCGAGGTGGTACGCCACAATCATCAGGCTGTAATTTTTCTCGTTTAGAAGGTCTTCGGTCACCTCGCCGTTGTCGCCATTTTCTACGGCGAATTCGCTGACCTTAGTTTTCGTGATGGGCACTTTCACACTGTCTTTCAAAATGTAAAAATCAGTCTTGATCTGCTCGCGCACTTTCCATCCCTTGGCGGCAGTGTACTCCTTGTAATAGGTGATTTTACCCGGTTCTGGTTCCATAAACTTGATTTTCACATGGTTGATGGTGTCTTCCAATAACCAGCCGAGAATGTCAATTTTGGCGCTCGCCTCCAGTTCTTTGCGCTCGCGGACATTACTGCCCACCTTGAAGGGTCGGAAATCCACGACTGGCAAATCCCAGTAAGTATTTTGGATACAAAGTAAAAGCGAGGCTGCGGTGGTCAACCCGACGACTATGTTTCTGGTGCGTGCCGTCCACAGTTGGTGCATATTGCGCGAGCGCCACAAAAAAAGCAGCGCGGGCACCATCAGTCCGATGTCTTTGAAGAAAGAGATTTTTGGGTCGAGTTTGATGAAATCGCCAAAACAGCCGCAGTCCGTCACGCGCATGTGCTCTTTCACATAAGGCCCCCACTTTGCAAAATCAAAAAAGTTGGCATCGGTGGGCACAAAACCTGTGAGATAGGTAAATCCGGTCAAGATGGTAAAAAAGAACACAATCAGGAAAAACAGCCAGGCGGTCCATTTGCGGGAATAGCCCACCATCAGCATTATGCCGATGGCAATTTCAAACACAATCATCGTGATGGAGAAACCCTCACTATACCTTGCCAGCCAAGGGAAAAGTGGCGCCATCCCTTTGAAAAAATTGTCCAAGCCTTCAAAAGTTACCTCAAATGCCCCAAAGTAATCTTGCATTTTGTAGGCTGTTCCGATGGGGTCTACGGCTTTTACCAAGCCAGAAAAGACGAACCAAACCCCACAAAAATGTTGTAAAAAAGTCCATAAAGTGGCGTTTGATTTTTTTTTCCATACCGTCCAAGCGGTTAAAAACATGCCAACGAAGGCAAAGGAGATAAGCAGTGTAGGGAGAGATGTCATTATTTGAATATCATCAAGGTGAGAAATCTCGCCGCCGCACAAGGCTATGGCGAGTAAAATGGTGGCAAATGTAGAACGATGCTTCGCGCCGTTGCAAGCACAAGTCGCTTTTTTGAATTTTGTTTACTTAGTTCACATTACATTTGCTCACCTGTACGGGCTGTGATGTCTTTCGGAGGTATAATCGAGCTGTAAACAGTCGGCACAAAAACATTCAATTATGAAAAGAGTCATTGGCCTTGGCGGTATTTTTCTAAAATGCCGACATCTTGAAGAAACCCGCGCGTGGTACTCCAAACATCTGGGAATTCATCTCGAAAGTTGGGGTGCGCAATTTTTTTACAAAGACGATCCCAATCCCGAAGCCTGTTCCAATTTGAGCTTTTTCAAAACAAACACCGGGTATTTTGAACCCTCGGAATCAGCTTTTATGATAAATTTTCGTGTGGAAGACCTAGATTCATTCGTGACAACACTACGCGAGGAAGGTGTGCCGCTCCTAGGCGACCCCGTTTCAGAGGAGTTCGGCAAATTTGCTTGGGTGATGGATCCCGAAGGCAACAAGATTGAACTTTGGGAGCAACCAAGAAGTGTTGTTTAGGGTTTAGGGGAGAGGGTTTAGGGTTTAGGGGAGAGGGTTTAGGGTTTAGGGGAGAGGGTTTAGGGTTTAGGGGCTCCGCTCAACGATTTCA
>Ga0105044_10013582_pt1 | contig 11046 bp, 9 predicted proteins | sample MAT01_FD_78092 | JGI IMG/M metagenome (GOLD analysis project Ga0105044, IMG submission 78092) | Freshwater microbial communities from Lake Fryxell liftoff mats and glacier meltwater in Antarctica - MAT-01 | ecosystem: Environmental > Aquatic > Freshwater > Ice > Liftoff microbial mat | place... | reverse complement strand
TGGTAGACGCCAATAAAAAGTTTCCTGCAGAAATCAGCGGAGGTATGAAAAAAAGAGTGGGAATTGCCAGGGCTGTGGTACTGAATCCAAAATACCTTTTTTGCGACGAACCCAACTCCGGCCTCGATCCTCAAACTTCGATGGTGATCGACAAACTCATCAAAGATCTTACGATCGAATATAACATGACCACCATTATTAACACACACGACATGAATAGTGTGATGGAAATTGGCGAGAATATTCTTTACATGGTACTTGGCAAAAAAGAATGGAGCGGCAATAGTGAAGAAATTATTTTTTCCGAAAACAAGCTGCTCAATGAATTTATATTTGCATCTGAGTTTTTACAAGATGCGAAGAATATGAGAATGATGCAGGCAAAGGGTGAAATAGATGAAGATGGGAATATAGCTTAATTTAAGTTGTCATAAATTGAATATAATAATATTTTAATTAAAATGGGATTACTAAAGAACTTACAAAAGGTATTTAAATTATCAAATTCTAATATAGAGAGCCTGCCAAAAGATTTTGAAGAGCCTCACATAAAAACTTTCAAAAAAGTACAGCCCTTTACAATGACTAGCCCCGAAAGGATTTATTGCCTCATTGAAGCTGTTAAATATATATGTCAACACAAAATTGAAGGAGACATCGTTGAATGCGGGGTTTGGAAGGGAGGAAGCATGTTGGCTGTTGCAGAAACTTTAGTGAGTCAACAAATTTCAGATAGAAAGCTTTTACTGTACGACACATATGAAGGAATGCCCGAACCTACTGGACATGACCAGGATTTTACTGGTAAGGATGCGGAAGTCATTTTAAACAAAAATCAAAACAAAGAAGAAAATCTTGTTTGGGCTTATTCTCCTTTAGATACCGTTCAGAAAACACTGTTGTTATCAACCTATAATAAAGAGAATATTAGATACATTGTAGGAAAAGTAGAAGACACCATTCCAAAACATATTCCAGAAAAAATTGCTTTGTTGCGACTAGATACAGACTGGTACGAATCTACCAAACATGAACTCATTCATCTATTTCCAAGGTTACAAAAAGGCGGTGTACTCATAATAGATGACTATGGATTCTGGAAGGGGGCAAGAAAAGCTGTAGATGAGTATTTTGCTGAAAATAATATTCCAATTTTACTCAACAGGATTGATGACACTGGTAGAATAGCCATAAAACTCTAATGCAAATATGGCAATCACTTCAAAAGTTCCATACGAATTCAATCCCGACATCAGGCATTCTTCCTATTTAATACGTAGTGGATTGTACAAGGCAGTGGGAAAATACGCAGCCTTGTTGTCTGGAAAAATGATGGATCTTGGCTGTGGTTCGAAACCTTACCAATCTTTATTTAACGTAGAAAAATACATCGGAGTTGATTACGCCAGTGAAGGACATCCTCACGATAATGAGGACATTGATGTGTATTATGATGGTCTCACCCTTCCCTTCCCCAATGAAAATTTTGATGCAGTATTTAGCAGCGAAGTTTTTGAACACATCTTTAATCTAGAACAGCTCCTACCTGAAATAAACCGGGTAATGAAAAAAGGGGCAAATATTTTAGTCACCTGTCCGTTCGTGATTTGCGAACATGAAGTTCCTAATGACTTTGCCCGTTATACCTCATTTGCCCTGAAATATTTGTTTGAGAAAAATGGATTCAGGGTGCTAGCTTATGAAAAAACTGGTAACCATGTTACGGCCATCATGCAATTACGCATCATGTACATCCACCAACACCTACTGCCTTTTTTTAGAAAAATGCCCATCGTAAGATCTGTCTTAAGACTAGTTGTATACACGAGCATGAATAGCTGGGCGTTGATGAAAAGTAAGCTGCTGCCAAAAAAGGCCGACTTATATCTGAACAATGTAATACTTTGCGAAAAAATCTGATAATTAATACGATGAACATTGCTGTTATTTCCATTATACACGAACCCTGGGGAGGCAGCGAAGAATTGTGGAGCGCCACAGCAAAAATCGCTTTGCAAAATGGGCACAACATCATTCATTCAAGCGCTGTAAACGGAAATTCACATCCTAAAATAAAAATACTGTTAGATTTCGGGATGCAACAAGTGGTAAGACAACAATACGTTCCAGATAGTAAACCATTACTGATCAGGGCAATCACCAAACGTTTGTATTTCATAAAAGAAATTTTTATAAACCGATTTAGCCAATTAAATAAAAATAACTTAGATGCCGTTTTGTACGTCGGAACCACCTATTCTATCGCCAATGATTACGATTTAATTCTTTTGGCAAAAAAAAAGAATGTCCCGTTGTACATCAATTGTCAACTGAATTATGAAGATAATTTCAACATTTCAGAAAACCAAAAACAGAAAATCACAGACGCATTTGAGAATGCAGAAAAAGTTTTTTTTGTTTCAGACAGAAACAGGCAAGTAGCATTTAAACAATTAGGGGGAAATTTTCCTAACACCGCTGTCATTCGGAATCCTGTTAATATGGCTTCTACCGACTATATTCCTTACCCTACAAAGAATGCATCCATCCAAATGGCCATGGTGGGAAATTTGGTAACCAGCCACAAAGGACAAGATTTAATCTTCAAATTGCTTGGGGAAGAAAAATGGCGTCAACGCGATTGGCATTTAAATATTTACGGTACAGGAATGGATGAGAAATATTTAAAAGAATTAGTCGAAAATTTACATCTAGAAAACAAAACTACCTTTCATGGTCGGGTATCAAACATCGCTTCTATTTGGCTTAAAAATCATATTTTGCTGATGCCTTCCCATATGGAAGGCATGCCTTTAGCGGTTGTGGAAGCCATGATTTGTGGCAGACCATCGGTGGTAACAGATGTTGGAGGTCATACAGAATGGATCACGGATGGGAAAGAAGGGTTTGTGGCAGCAGCAGCCTCCGTTGTTTCTTTAGCAAAAACAATGGAAATTTGCTGGGAACAAAAAGAGCATTGGGAAAAAATGGGCAAAGCTGCTCATGAAAAAGCGTTAAAGTTATACGACCCGCAACCAGGAAAAACCTTGCTAAAAATGATTACCCAAAAAAATTGTTCTTGAAAAAACTTTTATTCATATTTGGAACCAGGCCGGAAGCCATCAAAATGGCACCGCTAATAGCAGCCTGCAAACAACAACCTCAACATTGGGATTGTAAAGTTTGCATCACCGGCCAACACAAAGAAATGCTTCAGCAAGTTTTAGACTTTTTTAAAATCGAAGCTGATTACGACCTGGCATTGATGAAACACAACCAAACCCTGTTTGATATTACCGCTGATGCTCTTAAAGGATTGCAAGGAATATTAACTACCGAAAAGCCAGACATAGTGATCGTGCAAGGAGATACCACCACTGCATTTGCTGGAGCACTGGCAGCTTTTTATCTAAAAATAAAAGTAGCACACATCGAAGCAGGACTCCGAAGTGGCGATAAATTATCTCCGTTTCCCGAAGAAGTGAACAGAAAACTAGTGAGTGTAGTGGCAGATTACCATTTTGCACCCACGCCAAAAGCTGCTGAAAATTTACGTCTCGAACAAATCACCGAAAATGTATTTGTTACCGGCAACACCGTGATTGATGCCTTGCTTTGGGGTGTGGGCATTGTAAAAGACGACGCCAGCTATGCCCAAAAATTTCCCTTCATAGATCCAAGCAAAAAAGTAATCTTGGTAACTGGCCATCGAAGAGAAAGCTTTGGCACTCCCTTCGAAAATATTTGCAAAGCCATCAGTTACATTGCAAAAAAATACAGCGACTCGGTACAAATCGTGTACCCCGTTCACCTAAATCCTCAGGTACAAGACCCTGTAAACAGGCTGTTAACAGGCATTGAAAATGTACAGCTGATCGCTCCTCTCGATTACCCTCATTTACTGTGGCTTCTTGAAAAAAGTTACATCGTACTCACAGATTCTGGTGGCATTCAAGAAGAAGCACCATCCTTGGGTAAACCTGTGTTGGTGATGAGAGATGTTACTGAAAGAGTGGAAGGTATAGAAGCTGGCACAGCAGAGCTAGTGGGCACCAATACAGCAGTCATCATCGAAAAAATGGAGGCATTGCTAAGCAATGAAAAACTGTACCAGCAAATGAGTACCGCCACCAACCCATACGGCGATGGCCACTCAGCAAACACGATCTTAGACATCCTTCAAAAAATCCATTAATTCAATGCAACCATTAGTATCTATCATATTGCCAACATACAATGGTGAAAAATACATCCGTACTTCGGTGGAAAGTTGTTTGGCGCAAACCTATCAAAACATAGAACTGATCATTGTTAACGACTGTTCTAATGACAATACCCTGGCCGTTGTAGAAGAATATGCAAAACGGGATGCACGGATAAAAATTATCGACAACCCCATCAACAAAAAACTCCCCCGTTCATTAAACGAAGGATTTAAAATAGCAACGGGTGTTTATTATACCTGGACGTCCGACGACAATTATTACAGTGCTGAAGCCATTGAAACAATGGTAAATACCCTTTTAAAAACCGGAAAAGATCTTGTGTATGCGGATTATAAAATCATCGATGACCTCGGGAAATTTGTTGGCGACAAATACCTAGGTAATATCAACGAAAGTTTTATCAAATGGCTGGGCTGTGGTGCTTGCTTTTTATACAAAAAAGAGGTACACGAACGAAACAACGGCTACGATCCTTCTACCTTTTTAATCGAAGACTATGATTTTTTTTTAAGAGCATACCTCCACAGTTCTTTTGAATACCTTCCACAACAAAACTTATATTTTTATAGACACCATGATGCATCCCTAACTTCCAACATGTCGGATGCCGTGTTTGAAATGCAGAAAATTTTTGTGGAAAAAAAGATGCCACTTTTACTACCCAAACTATCTCAAAAAGATCATATTTTGCTATTTAGAAAATATGTTGTGTACAACGCAGTTTATAAAAACAATCCAACAAAAGCTTATTATTATTTGCAACAGCTTCAACAACTTTCTTTGTCGCAGGCCTTTGTTACAGTGTGTTATATAGCCGTGAAAAAAGCTGCTGCATGGTTTCGCATTGTTCCCTTTTTGTTTCTATCGTTTTTCAAATTACTTTTTGCAGGCGGGTCTGGCAAAAAATAAATCCATAGTGTTTCTTTAAACAGAGTGCTATAAATGCTAATTCAATCAGTAAATATTAAACAAAATAAGTGGTAACCTTGCCAGTTTTGGCCACAAGCAGCATTCATTCATCCAAAACAGGCCTGGCAAATCGAATTTTAAGTAAAATACCGTTAATTTGCTTCACGTAATCCAAAAAATTATTTATGAAGTTCGATTTCAAAAAAATACTACCTCACGTAATTGCCATAGCTATTTTCCTCATTGTTGCAGTTGTTTTTTGCAAACCCGCTTTAGAGGGTAAAGTTGTTTACCAGCACGATCTTCAGGGATGGAGAGGAATGGTGCAGCAGTCAGAAGAATTCAAAGCTACCTACGGTCATTATCCTTTGTGGACCAATAGCCTTTTCAGTGGAATGCCCGCTTACCAAATTGCTATGAACGCCACACACTGGCTGAGTTTAGGCCATTTTGAAAAAATCATTACCCTAGGCTTGCCACAACCTATCAATTTCTTTTTCGTAGCCTGTATTTGTCTTTATTTTTTATGTATCGTGCTGCGCGTTAGTCCATGGGTGGGGGTAATGGCCGGTTTAGCATACGCCTATTCTACCTACGACCCCGTAATCATCATGGTAGGGCACGTGACCAAAATGGCATCGATGGCCTATGCTCCGGCAATTTTAGCTTCCTTTCTGTTGATACTTCAGAAAAAATATTGGACAGGTACTGCGCTGTTAATCCTGTTTTCTACCATCATGATCTCACACAACCACGTGCAGATTGTGTACTATACTTTACTCATCGCACTGGCCATCGCCATTGCCTATGCAGTAAAGGCATTTAAAGAAAAACAAGTAGCGCATTTATTGATCGCTGCAGCACTTTCTATTACAGGCGGATTGATTGGTCTTGGTGGCGCAGCAGTTACCCTTTTGCCCACTTCAGAGTACGTAAAAGAAACGATGAGAGGCGGAAGATCTGAACTTACAGACAGCACCAACCTCGGCAATAAAACCAAGGGCGGATTAGATAAAGATTATGCTTTTAGCTGGAGCTATGGCATTGATGAAACACTTACACTATTGGTTCCAGGTGCATTTGGAGGAAGTTCGGGTGGAGAGTTAAAAGAAAATTCTGCAGTAGCTAAAACATTAGCAGAACAAGGTGTGCCGGAAGACAATGCCAATCAAATAGCAGCAAGCCTACCTACTTATTGGGGACCTCAGCCCAATACATCTGGCCCGGTTTACCTTGGAGCCATCATCTGCTTTTTGTTCATACTCGGCTTGGTGTACCTCGATACCTGGCACAAATGGTGGATTGCAGGTATTACCCTTTTTGCCATCATACTGGCCTGGGGCAGCAATTTCCAAAGTATAAATTACTTTTTGTTTGATTACATGCCGATGTACAATAAGTTTCGGGCGCCCACCATGGCATTGGTAATACCACAGCTGACAGCAGCTTTGATGGCAGGGCTCGTTGTTCAGAAATTTTTGTTCGGAACTGATACCAAAGAATTCTTGTTTAAAAAATTAAAACTAAGTGTTTACATTACTGCAGGCGTAGTAGCTATTGCCGCACTTTTTTATTTTAGCAGCAGTTTTAGCGGAAGCAACGACGCAAGAATAAAAGAAAATTTTGCTAACAACATGCTTTCTTCTGCACAAGGACAGGCGGTTGACCCAAAACTACAAGCACAAGCCAATGAATTTGGCCAATCGATTGTAAGATCTTTAGCCGAAGACCGTAAAGCTATGTTTGGGGGAGATCTATTACGCTCACTTATCTTTATTTTATTGGCCATTGGCGTATTGGGATTGTTCAGCAAAAACAAATTAAGTAGCACAGTAGCAGCCATTGCCCTGGCAGCATTGGTGTTGATAGATTTGTATCCTGTTGGTAAAAGATACCTCAATGAAAATAACTTTGTAGAACCTGGAAACATAGAAGAAGAGTTTGCGATGAGTGATGCAGACAGAATGATCAAAGCAGACCCGGATCACAAAAATTTTAGAATTTATAACGGAGATGATCCCTACAACAACGCCAAGCCATCCTACCACCATAATTCGATAGGTGGATACAACCCTGCTAAAATTGCCCTTTATCAGGATCTGATCGAACGTCAGCTGAGCAAAGGAAATATGCAAGTATTTAACATGCTAAATACCAAATATTTTGTTGTTCAAAATCCACAAACAAGAGCACCCATGGCGCAGATGAACCCAGATGCAATGGGCAATGTATGGTTTGTGAAATCGTTGCAATATGCAGCAAATGCAGATGAAGAAATGAAGGCGCTCGACAATTTTAATCCAAAAGATACCGCCATCATCGACCAACGTTACAAAGAAAAAATAAAAGGAACACCGCAATTCGATTCTTCTGCTATGATTCGATTGATAGAAAACATCAATGATACCATCCGATATGAATACAGCGCTGCCACTCCGCAGTTTGCCGTATTCAGTGAAATCTATTATGATAAAGGCTGGAACGCTTATCTCGATGGAAACAAAACAGATTACGTTCGTGTGAACTACGTCCTGCGGGGCATGAGTGTGCCTGCAGGAAAACACAACATCGAGTTTCGTTTTGAACCAGCTTCATTCAAAAAAGGCAATACGATCGCATTCTGGAGTGCTGTGGTAGGATTAATAGCTTTATTGGCTGCGTTGGGAATGAGTTTGAAAAAGAAAAAAATCGTTTAAGGTTAATCGTTATGGTGATTGGAAACGGAATGATCGCAACACGTTTTGCTGCCTATTCAGCAAAGAAAGACATCAGTGTTTTTGCGTCTGGCGTTTCTAACTCAACCTCCGGTGCTGAAGAAGATTTTAAAAGGGAGATTACTTTATTAACTAATTGTATACAACAATACCCGGAACAATTACTGGTTTATTTTAGTACTTGCAGCATTTATGATATGTCGCTGCAAGATTCGGCTTACGTACAACACAAACTTTATATAGAAGATCTTATCCGGCAGCAGGTTGCTCATTACCTGATTTTTAGGGTGAGTAATCCCGTGGGCTTTACCAGCAACCCACACACATTGCTGAATTATCTGGTGCAGCACATCGTAAACAAACAACCTTTTAATGCCTGGGAATATGCAAGCAGGAATATTATCGACATTGATCACATGTTTTTCATCTGTGATGCCCTTATCAAAAACCAGCCGCATCCCAGCAGAATCATCAATATTGCCAATCCCGTAAACTACCCCGTAATCAGTATCATCGATCACATCGAGCAACACTTTCAAAAAAAAGCCAATTATACCTTGTTGACAAAGGGTAACAGTCCTTTGATTGACACGACCGAAATACAACCGATTTTTGAAAGCTTACAGATACACTTCGACAAAGATTATCTTGTGCGAGTTTTAAAAAAGTATTACCCGCTACATGACTTATAAAAAAGCAAAACAAAAATTATTGCTGGAACGTATTGCCATGGCGCCATTTGTTTGGCTGGGTAAATGCGCTGGTCATCTATTCCCACTTAAAACGCCTCATTCCTATTTTTTATTTTTTCCCAATGCTGATATTGGGGGCTCGCCAAAAGTAAACGCAGACATTACTGCTTTGCTCAGCAACAAGCAACCCCTCGTCATCTTTTCTAAAAAAGCCAACAATAATCAATACTTGCATCAGTACCAGCAATCCGCTGTTACTATTATTGACTTACATAAGTATATCGATCGTAAATTATTCCATTTTGTCAATTTCTTCTTCAGAGGGTTATTGGCTACCTGGATCAACCAGCAAAAAAATCCGATTGTTTTTGGTGGCGAAAGTATTTTTTTTTACAAGGTAATTCCCCATGTTAGAAAAAATATCCGGTGCGTAGAATTAACGCATGTAGATGTATGGATGAAGTATACGATTGGATTTATTGATCGTATAGATGCGCGCATCTTTAGCACGAGAAAAGGAATGCAAAACGTATTAGACCAGTACGAACAAAACAACTTAGGTGAAAGTTATAAAGAGAAATTACACTTTATAGACAATGCCGTGGATATTCCAGAAACAACGGAGCAACAAAACAAAGAATTGGAAGTATTTTTTATTGGCCGCGGTGCCGCTCAAAAAAGAATCCATTTGGTAGCCGCCATAGCTGAGCAAATGCATCAACTACAAGCACCCGTTCATTTCAATTTTGTAGGCGATGTTGAAAAAATAATTGATCCGGGCACCCTACCCTACTGCCGCTTTTATGGAATAGTAAATGACGAAGAAACCATGCAAGCGTTGTACAAAAAAGCAGATGTATTGATCTTGACCTCTGCATTTGAGGGTTTACCTGTAGTCATCATGCAAATGATGGCTTATGGAAAAGTGGTATTGAGTACTGCAGTAAGTGGTATCCCCGATTATATATTTCATCAAAAAAATGGATTGCTGATATATGCTACAGAAGAAAAGGATATTATTAAAGAGGCTGTAGCACACATTAATTTCCTGGTCAATGAACCCGAAGTTCGGAAGCAATTAGGAGCAGTTGCCAAACAAGATGCTCTCTGTCAATTTAGCAGAGAAAGCTTTAACGAAAATTATATGGCAGTTTTAGATCCCACAGTAAAAAGTAGGACGGCATCTTAGCCAAACCCTAGAACCAACAGCCCTCTCATTCCTATTTGCACAAATAATGTTTGTTGTAAAGCATCATCCCACCACGATAGTATTTTCCTTGACTCAAACTGAAAAAATATTAAAAGAAAAGCAGGGTATTACATAGTAGTAATATTTACAATTCATTTTAAAATTATCACTTTTCTCAATAGCCCTTCTACCCTATCTTTGCGGCACAAATTTTTTCACTTTTAATCAGCGTTATGGCAGTATTAGTTAATAAAGATTCCAAAGTAATCGTACAGGGTTTTACAGGAACAGAAGGAACCTTTCACGCTACTCAAATGATAGAGTATGGAACCAAGGTAGTAGGCGGTGTTACGCCGGGCAAAGGCGGAAGCAGTCATCTCGACAAACCTGTTTTTAATACCGTAGCTGATGCTGTGAAAACAACGGGTGCCAACGTGAGTATCATTTTTGTGCCTCCTGCATTTGCAGCAGATGCTATTTTAGAAGCAGCTGAAGCAGGAATCGAACTGGTTATTTGTATTACTGAAGGTATTCCTGTGGCAGATATGATAAAAGTGAAGAACTATTTAAAAGACAGCCACACTCGTTTGATCGGGCCCAACTGCCCCGGTGTAATTACCGCCGACGAATGCAAAGTAGGTATCATGCCAGGCTTTATTTTCAAAAAAGGACGTATTGGTATTGTATCAAAATCTGGTACGCTCACTTACGAAGCTGCAGATCAGGTAGCCAAAGCTGGTTTAGGCATATCAACTGCCATTGGCATTGGAGGTGATCCCATCATTGGAACTACGACCAAAGAAGCGGTAGAATTATTTATGAACGATGATGAAACTGATGCGATTGTAATGATCGGTGAAATTGGTGGCGGCATGGAAGCAGAAGCAGCCGAATACATCAAAAGTACGGGCAACAAAAAACCTGTGGTAGGTTTTATCGCTGGCCAAACGGCACCTCCGGGTCGTAGAATGGGCCACGCAGGGGCAATCGTTGGCGGAGCCGATGATACCGCAGAAGCAAAAATGAAGATCATGGGCGAATGCGGCATTCACGTGGTGGCCAGTCCGGCAGATATTGGCAAAACAATGGCAGAAGTAATGAACAAATAATCGAAACTTATGATAGTTTATAGCCTGAAACCGCCGAAAATCTTCGGAGGTTTTTTATGGTAGTATCCTATAAGCCCTGAAAGGGCGCCATATGTTAACTCTCGGCGCAGCCCTGAGCGCAGCGCAGCGCGAGTCCTGAGCGCAGCGCAGCCCGAGCCCTGAGCGCAGCGCAGCGCGAGTCCTGAGCGCAGCGCAGCCCGAGCCCTG
>Ga0105044_10013581_pt1 | contig 11047 bp, 9 predicted proteins | sample MAT01_FD_78092 | JGI IMG/M metagenome (GOLD analysis project Ga0105044, IMG submission 78092) | Freshwater microbial communities from Lake Fryxell liftoff mats and glacier meltwater in Antarctica - MAT-01 | ecosystem: Environmental > Aquatic > Freshwater > Ice > Liftoff microbial mat | place... | reverse complement strand
TGTACGTGATCGCGACGGTCGAGATCCAGCCCGCGATCAGCGCCCCAAACAGCGCGCCAACCACCGTCATCGATTCGAGCAGCATCCCCGTGCGAAGGTTCGCCGCACCACTGCGCAGGAAGCTCGTCGCCGATCCGCACGAGGTTGCGATGACAGCGACCAACGACGCGCCGATGGCGTAGCGCAGGTCAACGCCGAACGCGAGCACCAGCAGCGGCACGATCACCACGCCCCCGCCCAGCCCCGTCAGCGCACCAAGCGTCCCCGCGCCGAACGCGGCGACCAGCAGCACGATGATGAACACAGCCTCGCTCATGGCCGCTCACCCAGCACGCCCGATCTCTCTAGGAAGTCCGTGATCGTCCCCACATACGCGCGGAAGTCACGCGGAAAGTCGTTGTGGTCGCCCCCCATGATCACGACCGTCGCTCGCGGCTGCAACTCGCCCAGCCTGCGCGCGTGCGCAACAGGAATGATCGAGTCCTGTTCGCCATGCATGATGAGGATCGGGAAGGCAAACCCCGGCAGCACGCGGTCGGTGCGAAACGGATGACGCACCAGAAAAGGTGGCACGCCATATCCCGCCGCGAACGAAGCGACCGACGTGAACGTGGACTCTGTGATGAGCGCCGCGGGTGCAGGCTCTGCGCCTTGACGCGCGGCCAGCTGCGCGGCGATCTGGGCCGCGACCTGCGCCGCCACGCCACCCCCAAGCGAGCGCCCGTGCAGCACGATCCGCGCGGGATCGATGCCCTCCTGCGCATCCAGCCACTCCACCCACGCGACGCTATCGGCGACGATTGCCCGCTCGCTCGGCTGTCCAGCAACGCCGCCAAAGCCGCGGTACTCTGGCACCAGCACGCTCACGCCGCGCCGCGTGTACTCGGAGATCAGGAGCGTCGCTCCCTCGACCGTCTCGTGGTTGCCGTGGAAGAAGACAACCGCGGGCCCGGGAGCCTCTGGCGCGCGTCCATCGCCAATGGCAAACCACGCCGCGCCCTGCACGCCATCCGCCATCGTGAGCGTCACACGCTCAACGCCCCCCGGCGGCCTCGGACTACCCGCGCGCGATGCCGAGTTGAAGGCAGCCGGAAAGATCAGCCGGTCCTGGCTGAAGTAGAGCGTCGTACACCAGATCAGATAGACCGTCAGCGCGAGGATCGCGTACCGCGACAGGCGCTGTCGCAGCGTCTCGCCAGTAGGGCGCGCCTTCGAGGGCGCGAGCGGCGCAACGGGCTTGGCATCGCCAGGCTCGCTCATGCGGCCCTCGCCTTCGCCAGAGCCTTCCGCTCCGAGCGGCCCTTCACGATCAGGTTCAGCACCTCAACCGCGAGCGAGAAGGCCATCGCAAAGTAGATGTACCCCTTGCTGATGTGCTGCCCAAGCCCGTCCGCCACCAGCACCATGCCAATTAGCAGCAGGAACGAGAGCGCCAGCATCTTCAGCGTCGGATGCTTCTCGACATACGCGGAGATCTTCCCCGCGAAGATCAGCATGATCCCCACCGAGATCATTACCGCCACCACCATGACCCACAGCTGCTGCGCCATGCCCACCGCCGTCACGACCGAGTCGATCGAAAAGACGATATCGATGACCAGGATCTGCGCCACCGTCTGCCGGAAGCTCCGCGGCCTGGCCTTCGGATCAATCGCGCGCGATGCCGGGCTGGCGTTCCCCGTCCCCGCCACCACCGCAGCACCCTGCCCGTTCGGCACGGCGACTTCCGAGTTTCCAGCCTCGTGCGCCGCGCCCTCCACCTTCGGCGTGACCGCCGCCGCACCAAGAACCGAATGCCCTGTAGCCCCCTCGTGCTCCTCGAGCTTGTTGTGGATTTCGTGCGTCGCCTTCCAGATCAGGAAGAGCCCGCCGATGATCAGGATAAGGTCGCGGCCCGAAACCATGTGGTCCAGGATCGGGATTGTGAAGAGCTTGCTGTTGGCCGCGCCGATGACCCACGTCACTGTCAAGAGGAAGAGCACCCGGGTGATCAGCGCGAGCCCAAGCCCGACCTTGCGAGCCTTCGCGCGCTGGTGCTCGGGCAACCGACCCGATAACAGCGCGATGAACACGACGTTATCGATCCCCAGCACCGTCTCCATCGCCGTCAGGGTGATGAGCGCAGCCCCGGCGTCAAGGATGAGATTGCCGGTCTGTGGCGTTGGAACTTCGCTCATGTCCAGAGCCTAGCAAGCGGGCGGCACACGCATAGGGTGGGTTCGTGCTCTGTCCGGACCCGTGCGCCATCCATCCGCCCATGCTCGCGTACACCGGCCCAGCCGCGGCCCCTGGTACCAATCCCCTTGTATTCCAGAGCCAGCCAGATTCCGGGCTGGCCACTGCGCCCGGCCGTTGTAGAATCACGAAGTGCAACAATGGTGTCGCCAGCCGATAGGGGTCGGTCCGCGCCGCACACATGCAGCAGCAGGGCCGCATCCGCGCACGAAAGGAACCCATGACCGCCATCCTTCCCAAGCCTTCCTCGCTCCCCGGCATCCAAGGCCTCTCTCCCGCGAAGAAGGGCATCAGCACTCCGACGCGCCCCATGACCGCCGACGAGAAGGCTGGCCTCATCGCCGACGTTGAGGCCTATTGCAACGAGCTCCGCCCGAGCGAGGAACTCGCGTACGTCGAGCGCCGCTTCAACCCCGAGATCGTCAACCTCGCCAAAAAGTACAACATCTGCGGCATGCCCGTCCCCACCGAACACGGCGGCCGCGGCGCCGACAGCCTCACCTACGCGCGCATGCTCGTCCGCATCAACCGCGAGGGCACGGGCCCGCGCACCTTCTTCTCCGGCCAGACCTCCATCGGCCAGTTCCCGATCCTGAAGTATGGCACCGAGGACCAGAAGCACCGCTATATCCCCGCCTCCTGCAAGGGCGAGAGCATCCTGGCCTTCGGCCTCACCGAGCCCGACGCGGGCAGCAACCCGCTCGAAGGCACCTCGACCTACCGGCGCGAGGGTGACAAACTCATCCTGAACGGCGTCAAGTACCTCATCTCCAATGGCTCCATCGCCGACGCCGTGATCGTCTTCGCCTTCCCCGAGGGCAAGACCGGCACCGAGCGCCGCATGAGCGCCATCATCGTCGACACCGGCAAGAAGGCCGACGGCACCCACGACGAGACCTTCGAGGCCGAGCAGCTCCACAGCAAGCCCGGCATGTACACCAGCGACACCGCCATGTTCCAGATGAACGACCACGTCGTTCGAGGCGACAACATGCTTGGCCAAGAGGGTGAGGGCTTTCGCATCGCGATGCACACGCTCGTCTCCGGGCGCCTCTCGGTCGCGTCGGGCTGCCTCGGCGCTATCGAGGACTGCCTCGCGGAAGTGCTCGACTACGCCCGCACCCGCAAGCAGCACGGCAAGGAGATCGGCAAGCACCAGTTGGTGCAGGACCACATCGCCAAGATCGAGATGGCCCGCGCCGCCAGCGACGCCCTCATCGAGCGCGCCGCCCTCGCCAAGGAAGCCAGCGACCAGAACCCCAATGACAAGGACCTCCTCAAGGAGGCCGACACCAAGGTCGCCCAGGCCAAGTTCTTCGCCAGCAACGCCGCCTTCGACGCCGCCGATCACGCCGTACAGGTCTTCGGCGGCCGCGGCTGGAGCGAACTCTACCGCCCCTTCCGCCACCTGCAGGACGTCCGCGTCTGCCGCATCTACGAGGGCACGGATGAAGTGATGAAGCTCAAGATGGCCTGCGCACTGCTGGGCAAGGACTACGAAGCCTTCAAGTAATCCAGGCGCCGGCAACAAACGTCCTTCAGAGCCCCAGCGCGCAAGCGCGAGGGGATTTCCTTCCACACCAAGGCCCCCACTAAGTGCCACGATCATGCCGAGCCCTAGCGGCGTGATCGTGGAATGCGTCCAGCCCGCGCACACTCCCCACAAGCCTCCAAGTTCCTTCCCAGTCCACGATCATATGATCTCGTCGGTCAAGCCCTGATCGTGTCCCTTGCCGGGCCGCGTGAGCGTTCGTTGCTGCGCGTTTCCCTTCGGAGTTCTCATGTTCGACAAACTGACCGACACGTTCAATGGCCTCTTCAAGAAGCTCAGCGGCAACGCCACCATCAGCGAGGCCAACGTCCGCGAGGCCATGGGCGAGGTTCGCACCGCACTTCTCGAGGCTGACGTTCATCTCGACGTCGTCAACCAGTTCAGCGAGTCCGTCCTCAAGGACGCCCTCGGCCGCGACGTTACCAAGAGCTTGAAGCCCGGCCAGGAGATGATCGGCATCGTCTACGACCGCCTCGTCGAGCTCCTCGGTGGTCGCAAGACCAACGCCGCGTCGATGCCCGACGTGCCCGCGCCGCTCGCCGCGGCGTCCGCGGGCGTCGATCAGGTTCCGCACATCATGAAGGCCGCTCCCGGTCCGACCATCATCATGATGTGCGGGCTCCAAGGCTCTGGTAAAACCACAACCTGCGGCAAGCTCGCCGCCTACCTCAAGAAGCGCGGGCGCAGCGTCATGCTCGCCGCGCTGGATCTCCAGCGACCCGCCGCCGTCGAGCAGCTCGAGACCGTCGCGGGCCAGGTCCGCACGGAGATGCAGGGCGGCGCAAGCGTCGAGTTCTACGCCGAGAAGGACAAGGTCCAGGAGTACGGCATGGCCGTCGGCGTGGCGGTGCAGGTCGCGCAGCGCGCTCTCGATGCCGCGCGTAAGGCTGGCGTCGATGTCCTGATCCTCGACACCGCCGGCCGCCTGCACATCAACGACGAGCTGATGGGTGAACTCGAGGGCGTCAAGCGCGTCGCCCCGCCACACCACATCTTCCTCGTCGTCGACGCCATGACCGGCCAGGACGCGGTCAACTCCGCCCGCGTCTTCCACAAGCGCCTCGCCGTTGATGGCGTCATCATGACCAAGTTCGACAGCGACACGCGCGGCGGCGCCGCCCTCTCCGTCAAGCACGTCACCGGCGCACCCATCAAGTTCGTCGGCGTCGGCGAGAAGCTCGACGCCCTCGAAGAATTCCACGCCGAACGCTTCGCCGGGCGAATCCTCGGCATGGGCGACGTCGTCGCCCTCGTCGAGAAGGCCCAGGAACAGGTCGACGAGGAAGAGGCCAAGCATCTCCAGGAGAAGATGGCCCGCGGCGAGATGTCGATGGACGACTTCCTCAAGCAGCTCAAAACCCTGCGAAAAATGGGCCCGATCAAGCAGTTGCTGGGCCTCCTTCCCGGCGTCGGCAGCCTCCTCAAGGACGTGAACATCGAGGACAAGCAGCTCGACCGCGTCGAGGCCCAGATCTGCAGCATGACCAAGGAAGAACGGCGCAAGCCATCGAGCATCGACTTCCCCCGGCGCAAGCGCATCGCGGCGGGCTCTGGCGCAAGGCAGGAAGAGGTCGGCGCGCTCGTCAAGCAGTTCGACATGGTGAGCAAGATGACCAAGCAGATGGCCGCCCTCACGACCAACGAGCGCGTCAAGGCCGTCAAGGACATGGGCGATCCCGCCTCCGCCATGGCCGCGATGCGCAGCATGCCCGGCCTCATGGGCGGCCGCGGCAGCACCCACACCGCCAGCATCAAGGACCGCTTCAAGAAGCGGAAGAAGTGATGCCCGCCGCCAGCAACCCAAGCGCGGTCGTCCTCCTCTCGGGCGGCATGGACTCCGCCGTCACGCTCGCGCAGGCCCGGGCCGACGGCATGTCCTGCCACGCGCTCTCGTTTGACTATGGCCAGCGCCACCGCGTCGAGCTGCGCTGCGCCGCGCTCGTCGCCGCCCACCTCGGCTGTGTTGCGCACAAGGTCGTGAGCCTGGACCTCCGCGCCATCGGCGGCAGCGCACTCACGAGCGCACAAGAAGTCCCCAAGGACCGCCCCCAGCCCGGCGCCGATCAGAGCCAGATCCCGGCAACGTACGTCCCCGCACGAAACCTCACGTTCCTCTCCCTCGCCGTCGCCCACGCGGAGGTCATCGGCGCCACGAGCCTCTACATCGGCGTCAACGCCGTGGACTATTCCGGCTATCCGGACTGCCGCCCGGAGTTCATCGCGTCCTTCGAGCGCACTGCCAACCTCGCCACACGCGCAGGCGTCGAGGATGGCGCGCCGCACTTCCGCGTCGTCGCGCCGCTCATCACCATGACCAAGGCGCAGATCATCCAGCGCGGCCTCGCGCTCGGCGTTGACTTCGCCATGACCACAAGCTGCTACGACCCACTGGTTGACGCCGCCGGCGCGCCACTCGCCTGCGGCCACTGCGACGCCTGCCTCATCCGCATCCGCGGCTTCGAGGGCGCGACAGTCGCAGATCCAACCCGCTACATCGGAGGCGCGGCGTGAGCACCGTGCCGCTCAACATGCTCCCCGGCGAGCCGCTGCCCGAAACGGACACGCCGCACTCGCTCCCCATCAGCGAGACCTTCATCTCGCTTCAAGGCGAGGGCAAACTCAGCGGCGTTCCGAGCTGGTTCGTCCGCACCTCCGGCTGCAACCTCCGCTGCTCCTGGTGCGACACGCCCTACGCGAGCTGGAAGCCCGAAGGCACACGCCGCACGATCGATTCACTGGTGGAAGAGGCCCGCAACTGCCTGGCGAAGCGCGTGCGTCACGCAGTGCTGACCGGTGGCGAGCCGATGATGTTCGCCGGCATCGTGCCGCTCGCTGCGGCCCTGCGTGAACTCGGCATGCACATCACCATCGAGACCGCTGGCACCATCGACCCCAAGCGCGATCGCGACATCGCGTGCGATCTGCTCAGCCTCTCGCCCAAGCTCTCAACCTCCACGCCGCGCGAGGGCGATCCACGCGATCCCAGCGGCACATGGCGCACACGCCACGAGCAGCGCCGCATTAACTATGGCGTGCTCTCCGCGCTCCTTTCGCGCTTCTCGCAGCGACAACTCAAGTTCGTCGCGTGCGAAGAGCGCGACCTCGCGGAGATCGAGTCGCTCCTCGATGCTCTCTTCGCCCGTGGAAGCACCATCGACCCAAGCGATGTCCTCCTCATGCCCGAAGGGACACAGTCGCCCACGCCGCAGCACCGCGCCTGGGTCAACGCCGCCTGCCTCGCGCGAGGGTGGCGATACTGCTCACGCCTGCACATCGAGCTCTATGGAAACGTGCGCGGCACATGAGGCGCGTGATCCACGGCATCCGCGTGATGCACGCCATCGCGCGCGAAGATCGCGGCGGGGACCGCCAGTCTGCCCAAGACCCACAACCTACACGCCCCATCCGCCCGCTCGCAGCCACTCCCACTGGCGAGCGACGCCCTCCTCGAACGGCACCTTCGGCGCGTATCCGAGTTCCGCCGTGCTTCGCGTCAGGTCCGCCCATGTCCGCTCGACATCGCCCTGCTGCGCGGGCGCCATCGTGATCAGCGCGGGCTTGCCCACCACGCGCGCAATCGTTGCGATCATCTCATCCAGCCGGATCGGGCGGCTGTTCCCAAGGTTCCACACGCGATACCCGTGCGCCGGAATCCGGTCCAGCGCCGCTACAACTCCCGCCACGATGTCATCGATGAACGTGTAATCGCGCGACGAGCCCGGATCGCCAAACATCGTCACGCCCTCGCCCCGCGACACGCGCCCCATAAAGAGCGAGATCGCAAGGTCGGGCCTCTGCCGCGGCCCATACACCGTGAAGAACCGCAGGCACGCCACCGGCATCTTCGTCAGCCGGTGGTGCGTCCAGCACATCAGCTCCCCCGCGCGCTTCGTCGCGGCGTACGGGCTCACCGGCTCGTTCACGTCCATCGTCTCCGCGAACGGCGCAACCGGGCAGTTGCCATACACGGACGATGACGACGCAAAGAGAAAGCGCTCGCACCCCGCCGCCTTCCCCGCCGCAAGCATCGACGCAGTCCCCGTCAGATTCACGTGCGCATATCCAACCGGATCCGCAATGCTCGGACGCACGCCCGCTTTCGCCGCAAGATGCACGATGGCCGCGGGCTTCTCTCGCTCCGCCAGCGCCGACATCACCGCGCCGTCGCAGAGATCCGCCTCGACAAACGTCAGCAGGCCCCCACACGCCGCACGCACGCGGCCAAGATTGGCCTCCTTGTACCGCCTGTCATAGAAGCGATCAAAGTTGTCAACCCCCACAACGCGCTGCCCGCGCGAGGCCAGCGCGATCGCCACGCTACTCCCAATGAACCCCGCCGCCCCGGTCAGGAGAACCGTGCCGCTGGACGGTGCCAGGATCGATCCATTGTCTGTGCTCCTGCAGCCTCAGAATACGCCCACGGACCACCCACACCGCGTCACCGCCCAACCGCTCCTCCCCGCCCAGCCAACCACAGAACAAAAACAAAGCAGGGCGCTGTCAGAAACAGCGCCCCGCTGGAGGAGAGAGAGATCGTGGGAAGTATACCGGATATCGGATTCCAAGTTGCCTATCCCTCCAATCTTCATGGGTTGAATCGACAAGTTTGTCACCACTTTGCACCAAAACCTACCCTCGATCAACGCCATTCTACGAACCAAGTGCGAACACAGTGTTGCGCCCCTCCCCTCTTTAGGTGTGAAAGACAGCACCCCGCTCGTGGTGCGAGCGAGGTGCTGTAGATGTTTCCAACACAAGATGTCTCGATGATCCCACGATGATCCCACGATGATCTCGCCATGATCCCTCGATCCCCCCTCAAAGGCACGCGATCAGTCGGGCTGCTTGGGCTTCTTCTCGCCCCCCTTTTCCTCGGCCTCGCGACGCTGGCGATACTGCTGAATCGCCGCCTCACGCTCTTCGGGAGTCATCTTTTCCAGGCGCTCGCGCATCCGCGGCGGCAGCTTGCTCATATCAATCTCGCCGCCCGCGCCCTTCCCGCCCGCCGCGCCCGGCCGCCCGCCGCGCTTTGCAGCCTCTTCCTTGAACCGTGCGAGCTCCTTCTCAACCACAGGCTTTTGCTCGGCGCTCAGCACCGCCCACATCTTCGCCTGCGTATCCGCAGCGCTGGGCGCACCCTCGAGCAGCTCCCTCAGCCGCGCCTTCGCGGCCTCCGCATCGGCTGGCTTCCCACCCTCCGACATCGGGTCTGACTGCATCGGATCGCGCTTCATCGAGTCCCGAGTGGGCTCATCCTTCTTGCTGTTCTGCTTCGCGGGCCTCTCACCCCTTGGTGCACCCTCGCGCAGGAACCCATCAACACGACGCCGCTCCTGCGGCGGGAGCATGTTGCGCAGTGTCTCGATCTCCGCGCGATGCGCCGTCCGGTACGCCTGCACCGAAGCACCAAACTCTTCGTTCAGCGTCCGGATCGACGCGGACTGCTCAGCCGTCAGACGAACCGCCGCCGCCGCCTTCTCCCCCTCGAGCGTGCGGAACGCGCGAACATAGGCTGGCATCGGAGTCTGCCGCGCACGCTCGCGAGCATTGCCCGCGCCACCAGTGAACTTGCGATTCGTACCCGGCGCGGCAGGATCCGCAACCTTCGGCCCCTCAAGCCCACCCCCCGGCGCACTCTCCTGACCAAGGGCTACTCCATGCGTCAAGCCAGCCACCAGCACAATCGAAACAACGCACAAGGCCGCAGCGCAACGTGAATTCAGAGCCATGTTCATCAGCAATCTCCTGTAACGAAGCATCAGCAAGACGAGCCAGGCGAGCCAGAGCGTGACAGGTCGACTTCGACGCGAACACGCACCCAGCCCGACGCCGAGCCCAACGCCAAAGTCACTCCTCGATTGCATCCCCAACCCCACCCCCAAACTCACCAACTCGCACCCACCAGCTCGCACCCAACCACCTCACCAAACCCCTTCTCCCCTCTTCTTCGCACTCCAACCCTCTCAGGCCCCAGTCTCTTTCGTCGCCACCCCGATGTACTTAAGCGCCCGCTTCATCTTCATCACCGGGTCGAAATCGCGCCGGAACCGGTCCGACAACGCCTTCGACGCGAGCTTGAACCGTGTGGTGTTCGCCGGGTCTGTCACGTCCATCAGCGCATCCGTCAGCGCCTTGCGATCGCCCGGCGGAAACAGCCGCCCACTCGCGTGATCGGCCACAAACTCCGGCGAAGCGCCCACCACAGGCGTCGTCACGATCGCCAGCCCCGCCGCCGAAGCCTCCAGCAGCACCACGCCCCACGCATCCTTGTTCGACGGATGAACCAGCACCTCGCACTGGTGATAGATCGCGTTCACCACGTCCTGCTTGTCGATGAACCCGGCAAACGTCACCCTGTGCCGCAGCCGCTCCGGCACTCGCGCTTCTAGAAACTTCCGCAGCGGCCCATCACCAATGATGAAGAGATCCCAGTCCGGACGCCGGTCCGCGATCGCGACAAACGCATCGATCCCGACATCGATCCCCTTGACCGCGATGAACCTGCCGCAGATCAGCAGCCGCTTGCGTGCCGCGTCGATCTTCCAACGCTCGCGCGCCGCATTGATCGTCGCTCGCGGGCAGTTCTCAATCATGCCGTAGTCCGGCTCCACCGGGAACGCGAACATCTTCTCCGGCGGGCACCCATAGCGTGCAAAGAACTTCTTGCCATTGACGCCACACGGCATGATCGCATCGGCCTTCGAGACCGCCCACCGCACGAGCCGATCCTTGATGAAGCGCCGATACCCCGTGACGGTGTCGCCATGGATGTTGCTGTCGCCCCAGATCATGAGCGGGATCCGCCCCGATGCCCACCGGATCACACGAAACGTGCTCGGCGTCGCATACCCGCAGACCAGGATCGCCGCGGGCGGATCAGCAATCATCCGCTTGATGATCAGCCCGCCCGTGCGCCACTCACGCCGGTAGTAGTCCAGCGTCCCCATCTGCTTCTCGCTGGCAACGCCGGGAAAACTCACGACCCCGATCTCGGGCACATCGTCGTACACCCAAAGATTCTGGCCCATGTCCCAGTGCACGTACGTCCGCACGTCAAACTCAGGAATCTCGCGCCTCACGCGCAGGTGCGACTGCACCCGGTACGGCGTCAGCGTGTTGACGACGAATGCGATGTGAGGCTTCCGATCCGAGCCCGAATCGGTCTGGCCAGTGCCCGCGCGCTCGCCCGGCGCGTTGGCTTCCTGCTGCTGTGCTGCTACGGACATCTACGGCACTCCCACGAGGCCTTCAGTGTACCTA
>Ga0105044_10013579_pt1 | contig 11048 bp, 13 predicted proteins | sample MAT01_FD_78092 | JGI IMG/M metagenome (GOLD analysis project Ga0105044, IMG submission 78092) | Freshwater microbial communities from Lake Fryxell liftoff mats and glacier meltwater in Antarctica - MAT-01 | ecosystem: Environmental > Aquatic > Freshwater > Ice > Liftoff microbial mat | place... | reverse complement strand
TTGCGGTGCTTGACCTTGCGCGGAATCAGCATGATCAGGCCTCCTCAGGTGCTGTGGCGGGGGCCTGCTCGGGCGCCGGAGATGCCGCCACTGCCGCAACCTCGGGCTCCGACCGACCATCGCGGGCCGGACGAGCATCGCGACGGGGACCGCCACGAGCCGGTGCCGGACGAGCGCCACGACCAGCGGCGCGCTCGAGAGCATCGCGCTGGGCACGCTCGGCACGACCGCCGATGAGATCGCCCTTGTAGATCCAGACCTTGACGCCGATGCGACCGAACGTCGTGCGGGCCTCGTAGAAGCCGTAGTCGATGTCGGCGCGGAGCGTGTGCAGGGGAACTCGGCCTTCGCGGTAGAACTCCGAACGGCTCATCTCGGCGCCACCGAGACGACCCGAAACCTGGACGCGGACGCCCTTGGCTCCGGACTTCATCGTCGACTGCATCGACTTACGCATGGCGCGACGGAAGGAGACGCGGCTCGAGAGCTGCTCGGCCACACCCTGCGCCACCAGCTGGGCATCCATCTCGGGGTTCTTGACCTCAAGGATATTCAGCTGGACCTGCTTGCCCGTGAGCTTCTCGAGGTCGCCGCGAATGCGGTCGGCCTCGGCGCCACGGCGTCCGATCACGATGCCCGGACGAGCGGTGTGGATGTCGACCCGAACCCGATCACGGGTGCGCTCGATCTCGACACGGGCGATGCCGGCGCGCTCCATGCCCTTGCTCATGAGCTTGCGGATCGCGACGTCCTCCTGGACGTAGTCGCGGTAGCGCTGGCCCGAGGTGCTGCTGTCGGCGAACCACCGAGACTTGAACTCAGTGGTGATGCCGAGACGGAACCCGTTGGGGTTGACCTTCTGTCCCACTAGCGGGTCCTTCCCTTCAGACCGGCCGTGGTCGGGGTGACCGACTCGACGACCACGGTGATGTGGCTGGTTCGCTTACGGATGCGGAACGCACGACCCTGGGCACGAGGACGGAACCGCTTCATGGTCGGTCCCTCGTCGACGTACGCCTTGGTCACGACGAGCGTCGCCGGGTTCAGGTTCAGGTTGTTCTCCGCGTTGGCAACGGCGCTTGCCAGCACCTTGCCCACCGGCTCGCTCGCGGCCTGGGGCGCGAAACGGAGAATGGCCTGAGCCTCGGCGGCCGGAAGGCCACGGATCAGGTCGATGACCCGCCGTGCCTTCATGGGCGTGACGCGGACGTACCGCGCCTGGGCCCTGGCTTCCATGTGTCGTCTCCTTGACGTCGTCGTGTTCTTCGATGCTGGGTACGTGTCGCTGGGATCAGCGACGGCGCGTCTTGCGGTCGTCCTTGATGTGACCGCGGAAGGTGCGGGTCGGGGCGAACTCGCCGAGCTTGTGCCCGACCATCGCCTCCGACACGAACACCGGAACGTGCTTGCGCCCGTCGTGCACGGCCAAGGTGTGGCCGAGCATCGCCGGGATGATCATCGAGCGGCGCGACCACGTCTTGATGACGTTCTTCGTGCCGGCGTCGTTCTGCGCCTCGACCTTCTTCATCAGATGGTCGTCGACGAAGGGTCCCTTCTTCAAGCTGCGGGGCATCTCTTACGTCTCCTAGCGCTTCTTGTTCGACTTGCGGCGGCGGACGATGTACTGGTCGCTGGCCTTGTTCTTCTTACGGGTGCGACCCTCGGCCTGACCCCACGGGCTGACCGGGTGACGGCCTCCGGAGGTCTTGCCTTCTCCACCACCATGGGGGTGGTCAACCGGGTTCATGGCCACACCGCGCACGCTCGGGCGCTTGCCCTTCCAGCGCATGCGGCCAGCCTTGCCCCAGTTGATGTTGGACTGCTCGGCGTTGCCCACCTCGCCGACGGTGGCGCGGTTACGGACATCGACGTTGCGGATCTCGCCGGAGGGCAGTCGCAACTGGGCGAAGCGGCCTTCCTTGGCGACGAGCTGGACGCTGGTGCCGGCCGAGCGGGCCAGCTTGGCGCCGCCGCCGGGACGAAGCTCGATCGCGTGGATCACGGTACCGACGGGGATGTTGCGCAGCGGCAGGTTGTTGCCGGGCTTGATGTCGGCGCCGGGTCCGCTCTCGATGCGGTCGCCCTGAGCGATCTTGTTCGGCGCGATGATGTAGCGCTTCTCGCCGTCCGCGTAGTGCAGCAGCGCGATGCGGGCGGTGCGGTTGGGGTCGTACTCGATGTGAGCGACCTTGGCCGGAACACCGTCCTTGTCGGCGCGACGGAAGTCGATGACGCGGTACGCACGCTTGTGACCGCCACCCTGGTGGCGGGTCGTGATGCGCCCGGTGTTGTTGCGGCCACCCTTGCTGTGAAGCGGGCGGACCAGCGACTTCTCCGGCTCGGACCGAGTGATCTCGACGAAGTCGGCGACACTAGAGCCACGGCGGCCCGGTGTCGTCGGCTTGTACTTGCGGATACCCATGGTGTCGTCCTCGTTGTCAGGTGGGTCGGTTCATGTCCTCGGCTAGGCCGAGGTCAGGAGACCGGCCCTCCGAAGATGTCGATGCGCTGGCCCGGAGCAACACTGACGATGGCCCGCTTGGTGGCGGCCCGTCGTCCGAAGCCGTTGCGCGTGCGGATGCGCTTTCCCTGACGGTTCGAGGTGTTCACAGCGACGACCGTCACGTTGAAGACCTGCTGAACCGCGATCTTGATCTGGGTCTTGTTGGCGGTCGGGTCGACGAGGAACGTGTACTTGTTCTCGTCGAGAAGGCCGTAGCTCTTCTCCGACACGACGGGCGCGAGCAGGATGTCGCGCGGATCGGCGATCCTCACTGGTCGCTCCCTTCCTCGATGGCCTCGACCTGGGACTCGGTGGCCACGGCCTTGACCGACTTGCCCGCAGGGGCGCCGGCCAAGAACGTGTCGAGTGCAGTCTTGGTGAACACGACGTCGTCACTGATCAGCACGTCGTAGGTGTTGAGCTGATCCGGAACGATCAGGTGGACGTCGACGATGTTGCGCATCGACCGCCACGCGGCGTCCTCGGACCGGTCAAGAACCAGCAGCATGTTCTTGCGGTCGGTCAGACCCTTGAGCGCGGCCAAGGCCTGCTTCGTGGAGGGAGCACCGGTGATGGTGAGACCGCTCAGCACGTGAACGCGACCGTTGCGAGCCCGATCCGAGAGGGCGCCACGCAGAGCGGCAGCCTTCATCTTCTTGGGGGTGCGCTGGCTGTAGTCGCGGGGCTTCGGTCCGTGGACGATGCCACCGCCGACGAACTGCGGTGCGCGGGTGGATCCCTGGCGGGCTCGGCCGGTGCCCTTCTGGGCGTGCGGCTTCTTGCCACCACCGCGGACTTCGCCGCGGCGCTTGGTGGAGTGGGTGCCCTGGCGCGCAGCAGCAAGCTGGGCCACGACGACCTGGTGGATCAAGGGGATGTTGACCTGCACGTCGAAGATCTCGGCGGGAAGGTCGACCGAACCGTCGGTCTCGCCACTGGGGGTACGCACGTCGATGGTGGTCATGGTCAGGCTCCCTTCACCGCGTTGCGCACGAGCACGACCGAGCCCTTGGAACCGGGGATCGCACCCTTGACGAGGATCAGGCCCTTGTCGGCGTCGACCGCGAACACGGTGATGTTCTGCGTCGTCTGACGCTCACCACCCATGCGGCCGGCCATCCGGACACCCTTGAACACGCGGCCGGGGGTGGCGCAGGCGCCGATCGACCCGGGCTTGCGGTGGTTGCGGTGGGCACCGTGGGAGGCGCCGACGCCGTGGAAGCCGTGGCGCTTCATGACACCGGCGTAGCCCTTGCCCTTGGTCGTGCCAGTGACGTCGACGGCCTGGCCGGCCTCGAACGCCTCGGCGGTGACCTCTTGGCCCAGCGTGTACTCGGAGGCATCAGACGTGCGGATCTCAACGAGATGACGACGGGGGGTCACACCGGCCTTGGCGAAGTGCCCAGCGGCCGGCTTGTTGACCTTGCGGGGGTCGATCGCGCCATACGCGAGCTGAACCGCCGAATAACCGTCGAGGTCAGGAGTACGGACCTGCGTGACGACGCACGGTCCTGCCTGAATGACGGTGACGGGGACGATCTTGTTGTTCTCGTCCCATACCTGGGTCATGCCGAGCTTGGTGCCCAACACTCCCGTGACCTGCCTGCTCATGGCGTCGCGTCCCTTAGAGCTTGATCTCGATGTCGACACCAGCCGGAAGGTCGAGTCGCATCAGCGAGTCGACGGTCTTCGGCGTGGGGTCGAGGATGTCAATGAGACGCTTGTGCGTCCGCATTTCGAAGTGCTCGCGGCTGTCCTTGTACTTATGCGGCGAGCGGATCACGCAGAAGATGTTCTTCTCCGTCGGCAGCGGAACGGGGCCCGCCACCTTCGCACCAGTACGCGTCACGGTGTCGACAATCTTGCGCGCCGACGAGTCGATGACCTCGTGGTCGTAGGCCTTGAGCCTGATGCGTATCTTCTGTCCCGCCATGGGGCAACGCGTCCTTCGCTGTTCGTGTGCTGCTTCTAGGTCGTTCAGGGGGTGGAGCAGTGGTCCGCCCGGGACGCGGGGCTGAGTGCCTCGCGTCCCGGGGACGGACTACAGGAGGATCTTGGTAACGCGTCCGGCGCCGACAGTGCGACCGCCCTCGCGGATCGCGAAACGGAGGCCGTCCTCCATCGCGATCGGCTGGATGAGGGTGACCTTCATCTCGGTGTTGTCGCCGGGCATCACCATTTCGGTGCCCTCCGGCAGATCAACAACACCAGTCACGTCAGTGGTGCGGAAGTAGAACTGCGGGCGGTAGTTGTCGAAGAACGGCGTGTGCCGGCCGCCCTCATCCTTGGAGAGGATGTAGACGTTCGCCTCAAACACGGTGTGCGGGGTAACCGAACCGGGCTTGCAGACAACCTGTCCACGCTCGACATCGTCGCGCTTGGTGCCACGAAGAAGGATGCCGACGTTCTCGCCAGCCTGGCCCTCATCGAGCAGCTTGCGGAACATCTCGATGCCGGTGACGATCGTCTTCTGGGTCTCCTCGCGAATGCCGATGATCTCGACTTCCTCGTTGACCTTGACGATGCCGCGCTCGATGCGACCGGTGACGACCGTGCCACGGCCAGTGATCGTGAAGACGTCCTCGACGGGCATGAGGAAGGGCTTCTCGGTCTCACGAGCAGGGGTGGGGATGTAGGTGTCGACAGCGTCCATCAACTCCATGATCTTCTCGCCCCACTCGGCGTCGCCCTCAAGCGCCTTCAGCGCAGAGACGCGGACGACAGGAACATCGTCGCCGGGGTAATCGTAGGCACTGATGAGCTCACGAACCTCGCGCTCGACGAGCTCCAAGATCTCCTCGTCGTCGACCATGTCGGCCTTGTTCAGCGCGACAACGATCGACGGCACGCCGACCTGGCGAGCCAGGATGACGTGCTCCTTGGTCTGCGGCATCGGACCGTCGGTGGCGGCGACCACGAGGATCGCGCCGTCCATCTGGGCCGCGCCGGTGATCATGTTCTTGATGTAGTCAGCGTGACCAGGACAGTCGACGTGCGCGTAGTGGCGCGCCGCAGTCTGGTACTCAACGTGCGCGATCGAGATCGTGATGCCGCGCTGACGCTCTTCGGGTGCCTTGTCAATCTGGTCAAACGGCGTGAACGGATTCACATCCGGGAACCGGTCATGCAGCACCTTGGTGATCGCCGCGGTAAGAGTCGTCTTACCGTGGTCGATGTGCCCAACGGTGCCGATGTTGACGTGCGGCTTAGTCCGCTCGAACTTCGCCTTCGCCACTGCGTCCTCCTCAGGACTGGATGTTCACGTCGTACGACGTCTGACTTGTTAAGCCGGTGCGGGTTGCTCCGACCTTGTAGTGCTGGTCGGGGCTATTCGCCCCGAGCCTTGGCGATGATCTCCAACGAGACGCTCTTAGGAACCTCTGCGTAGGAGTCGAACTGCATCGAGTAACTCGCACGACCCTGCGTCTTGCTTCGCAGGTCGCCGACATACCCGAACATCTCTGAGAGCGGGACCAAACCGGTCACCACTCGTCCACCGTGACGCTCGTCCATGGACTGGATCTGGCCACGACGGGAGTTGAGGTCGCCGATGACCTCGCCCATGAAGTCCTCGGGCGTGGTGACCTCGACGGCCATCATCGGCTCCATGATCACCGGGTCTGCGCGACGCGCGGCGTCCTTGAATGCCATCGAACCGGCGATCTTGAAGGCCAGTTCGGAGGAGTCGACGTCGTGGTAGGCGCCGTCCTTCAGGGTGACCCTGACGTCGACCATCGGGTAGCCGGCCAGGATGCCGAACTCCATGGCCTCCTGACAGCCCGCGTCGACCGAGGGAATGTACTCGCGGGGGACGCGACCACCGGTCACGGAGTTGACGAACTCGTAGCCACCGTCGCCCTCGCCGCCGGTGGGGGCGATGTCGATGATGACGCGGGCGTACTGGCCCGAACCGCCGGTCTGCTTCTTGTGGGTGTACTCCACCTTCTGCACGGCCTTGCGGATGGTCTCGCGGTAGGCGACCTGCGGCTTGCCGACGTTCGCCTCGACCTTGAACTCGCGGCGCATGCGGTCGACCAGCACATCGAGGTGCAGCTCACCCATGCCGGCGATGATCGTCTGGCCGGTCTCTTCGTCGGTGCGGACCTGGAAGGTCGGGTCCTCTTCGGCCAGACGCTGGATCGCGGTGCCCAGCTTCTCCTGGTCGCTCTTGGTCTTGGGCTCGATGGCCACGTGGATCACGGGGGCCGGGAAGGTCATCGACTCCAGCACCACGGAGTTCGACGGGTCGCAGAGCGTCTCGCCAGTGGTCGTGTCCTTCAGGCCCATGACGGCCACGATGTGGCCGGCGCCCACGCGCGGAATCTCTTCGCGCTTGTTGGCGTGCATCTGGTAGATCTTGCCGATGCGCTCCTTGCGCCCCTTGACACTGTTGAGCACCTGGGTGCCGGTCTCGAGTACACCCGAGTACACGCGCAGGTAGGTCAACTTGCCGAGGTGCGGATCGGTCATGATCTTGAAGGCCAGAGCGGCGAAGGGCTCGCTCTCGTCGGGCTTACGTGAGATGACGACATCTTCGTCGCCGACCTTGTGTCCATCGACCGCGCCGACGTCAAGCGGGGAGGGCAGGTAGCGAACGACAGCGTCGAGCATGGGCTGAACGCCCTTGTTCTTGAACGCGGTGCCGCACAGAACCGGGTTGATGCCGTTGGCCAGCGTCGCGCGACGGATCCCGGCGATCAGCTGCTCCTCGGTGGGCTCGGTGCCCTCGAGGTAGAGCTCCATGATCGCGTCGTCGGCCTCGGCCAGGGTCTCGATGAGACGGTCGTGCCACTCGCGGGCGGCCTCGACGTGCGACTCGGGGATCTCTTCGGTGGCGTAGTCCTCGCCAAGCTTGGTCTCGCCGCGCCAGGTGAGGGCACGCATACCGACGAGGTCAACGACGCCGACGAAATCGCCCTCTGCACCGATGGGCAGCTGCACGACCAGGGGCGTGGCGTTGAGGCGCGTGACGATCATGTCGACGCAGCGGTGGAACTCAGCACCGACGCGGTCGAGCTTGTTGATGAAACAGATGCGCGGGACGTCGTACTTGTCAGCCTGGCGCCACACCGTCTCGGACTGAGGCTCGACGCCGGCGACACCGTCGAACACTGCGACAGCACCGTCGAGAACGCGGAGCGAACGCTCCACCTCGACGGTGAAGTCGACATGGCCGGGGGTGTCGATGATGTTGATGACGTGGCCGTCCCACTCGCAGGTGGTGGCAGCGGACGTGATCGTGATGCCGCGCTCCTGCTCCTGCTCCATCCAGTCCATCGTGGCCGCGCCCTCGTGGACCTCACCGATCTTGTACGTGATGCCGGTGTAGAAGAGGATCCGCTCGGTCGTCGTGGTTTTGCCCGCGTCGATATGCGCCATGATCCCGATGTTGCGGACCTGGGCGAGATCGGTGTCGATTGCGGTGGACACGCTGTGGCTCTCCTTGACTGACGGGCGGGCGGTTCTGAGCGAATCGGATCGAGCAGGTGGTGCGACTGGCTACCGGCCGGGCCGGCGTGCGATCACCAGCGGTAGTGCGCGAAGGCCTTGTTCGATTCGGCCATCTTGTGGGTGTCTTCGCGCTTCTTCACGCTGGCACCCAGGCCGTTGCTGGCGTCGAGAATCTCGTTCATGAGGCGCTCGGTCATGGTCTTCTCGCGACGAGCGCGGGAGTAACCGATGAGCCAGCGCAGCGCGAGGGTGTTGGCGCGACCGGCCTTGACCTCGACCGGCACCTGGTAGGTGGCACCGCCGACGCGACGGCTCTTGACCTCAAGCGTCGGGCGGACGTTGTCGAGCGCGCGCTTGAGGGTGACGACGGGGTCGGTGCCGGTCTTCTCGCGGCAGCCCTCAAGGGCGCCGTAGACGATCGACTCGGCCGTGGACTTCTTGCCGTCCAGCAGAACCTTGTTCACCAGCTGGGTGACCAGCGGTGACTGGAACACTGGATCGATGATGATGGGGCGCTTGGGCGCCGGTCCCTTACGGGGCATTAGCCCTTCTCCTTCTTCGCGCCGTAGCGGCTTCGGGCCTGCTTGCGGTTCTTGACGCCCTGGGTGTCAAGCGAGCCGCGGACGACCTTGTAGCGGACACCGGGGAGGTCCTTCACACGACCACCACGCACGAGCACGATCGAGTGCTCCTGGAGGTTGTGACCGACACCCGGGATGTAGGCCGTGACCTCGATGCCGCTGGAGAGGCGAACGCGGGCCACCTTGCGGAGCGCGGAGTTCGGCTTCTTCGGCGTCGTGGTGTAGACGCGGGTGCAGACGCCACGGCGCTGGGGGCTTCCCTTGAGCGCGGGCGTCTTGGTCTTGGAGACCTTGTCCTGCCGGCCCTTGCGGACCAGCTGCTGGATCGTGGGCACCGAGTCGTCCTCGTTCTTTCGTCTGATGATCGGAGGTGTCTCGCCTGTGTCCGTTTCGCCCCGATCCGCCGACCCCCGAGGTCGGGTGTGTCGCGCGAACCCGAAGGCACGAAGCAACTCATCCGATGAATCAGGAGAGGCGCCGCGATCCAGAGGCGGGTAGCGGGGAAGCCCACGTCCGTCCGAACCACGAACCTGCCGCGATAGCACCCGAAGACGGACCTAGACCGCAGCAGAAGCCCGGGGCGTCCCAGGCACAGGGATGGACTGTACCGGAGGGCAATTCCCAGGGTCAAAGCCGGGGGTCCCCCGGCCCTTCCCGACGGTTCACGCGCCCCGCAGGATCGCTGAGCGCCGCTCAATGACGCCCAACAGGCCGTGCCACGAGCGTACGAAGGCCGCCGCGCCCTCGGTCTGCAGACTCCGGCCCACCTGATCGACGTCGATCCCGGTCGCGGCGAACGCGGCCAGCACCTGCTCGCTGTCTCCCCCGTCGCCGTCGAGCACTCCCTCGAGCGTGCCGTGATCGGCGAAGGCCTTGAGAGTGGCGTCCGGAAGCGTGTTGACCGTGCCCGGTGCGGCCAAGCCGCTGACGTACAACGTGTCAGGAGCCAAGGGGTCTTTGGTGCTGGTGCTCGCAAAGAGCAGGCGTTGCGGGCGCGCACCGGCCGTGGCAGCCATCTGAAAGCGCTCGCCCGCGAGCTGCTGGGTGTAGGCCCGGAACACCTGCTGCCCGATGGCCAACCCGAGGCGGTTGCGCAGATCCTGCGGCGCGGTCGCGGCCACAGCGGTGTCCCAGCGCGACATGAAGACCGATGCCACCGATCCGACCCGCGGGTCCAGGCCGGCCTCGATGCGTCGCTCGATCCCCCGCAGGTAGGCCTGCGCTGCCGCGAGGTAGTCGTGCACCGAGAACAGCAGAGTGACGTTGACCGGAACCCCGCGAAAGATCGCTTCCTCGATGGCTGGCAGGCCTTCGGGTGTGCCCGGGATCTTGATGAAGAGGTTCGAGCGCTGGGCCCGATGGTGAAGATCGACCGCCGCGTCCACCGTGCTCGCAGCGTCGTAGGCCAGCAGCGGAGACACCTCGAGCGAGACCCAGCCGTCGACGCCGTCGGTGGCCGCGTGGACACCGGCGAAGACCTCGGCCGCCCCCTGAAGATCTTCGAGGGCGAGATCGAAGAAGAGCTCCTCTCCGGAGCGTCCCGCAGCAGCACCCTCGGCGATGGCCGCGTCGTAGTCGCTGGTCGTGGTGAAGGCGTTCTCGAAGATCGAAGGGTTCGAGGTGAGCCCGGTGACGGTGTAGTCGTCGAGGTAGCGCGCCAGCTCGCCGCTGTGGAGCATGCCGCGCGTGATGTTGTCGAGCCACAGGCTCTGACCCGCGGCCTGAAGGGTCTGGGTGGGCTTCATCTCGATGGTCCTGATCTCCGGTGCCTGAACGCGGGGTGTTTGGCAGATCCTCGCAGCGTAGCGAGGCCGTGGCAGGGCCCACCAGGAACTCACACGGCGCCTCCCAGCGCCGTGGATAGCATCACCACAGCCTTGATCAACACGACTCCTGATCAGTACGACATCTGCTCCGACCGAGGGAAACCCATGGATGCCATCGACATTGAGAAGAAGGCCGCGGCCGACGCCGCGGCCGACCTGGTCGAGGACGGGATGCTCGTGGGCCTTGGCACCGGATCCACGGTGGCGTTCCTGCTCGACGCGCTGGCGGCGCGCTCGCTCAGCATCCGATGCGTCTCGACGTCTCCGCGCACCGAAGAGATCGCGCGACGGCTCGGGCTCACCGTGCTGTCGTTCGAGGGACTCGAGGGCGTGGCCCACCTCGATATGGCGATCGACGGTGCCGACCAGGTGGATCCGCAGGGATGGATCGTGAAGGGCGGCGGCGCCGCTCACACGCGCGAGAAGTGCGTGGCTGCGGCTGCCGACCGCTTCGTCGTGATCGCCTCGGCCGACAAGATGGTTGAGCAGCTCATCGCACCGATCCCGCTGGAGCTGCTGGAATTCGGGCTCGCCGCCACCGTGCGCGGCATGGCCGATCGCGGCATCGGAGAGGTACGGCTGCGTGAGGTTCGGCGCAGCCCCGACGGCGGAGTCATCGCCGATCTGTACGGCCCGATCGGCGACCCCGCGGAGTTGGACGCCGACCTCGCACAGATGCCAGGCGTG
>Ga0105044_10013577_pt1 | contig 11048 bp, 8 predicted proteins | sample MAT01_FD_78092 | JGI IMG/M metagenome (GOLD analysis project Ga0105044, IMG submission 78092) | Freshwater microbial communities from Lake Fryxell liftoff mats and glacier meltwater in Antarctica - MAT-01 | ecosystem: Environmental > Aquatic > Freshwater > Ice > Liftoff microbial mat | place... | reverse complement strand
TCGACGCCCACCGAACGCAGTTCCACCGGATCACCGATCCCCGATCGCTGCAGGATCGCAGGCGTGCCGTACACCCCGGCGGCGAGCACCACCGTGGCGTACTCGACGGTGTACGGCTCGCCGTGGCGCCGGCCGACGATGCGACCGCCCCCTCCTGCAGCCGGTTCGATGCGATCGACCAGCACCTCGTCGGCGATACGGAGGTGCGGACCGCCACGATGCGGATCGATGTAGGCGAACGCTGCGTTCCAGCGGGTGCCGTCGACGACGTTCACCGTCTCGAGACCGAACCCGTCGTTCGCATCGAGGTCGCACAGGTCGCTCGCCATCCGCCAGCCGAGCGCCTCGGCCGCGTCGAGGCAACGCGCATGGAAAGGACCCACCTCGTCGTCGCGATAGGTGCGCACGCGTAGCTTGCGCACGACCCGCTCGAACACGGGGGCGACGTCGGCCGCACTCCAACCCGGCAGCCCCCACGCGTCGTAGTCGACCCGGTGCCCGACCGCCGCAATGGCGCCGTTGTGCGACGAACATCCGCCCATCACACGAGCGCGCTCGAACGTCCACCGCCCTGACGTGTAGCCCCAGTCATGCGACAACGCGAGGGCCGTCGCGTCGAGCAGGTCGCGAGGCCACCGTCCGCTCTCGAACGGGCCGTGATCGGGCCCGGCCTCGAGCAACAACACCTCGCGTCCGGCCGCGGCCAGGCGACCAGCGATCGCACAGCCGGCGGAGCCGCCGCCCACCACCACCATCTCGGCCTGCATCGTTGCTCCCATGCCCGTCGTACCCCTACCAGTCATGCCCGCCAGCATCGCATCGCACCTCGCACGCGCTCCGCATCGTCAGGCGCGCCCGCGCGCGTCGCCCGACTGGTCAGACGAAACCAGCGGTGCAGGCGACGGCGCTGTACTCGATCGCAGCCAACTCGATCGCTGTCAGGTGCGCCGGAAGTCGGGCGGTCGACGCTCGACCATCGCTCGCGTGCCTTCGGCGAAGTCGGCCGTGGCACGCAACCGGGCTTGCTCCGCTGCTTCGTGCACCGTGGCTGCCGCGACCCGGTCGGCGAGATCGCCACGCAGGGTGATTCGGATCGACTCGACGGCGAGCGGTGCCGAGGCGGCGATCTCGGCCGCGAACGCCATCGCTGCCTGTCGCAGCCCATCGAGCGGCGCCAGTCGGTCGGCGAGACCCAGGCTGACCGCCTCCTCGCCGCTCACCCGGCGACCCGTGTAGAGCAGTTCCGCAGCAGCCTGCTGACCGACCACACGGGGCAGCGTGACCGACAGACCGAAACCCTGGTGGAAACCGAGGCGAGCGAAGTTCGCGCTGAAGCGGGCCTGGGGTGCAGCGATGCGAAAGTCGGCAGCGAGGGCGAGGCCGAGTCCACCGCCCACCGCGGCGCCCTGCACGGCGACCACGATCGGCTTGCGGGTACGGAACAGCCGCACCGCTGCCGCGTACAGCTGCTCGGTGGTGTCGACGACCGAGCCCGTTTCCGAGCCGCTGGCCGCAGCGGTGAAGTCGGCACCGGCGGAGAAGTGCTTGCCCTGCGCGGCGAACACGATCGCCCGCACCTCGTCGTCGGCATCGAACGCTTCGAGCGCGTCGGCGACGCCCGCCACCATCGCCACCGAGAAGAAGTTGTCGGGTGGTCGGCACAGCTCGACCACGCCCACGTGGTCGCCGTCGGTCCACGACCGAACGATCAGCTCGTCGATCATCTGCTGCCTCCTGCTGCGTCACCGGCTGGGCCAGCGAGCGAACGCCCGAACAGATCGAGGAGCACTTCCCAGTGCCGGGCGTCGGCGACCGGGTCGTAGGCGGACCGATCGTCGAAGGCGAAGCCATGATGGTTCCCCCAGTAGCGCTCCACCCGCCCACGTGTACCGGCATCGGCCATCGCCGCCTCGAACCGGTCGACCATCTCCAGCGGGACGTAGTCGTCGTGCTCGGCGGCACCCACGTACAGCTCGCCGGTGACCTCGCCGAGTCGCAGATGCGGCGAGTCGGGCGCCTCGACGTGGAGTCGGACGCCGTAGAACGAGGCGGCGGCGCGGATGCGGTCGGCGTGCTCGGCGGCCACGTACAACGCGAACGGACCGCTCATGCAGTAGCCGACACACCCGGCGTCCGCAGCATGCGCCGCAGGGTCGCTCTCAGCGTGGGCGAACAGGGCCGAGGCATCGCGGGCGACCATCCGATTGCCCAGTGCGCCCATCAGGTCACGCATCCGGGTGAACGATTCGGCGCTGGCGAAGTCGAGTTCGAACCCTGCCGTGGTGCGGTAGTACAGGTTCGGCAGCATCACGTAGTAGCCGTGTCCGGCGAGGCGCGAGGCCATCGAGTGCAGGAGCGGCCGCTTGCCCGGCGCGTCCATCAGGAACAGCACCACCGGGTGCGGTCCGCCCTGATCGGGGTGCACCACGAACGTGCCCATGGTGCCCTCGCCGGTGTCGATGTCAACGTGTGCCGAAGTCGTCCCGAACATGACGGCGACCGTACCCCAGCCATCCCCGGGCCCCGGCGAGCCCGGCCGAACCGGGCCGAGGTGGGGGAAGGGCGAGCGAGCAGGGTGTGCACGGCTCGAGTCGAAGCATCGTTCGACGCCGTCGCAAGCTCACGTGCTCGGCGCTGTGTCGGCGAGGACGGTGCCGACCATGAACTCCTGGAACGCTGCGGGTTGCTCGAACAGGGGGCGGTGCCCGGAGGTGTCGAAGCGCACCATCTCCTTGTGTGGGGCGTCGAGCATCGCGAACCACTCGTCGGCGAGTTCGGCTCGGCCGCGTGCTTCGTGAACTCCCTGGGCGAGATAGACGGGCACCTCCAACGTGGTTGCATCGATGCGGAAGTCGATGTCCTGCAACTGGGGGTAGAGCACGTAGAACGTGTCGAGGAACCCGCCGAGAAGGTGGATCTGTTCGACGAGGGTGTACTCGGAGACGAAGAAGTTCTCGGAGAACCCACCTTCGCCTTCAGAGTTGCGGCTGTGGTCGTACGGGTAGATCTCGTGCTCGTACGAGAGTGTTGCTTCGAGGTCGCCCTGTTCGGCGTAGGGCGGCGGCCCGAGCGTGGTGAGTTCGTCGACGAGGTCGTTGTTGCCGGTCGTGCGTGCCCAGGCGAGTGTGTCGGTGTAGAAGATGCGATCGGTCTCGCGTTGGCTCACCATCTGGCCGGTGCCGATGAACGCGGTGTACAGCTCTGGGTGCTGCTGCACGGCGCGCACACCGAGGGTCGAGCCGTAGGACTGCCCGAGGAGGTAGATCTTGTCCTGTCCGAAGCGGTTGCGCAGATAGTTGGTGACCTCGATCGTGTCGGCGATGGCGTTGTCGAACGTGAGCGTCGCGATGGGTTCGATCTCGGTGTAGGACTTGCCGGTGCCGCGTTGATCCCAGGTGACGACCAGGAAGTCCTGTTCGAGCGACGACAGGTGGTTGCGCATCGCGCCGAGTTCGCTGCCGCCCGGTCCGCCGGCAAGGTACAGCAGGATCGGGTTGTCGGTGCTCGCCCCGCGGATCATCAGGGCCAGGTCGTGGCCGCCGATGTCGACGCGGATCAATTCGGCGATGCTTGCCGAAACGGGCTCGCCGTCGACTCGGATCTGGTCGGTACCGGCAGGGCGGGCGATGCCGGCAGCCAACGCGACCATGCCGAATGTGGTCGCGACGGCGAACGTGCGACGCGCGTACAACCCGGCGCGCGCCCGACCATGTCGCACCGACGTGTCACCGTGGTCTCGGCGAGCCCAAGCCGCAGCGAACGCAGCAGCGAGCACCATCGGGACCAGGGCGACGAGACCGTGGGACACCCGCCCGACCACGAACGCGAGGATGCCGTACGTGCTGCCCGGGCGGATCGCGTCGACCGTCGGCCCGACGGCGCCGATCCGCACGAGTTCGAACACGGCGACGAACACGACCGGGGCGAGCAGCATCGCCCAACGCGACCGGGTCGCGATGCCGGCGAGCGCGCCCGAGACCGCACCGATCACCATCGCCGCCAAGGCCTGCGAGGTGGTCATCGGGCCCCGAGGGGTCCACCAGCCGGCGACCACCGCCGCGATGGCAGCACCGCCTGCGGCGACCGCGAACCCGACCCTTCGGTCACGCCACACGAGTGTTGTTGCCCGGTCGATCAGCCGCTTCACGCGGCGCTGCGGATGTTCCTGAGCGACCTCAGTGGACCGCTCGCCGCTGTTGCGGTCGGTGGTGGCGCTGGCGGACGATGTGATCGACTCGCCGACCTGGGAGGGACGCTCATCGAGCTGTCGCATATCAACTCCTCTTTCGACACCTCGCTCAGAGGTTCGGTCGATTCCCACCGTCGTCCGCGTGTTCAGCCCTCGCCAGAGCAAGCAGTCACGTCGTGTTCTGGACCTTCGACCCTTCTCTGGTCGGCCTGCTGATCGCACACTGGAGAGCGAAAGATGAAGCAACGGAGATCGGTCGAATGCGAGTTCCACGTTGGATCGGGTGGTCCTTGATCGGGCTCGCGGTTGCCCCGTCCGCCAACTCACTGCTCGGCCCGCCCGTGGCCGGCGCGCCCGATCCAACCCGCACGGCGACGCCTCACACCGCGAGCGTGCTCCGATGAGCACCGAAGGAGTCCGCTCATGAAACCTGCACGTGTCATCCTCCTCGTCCTCGGATCGTTGATCGCGATGATCGGATTCGGCCTGGTGGCCGGCGGCGCCAGTCTCGGTTGGGCGCTCGGTACCCAACGCGACGACGCCGGGTTCTTCACGACGTCCAACGAACGGTTCGCAACCGACAGCTACGCCATCACCTCCGACAAGATCGACCTCGGCGACCCGGGTCCCGACGACTGGTGGGCCGACCGCGATCTGGCCACCGTTCGCATCAGCGTCGACAGCTCGGGCACCGCTGGAGTGTTCGTCGGCATCGGCCCAGAAGCCGACGTCGAGGCCTACCTTGCCGGTGTACCCCACGACGACATCACCAACGTCGACTTCCGTCCGTTCTCTGCCGACTACCGCCGTGAGAATCCCGACGGTACGTCCACACCCGCATCGCCGGCAGATCAAGTGTTCTGGGTCGCGCGAGCGTCCGGTGCTGCGACGCAGTCGATCACCTGGAACCTCGAGCCGGGCAACTGGGCGATCGTGGTGATGAACCCCGACGCCAGCGCGAACGTCGCCGTCGACATCGAACTCGGTGGTCAGGTCGACTATCTCGTACCACTCGCCGTCGGACTCGGCATCGGGGGTGTGGCGGCGCTCATGCTCGGGGCCGCACTGATCATCGGTGGTGTGGCCCGAACCTCCACCGTCGACGACACGACGGCACGCCCTGCAACGGCCCGCCCGGTCGGGCATCACGATCTGCCCTCACGGTCGTACCCGCTGGTGATCGAGGGCCAGCTCGACCCCGACCTGAGCCGCTGGCAGTGGCTGGTGAAGTGGATCCTCGCGATCCCGCACTTCGTCGTCCTGGTGTTCTTGTGGTTCGCGTTCGCGGTGCTCACCATCGTCGCATTCTTCGCGATCCTGTTCACCGGTCGATATCCCCGATCGATCTTCGACTTCAACGTCGGCGTGCTGCGCTGGACGTGGCGGGTCGGCTTCTACGCGACCAGTGCGTTCGGCACCGACCGGTACCCGCCGTTCACACTCGACGCAGTCGACTACCCGGCCAGCCTCGACATCGCCTACCCCGAGCATCTCTCGCGAGGCCTCGTGCTGATCAAGTCGTGGCTGCTGGCGATCCCACATCTCCTCATCGTCGGTGTCCTCACCGCCACGTGGACCTTCGGCGACAACGACGGTGCGAGGTTCGTGCTCGGTGGCGGGCTCCTCGGGATCCTCGTCGTGGTCGCGGGGTTGGTGCTGCTGTTCACCGGCCGCTACCCGCCCGGCCTCTACGAACTGATCATGGGCGTCAACCGGTGGATCTACCGGGTGATCGCCTACGTCGCGCTGATGACCGACGACTACCCGCCGTTCCACCTCGACCAGGGCGGGTCCGAACCCGCAGCCCAACTCCCCCTGCCCCCACCGTCGCTCGCTGACGCAGGCGTCCACGACCGGAGGTCACCATGACCACCACCCGATACTTCGACCACGTTGCGGGCACGCTACGAACACCACCGGCTCGGGGCACCCGCGACGATCGCGAACTCGTCCGGCTCGCCACGCTGGCCGCGTCGAGTCACAACACGCAACCGTGGAGGTTCCGCCTCGACACGGATTCGATCACGATCCTGCCCGACCGCTCACGCCGCTGCCCCGTCGTCGACCCCGACGACGCACATCTGTACCGCAGCCTGGGTTGCGCAACAGAGAACCTGGTTCACGCTGCAGCAGCACAAGGCCTTGCCACAGACGTCGGCTACGACGAACCGAGCGATGCCATCGTCGTCCAGCTCCGACCATCGGACGACGCCCTCCCCGACGCGCTCGTCGGGGCGATCACGACCCGACAGTCGACGCGCCAGCCCTTCGATGGGACATCGTTGAGCGCCGATGAGCTGGCACTGCTCGAACGCGCCGGCACGGGCCACGGCGTCCGGGCCTTGCTCGTCACCGACCCGTCCCGTCTCAGCACCATCTGCGACCTCGTCGCTCGCGGCAACACCGCCCAGTTGCACGACAACGACTTCCGGCGCGAGCTGGTGTCGTGGATCCGTTTCAACCCGACCGCCGCAGAACGCAGCGGGGATGGGCTCGCTGGCCACTGTTCCGGCAACCCGCCGCTACCGACCTGGCTGGCACGACCGCTGTCGAAGCTGATCCTTCGCGCCGGAGCACAGGTCGACCGCGACACCACGAACCTCCGAAGCTCGGCCGGCGTTGCCGTGTTCGTCGCCCTCTGCGACGACCGACCCGGTTGGATCGAGACCGGTCGAGCGTGTCAGCGCTTCGCGCTGCAAGCGGCAGTGCTCGACGTGCGAACAGCGTTCGTCAATCAACCCATCGAAGTGCTCCCGCTGCGCCCACAGCTCGAGTCGCTCCTCGCGCTCGACGGAGAACATGCGCAACTCGCGATGCGATTCGGCCACGGTGGTCTCGCCCCGTACAGCCTGCGTCGACCGCTCGACGAGGTGATCGTCCGATGATCGGGCATCTCACCTCGCGATCCCTGGTCCCGTCGACCAGGACGACAGTGCGTTGGGTCGTCGGGATCGTCGTGATCCTGCACGGCCTGATCCACCTCCTCGGCGCCGTCGAGGGGTTCGGCTGGGCCGACGTGAGCCAGTTGAAGGATCCGGTCGGTACCGCCGTGGGCGTCGTCTGGCTCGCCGCTGCGATCGTCGTGGTCGCCGCCGGCGCACTGCTGGTCGCTCAGGTCGCCCGGTGGTGGCCGATCGGTGCGGTCGCCGTCGTGGTGTCGCAGATGGTGATCATCACCTCATGGGCTGACGCCAACGCCGGCACGTTCGCCAACATCGTCCTGCTTGTCGCCGTGATCCACGGGTACGCATCACAGGGTCCGCACAGCGCACGCGCCGAGTACCACCACCGTGTGAGCACGGCGCTCTCGGGACCACACGCCGTCACGGTTCTGACCGACCACGAGCTGGAGCACCTGCCCGTCGCTGTCGCCGCGTACATCCGCCAGTCGGGTGCGGTCGGACAGGCCCGTGTCACGAACTTCGCGGCACGCATCCACGGCCGGATCCGTGCAGGAGCGACGAAGCCATGGATGACGTTCACCGGTGAGCAGGTCAACACCTACGGCCCCGAACCCAGTCGACTGTTCTTCATCGACGCGACCATGTTCGGTTTCCCGGTCGACGTGTTGCACACCTTCGCGGATGCGGCAGCACACATGCAGGTCAGGGTCTGCTCACTCGTGACGATGGTCGATGCCGCCGGACCCGACTTGGATCGCGCCGAGACCGTCACCTTGTTCAACGACATGTGCATCCTGGCGCCCGCTGCCCTGGCCGACGCTCCGATCAGCTGGCAGGACATCGACGACCACCGCGTCCGCGCTGCGTACACCAACGGCGCTCAGACCATCAGCGCTGTACTCACCTTCAACGACGACCACGAACTGGTCGACTTCGTTTCCGACGACCGGCTCGCCGCATCACCCAACGGCAAGAGCTTCACCAGGCTGACCTGGTCCACACCGCTCACCGACTACCGCAACACCGGAGCACGACGCCTCGCCACCATCGGCCAAGCCCGCTGGCACGCCCCAGATCCCGATGGCGAGTTCACATACCTCGAGTTCCACCTCGACGACATCACCTACAACGCGACCAGCGGCACGACCGAGGGCGAGCGTCATCTCCCCGCACGCGCACGGCAAGGAACATCCCCATGACTCCTCATGAGCCAACTCGCGTGGTCGGCGCCGGGCCGGGAGACCCCGCCGCAGAGGTCGATCTGTCCCCTGGATCACCCGACGTCGGCGCCGCTCGCGACCAGCCCGACGCGCAGCGCCACGATCGAGAGCCGCGCAGCATCCACCCCGGAGAGGGAGCACCCATGACCACGTCATCGACAGCGACACTGCCCGCCGCCGCTCCGCCAACGGACCTCGGCCGAACTGCGATCACGACGGGACACACGTTGGAGGTCGACCACGTCACGAAGCGATACGGCGACCACACCGTCGTCGACGACCTCACCTTCACCGTCCTCCCCGGACGGGTCACCGGGTTCCTCGGTCCGAACGGATCCGGGAAATCGACCACCTTGAAGATCATGCTCGACCTCGCCGCTGCCGACCACGGACGAGCGACCATCGGCGGACACCGTTATCGCGACCTCACCAACCCCGCACACACCGTCGGGGCCTTGATCGAGTCCGACGCGTTCCACCCAGGGCGAAGCGGTCGCAACCACCTCTTGATCCTGGCCGACGCCATCGGCATCCCTCACGCCCGAGTCGACGACATCCTCGAACAAGTCGGCCTCGCCAAGGCCGCGCATCGCCGAACCGGGGCCTACTCGCTCGGCATGCGCCAACGGCTCGGTCTCGCCGCCGCGCTGCTCGGCGAACCCGACGTGCTCATTCTCGACGAACCAGGCAACGGCCTCGACCCACAAGGCATCCGAACCCTGCGCGACCTCCTGCGAACCCACGCGGCACGCGGAGGCACCGTGCTCGTGTCGAGCCATCTGCTGGCCGAGGTCGAACACCTCGTCGACGACGTCATCGTCATCGACCAAGGGCGCCTGGTCACCCACGGAGCGCTCTGCGAACTCCTGCAGAGCGCATCACTGGTACGAGCCGCCGACCCGAACCGGCTCGCCGACGTGCTGGAACAACACGGCGCGACAACCCAGACCGAGGGCACCGACGGACTGGTCGTGCGATGCATGGACATCGCCGAGATCGGGGATCGGGCCTTCTCGGCCGGTATCGCCGTTCGCGAGCTCTCACCCCACGCCGGATCACTCGAGCAACTCTTCTTGACGTGGACCACCGACCCAACCGATCCCGAGGAGGTCGTTCAGCTATGACCATGACAAGGCTCTTCCGAGCCGAACTCCGCAAGCTCACCAGCACCAAGATGCCGTTCGCCTTCCTCGGCGTCCTCGGCGTCATCGCTGCGCTCAACGCATTCGCGGTGATCGCCGGGACCGACATGGACGGCAGCAAGGCCTTCATCGCCACCGAAGCAGACCAGCGATCATTGATGGCCTTCGCGGCCAACGCCTTCATGGGCGCCGGCCTGTTCGGCGCCGTCGCCGTCGCCCGCGAGTACGGGCACCACACGGTGATCCCGACGTTCTTGGCATCACCCCGCCGCGCTCGCGCCGTGATCGCTCAACTCGGTGCAGTGGCCGCTGGCGGTGCCGTGCTCAGCATCATCGGCGCCGGGCTCACTGTGATCGCGGTGGCCGTCTCGCTGCCCACCACCGACTACACCTTCCTCGTCTCGGTCGAGCACGTCGTCCTGATCGTGTCTGCCTCAGGCTTCGCAGGAGCCTGCGGAGCCGTACTCGGCGCCGGAATCGGAGCGGTCGTGCGCAACGTCGGAGGAGCCGTCACCAGCGCCGTCCTCGTCCTCATCGTCGCGCCTCCGCTCATCGTTCAACTCGCCAACGGCACCGCATCATGGATGCCGGCCCCCCTGGCCAACGTCGTCGCCGGCGTCGGCAACGGCGTCAGCACACCCGCAGCACTCGCCGCCTTGGCTGCTTGGGCGGTTCTCCCCGCAGCCATCGGGCTGATCGCAGTCCAACGACGCGACGTCGTCTGACGCACGCTCGCCCAGAGGGTCGGTCAGCGGGCGGAGTGCAACCTCGGCAGCTTGGTCGAGAGCGTGGTCACCACCATCGCCCTGGGCACCGGTTCGTTCGAGGAGAACACACGCTGTCAGGCGGTGGGGACGCTCCCTGCGGCGCGATCGGCTGCGATCTGCGCGGTCAGCTGGTCGAGCGTGGCGCCGCGCAGGGCGCGGACGGTGCCGGTGTACGCGCGGCGGTGCAGGTTCGACATCTGTGCGGCAGCTGCCACCGCAGCTTCGAGCACCTCGGCTTCGGGTACCACCCGGTCGAGGAACCCGGCCTCGACCGCGCCACGGCCGTCGGTGACCTCTGCGGTCGCGACGGCGCGCTGCAGGTGCCGCGTGCTCAGGCGCTCGACCGACATGGTCATCGCCCAGGCGGGTAGGACCATGCCGATGGCGACCTCGTTGAGGCCGATCTTGCAGTCGACGTCGGCCCCGATGCGCAGGTCGCAGCCGAGCAGCAGCAGCGCTCCTGCGGCGAGCGCGTGGCCGGTACATGCCGCCACCACCGGTACCGAACTCCCGTAGAGCCGTTGCACGAGTGCGCCACCGTCGCTCACCAGCGCAGCGACGGCCGCGAGATCGCCACCCCGCATGACGTCGAGATCGAACCCCGCGCAGAACTTGCCGGGGCGCCCGTGCAGGACGAGCGCGGCGATGCCGTCGTCGGCCTCGGCCTCGTCGATCACGACGGAGATCGCTTCGATCATCCTGGTGGAGAGTGCGTTCGCCTTCCCGTCGTCGAGATGGGCGACGAGCACGCCGTTGCGTCGTTCGATGGTGACCGGTCCTGACGTCATGACGCAAGGGTAGGCGCGCCGAGCGGACCGACACCCCTC
>Ga0105044_10013575_pt1 | contig 11049 bp, 11 predicted proteins | sample MAT01_FD_78092 | JGI IMG/M metagenome (GOLD analysis project Ga0105044, IMG submission 78092) | Freshwater microbial communities from Lake Fryxell liftoff mats and glacier meltwater in Antarctica - MAT-01 | ecosystem: Environmental > Aquatic > Freshwater > Ice > Liftoff microbial mat | place... | reverse complement strand
GATGAACCTGCACACGCCCGACCCCGAGTGCGACCTCGACTACGTGCCCAACGCGGCCCGGGACCTGCGGACGCAGGGCGGCGTCGACGTCTGCCTGTCCAACAGCTTCGGCTTCGGCGGGCAGAACAACACGCTGTGCGTGCGAAGGTACATCGCCTGACAGCGCCTCTGGCGCAAGCCAGGGGAGCCGGAACTCGCACTGTTTGATCGACGTCTTCTCCGCTCGGGTCGCCTATGCGCGATCGCGCACGGACCACGCGAACCCAGAAGACGGTCACCCAACCCTGCGACCACCGCCCCCTCTGGCTCGCGCCAGAGGCTCAGTCAAGCACCCCGATCAATCCCAGCGCCAGCACCGCCAGCACCACGGCCGACAGCGCGACGTACAGCCGATCGCGCTCGAGCGCGAAGCCGACCAGCGCGAACGCCACCCGCAGCACCGGCGTCACCACCAGGACCAGCACGCCGAGCTGGATGATCGCCCGCCCGTCGGCCGCCATCGCCGCCGCCAGGATCGCCGCCGGCGCGCGGAGCGCCTCCTCCGCGGGCGCGTACGTCGCATACGCGGGCCGCTCGGCGCCGTGCCGGCTTAGGTGCATGGTCACCCCGACCAGCGCGATGGCCGCGGCGAGCATGATCGACACGGTCAGCACGCGAGCGAGGGCCGCGTTGACGCGGTCGTGCGCGGCGGGCCGGGGCGTGGGCGTCGGGTCGGTCACGCTACACCCTCCCCGCCGCGCCGCGGTAGATCATCTGCACCGCCGCGAGCAGCACGACGACGGCGAAGACCCGCCGCAGCACCGCGACGTTCACCCGCGGTAGGAGGCGCCCGCCCATGAACGCCCCGCCGAGCGCCCCCAGGGCCACCGGCGCCGCGAGCGCCGGCTCGATCTGCCCCCGGTGCAGATACACCCCCACGCTGGCCGCGGCGGTCACGCCGATCATGAAATTGCTCGTCGCCGTCGAGACCTTGAACGGCACCCGCATCAGCCGGTCCATCGCCAGCACCTTGACGATCCCCGAGCCGATCCCGACGAGCGCCGACAGCACCCCCGCGCCGAACATGACGAGGAACCCCGCCGGGACCCGCCGCACGCGGTACGGACGCGGCCCGTCGGGCGTGGCGACGACCCCGTCGAGCCGCAGGCGCGTCGCGAGCGGGTCGGGCGTCTCGTCGATGGCGCCGGGCTTGACGGGCCGAAACGAGGTCCACGCCGTCCACAGCAGCACCAACCCAAAGACCGTCGAGATGACCGAGCGCGAGACATACGCGGCGACCACCGCGCCCGCGATCGCGCCCACCGTGGTGGCCACCTCGAGGAGGATGCCGACGCGGAGGTTCGTCAGCCCCTCGCGCCGGAACGTCGCCGCGGCCCCGGCGCTCGTGGCGATCACCGCCACCAGCGAGGCCCCGATCGCGTACCGCAGGTCGACGCCCATCACCAGCACCAGCAGCGGGATGATGACCACCCCGCCCCCCAGCCCCGTCAGCGCCCCGAGCATCCCCGCGGCGACGGAGCCCGCGAAGAGGGCGAGGGTGAAGAGGGTGAGGTCCACGGCCCCCCAGCGTACCGGACCCCGCGGGTCGTTCGCGCGCGCACCCCTATACTCCCCGCCCATTCCCGGAGGCCCCCGCATGTCCGATCCACAGATCCCCGCCCAGCCCGCCGCCGCGGGCGCCAAGTCCATGGACGCCATCATGTCCCTCTGCAAGCGGCGGGGGTTCATCTTCCAGGCGAGCGAGATCTACGGCGGGATCAACGGCTTCTGGGACTACGGCCCGCTGGGCGCCCAGCTCAAGAAGAACCTCCGCGACGCCTGGTGGGAGGACGTGGTCATGGTTCCCTGCGCAGGGCGCAAGGGCCCCACCGGCGACCGCGTCAGCATCGTCCCCCTCGATACCACGATCATCCAGCACCCCAAGGTCTGGCAGGCGAGCGGGCACATCGCGGGGTTCAACGACCCGATGGTCGACTGCCGCGAGACCAAGGGGCGCTATCGCTACGACCACGTGCAGGTCTTCGCCCCCGCCGACGGACCCAGCGAGAAGCCCTTCTTCGCCTACGTAAGCGACACGCCCAGCGAGGCCAAGCAGCGCAAGAAGGCCGAGAAGACACTCGGCGCCGTCCGCTCCATGGCCCTCTCGGACCTCCCCAAGGACCAGTGGGCCCGCGTCCTGGCGCCCGAGGCCGAGAAGGTCGGCTCGCTCACCGAGCCGCGCTCCTTCAACCTCATGTTCAAGACCTACGTCGGCGCCACCGCCTCCGAGGACGACGTCGCCTACCTCCGCCCCGAGACGGCCCAAGGCATGTTCGTCCAGTTCAAGAACGTCGTCGACACCACCCGCATCCGCGTCCCCTTCGGCATCGCCCAGACCGGCAAGGCCTTCCGCAACGAGGTCACCCCCCGCAACTTCACCTTCCGCTCCCGCGAGTTCGAGCAGATGGAGATCGAGTTCTTCTGCCACGAGAGCGAGGCGCGCGACTGGTACGCCTTCTGGCGCGACTGGCGGATGGCCTGGTGGAAGGGCCTGGGCCTCGCCGGCGAGAACCTCCGCCTCCGCGAACACGATCGCGACGAGCTCGCCCACTACGCCAAGACCGGCGCCGGCACCAGCGACATCGAGTACCGCTTCCCCTTCACCGCCCCCGACTTCGGCGAGCTCGAGGGGATCGCCCACCGCGGCAACTTCGACCTCACCCAGCATCAGGAGCACGCCCGCGTCAAGCTCGACTACTTCGACACCGACCGGGGCGAACTCCTCCCCAACGGCACCAAGAAGGGCGAACGCTACCTCCCCCACGTCATCGAGCCCTCCGCCGGCCTCGACCGGGGCGTGCTGGCCGTCATCTGCGAGGCCTACACCGTCGACCCCGCCCGCCCCAGCCCCGAGATCATGCGGTTCCACCCCCGCCTGGCCCCCACCAAGGCCGCGGTCTTCCCGCTCGTCAACAAGGACGGCATGCCCGAGGTCGCCGAACGGCTGCACGCCGAGCTCTCGGCCCGCTTCGCCCGCCAGGGATTCATCGAGATGGACGGCAAGCAGTCCATCGGCAAGCGCTACGCCCGCATGGACGAGGCCGGCTGCCCCTTCTGCTTCACCATCGATGGCGACACCCTGACGGGCCAGACCGTGACCGTCCGCGACCGCGACACGGGCACGCAGGAACGCATCGCCATCGACCAGGTCGCCCCCTACGTCGCCGAGCGCATCGGCGGCTGATCTCCGCGGCCACCCCCCCGGATCCGGCGGAGCCGCGACCGTCAGGAAGCGGTCTCGCCCCACGCGCCAATCACGGCCCCGGCGCTCAGGAATCTGATCGCGGCGAACGCGGAGGGCGGCAAGACGCGCCCCCACGCCCCTCCCCGCTCTTCCCCTCTCCGTGACCTCCGCCTTCGATTTCTCTCCCCGCCAGCCTGCATCGCGCGACCGCGAAGGCCGCGTCCGCGCCACCTCGACCCCTCCGGCGTCGAGGCGGTGTAACCTTGCCGACCCTCGTTCGTATCCGGGCGGGGCGGGAAAAGGTGAAACGCGGGCGGTCCATGTCCGACTACTGAGTCGTGGCCGTCGTCGCCGTCGCCCCCGGGGCGTCCAGGGAGAGACCGATCGTGTGGAAGTGGCTCCTGGGAATCGCGGCGGTGCTCCTCCTCGGCTGCGTCGGCAGCGGGGTCTACCTCAAGACCTCCGGCAGGCTCGACGAGCTGATGCTCCGCTTCCGCCCCGAGCTCAAGCCCAAGAGCGTGCGCCTCGCCACCGTCGCGCGCGGGGACCTCGTCCGCACCGTCTCGGCCCCCGGCCAGGTCGAGCCCCGCACCGACGTCGCCATCTCCGCCCAGGTCTCGGCCCGCATCATCGCCCTCCCCTTCCGCGAGAACGACGCCGTGAAGGAGGGCGACGTCGTCGTCCGCCTCGACGCGCGCGACCTCCAGGCCCTGGTCGAGTCGGCCCGCGCCCAGCTCAAGAGCGAGGAGGCCCGCCTGGTCGGGGCCCGCGCGGCCTTCGCCAACGCCGGCAGCGAGTTCCGCCGCCGCCAGGAACTCTTCTCCACCAAGGACGTCGCCCAGAGCGAACTCGACACCTCCGAGCTCGACCTCAGCCGCGCCGAGAGCAGCCTCCGCCAGGCCGAGCACTCGATCGAGATCGCCCGCGCCAACATCACCCGGGCCGAGAAGGACCTGGACAACACCGTCATCACCTCCCCCTTCGACGGGGTCATCACCGCCCTCAACGCCGAGGTCGGCGAGACCGTCGTCGTCGGCACGCTCAACAACCCCGGCTCGGTCATCCTCGAGATCGCCGACCTCTCCGTCATGCTCCTCAAGGCCCGCGTCGACGAGACCAACATCGCCCCAGTCCGCGACGGCCAGAAGGCCCGCGTCTACGTCAACGCCTACCCCGACACCCGCCTCGTGGGCACCGTCGACCACGTCGGCCTCAAGCGCCAGCTCGACAAGGACGGCTCGGCCTACTTCGAGACCGAAATCCTCCTCGAGCTCCCCGACGGCCTCCTCCTCCGCTCGGGCCTCACCGCCAACGCCGACATCGAGGTCGAGACCTTCCGCGACGTGATCGAGGTCCCCAGCCAGGCCGTCTGCGATCGCCCCATCGAGGACCTGCCCGCCGCAGTCACCCAGGGCAACGCCCAGATCGACGCCACCAAGAAGTTCGCCCGCGTCGTCTTCACCGTCGAGGGAGGCAAGGCCCGCGCCGTCCCCGTCAAGGTCGGCGCCAGCGACCTCACCGACACCGTCGTCCTCGCCGGGCTCGAGCCCGGGGTCGTCATCGTCACCGGCCCCTACAAGGTGCTCACGACCCTCAAGCACAACCAAGTCGTCGCCGAGGAGGGCGCCGAGAAGCCAGCCCCCGGCGCTCCCGCCAGCGTCGCCAAGGCGGCCCCCGCCCCGGCGGGCGGGACCTGATCGTGGCCCCCTCCGCGCCCCCCGGGCCCGACCCCGTCGCCATCCGCATCAGCGGCCTCCACAAGGTCTACCGCGTGGGCACCGAGAAGGTCCACGCCCTCCGCGGCGTCGACCTCACCGTCCGCCGCAACGAGTTCGTCGCCATCATGGGCTCGTCGGGCTCGGGCAAGAGCACGCTCATGAACATCCTGGGCTGCCTCGACCAGCCCACCCAAGGCGTCTACGAGCTCAACGGCAAGCCCACCCACAAGATGAGCACCGCCCGCCTTTCCGAGGTGCGCAACGCCGAGATCGGCTTCGTCTTCCAGAGCTTCGAGCTGCTCAACCGGGCGACCGCCCTCGCCAACGTCACCCTCCCCCTCCTCTACTCAACCAAGCACTGGCTCGGCGCCAAGCGCCGCGCCAAGGCCGCCCTGGCCAAGGTCGGCCTCGCCGACCGGGCCCGCCACCGCCCCATGCAGCTCTCCGGCGGCCAGCGCCAGCGCGTCGCCATCGCCCGCGCCCTGGTCAACGAGCCCAGCATCCTCCTGGCCGACGAGCCCACCGGCAACCTCGACAGCGTCACCAGCGAGGAGATCATCGCCCTCTTCCGCGCCCTGCACGACGAGGGCCAGACCATCGTCATCGTCACCCACGAGGAGGACATCGCCGGCCACGCAGCCCGCATCGTCCGCCTCAAGGACGGCCACATCCTCTCCGACCACCCCACCGCCGAGGATCCCATCCACCAGGACCACCTCAACCGCTCGCTCGAGTCCGCCCGCCGCGCCGCCCCGACGCCCATCGGCGCGGCCGCGCCAGGCCCCGCCCCCGCGGAGGCCGCGCCGTGATCGTCTTCAAGCTCCTCTTCCAGACCGTCGTCCTGGCGATCCAGCAGATCTGGGCCAACAAGGTCCGCGCCCTGCTGACCATGCTCGCCATCATCATCGCCGTCTCCGCCCTCGTCGGCACCGTCGGCGCCGTCACCGGCCTCAAGGCCTTCGTCCTCGAGCAGTTCGCCAGCGTGGGCGCGAGCAAGGTCTGGATCTCCCCCAACCGTCCCCGCGGCCAGCGCGACCGCTACTCCTTCAAGCAGATCGCCATCACCACCGCCCAGGTCGACGGCATCCTCGCCAACTGCCCCTCCATCGCCCGCCTCAGCCCCGTCATGAACTTCAGCGCCCCCGTGCAGTTCGGCGACGAGATCAAGCCCTTCGTCCCCGTCTCGGGCATCCGCCCGTCCTGGCACGAGATCGAGGACCGCTTCGTCACCGTCGGCCGCCCCTTCTTCGAGATCGACGACGCCGAACGCCGCAACGTCTGCCTCATCAACGACAAGGGCGTCGCCGAGCTCGGCCTCAACGCCGATCCCTCCGGCCAGTACCTCCTCGTCGGGGGCCGCCGCTTCCTCATCGTCGGCGTCGTCGAGACCAAGGCCGTCAGCCCCATGTTCGGCGGCGACGAGGCCCAGACCGAGATCTTCATCCCCTTCCGCACCGGCGAGACCATTCGCCCCGACCCCCGCATCTACGTCATCGCCCAGACCACCAGCCCCGAGCTCTTCGACGACGCGAAGGCCGAGATCACGTTCTACATGCGCCGCGCCCGCAACCTCGGCCCCGACGACCCCGACACCTTCCGCGTCGACGCCATCGAGGAGGCGATCAAGCAGTTCAACACCATCGCCGCCGGCATCACCGCCGCCGCCGCCGGCATCGTCGGCATCTCCCTCCTCGTCGGGGGCATCGGCATCATGAACATCATGCTCGTCAGCGTCAGCGAACGCACCCGCGAGATCGGCCTCCGCAAGGCCGTCGGCGCCCGCCCCGAGGTCGTCCTCCTCCAGTTCCTCGTCGAGGCCGTCACCCTCTGCCTCGTCGGCGGCGCGGTCGGCCTCCTCGTCGGCCAGGGGATGATCCTCGTCCTCCGCGCCATCCCCGATTCGCCCATGAAGGGCGCCGAGATCCCCCCCTGGGCCGTCGCCCTCGCCATCGCCTTCTCCGCCGGCACCGGCATCGTCTTCGGCATGTTTCCCGCCATCAAGGCCGCCCGCCTCGACCCCATCGTCGCCCTCCGCCACGAATAGGCCGCACGCGCCGGGGATCGCTCATCGGACCAACCGCTCGCCCCGCCCACCCGTCCAGACTTCCCGTCCAGACCACGCATCCAGATCGACCACCCGGGCCTCGGGGGAAAACGCACGGTGATCAGCTCGCAGCATCGCACGTCATGCACCGCCCTCCTCCTCGCCCTCGCGGCGGGGGGCTGCGGCAGCGCCAACCCCTTCGCCTCCGTCGAATCCGACTACTCCCGCCGCGCCTCCATCGACCGCCTCCGCCAGGTCCAGCCCAGCACGCTCGACGACTACCGCCGCCCCCCCACGCCCGTGCCCGACGACCCCACCGTCGCCGCCCGCGCCCGCTTCGAGGGGCTCGAGTCCGCCGACCTCTCCCTCGTCGACGCCCGCGCCGCGGCCCTCCGCAACAACCTCGACCTCAAGGTCGCCGTCGTCGACCCCGCCATCGCCCGCGAACGCGAGTCCTTCGAGGACGCCCGCTTCGAGTCCGCCTTCACCCTCCGCGCCGGCTGGAGCGAGTTCGACTCCCCCACCGCCTCCTCCCTCGTCTCCGCCCAGGCCAAGGGCCAGTCGATCGAACCCGGCGTCCGCATCCCCCTCCGCACCGGCGGCTCCGCCAGCGTCTCCCTCCCGCTCCGCCGCAGCGAGAACAACAACTCCTTCTCCACCCTCAACCCCGCCTATGAGTCGGACCTCGAGTTCTCCATCAGCCACCCCCTCCTCCGCGGCGCCGGCCGCCGCGCCACCACCGCCAGCCTCCGCATCGCCGGCTACGAGCGCCAGGCCGCCGAGGCCCGCACCAAGCTCGAGGTCATCCGCCAACTCGCCGCCGTCGACCGCTCCTACTGGCGCCTCTTCCAGGCCCGGCGCGAGCTCCAGGTCCGCCAGCGCCAGTACGAGCTCGCCCAGGCCCAGCTCGACCGCGCCGATCGCCGCGTCAACGCCGGCCTCTCCGCCGAGGTCGAGGTCATCCGCGCCCAGGCCGGCGCCGCCGAGCGCCTCGAGGCCATCATCGTCGCCCAGAACCAGGTCCTGCTCCAGCAGCGCGAGATCAAGCGGATCGTCAACCAGCCCGGCCTCCCCGTCGAGAGCCGCACGCTCGTCGTCCCCACCACGCCCCCCGACCCCGTCGAGTACCTCTTCGATCCCCCCGCCCTCGTCGCGCAGGCCGTCGCCAACCGCATGGAGATGCTCGAGCTCGAGCTCCGCCTCGCCGCCGACGCCGCCACCATCGCCTTCAACCGCAACGCCGCCCTCCCCCTCCTGACCGTCGACTACACCTACCGCGTCAACGGCCTGGGCGGCTCCACGCAGGACGCCTTCAAGACCCTGCAGGAGAGCAACTTCAACGACTGGGAGTTCGGCCTCAACGCCGAGATCCCCCTCGGCAACGAGGCCGCCCGCTCGCGCCTCCGCGAGTCCATCCTCGCCCGCCTCCAGCGCCTGAGCTCCCGCGACGCCCGCGACCTCGCCATCCGCCAGGAGACCCTCAACGCCATCGACGCCATCGACGCCGGCTGGCAGCGCATCCTCGCCGCCCGCCAGAGCGTCATCCTCAACACCCGCACGCTCCAGGCCGAGCAGCGCCAGTTCGACGTGGGCAACTCCACGAGCACCAACGTCCTCGACGCCGCCGCCCGCCTCGCCGAGGCCCAGTCCGCCGAGATCCGCGCCCTCACCGACTACCAGATCGCCCAGGTCGATCTCGCCTTCGCCACCGGCACACTGCTCGGTGCCAGCAAGGTCCTCTACGAGCCCGCCCCGCGCCCAAACCTCTCCGAGCCCGACCCCGCCGAGGAACTCCCCACCGCCGAGATCCCCCTCGCCCCGGTCGCCGCGCCCATCCAGGTCGTGCAGCCCCCGCCCCCGGAAGACGTCCCCGCCGACGGCGAACCCTCGCCATCCCCATGACTTCGTGACCCAGGACCTTCGCGGCTGGGCGACGTCCCGGCGTCGTGACTTCCGGCGCTCACATCCGCAGCGCGGCCGTCAACGCCGCGAACCGATCCACCAGGTCGTGCAGGAATCCGATCGACTCCGCGTTGCTCAGCGTCTCGTCGCTGAACGCGTCCTCCGGCACCACCACCACCCGCGGCACGATCAGGCACTGGAAATCCAGCATCAGCGAGTTCGCCAGCCCCAGCGGCGCCATGTAACTCCCCCGCCCCCCCGCCGCCGCCAGCAACCCCACCACCTTCCCCGTCCACGCCTTCCCCGTCAGCTCGATCAGGTTCTTCGCCGCCGAGTTCGCGTCGTAGTTGTACACCGGGAACGCCAGCAGGATCCCCGACGCCCCCGCCACCTGCTCCCGCACCGGCGCGACCCGCGGGTCCGTGTGCGCGCTCTCCCCATCGCACATCGGCAACCCCACTTCCGCCAGGTCGAGGAAGTTCGGAGACCGCCCCAAGCTCCGCAGCCGCGTCGCCGCCAGCCGCGCCAGCCGACGCGACTTGCTCTCGGGGTTCAGGCTGCACGAGATCACCAGCGGCGGGGGCATGAGACTCCTGACGGACCGTTCGGACGCGTCCCACGCGGTGCATGAGGGATTCGAACCCCCGAGGCCCTTTCGGGCCTACTCGATTTCAAGTCGAGCGCCTTCAACCGCTCGGCCAACGCACCGGAAGGGCGATTGTACGAGCCTCGCCGCCCCGTATCCGCCGCGTCCGCAACGGCCCCTTGCCTCCCCTCATAGCCGCCGCGCGTCCCCCACCGCCACCCGCAGCAGCACGATCCCCCTCCACACCGCCAACTCCCCCGTCGCCTCCACAGGGTCCGCGATCAACGGCTCGAAGCCACGGCGCTGCATCCGTCGCCGACGGCTCCGCCGCAGGCGCGCTCGCGTCGTCGCGCCGCACCTCCCGCACCCCCGCCGCCACGTGCAGCACGGTCACGAGCGCGAGCCCCGCCCCCACCAGCGCCGGCCCGGCCACGCCCCGATCCGCCTGCACCGCCCCAAGCGCCACATGCCCGATCAGCAGGGCGTACGCCCCGTAGACCAGCATGTGCAGCCCCTTCCACACCCGGGGCGACAGGTTCTTCAGCCAGAAGTCGTGGCTCGTCGCCGCCATCAGGAAGAGCACCAGCAGCGCCACCACCCCCAGCAGCTCGAACGGGAACCCCCGCACCCCCGCGGCGCCCCCGCCCCACCCAAGCCACGTCCCAGACGACAGCAGCGACACCAGCGGGTTGTCGACGCCGAAGCCGTGGTAATACCCCGTCGCCACCACCCCGTGCCCCAGCGCGAGCACGAACGTCGTCACTCCCAGGTGCCGCCGGTTGTACAGCAGCGGCAGGAACCGCCGGTCCAGCCGCGCGAGCGGCCCGATGCACAGCACCACGTGCAGCAGCACGATCGCGCACGACCCCAGCGCCCGGATCAGCAGCACCTCGGGCCCGATCGCGTGGACGCCCGTCCACGCCAAGCTCCCCACCCCCAAGAACACGCCCAGGTACGCCGCGATCGCCCCCACCATGATCGCGTCGTAGACCCGCTTGTGGCGGTTCCACTGCACCCAGGTGTACCCCGCGCTCACGCGCTACCGCCGTCGGACGAGGGCCGCAGCTCCGCGGCAGCGCTCGGGATCACGGGCGGCTCCTGCGCCGGCACCTCCCGCCGCGCCGCCAGCGCCGTCGCCAGCACCGCCGCCGCCAGCGGCCCGACCACCATCCACGCCGCCCGATGCCACCGCCGATGCGCTCTCGTCACGAGCACCTCCTCATGCCCCCGCCTCCACCGCGCCTAGGCCCGCTCAGCCCGCCGCGGCCTCACTCTCTTCCGACCCGCCGCCCTCCGCCCCACCCTTCGCCGAGCCGCCTTTGGCCGACCCGTCCCTGGCCGACCCGTCTCCGGGCGACCCCTCCCGCGCCGCGCCGATCGTCAGCAGCACCTTGTCCACCCGCGGCCCGTCCATGTCCATCACCTCGAACCGCCACCGCTCCCACGCGAAGGTCTCCGCCGTCTCCGGGATGTGCCCCAGGTGCGCCAGCACCATCCCCCCCAGCGTCTGATAGTCCGTCTCCCCCTCCTTCGGCAGCGTCTGCGTCCCCATGATCGTCCTGAGCCGATCCAAGGG
>Ga0105044_10013572_pt1 | contig 11050 bp, 9 predicted proteins | sample MAT01_FD_78092 | JGI IMG/M metagenome (GOLD analysis project Ga0105044, IMG submission 78092) | Freshwater microbial communities from Lake Fryxell liftoff mats and glacier meltwater in Antarctica - MAT-01 | ecosystem: Environmental > Aquatic > Freshwater > Ice > Liftoff microbial mat | place... | reverse complement strand
CCGGATCACGATGGCACCGGACTTTGACGAGCCGCTCGAGGAGTTCCGCGAATATACGGAATAGGAATGCGGCTGCTGCTCGATACGCACGCGCTGCTGTGGTCCTTCCACGATGCCCCGCGATGTCCGCCGCCGCAGCGCGCGCGCTGCACGATCCCGCAAACGAGAAGATCGTCGGCGCCGCCACGTTTTGGGAAATGGCGATCAAATACGCTCTCGGCAAACTGCAAATGCCCGAACCGCCCGACGAGGCGATGGTGCGGGTTGAGCGGGAGCGCATCGCCACCGTTCTGCCCATCCGCGCGCCGCACCTGCGCGTCTTGCGCACCCTGCCCCGGCTGCGCGAGCACAAGGATCCATTTGACCGGATGCTCGCGAGCCAGGCGCTGAGCGAAGGTCTGACGCCGGTGAGCAATGATGAAGCGCTCAATGCCTAATGGGGTGCAGCGCCTCTGGTAGGCGAAAGTAGTCCGGGGCTTCAGCCAATGCCCAGTCGCCGGCTGCCGCGGCAACGAGTGTTACCGGCGGCAACGGAACCCCGCACAATGTGCCTCGTCCAATACCGCACCATCCAGTGCAGTGCCATCCAATGCGACGTCAGGCAGCCGGATCGCGTCCGCGTCGGCCTGATGCCGATTCGCGAGTGAGAATGGAAAAGGTGCCTCCGCGTTTGTAGCCGCGCTTCTGAAAGCGCGGGCTGATCTTCCGGGGTGTGCGGGCAAAGTTTGCCCGCGCTTTGACAAGCGCGGCTGCGGCGGAGCCAGCCAGTTGTGACAGTCTCAAACGGGAATTGGCATGAGTTCCTGCAAGCTCCTGTTGGCGAAACGTGGATTGAACCGCGCGACCCCGCGACCACCTGGCATGAAAGCCCGTGGCTGCGACGCCCCCGGCGCAACGTGTCTCTGCAGCGCGCTCGCGGCAACGCCTTCCCGCGAACTGTCGTGTCTTTCGCGGACGCTCGCAAATAGCTCAGCCTGGATTCAGGAACAGGAAGCACGGATTACCCGGATGAAAACGCACAACGCCCAACGTCCAAGGCACGCAAAGCCCTCGACTTGGATTCCGCCTTTGGAAGTTGGGCGGTGCGCGCTGGACGTTCAGCCCCGAGCAGGACAGTGGCGCTGGCGACTCGCCTGCGGTCAGTCTGTTCCGGCGACTCGCCGGAACATCGGGCGAGTCGCCCGCTGAGACTTGGCAGGCGAGTCGCCTGCCCCACTGCACTGCCGCCGGCCCGATCCCCGCCCTGCGCTTGAGGCGCTCTCCGCGGGTGAGAAACGCGGCTATTTCCCGGCAATCCACATGCGCGCAAGCGCCGTGGGATGAAACGCGGCATTTGACGAAGCGGGAACCGTGATGGTCACAGCGTCGCCGGCGATCGCAGCGACTGTCCCGGCGATCGGAGCAGCGGTCGGTTTGCGATCGATGCCCGCCGGTGCGATTCGCACCGCGTTGCCCGCCTTCAAGGTCGCACGCGCCAGCTTGCTCTCGCGAAACAGCGTGACCTGCACCGCGCCATCCGCGCTCGTGTCCACGTAGCCGGCCATGCCTTCCTCCTCCAGTCGCTTCGCATGCACGGCCATCTGCCCGGCCTGGAACTTCAGCAGGCTCTCGTCGTCGAGGAATACCTCCCAAGCCACGCGCGCCTTCCCCTTCCCCACCCCATGCGTCTTCGTGCGCAGCTTGTCGCCGATCTTGATGTCCGCAAACTTCGCCGGCTGCCCGCCTGTCCAAAACCGCGTCTCCTTGTCCGTGTCGATGACCACGACCTCCTCGCGCACGTAGCTCTTGTCAGCATTCGCCCACTTGCACGTGAGTTTGCCACTGGCGGCATCACGCGCGTCCACGTGGAAATACTCCTTGTGACCGTTCATCATGTTCATCTCGTCCTGGATGTAGGTGAGCCACACCCACTCGCCCTTTTCGTTTTCATGCAGGCGGAATATCGCCCGCTCGCCGACCCGGAAATCCTGCAAGTCGCCGTTCGCGGCGTGATGCAGCAACTCGGCGTAGGGCAACACCGTGAAGCTCATCACTTCGTCCGTGTTTTCATTGCGAAATTTTCCCGCGCGGGACGCGAGATCGAGGCTGATCAGTTCGCCCCAGATTCGCCGCATCTTGTCGAGCGGCACGATCGCTTTTCCCGGCGTGATCTTGAGCGGAGGTTTCGCGGGCTTCGGCGCATCGGCCGCGCGCACACTGGCAGGAAGCAGCAGGAAGACGGAAAGAAGGAAGATGGTGCGGATCATGGGGGCAGGTCGGTGTCTATCGCTTCAGCAGCGAATCGCTAGTCCCGGTCGTGCCGTCCGGTGTTTGCGAAAGGCATTCACCATCGCCGCCGGGATGCGGTCGAGCGCGCCTATTCCTTCGGCTTCTCGTGCCGAATCTTCAAATGAGCGAGGTAGATATTCGTAGGATTGTGCCCCACGCCGCCCGGCTGCGGATACTCATGCGACGAGTAATACGCCAGCAGCACTTCCTCATTCCCCGGACCGTCGGCAAAGCTCTGGTAGGCGCCGTCCCCGCTGCTGGGAATGATCCATGGCTTCTCCACGCCATCGGCGGTCACCGTCCACACCTTGCAGACGCTGGGAAAACCCATCGTCTTCTTCTCCGGCAACGCACGCGCCGCCAGCAGCAGCCCGCCACCCTTCGTCGCATGCAAAGCCGGACCGCCGAAATTCCACGCATCCGTCGCGAATGCCTTCCACGGTCCCAGCGGCGCCTTGCCCATCACCACGATCCCCGGATTCCCGTTGCGAATCGCCGCCACGAGCGTCCCGTCCGGCGTCCAGCCCACATCCGCCTCATGCCCCCAGCCGGTGCCGCCAGCCTGAGTCAGCGCACTCGTCGGTCCTTTGCCGTAGGTGTGCAGCGCCTTGAAAATCACGCCGTCTTCGGATCGATACAGGATCAGCCCGAAGGTGCCGCCGCTCTCCTTGATGCCGCAGCGCGCGAGACTGTAGAACGCGCCAGCCGGTCCGCGCCGGATGCGAAACAGCCACCGCCGCTGCGATGAAAACGTGGGCGCCTCGCCCGACCGTGGTTGCACGAACTCCGCCTGCAACTCCTGCGGTTCGCTCCACGTCACCCCGTCCGCAGACTGCGAGTAGAAATCCTCCTTCGAGTGAAAAACCACCTGCACCTTGCCGTGGTTGTCGAACACCAGCGGATCGCGGCAATCGTGGTCGCGGGTGAACTCCGCCACCTTCTCCCACTGCTTCAGATCCTTCGCCGCGGAACGAATCACAAAAATCTTCGCGGTCTTCTCCTGGTGCGATTCGCTGCTGCGAAAAGTGACGCAGTAAAAATCCCCGACGCGCGCGATCCCCGGAAACCCGTTGTGCTTTCCGTCCGCCCAAATCGACTGCACCCACACATTCTGCGCGAGAGCTTTTGGGAAAGGCGCTATCGAAGGTGGCTGCACGTCCGCCGCGTGCGGGTTCCGAGTATCAGCGCAGTGGAGGCAAGCAGGACTGTTCGAGTGTTCATTGGCGTGGCGGGACTGGACCGACGCTCACCGCGCAGCACTCCGGGGTCGAGGCTCAATTTGAAGTGAGCGCCGTCGCATCCGAAAGGCGTGATTCAATGTGAGTCCAAAGGCAGGTTGCCGGCCAAAGCCGAGACGCGCGTGAGTGCCGCGAGGCTTTGGACTGCGGGGGGCTTGACTCCGCTTTGGCTTTGCGCAGGAGCGATGGGCGAAATCGCGCAATGCGCCGCGCGGGAGAAAGGCGCTGCGTTGCTTTGCAGGGCAACGGTGAACTTGAGCGTCGGACCCGAGGCGAGGAAAAAGCGGCGTCGAGCCGCGCGCAGTCCAAAGGCTGGCGCCACGCCCGGACCCCATTTTGCTCATCCACTGGACTCACTTTCAGTCACACCCGCATCCGAATCAGTTACTCGCGGCTACTTTCCCGCCGTGCCAATCGCGTAGAGGGATTCCGAGCCGCGGAGGTAGATGCGGCCATTCGAGATCGCAGGCGACGCGGTGAACTGATCGGGAAGTTTGTTCTTCGCGAGAATCTTCAGTTCGGGGCCGGCTTGCACGACGGTGAAAGTGCCGTCCTTCGCCGTCAGGTAAATCCGCCCGTCAGCCGCGACGGGCGATGCCCGGTAGGTCTGCGCGTGCGCGCGATCCGAATAGATCTGCGCGCCCGTCTTCGCATCCAGACACGTCAGCACGCCGCTCTCGCGGCAAAGGTAAACTCGACCGTCGTACACGACCGGTGAAGGGACATCTGGCGTCCCACGATCGATGCGCCACGCCTCGCCGGGTGCGCCCGCTCCGACAACGCCAGCGGCGTCGGGTCTCATGCCGACGACTGCGCCATTCTTTGCAGTCGGGATCACGATCAGATTCTCCACCGCGACAGGCGACGCGACGAATCGCAGCGTGCTGTTGTATCGACCCTTCGGATTCAGATCAGCCGCACGCCAGACCTCCGCGCCGTCCGCGAGATTGTGCGCCACCGCGTAGTCATTGCCGTGCGTGATCAGCCGCGCCTGGGCGCCCGACCGCCAGAGACAGGGCGATGCGTAGGAATGGAGGCATTCGCTGTGACCGTCGCTCTTGCGATCCACCTTCCAGACTTCCCTGCCAGTCGCCGCATCGAGGGCCACGACGAGCGCGGCACGGGCGTGGATAAGTTGCAGATAGATCCGCCCTTCGTGCAGCAACGGCGTGGTGTGCATCCCGAAGCCATAGGCAAATTTCCCGTACCGCTCCTGCGCGTTGAAGCGCCACACTTCCTTGCCCGCGAAGTCGAACGCGGCGAAATCGCCGCTGCCCACGTAGGCGAAGACAGCCTTGCCATCCGTGCTCGGCGAAGGCGTGGCGCTGTTGCCTTCGCCGCCGCGCGCGTGTTTCGCGCCAGTGCCGACCTTCGCCTTCCAAAGCTGCTTCCCATCCGTACCGAGGCAAAGCAGCACGAGATCCTCGCCATCTTCGCTGGTGACGAAAATCCTGTCGCCCCACACCACCGGTGTCGCCGCACCGACACCGGGCATCGGCGCTTTCCACAGGAGATTCTTCGACTCGCTCCACTCGGCCGGCAGATTCTTCTCGGTGCTGACTCCGTCGTGATTCGCCCCGCGCCAGGTGGGCCAGTTGTCCGCCTGCGCCGTGGCCGCGGCCAAAATAATCGCCGCCTGCAGCAGCGAACGGGAAAGTGTGGGCTTGTGTTTCATGGGAGGGAACGATGGAAAGCGACTTCTGCCGGCAAACGCCCGGCGAGGCGCGCATCTTGCAGCCAATGGGACGCGGATGCGACATTTCGATTCGGCAAAGAGTCCGATGTTAGGAGCCAAAGGCGGCGCTGCCTCCCCCCGCTGCCATTTGGCAAGAGCTGCCGGCGGCAAGGCGTAGCGCAAGCGCCCCCGCTTGCCGTATCGCAACGCCTCCGGCTTGCCCGAACCGCAGGCAGGCTGGCAGCGCTGCGCTACGGCAGACGCAGACTTCTGCGTGACGGGGCCGCCCGCGCCTCTTCAATACGCCGGAATCAAAATCCCATGTCCAAGAATGAAGAATGAATTGGTCGGATTCTATTTTGAGTACGCAGGAATTAAAAAGGGATCTCTAAAAATGAAGAATGAATACTCAGGATTCATTTTTGAATATCCACGAATCAAAAACGGAGGTCCCAGCATGAAGAATGAATATCCGGGATTCATTTCTGAATATCCCGGATTCAAGCATGGATGTTCTGGAATCAAAAACGGATGCTCCGGATTCAAAAATGCCGATGCTGGAATCAGCCCAGGCGCTGAAAAACGCCCCTTGAGCCTGTCGCAACGGCTCCTCGCGCCATGTCCGGCACCGCCCGCAGTGCCACTCCGCATGAAATGGCCTGCGGCGCATCCCGCATGCCGCGCGGAGCGACGCCATCCATCCCAGACATGCATCCCAGCCGCGGAATGATTTGCAATCACCCTATTATCCTAAAAAACTGGAATGAAAACCGCGGATAGCGCGGATCAGCAGGCATTTGGCGGATGCCGCGTCTTCACCCAAAGGGTGAGCCAGGTGGCAGCTCGGCAATGAGTGCAACTTCTTCCATCCGCGTAAATCCGCGCCATCCGCGGTCAATCCCAGCGTCGCTTTTAGGATAAGAATCGCGCCATAGAGTGACACAGCCCGTCCCGGCTGTGCGATGCCCACGCCAAGTGAATGCTGACGGCAAAGCCAAAAGCTGGGTCCAGCCGCCACAGTCCGAAAAAAATCTCACGGCATTTCACCGCACAGCCATCGCGCGCAGATGCCGCCGCAGCATCCGATCCCCGGCGGGCATCCATTGCCGCACCTCCGCGGTGTTCTCGCGCACTAACGCATCAAATTCCACCACCCACCGCGCGCCCGAGTAGGGCAGCCCAGGGCGGCAATGCTTGCGACCGTGATAATGGATGATGCGCGTATCCGCAGCGCCGGGATCGTCATACTTGCAGGAGCGGTTCCATTTGCTGTCGAGCACACGATGCGGGTGGCGATGCAGGAGAATCTGGCAGGACACTTCATCCGGGATGAAAAAATCCCGGCCGCGAAGGGCGAATGGATGCCACTCCACCAGCAAAGTGGCGTCGTGCCTAAAGGCAATGACTCCCGCGTTGATGGCTGGTCCAAATTGCAAGGCAGGCTCGATATCAGACGGCGCGACCGTGGTCCATGCACGAATCCGTTTCGCTATTGTGTTGCCGCTGGATTTCCAATCTGCAAAGCGCGCAACGCAGAAACTTGATGCGAACGTAATGTCGAACAACTCGTCCAGCGAGCCGGTGATCAGCGTGTCAGAGTCGAGTGCCACAGTTATTTCGAACGGAGTTCCGAGATGGTATCGGGTCTTGGCGAGGTAGTGGGTATTGGCTCCCGGCTCCACGCCGCAATTCCATTCCTTCAGGTCTGCATTAGTCGCTTTGGCAATCTTCTCGCACAGACGGTGCGACTCCACGCCTTCGGAAAGGATGGTCACCGGCCCGGAGTAATGCCGTCGCAGCGAAGCCAGCGACACCAGCAATCGCATGCAGCAACTGGTGCCGATATTGTAATAGATTACTCCGCGTTCCTGCTTTCGAGCACTGGCCGAAGCAGCCGGGGACGCTCCGAGCGTCGTGGCGATTTGCTTGATCTGCCGGAGGCGCTTGTGCGCCCATTGGTAATCAGCCATGCCCACACGCACATGGCGTTTGCCGAGCCGGGCCGCACAATAGAACAGGAAGCTGTCCTGCGATGGATAGGGCAGGCGACCGTCCGCAGGCGTCAGCGCGGCGATCTCGCGGGTCCAATCCGTCCTGCCGAAGAACAGCCAGGAGATAATGCGCCGATGCTTCAGCCTTTTGTCTTTGGACGAATACGGCAGGTTCAGCCTTGGTTTGCCGGCGAGCAGCGGGATGTTGTCCCCCCAATCATCCAGCAGATCCATCACGTAGCGCGGCTTCGTATAGCCCCATTTCGAGGAGATGAAGACCGGGGTTTCACCCGCCGCATCCGGTTCAAACCATTCCGGCTTGATCCACTCGCCCGGCCCCGTGGCGATCACATCCGTATCGAGCTTCAGATACCACGGGGTCGTGACTTCCCTCGCGGGCACTTGCACAAATCCCGTCAGCATCCGCTCGCGCTGGTTCCACGCATTGGGCAATTCCCACGGCACCAGCCGCACGTTCGGATGCTCCCGCAGGAACGACAGCGTATCCGCCCGCACCTGCGTCACATCATGGAACACCACGGCAGGCATTTCCCTCAGTTCCGGCTTGAATCGCATCCACGTCGGCCACACCCAGCGCAGTTCCTCGCAGTGCCTGCGGTCCACTCCAAGCACGAGTGTAATCTCCTCCAATCTCACAGCATGAGTCCGGGTGTGTGGCGTCCCGCCCGGCTGTGCCGGATGCGATAGACGCCTGGCAGGTCGATCGCTTTCCCTCTGCTGCCAAGACGCCTTCGAAAAACCCAATCCTCCCGGGTACTCAGCCAGATGCCATCCTTTACCGGCTGTTGAGCCTGCTCTGAATCTCGAAGATAACCAACAGACCGGCATATGTCACCGCGAACGATTTGAATTCCGCCGATCGCGCGATTCATGGTAATGGGCTCAAACTCAGCAGGATCAGCAGCCACCAGACCGTCTGAGCTTGCGGCCCGCTCAATGCAACGGTCTCCCAAGAGATGGGTCCGATGTTTGTGAACCACCTTGGGAAAGAGTAACGGCGCATTCACTTCAGGCACCTTCCCAAACGTCGCCCAGCAATCGGTCGTGAACCAGTGGTCTGCGTCGGTAAACCACACCCAGTCTGCTTCGGAAGCAAGGGCTGCCATGTTTCTCCCAATTGACCGCTTGCAGACCTTCTGCAACGGTAGTTCCTGCCAGTTCCATCTCACACGCGGCATCTTCTGATTCTGAAACCAATCCAAAACCGAACTCGTGCGGCTGTCTGCCAATGTATACAAGACCGTTGCGGTGATGTCGATCTCCGCTGGCGGAAACAAAACGAGGCTGCTTAGCTGGTACCTCAATAGCGTCGGATACTGGTAGCAATGTGTTACGATTTCGATGTGCATGGAATTTGAGCGTTTGGTGACGTGTATGTATAGGCAAATCCTACGGGAGCTGCGTCGCAGACCTGGCTGTCGAGGACCATTCCCGGTAAGACTCGGCTTGCATTCATGACTATTCGGCCCTTTTCAAGCGAGGTTGGTGCGCTTCATTGGAAATCGGTTATCGGGCCACATTCTGGTTCATGCTGGGGGACTTCGCTCCGTCGAGTCAGCGGCTCTTGGGAGACCCTGCCGTATTTTGCTTCGTAATCCGCGATCATCTGTGCCTTTCGGTGCCCCCAGTAATGGATCCAGTACGCGCGATTCGGGAGTTGCTCCACCGAGTACTCGTTCCGCATTCTGATCTTTGTCAGGGTAAGCGTCGCCTGATCATGCGGAACCTCATTGATGAACTTCAAGTAGTTCGCCCTATAGTCATCAAAGAAGCGAAAATGGCTTGCCGGGACGCCAAAGGCGCCACCGCCAATTCCCCTCATCTCGCTCGCCGCCGCGACTTCCTCGGGCGTCAGATGTTTGCACAGCCCCTTCAAGTCTTTGTACGCACTTCGACTATTGTAGTCGGAAACCACCGTCTTATATGCGAAAATTCTGTCCAAGGGTGAGTGAACCAGCATGTCCGAATCCATGTAGAGAATGAAATCGTAATCATCCTTCGCGATGATCGTTCCGGGAAGGGTCTTGATGATGAAGAAATCGTATTTCTGTTCGTACGGACTGTATCCAAATTCCTTGCACAGCCGATGGTGGAAAAACCTTCCCTTCTTCGGAGTCTCGATAAGGGAAGAGTCCGGGTGAGCGGCAAGATTGACACAGGTGGCGTGCTTCGACTCTCGCTCATCGATCGTGAAAATGACAATATCCTGCTCGTATCCAGACAAGCGAATCGTATGGGCGGTCATATTGGCCAGCCTAAAGTAGAAATCATCATAGCCGCACAAAAACACCAGCGTTTTCATCCTTCCCGCCCTTCAATGCTGCCGTGCGCAGCGTTGGCCGCCCCACGCCATGAGGAAAGCATGTCCCCCGCGGAATTGCCCCTCAAGCGGTAGTACGGCGCCCGCCCGCGTGTAAAGGAACGGTACTTGCTCTCCGAGTGCCTTGACCGGCATATCCGCTTCCTCACGCCAGCGCGGCGAATGAAGTGCCGTCACATCATTAGGGTCTTTGGCAAGGGAGCGCGGATACGTCATAGCTTCAGATCTGCTTCGGTCTCAGCCATCCTGGCAAAACATGGACTCGGTGCCATCCTCGGTCCGAACTAAAAGATAGGAACAATCGAGAAGAACTCATCGAAGCGATCCAATATGCTTTGGAATGATGGGATTCCCACATAAACATTTTCCCGAGTTTTGACAGCACTTTTACCAGTGCCGTCAAAATTCTTGCAATCTTCGGACCGAATTCATTTCCCATTAGGTGAAGCCCTGCCGGAAAAATTCCATTCCGATATGTTTGGAGGCAGTTTCAGCTTCGTATTGACGTGTTCGCCGTCAGACTTACGCAGAAAACGTACGGCGACTTCCTTACCCGCAGCGTCCGCCACGGCTTCTGCCATGGTCGCCGCGTTCATCTCGTCTGCCTTGACCGCGCCGAATTGTTCGATCACATCGTTAGGTTTCAATCCCGCATCCTCGGCCGCGCCGCCGCCCGGGAGGAGACTCTCGACCCGCGCGCCACGCTTGTCGTATTGGAAGAGTACGCCCAGCATCATTTGAACGCTGCCAGGAAACTTGGCGTTCCTGCGAAGTTGATACCGCAGCTTTTGTGTGGTGAAGTCGATCTCAGTGTTAAAGCCGTAAAGCCACTCCAAGCCCAACCTCGAAGATCTGGGATTCGACACCACGGAAACGCCCCTGAGGTTTTTTCCCATCAGTTCCCCCTTGAGAAACCATCCCGAGGCGAATGTGCCGGCCGTGCTCCCGATCGAGACTCCCCCCTCGTTGAATTGTGCCAGTTCGATGCAATGATCGTTGACGAGAGCCTTGAACAATTTCGCCTCCAAGGCAATGCATTCGTCCGATCCGCTATCGACAGTGAACGCCTCCTCACGACCCAGAATCCGGGTCTTGAACGTGGGAGTCTCGGTTTTTTCTAATTCGACTTCGTGACAGTCAGATTTGTCCAGCTTCCATGGCCCAGCGTGCAACTGAAAGATGCATTCGTCACAGTTCAGGAATATCTTTGCATGACCCAGGACCCCTATGCCGACCACTCCGGCCAATGGCCGTCCGGTGAAACGGGAGAAAGCACTGAAGTCGGAAAGGATGACGGTGGGGCGTTTGACAGACAGTTTGCCGATTTCTATGGGCGGGCCCTCATAAGTCATCATGGGATACTGTTTGCCATCCGCAGACAAAACGTCCGCTTCGCCTCTCTTGGAACGAATCGAATCCTTGAGCGAATTGTCCAAGCCAGAGATTGCTGCCCTGGTATCGACGATCATAAAGCCAAGCTTGCCGGAAATGCTTGTCTCGGCGACCAAGTGCACCGGCACCCCCGGGATGCGCTGTT
>Ga0105044_10013568_pt1 | contig 11051 bp, 9 predicted proteins | sample MAT01_FD_78092 | JGI IMG/M metagenome (GOLD analysis project Ga0105044, IMG submission 78092) | Freshwater microbial communities from Lake Fryxell liftoff mats and glacier meltwater in Antarctica - MAT-01 | ecosystem: Environmental > Aquatic > Freshwater > Ice > Liftoff microbial mat | place... | reverse complement strand
CAAACTACATCGTCGAAGCGAAAAAGTCTGACCAGGTGAAAGTGATTGCCGGGGGCAACTTTGACAAGTCAAAAGGCTACTTTATTGAGCCGACGGTGCTGGAGGTTTCTGACCCGATGTACATCACGATGTGCGAGGAGATCTTTGGTCCAGTGCTGACTATCTTTGTGTACGAGGACAAGGATTTTTCCAAGATACTTGATATAGCGAATGCAACCTCACCTTACGCCCTCACGGGTGCTATTTTTGCCAATGATCGTGCAGCACTCGCCCTCGCCAATGACAAACTACGCCATGCTGCCGGCAATTATTACATCAACGACAAGCCTACAGGTGCGGTAGTTGGTCAGCAGCCATTCGGTGGAGGTCGCGCTTCCGGCACGAACGACAAGGCGGGTTCGATGATTAACCTTTATAGGTGGCTATCTCCACGAACTTTGAAGGAAAATATGGTGCCGCCAACCGATTTTAGGTATCCATTTTTGGGCGCGGAGTGAGCGATAAAACATGAGCCATCTCGAATTTTTTCTTGGTCACCTTAAAGTGTTTTTGATTGACGAACACCGACTACATGATTTTTGATGGCCCGACGAAGCACCGTCCACTTTTTCAAAGATTTTATCTGTGCTGTACCTCAAAAATCTTAAGATCTGCCACTCCTTCAAAAATCAACAATCATGTAATCGGAGTCCGTCAATCAAAAAAAGAAAAATTCGGGATGACTTATGTTAGTAATGAGAATAATGCGTTGAAACAGATCAAAAACAGGCGCGTAGTCGCGAGGATTTGCACTAATACCGATGAAATAATAACCGCCCTTCTAAAACCGCTTCCCAAACGAAATGCCCCGAGGCCTAAGATCGGCATTCACATACCATGCTTCAGCATTTGATCCATCCAGGTTGGCCCGCTTTATGGTGCCAATGTTTCGATCACCCCAATAGACCTTATTGCTTGAGGCCTCATACGCCAGGGCGTACACGACTCGCGTGATTCCGGTAGCGAGTACGGCTACTCCAGTGCCGTCCAAATTAGCAGATTTGAGGTGAATATCCCCGGCGGCCACATATTGATCGTAAAAAATCCGATCGCCTACAACCAACATACTACCACCTTCTACTCCTGGAATTAATTCGCCTTCGCCTGTTCCGTCGAGATTTTTCTTCCAAACACCGCCGTTGTAATTCACCCAATACAAGACTCGGTTCACCGCATCAATAGACACTCCATCGGGGTCATTGGCCTGACCTGTGACGAAATCTTCCTTTTGGTTGACATCCGTGTTGGTAATATCTCCCCGCTGGATGCCTGTGCCAGTATCCCAATAAATTTGATTGAGCTGATAATCAATGCTCAGGGCATTGGGTGCATCCAGCCCGGTTCTGAATTCCACCTGGTTGGTGCCATTAGGATCGCAGCGGTATATTTTCCCGGCCTCGTAGTCACTGATATACAAATGATTGCGAACGGTGTCGAAGGTGGAGCCATAAGCATCCAGCAATCCGGCAACAGGCAATTGACTCATAATTGGAACCTGATCATTCACCAATCCATTGTACATCAAACTGCCATCCGTAAAATATACGGGCGTGCCAGAAGCATTTGGGTCTTTGATCACGATAGTCTTCACGGTTTCCTTGATTTCCAGGGAAACCGAGGTCACGACCACCAGACGCACCTCAAAAGCCCCTGCGGTTTGATACATGTGGCTGGGATTTGGGCCTTCTACGGAAGTATTATCCCCAAAATTCCAATAGTAAGTCACATCGCCAACGGTGCCAGGCACGATGGAAGTATTGGTAAACGTGACTGTAGCCGGGGCAATTCCGTCATTGTCAATCGTGTAAGTGAAATTCGGCACTGTGCTGGCTGGCGGCACGGGAAAGTCGTCTTTCTTGCAGCTGTACATCAGGGCAAAGAAAGTACCTAGCCAAAGCAAGGGATATAGTTTTTTCATAAACGGTGGCAATCAAATTTACTGCTTAAAAAAGATTCCTCTGGGGCTGGTAAGCCCAGTTTTTAAGACCTCTGGGCTTGAACCATCCAAGTTAGCCCGGCTGATTTCTCCAGTATCACGGCCCGACCAATAGATTTTGTTTGCTGTGCGATCAATGGCCATACCGTAGATACGGGTACCATTGGCATCGAAAGTTTGCTTGTTCGTGCCGTCAAGGTTGGCAATGACGAGGGTTGCGCTGTTTTGGTCGTCAAAGTAAATTTTGCCGTTTTGGCCATCCACTTCAATCGCATAACCATATACGCCGGAAAATAGGATGGCAGGATTGGTGCCGTCCATATTGGCGACATACAGATTCTCCAAATTTACTTCGTAAAAATACATTTTGTTGTTGGCCGGATCGAGGCTGATGGCACGCATTTGACCTGATGGAATATTTACCAGACCAATTTCCTGCGCAGAGCCATCCAGATTAGCCCGCGAAACATTGCCTAGATCGTCTACCCAATACACTTTACCTGCGGCAACATCCAAGGCTACGCCGTATGGGTCAGTGAGATTACTCACGATGGCCACCAGGTTTGAGCCATCCAGATTGCAGCGCCAGATGTTTCCCGTGCCAGTCACTTCAAAATCGCTAAAATAAATCTTGCCGTTGACCGCATCATAGGCAAGGCCTGGGCCAGCTTTTCCATTGATATCCAAAACAGGGGTTACGGTACCAGAACCATCTGCGGCCAGTTTGTTAATGAAGCCAGAGCCGTAGTCAATGAAGAACACCTCTTTGACTATGGGTGCGCCACCCACGGTGATTTGTTTGGAGGCGGTGGTTTCGCCCACAGCACTGATGGCTTTCAGTGTGACAGTATAAGTGCCCGGAGTGCTGTAGGTATAGCTTGGGTTTTGAGCGGTCGAAGTAGAACTACCTGCGTCGCCAAAATTCCATAAGTAAGAACTAGCCCCTTTGGAGGCATTGGTAAATTGAACCGGCGTCGTATTGATCAACGCATTTTCATTCACCACGGTGAACGCGCAAGCGGGTTTTACCGTAATCGATACATTTGAAATAGTGGTGCCGCCAGCACCTGTTGATGCCAGACTTACATTGAAAACAGCAGAAGTCTGGTATGATTTCTTTGGCGAAACTTCCGTTGAAGTCGTGCCGTCGCCAAAACTCCATTTGAAGGAAGTGGCATTGTCAGAATTGTTTGTAAACTGCACTTCTTCATCTACCACAACAGTGGTGCTGCTGGTGGAAAATGTTGCATTGGGCTTAATGGGATCATCCTCTTTTTTGCAGGCATTGAATAAAAGCCCTGTTGAAAGAAGAGCGAGGAAAAGGATACGTTTGGTTAGCATATTGAATTTGTTTAGTTGAATTTGTTTGAAGCGCGTTAAGCACAAAAGACAGAAGACTGGATATTTTAAATACGTAGGGACTAAGCGCAGACTATTGGGCTAAGCTACACTAAGACTTGTCGGGGTTTCAGAGTTGCAAACCTTAATAACCAGGGTTTTGTGTCATTCCAGGATTGTTGTTGGCCAATAACTCACTCAATGGAATCGGGAAAAGGGTTTGATTGATATTATTTACCGTGCTGAGTACCTCCACTGCTCGACTCGTTCGAACCAAGTCGAACCATCGGTGGCCCTCAAAAGCCAGTTCAAGCCTCCTTTCCGCTTCGATGGCGAGCAAAAGTTCTGGATAAGTATTCGCGGTTGTACCGCCCAGACCAGCCCGATTTCGGATGGTATTCAGATCATCTTTGATGGCTTGAATCGAACCGTTGGTTTGTGCCAGGGCTTCAGCACGGATCAGGTACATTTCTGCCAAACGGGTCACAATTACATTGTCGCTACCAGTGCTTAGGTCATCATATTTAATGACATAGGGTAAGGTACCTGCATAGGCTATCGTGGCAGTTAATCGGTCATCATTGGCCGTAAACTTGCTGAGGAGCTCATCAGATGGCGCCACCTCCCGCCGACCATTTAGGGTTAATGGGAAATTGTACTCAGCAATTCGGTTGCGATCGAGTTCTGTGAAATCAATTTCAAAAATGGATTCTGCCGTTTTTTCCGAGGAGAAAATCGCGCTGTAAGAGGCCATTAGTTCGTACTCGCTCCCATCAATCAGGTTGGAAGCATACTCAATTGCCTTGGCATAGTCCTTTTGGTACAAGGCAACACGTGCCAACAAGGCAGTAGCGGCATGTTTGCAAGCTCGGGTCTTGATGCTGCTTGAAACGGGGAGATGAAGCGCCGCAAACTCCAAATCACGCACAATCTGTGCAGAAACCTCATTGACCGGGTTGCGGGGAACATTGATATTTTCCACACCAACTGTCGGAGTAGTCCGGAGTGGGATGGCCCCGAAGTAATTGAGCAGGTTGAAATGATTCAGGGCACGGATGAAATATAATTCTCCAAGGGCCTTGTCTTTTTCAGCCTGTGTCATATCGGGGATATTTGGTACCTGAACAATAACGTTGTTTGCCACATTGATGGCGTCGTAGGCTGCGCTCCAAATACCGTCTACGGATTCGTTTTCGGGGAGAATAGCATTGTTGTCTACCTCGGCATAATTTACAGACGTGGCATTGGGCGGGTGAACCAGATTATCGCCAGCGAGGTCGGAAAAAATCAGGTAAGCGCGACCATAATAGCTCAGGCTTTGCAAACCGGAATAAGCACCGAGTATTCCACGTTCAATCCCGGATTTATCTTTGAATGCTTCGCTGGCCGGAATAGAACTCTGCGGTTTTACGTCCAAAACATCGCAGGAAGAGACCAGAAAAAAGAGGCAATAAAGTATAGCTATTTTTTTCATTTTCAGAAAGTTAGGTTGAATCCGAAGGTGTAACTGCGTACCTGTGGAAAAGTGAAGAAATCGGTGCCAATAACGGCGTTGTCATTCCCTCGGTAATTCACTTCAGGGTCTAGACCAGTATAGTTGGTAAACGTGAGCAGATTTTGTGCGCTGGCAAATAAACGGAAGCTTGAAAACCATTTTCCAGTTGCACGATTTTTCGGGATAGTGTAGCCCAGGGTCAAGTTCTTCAACCTTAAATAAGAACCGTCTTCAATAAAACGAGAAGAAATCCGCTTGTTGGAAGCCGCTCGAACAGGATCGCTCGTAGCATCCGGGATGTTTGTGATGTCGCCAGGAGTTCTCCATCGGCGATTTACTGCGGCCAATTGGTTGTCGCCACCCTGCAAGGATTCAAGGAAAAGACGCGAGCCATTGAACACGTCGTTGCCATAGGAACCTTGAAAAAAGACGCTTAAATCAAAGCCCTTGTAGCCCAGTTGATTGGTAATTCCAGCAATGAAATCAGGATTAGGGTTACCTATTTTGGTACGGTCAGCAGTGGTCAACTCTCCGTCGTAGTTGTTGTCTTTGTACACGATATCTCCAGTGGAAGGATCAACGCCCAAGGATTCGTAGCTGTAGAAAATACCGATGGGCTGGCCTTCTTCAATGCGGTTACTACCACGCCCGAGATCGTCAATAGGTTGACCATTGTAGAGTTTCAGCACTTTGTTGCGGTTGGCGGAAAAGTTGAATCGAGTCGTCCATGTAAATACTCGTTCCGATAGGTTTTCAGTGGTTAGGGAGAGCTCAATCCCTTTATTTTCTACTTCCCCGATGTTCTCTGTGATCACGCTAAACCCAGAGCTCGGCGGGAGCGGACGGCTGAGCAGCAAATCTGTAGTTTTTTTGTTGTACACGTCGGCACTTAGGAGTACTCGATTTTCAAATAGACCCAGATCAATCCCGAAGTTCAATTGGGCGGTGGTTTCCCATTTGAGGTCTGGATTGGGAATATTGCTTGGATAAATGCCGGGTTGATCGCCGTAGGAGGTTATTCCATACAATTCAGAAAAAAGGAAAGCTGGAATGTCATCATTACCCGTTAGTCCATAACTCGCCCGGATTTTTAATTCAGAAATAGCCTTGGATTTCAGGAAACCTTCTTGCGAAACCCGCCATCCTGCCGACACCGCCGGGAAAAAACCATTGCGGTTGTTTTCGCCAAAGCGGGAGGAGCCATCCAGTCGCCCGGAAAATGTGAGCAGGTATTTATTGTCAAAATTATAGTTCACCCGACCCAAAAAGGAACGCAATCCATTCTCCGAGCCGCTGGAACTGGCAGAAACAATGGTCGAAGCGGTATTGATATACTGCAAACTCGGATCGGCAAAATCCTGACCGCGAATAAACGAACTACGGTTTTGGTATTGTTCAAAACTGTAACCTCCGAGGAATTCCATGTTGTGCTTTCCGCGATCTAGTTGGTATTTCAAAAAGTTGTTAGACACCAAATTCAATACATTGGAATAGGTTTCAAAGCCCAAACCGTTGAATTTTGCGCCCTGCACCGTTTTGATGGATTCGTAGGCGTGTTCCCGAAAATTCAGGAAATCTACACCCCATTTGGTGGAAAATGTCAGGCCGGGCAGGATTTTATAGTCTGCGTAAACATTGGCCACAGAGCGGTACGAGAAGTTTTCATTGATGGCCTCATTGGCAATGGAAACTGCGTTGGAGTAAGGACCTTCCTGGTTGTACGACCCATCTTCATTGTATACCGGGAAAATAGCCGGGGTAGAAATGCCATTGGGCAATGGGCCTTGTAAGGTCTGATCACCTTCCACGCGATTGGTTTTGGCATAAGACAAGCCAATGCTAGTGCCCACAAGCAGCTTTTCCGACAAGCGATGATCAATGTTCACGCGGCCATTAAGCCGGCGGTAATCGGTGCCGATCACGATCCCGTCTTGCTGAAAGAAATTGCCACTCAGGAATACCCGGGTTTTATCATTGCCACCGGACGACGAAAGCTCGTAGTTTGCAATAGGCGCCGTTCTAAAAATTACGTCTTGCCAATTCGTGTTGATTTTGATGTTGCTAATTTGTTCTTCAGAAAAAACGGGCGAACCAGCCAGGTCATTTCGATACAACTTCCAGTCGCGGGCATCCAGCATTTCCAGCGTCCGCCAGGTTTCCTGAATGCCGTAGTAGGCGTTGAAATTGATGACTGACTTCTGGTTTTTCCCACGCTTGGTGGTAATCAAAACCACCCCATTGGAAGCCCGTGCGCCATAAATGGCTGCTGCGGCAGCGTCTTTCAAAATAGTGACCGACTCAATATCATTGGGGCTCAGATCCGAAAGAGCATTTACCCCTTGGCCTTCGTAGCCGACTTGGGCAAAATCACCAGTGGTGACTGGTATTCCGTCAATAATATACAGAGGCTGACTAGAACCGCCAATCGAACCTACGCCCCGGATGCGGACGGAAATGGCAGAACCAGGTGTTCCAGAGTTTTGTACCACTTGCACCCCGGCAGCCTGCCCTTGCAAGATGCCGTCTACACTGCCTACCGGGATGTTTTTCAGGTTTTCCGATTTGACTTCGCTTACAGAACCCGTCAAAAGGGCTTTTTGCTCTACGCCGTAGCCCACTACGACTATCTCGGAGAGGTTGTTCAGGCTGGACTCAAGTACTACATCAATCGAGGTTCGGATACCGATTTTGATCCGTTGCTTTTCATAGCCAATTAAAGAAAATTCGAGTGCTGTAGCTCCGGCACTGACTTTTAGGGAATATTTTCCATCGAGGTCAGTCCTCGTACCATTGGTTGTGCCGGCTTCAACAACGGTGACCCCGATTAGGGTTTCACCGTCAATAGAAAGCACCTGGCCAGTAATCGTTTTATCAACGAATGGGGTAGGGGGGGCAAGGGCAAAAATTGTGGTGCTGAAAAAAAGTGGAAAGAGGAATAGCCATCTCCAGGGCTTTGATGGGCAGTTCATACGTTTTGTCATGGTTAGAATGCATCAATTGAACGCTGATCCGGTGCTGATCAGCGATGCAAATGTATGCATTGGACTATAAAACTTCTCCTATTCTTAACACACAATTTAACACCGGAATTACGGTACATTAATGGAATAAGAGCAGGGACAGTTTTGTCATAATCTTCAAGACATCCATTTTTGCGACAACAATACCAACAAAATTCGCGCTCCAAAAATACCTGCCCAGATAACCAGCCAATGAAACATCTTACCCAAGCGTTCGGAGCCTTCGAGCAGTGCATCATCGTCGGTTTCGCTGTAACGCAACAAACGCCAAGCTTTATAGCCTTCTAGCATTCCACGAAAAAAAAGGTAATACATGGCGACCATCGTCAATGCGGAGAGGGTTCTGAAAAGGGTATTTCCCTCAAGAAGATAAAACTCTTTTAGCGGGTATAGAATCCAAGATAAATATAAATCAAAAAGTGAAAGTAAAAATGCGGAGATGCCCAATAAGAGGCCTAATGCCATCAATAGCCATCCTATTTTGGAAGATTTGCGCAATTGCGCCAACAAGCGGTCGGTGAGCCAAAGGCTTTGGTCGTCATTGTTTTGGGTCGGCTCCTGGGGTAGATCTTGCGCTAGATTTTCCATGTTAGGCTTAGTTTAGAGTATCTAAGGTTTCAATAATTGTTGGTCCAAAATCCAGATGGTCAGGTGGAACATGCTGGTTCATAAACTGGATCGTGGTTTGCCATTGTGCCACAGCGGATAAAGCCCAAAGGGTGGCAATGACCAGGCCTGAAATCAGAGAACGCTGTAATTGTCGAAATGCCTTTTCGAGCAATAATTGATTGCTTCCAGCCAAAGCCTGTTCAAGGTCTTGACTAAAACGGAAACAAAAGAAGCTCAGAAATCCTACCGGGATGTTTGCCAATGGGATCATCAGCGCTGCAACTAAGTATATTCCAGTCTTGGAGAAGCTATTGCTATTGGGAAAAGTCAGGCTCATATCCGTATAAGTCACCCAGACAAAATAGCCTAAAATGGCAAATGAAAAGTACTTAGCCCATCGGGCAGTTTCTGCCCAGTAGCTTTCCATCCAAGTGCCAGCAGGACGTTCTTCTTCGGTGGGCGTGAATTCAGGTTGGAAGTCTAAAGGTGTATTGGTCATAAATTTTGGATTTAAAACTGATAACTTATAACTCAAATCTCATAACTCAAATCTCATATCTCCACCACCACCTTCCCCATTGTTTTTCCGGTCTGAAATAACCGCACGGCGTCCGGTAATTTTTCAAACGGAAAAACATGCCCCACGTGAGGTGGTGCAAGATGCATCGTTTCCAGCTCAACCAATAAGCCACGAAGCAATTCGGCATTTTCATACAGCCAAATCAGGTTGAAGCCCAACACTGCGCGGTTGGTTTCGACCATACGCTGCGGATCTACCTTGGGGCGGGTGAAAAAATGGCGCAGCAGGTGGAGTTTGTTTGGGCGGTCGCTGGCAGTTGCGTAGCGCGCTGAGCCGAATACCACGGCTCGGCCCATTGGTGCTAGTAGCTCAAAAGGAATGCTAAAAAATGGCCCGCCCACACTATCCATAAGCAAGTGAAGGGGTTTGCCATCGAGTGCAGTTTTGAGTTGTGCTTCAAAATCTTTGCCCCGTACGATAACCCGGTCGTATCCTTCTGACAAGGCAAAATCCACCTTGGCTGCGGTGCCAACGGTGCCGATGGTAAAACAGTTGTAGGCCTTTGCTATCTTCAAAGCCTGCAAGCCCACGCCGCCAACAGCACTGTGAATCAGCACATTTTGACCCTGTTGTAAGGCGCCAAGCGTTGCCATGCCGTAGTAGGCAGTGAGCGTTTGTACCAAATAAGCTGCGCCCGTAGGAAAAGACCAGTCGGTTGGCATCGGTATGGCATATCGGGCGTCAATGTTCAGGTGCGTAGTATAAGCGCCAAAACGGGTGACGCCCATGATATGATCACCAGGATGTAGGTGTGTAATGCCTTCGCCCACCGCTTCGATGGTGCCGGAATACTCCAGACCTGGGATAAATTCGCCTTTGGGGGTGGCACCGTAAAGTCCCCAGATGGCAAACACATCGGCGAAGTTTAGGCCGATAGCGCGTACCGCTATTTGGACTTCGCCGGCTGCAGGAGGGGAAAGTTCGAAGCTTTGAACTTTTAAATCAGCCAGATTTCCGGCGCGGAGGGAGTAAGATGATGTGGTCAAGGTAATTGATTTTGATCCTTGTGAAACCCGCCTTTGCCACTGCCTGAAGTGGGCTACTGCGGGTAAAATAGGGTTATCGTCAACCCTCCTTCGCTCCTTCCCGCCAAGGCTCGGCAGCCGGGAAGGCTATGGTGGGTAAAAATTCATGCAGGTTCAATAAATGCAGTGTTCTTTCAAAAACCTCATCCACAGGGGCTGAAATACGGACGGACTCCTTGCTGTATGGGTGCTGAAACGACAATAACATACTGTGTAAGAACATTCTGTGCAGGTCGAATACATCGCGAAAGTAGGAGTTGTGTTTCACATCTCCGTGACGTTTATCGCCGATGACCGGATATCTGAGGTGGGCAAAATGTTTGCGAATTTGGTGCCGGCGACCAGTTTCCAATTGGGCTTCCACGAGAGAAAAACGTGCAGTAGTATGCCGCAAGCCAATTGGGTGATCTATTTCAGACGTGCCAAGCCGTACGAAATGCGTAATCGCTTGCAGGGGGCCTTTGCCGGAATCTGGATCATCGAGTGCGTAGTCTACGGTGCCAGCTTCCGGCGTCCAGCCACGCACAATAGCCAGGTATTTTTTTTCTACCGTTTTGTCCATCACTTGTTCGCCAAGCAGCCCGGAAGCTTCTGAGTTTTTGCCAAAAATCAGCACACCCGAAGTGGCCCGATCGAGCCGATGCACCGGGTACACCCGTTGCCCGATTTGGTCGCGAAGCAGTTGTACCACAAAAACATTGTCTTCACTGATGCGGGTGCGGTGCATTAGGATTCCAGGCGGTTTGTTGATCGCTACAAAATGTTCATCGGAAAAAAGGATTTGAAATGGGGACATCAGATTTAGCTATTGCGCAAAGGACGACATTTCCAGGAATAAAAAAACCCATGCCGTGTGGTACGACATGGGTGTCATGTGGTTGGGATTATTACTAGTCGATGTTTTTTCACGGATAACTCAATTGTGTGTGAATACTTCGGGTTACTACAGGCAGAACCAAATATCGGTTCCTTTTTCTCGTACAATTTGTCCAGAACAAACCTTGGAAAT
>Ga0105044_10013563_pt1 | contig 11055 bp, 10 predicted proteins | sample MAT01_FD_78092 | JGI IMG/M metagenome (GOLD analysis project Ga0105044, IMG submission 78092) | Freshwater microbial communities from Lake Fryxell liftoff mats and glacier meltwater in Antarctica - MAT-01 | ecosystem: Environmental > Aquatic > Freshwater > Ice > Liftoff microbial mat | place... | reverse complement strand
TTCAGCACGCGGCCGACCTCGTTGTAGCTCAGCCCGCTCTGCAGGTGCAGACGCAATGTCTCTCGGATTTGTCGCATGGTGACTCTGTTGGTTGGCATCGGTTCGGACCGCAAAAAGCGGTGAGCTTGAGGCCTGTCAGAAAATCACTTGCGCGCAACCCCCGTCGTCCACGATCCCGCTGAAACGGCGTCCACGGTCAGACTGAAACGCCGTCCACGATCACGCTGAAATGCCGTCCACGATGGGCTGAAATACGCACTCACGCCCTTGTTTTTGCTGCTGTGCCGCCAGTTGTGTTGCTTCAGGATCAACTTCATCACGTAGCCGCCGCGCCTGGGATTCATCGGGATGTCGTCCAGCGCGGGCTGCTCGTAGGTGCGAGGTCGGTTGCGATGGTTGCCCTGCGGCGCGGGTGAGGTGCGGCTGTCGGTGCGTCGTTCGTTGGTGTGTGCGTTCATGGTGTCGTTTCCATTCGTCGATCCGAGGGAGCCCTGTTGTTCGTGCATCGGAGGGTTCCGAAACCGAGGCGAGGCCAGAGGCTTGCGGCCATCGCCAGGGCGATGGCCGCGCGGAGGTGCGTAAAGTGACCGCCAGCCAGCACGCGTCTTGCGCGATGTGGCGTTCGCCGCAGTGAACCAGGCTATCAAGGGTCCACGAAGGGGCCCCTTCGTGGACCCTGGGCCCGAGGCAATCCCGGGGGGCGTGTTCCCCCGGTGCGGTGCCCGAGCGGCACCGCGAACTCATCCACCATCGCCGGCTTGACTGGCAACGCCCGTTCCGCGACGGGCGCGCAATACCGTTCACGCGGGCCGTGCCGCCGCGCCGAAGCGCGGCAGTGCACGGCTGACCGAGGTCAGTGCGTGAGTGCGAGGGGGAGGAACTCGAACGCCGGCTCCGCAGAGCTGGCGTCATTCGCGGCCTGGACCAGGCGCGAGAGATGGGAATGGCCAACGCGCTCGCAGCAAAGTGCGAACGCGCCGGCAAGGTGCTCAAGGCACCGGTGGTCGAGCCACCGGACATGGCATCGCTGCTCGGGGCAGACGATGCCCAGGGCGCATCACCCCTTCCATGCGTCGAGCGCAAAGGAAGGGGCTGGCAACCATGGTCAAGCCATGGGCCGCGCCGCTATCGACAAATTCACAGGGGACGTAGAACGTCCGGAACCACAGACGCCATCAGCGCCACGGTGAAGAATCACCACTCGAAGGGCTTGCGTTTTCGTGCGCGATGCACGCGGGCCGCCAGCTGGACCTTGCCGAAGCAGCTTCAGTGTGCTGCCGGAGCGAGACCCTTGCAAGGCCGAAAACTGCCGTGTAGCGAGCCGCGAGGCGCAAGCGACGTGATTTCGCCCGGGGGTTGACATGGCATCGTTCTACCTCTGGGTCCGAGCCGACGGGTGCGACGGCGGCGCGGCGTGAATGCAATGGCACTGCAGCGTGGCCCGTCGCAGCAGTTGAGGCATCTTGCGCGTCAGCCGCACGGCGATTTACCGGTAGTCCTGCCGCAGTGGCAATGCAGTAACACCATAGATCGAGTGCATCGCTGAGGCGCTTTAACTCGTGTTCGCGAGGGGTTGAAGAGCGCGGATCGCGCGAGACGCTGGGCCTCGCTTACAGGTTCGGGACGAGGCAGGGCGGCAGGTCAGTCGCAGTCTCGAGCAGTACAGCTAGATGTGGTCAGCCAGCGATGCGGTACGCTGTTCAACGGGCATATGATCGGTGATCGGCTCAAGGCGTCGCTGGCCGTCCAGTCAAAGCCCGACCCGCATGGGTAGCCAGACGGGATGTTGATGTAGTGGTTCGCTGCGTCTCACTGCATCCACTTGCCACCCGCAAACCCGCGTGGAATCAGGCGTTTGCGGGTTTCAGTGTTTTTTCCAGGTCTTGAGGTCTCATGACATTCCGCTCAAATTGGGTGGCTGGCTGGTTCCAGGGGTCTTGATGGTCAAGCCTGATTTCATATTCAGGCAGGTGAAGCTCGCCGTGTTTGTGGACGCGTGCTTCTGGCATCAGTGCCCGCAGCACTCAAGTTGCCCGAGAACAACCGGGAGTTTTGGGAGAAGAAACTGAAGCGGAACGTTCAGCGCGACAAGTTCGCAACCATTGCATTGAGGTCGGCGCAGTGGCACGTGCTTCGACTTTGGGAGCATGAACTCGTGGACATTGACCGCAAGGTGAAGATCGATCTCACAAGCTGCGGTGTTGAATCTGGACCGCCCGCAAATTCACCCGACGGTGGCCGGCAGCAGATCGACCAAACCTGCTGTGACCGCAAGTCGGCGGGCTCGATTTGGTGGGGAAGCTTGCTTGCCGACGCTTGCCGAGATGCTCGTGAAGATCACTTCGGGAAACCAACGCACTCTGCCCAAGAGCGTGTTGCGGGCGGTCGGCCACGGATGCAGCAGTCTGCATCTCGATCGAGCGATGCGAACAAGGCGACAATTGTGGCCTTCAAGGCATCAGTCATGACCCTGACCGTCTTATCGATGCCAGGGATCGGAGTCTCAAATGAACCGCGCTGAGGTGCTGGACCAGCTTGCCCGCAACAAGCCGACGTTGGTCGCCCGCTTCGGCGTCGACCGCTTGGCTTTGTGCGGCTCGACCGCGCGTGACGCCGCCCGGGCAGACAGCGACATCGACATCCTCGTGTCCTTCAACGGTCCCGCCACGTCGGAGCGCTACTTCGGGGTCCAGTTCTTTCTGGAGGATCTGCTCGGGCGGCCGGTCGATCTCGTCACCGACAAGGCGCTGCGGCCCGAGCTGCGCCCTTTCATCGAGCGTGAGGCAGTCCATGTCTGAGCCTGTCGGCCGCGAGTGGCGCTTCTACATCGACGACATGATCGCGTTCGCCGAGAAGGTGGTTGCCTACACGAGCGGGCTGGATCAGCAGGCGTTCGTGGCCAGCGGTCTGGTCTATGACGCCACGCTGCGCAACCTGGAGTTGATCGGCGAGGCTGCAACCCACGTGCCGGATGATGTGCGCGCCGCACATCCGCAAGTGCCGTGGCGCCGGGTGGTGGCCACGCGCAACCGGCTCATCCACGGCTACCTGGGCATCGACAACGACACTCTGTGGAGCATCGTCGTGTCGGATGTTCCGACCTTGCTGCCTGTGCTGCGAACGGTCAAAGATGCGGCCGCATGAACTCGACAACTGCGCTGGCTTGAGACGCTGGGCCCGTGAAGTCTCGCGACGTCCGCTCAGAGCCCCCGCGATGTGGGTAGCCAGTGGGGCAGCTAGCAGCCTGATGCGCCCAAAGTTGCCTCGTAACCTCTTGATGTTCATCAGGTTTCCTGCAGTGCCTCCTCAATACGACACTGTGTCGATGTGAGGTGATGGCCGTTGACTGGGCGCCGAAGAGGCTGTTCGGAAAACTGCTGCTGTCAGCATCAGGCTGCAGAGAGCGGCTGCCGAGACAGGCTGCCGGAATTCGCCGCCAAAGTCACGGCGCCAGGCCTAGGCGCTGAAAACACGCCGCTGAAATCGTAACCCTGGTGAGACCGCCAACACTCGAGAATTTGAGCGGGTACCAGGCTTGAAGTGGGTTGACTGGGCCTGCTGTCGCCCCAGTGCGCCCTGCCGAGCAGGGTTTCAGCCTGCCCCGGCGGTGTACCCTCCTCCCCCCCCCGACGTGCTGGCGCTCTTCTAGTATCGAATGAGCAGGGAGCGACCGCCCTTGAGCCAGCACCTCGTCAACGAAGACCTCAAGCAGCTCGATCTCATCAGGAGGATCAGCCGCAGCCAGCGCCAGACCATCGTCCCCGAAGCCTTCAAGGACCTGCTCGAGGCCTGGGGCAAGCAACATGATCCGGCTTGAGCGAGTTCATCGGCAAGCCGAACTCGCGCTGGACACCGAGCCCGGCATGGAATCTGGCAGGACGATATTGTGTTGATGTAGCCATGATTCATCCGTGTGCGGGCTGCTGGAACCCGTTGAAGAAGATCCAACCCTGAGCATGCGCCTGCTGCTGTACAAAGACCTGCTTCGTCGATGTCTTTTGCCGCGTTGGCGGACGCAGTCTTGGCTGCGTCCGTGAGCGACCCAAGCTCCATATCGGACTCGCTGCGTGGATAGGCGAATGCAGCGCGTCGCATCGACTCAGAACGCGGCAGATTCAGCGCCTTCGCCTTGCTGACGAGCGCCTCCTTGTCTTGCGGCGTCGTTTGTACGACGATTCGTTCTACTGCTGCCATGGGTGGACCCCTGACGAAGCTATGCACATGTCCATCATGTGTAGATGCAGCGCGAAAGACAAGCCCTCGAAATTCTTCCCGGGTCATTGCGAGAACCAGCCGGCAGCCGTCTCGCGACCGTCCTTTTAAGCGGGCTGATGCCGCACATCGCAGGTCGCTGAGACTTGAAGGGCAATGCAAGATCGGATGCTTCGGCAAGCTGCCTTCTGTCCAGGCGCGTCGCACCACCATGTTGAGCTGGGTATCGCGGGAACACGCCCAGTTGGTACTCGATGTTGCGCACCAGATTACCCGCCTGCGCGCAACCTTCAAGGCGCTGGCCGACCCTGCCGTCGAGCAGGCGCTGAAAGCGCAGGGCCTGAACCCTGCCCCGATACGCGGTGTGGCTCTGAGTGAATTTCTGGCCAGCGAGATGAAAGAGTACACCGCCTTCATCTCGAAGCAGGTATAACAGCCAGCTAAGCCGGAAGCACTGGCTGCGGGCGGTCTACACCCAGCTGCGGTGCCGCTCGATGCACGTATCCAGCACCTCGCCTCCATCCCGCTGCCACCAGTTGCGCGCCGAGAAGATCTCGACCTCGCTGTAGCCGGCGAAGCCTTGCGCTTCGACTGCAGCACGGATGGCGGGCAGGTCGATCACGCCGTCGCCCATCATGCCGCGGTCTTCGAGCAGGTCGGTGGTGGGGGTGAGCCAGTCGCAGACGTGGAAGGCGAGCAGCCGCTGTGGGCCTGCACGCTGGATCATCGCCAGCAGTTTCGGGTCCCACCAGACGTGATACACGTCCAGCGCGACGCCTAGAGCGTTTGTTCTTTCGGGGTCGAGCAGGTCGCAGATGTTCAGCGCTTGCTCCAGCGTGTTGATGCAGGCACGGTCTGCCGCGTACATCGGGTGCAGCGGCTCGATGGCCAATGGCATGCGGCGCCGGCGGGCGTCGTCCAGCAGTGCGGCGATGCCTTCGGTGACCTGCTCGCGTGCGCCAGCGAGATCCTTGTGCGCCGCCTGCCCCGCCAATGCACCGGGCAACCCGCCCACCACCAGCACCAGACAAGCGGCGTTGAGCGTGCAGGCCTCGTCCAGTGCGCGGCGGTTGTCGTCGCGCGCCTTGGTGCGGCCGGCTGCATCGGTATAGGTGAACATGCCGCCTCTGCAGTAGCCGGACAGTGCCAGCCCATGCTGGCGTACGCGCTCTGCCGTGGCCTGCAGACCCGCAGCAGCCACCTGGTCACGCCAGGGTGCGACGGCGCGGATGCCACGCTCGGCGCAGGCATCCAGGATGTCCAGCAGCGGCCAGTCCACACCGCGCTGCTTGCGCACCGTGGCGGTGTTGATCGACAGCCAGCGGTGGTCCTGTGAGAAGTCACGCATGGCTGGCTTCAGCTTTCAACCCCGTGCAGCGCCAGCAGTGTCTTCATGCGGCGCATCGCCAGTTCGGGCTGCTCGATCAACCCTGCAGCGTCAGCCAGGCAGAACAGTTCTGCCAGGTGCGGCAGCGAGCGGGTGCTGTGCTGCCCACCCACCATCACAAAGTGGTCCTGGTGACCGTTGATCCAGGCCATGAAGACCACGCCGGTCTTGTAAAAGCGTGTTGGCGCCTTGAAGATGTGGCGCGACAACGGCACCGTAGGCGCCAGGATGGCGTGGAAGCACGCTGTGTCGCCGGCAGCCAAAGCCGCCAGCGCCGCGCTGGCCGCCGGCGCGATGGCGTCAAAGATGCCCAGCAGCGCGTCGCTGCGTTGGTGTGTTGGCTGCTCACCCACACCATCACCCGCGATCAACTCTGCGTAGTTGAAGTCGTCGCCGGTGTACATGCGCACGCGGCCTGGCAGGCGGCGGCGCATGGCGATTTCCTTGTCTTTGTCGAGCAGCGAAATCTTGATGCCATCGACCTTGTCGGCGTGCGCCTGGATGATGCCCAGCGCGGTGGCCATTGCTGCATCGGTGTCGGTGCTGCCCCAATAGCCAGCCAAGGCCGGGTCGAACATGTCACCCAACCAATGCAGCAGCACCGGCTCGCGCGCCTGGCTCAGCACGCGGTCGTAGACATGCTCGTAGTCGGCGGGCGACTTGGCAACCCGCGCCAGCGCACGGCTGGCCATCACGATCAATTTGCCGCCCAGCTTTTCGATTGCCTCCATCTGCATCTCATAGGCGCGGATCACGTCGTCGATCGACTTCGCTTCGTCGGGCGCCAGATGGTCGGTGCCGCAGCCGCTGGCCAGCAATGCACCGGGCACATCACGCGCGGCTTCGATCGAGCGGCCGATCAGCTCCAGCGAGGTCGGCCAATCCAGCCCCATGCCGCGCTGCGCGGTGTCCATCGCCTCGGCCACGCCCAGGCCCATGCGCCACAGGCGGCGGCGGTAGGCGATGGTGGCGTCCCAGTCGATGGCGCATTGCAGCCAGGGGTCGATGTCGGCGCGGGCGTCGGCCACCACGTGGGCGGCTGAATAGGCGATGCGGTTGAACCGGGTGCCTGGGGCGGCAGGCTCAAAGTTGCTTGCGCCGCGTAGCGTGTAGGGCTGCAGCGAGCCGTCGGCAAGGGGCAGTGAGATCTTCATCGCAGCCTCAAATCGTCAAGGCTGGCACATCCACCCAGCGCCGTTCTTTCCACGACTGCAAAGCCGCTTCGACCAACTGCACGCCCTTGGCACCTTCGGGCAAGGTCCAGCGATACGGCGCGTCCTCTGCCACATGGCGGATGAAGGCCTCCCACTGGATCTTGAAGCCGTTGTCGTAGACCTGCGCGTCGGGGATTTCCTGCCACTGCGCATGGAAATTCATCGTCTGTTCGACGTCCGGGTTCCACACCGGGCGCGGCGTGGCCACACGCGATTGCGCCTGGCAACTTTGCAGGCCGGCCACCGCCGAGCCATGGGTGCCGTCGACATGGAAAGTCACCAGATCATCGCGTCGCACGCGTGTGGTCCAAGAGCTGTTGATCTGCGCGACGATGGCCTCGCCCTGCGGGCCCTTCAGCTGAAAAGTGGCATAGGCCGCGTCGTCTGCGGTGGCGGTGTAGGGCTGGCCGGCTTCGTCCCAGCGCTGCGGGATGTGGGTGGCACCCAGGCAGCTGACGGATTGCACTTCGCCAAACAGGTTGTCCAGCACATAGCGCCAGTGGCACACCATGTCCAGAATGATGCCGCCGCCGTCCTCGCTGCGGTAGTTCCAGCTGGGCCGCTGGATCGGCTGCAAGTCACCTTCAAAGACCCAGTAGCCGAACTCGATGCGCACGCTCAGGATGCGGCCGAAAAAGCCGGCGCGCCGCAGCATGTCGAGCTTGCGCAGCCCGGGCAGAAACAGCTTGTCCTGCACGGCGCCATGTTTCAGCCCCGAGCTTTGGGCCAGCCGGGCAACCTCCACCGCCTCGTTCAGGTTGGTGGCGATGGGCTTCTCGCAGTAGACGTGTTTGCCGGCGCGCAGCGCCTGCGTCAGCAGCGTGGGACGCATCTGCGTGGTGCCGGCATCAAAGAAGACGGTGTCGTCTGGCTCAGCCAGGGCGGCCTCCAGGTGGGTGCCCCAACGCGTGACGCCATGCGCGCGGGCCAGCGCTTCGATCTTCTCTGCATTGCGGCCGATCAGCACCGGGTCGGGCATGACCGTGTCGCCATTGGCCAGCACCACACCACCCTGGTTGCGGATCGCGACGATCGAGCGGATCAGGTGTTGGTTCATGCCCATGCGCCCGGTCACGCCGTGCATGATGATGCCCAGTCTTCGTTGCGCCATGGTTTCGTCCTTTTCTTGTGTTTCGGGAAGTGTCAGTGCAAGTCCAGCGCAGCACAACGCGGCGCGCGGCGCCCCGAACTCGTCGAGCCCGCAGTGAGCCAGCGCATCTTGCTTCTCTAAGAAACGCGCATCTTCAGCGCATGGTCATAAGGCAATGCCGGCCTTGCAAACTCGACATCGTTGCGTACAAAGTGCAGCGCACAGGCACGGCGCCAATGGGCAGACAGGTTGGGGCCCGATTGATGAAACGTGTTGCCATGGTGAAACGAGATACCTCCGCACATCACCGGCGCAGGGCTCATCGGCTGGCGCGCCAGGATGTGTGCAGGCAGTTGCAGGTTGAAGGGCTCGTCAGGCGGCGCTTCGTGGGCATACACCGGGCCGAGTTGGCTGCCCTCACCAAAATACAGGCAACCGTTTTCCAGCGTCGCGTCGTCCAGCGCGATCCATGCGGTGACCACGCCTTCGTTGTCGGTGGGGCCGAAGTAGAAGTTGTCCTGGTGCGCTGGCTTCGGGCCGCCGCCTTCGGGGGGCTTGAAGAAGATCTGGCTGAAGTAGACCGACACACCTGGGCCGATGATCGACTCGACCAGCTGAACCAGCGCAGGCGCACGTGCCAGCTCACGCACCGCTTCACGGTGGTGATGGGGGTTGTCCAGCTTGCGCAACACCGACCGCGCCTGCACGCCGCCGTCCAGGTACCAGGCGCGCTGTGCCGCCGGCAGATCGGCAAGAAAGCTCTCGCCCCAGGCTTCGATGTCGCCGATGAGCGTATGCATGGTGTCGCCCTCGAACACAGCAGGCACCGTGAAGTGGCCGGCGTGGCGGTAGACGGCGAGTTGTGCGTCGTTCAATGGCATCTGGCGGTTCCTGGAGGCTGGATGGTGATGGCGGTGCTCCAGCCATTAATTAAACATTTGGTGAATTAATGTAGGGTCGAGCATCTGTCAGAGTCAACTGAGGGTTTGCCCCGATGAGCCCGGGTCATGGAGGCCAGTTGCAGCATCTGATTCAGCATCGGCAGCACTGCCAAGCCTGTCAACAAACAGTCGTGAAGACAGCAGGGAGCCTGGCTTCCACCTCCTGGCCTGTAGCGACAGCTGCCTTTACCGGCAGCCGCAAGGTGACCATAATCCGCGCCTGAGGACACGATGCAAGGGTGAAATTGATGTTGGACTCGATCAAGCAGGTGTTCATCAATCTGTCAAGGCCGCTGGCCGCCTTGGCTCTGTTGGCCGCACTGCTCGGGCTTGTCAGTCCCGCTGGCGCGCAGCCGCAAACCGGCCCTGTCGACGCCGACTTCGCGCCCATTGATACGCTGATGCGTCAATACTTGGCGGCACGCAAGTTCCCTGGCGCGACGGTGGTCATTGGTTATGGCGACCGCATCATCTATGCGCAGAGTTACGGCTATGCCGACGTTGCGCGCGCCATTCCGTTGTCGCCTTGGCAAGAGTCTCGTCTGGGCAGCGTTTCCAAGCCGCTCACCGCAGCAGCGGTGATGCGTCTGGTTGAGCAGGGCCGGGTGGGGCTCGATGCCCCGGCGTGGAACTACATCAGCTCGGTGCTCGGCACGACACAGCCCGCCGATGCGCGGCTCAAGCAAGTCACCGTGCGGCAGTTGCTCACCCACACCTGGGGCCTGAATAGAGCGGTGTCGCCCGACCCCGTGGGCCTCTGGTACCCCGACGGCCAGGGCGGATTTGTAGTCGGTGCACGGGACATGTTGCGCTATCACCTGCAACGCATGACGCTGAACTTTGCGCCGGGCGCGCGCTACGCCTACAACAACACCGGCTTCGTGTGGTTGCAACAAATTGCCGAAGCCGTGGACGGCAGGCCGATCGAGGTGCAACTCACGGCCATGCTCGGGCCCGAGGCCTTGTCGCCAGGTCGCATTCGATTCGGGCTGGTTCCACCGTCTCAGCTCACGCCTGCCGAGCCACGCTACTACGACTACGTCGGGGCGCGGTTGTACGCACCGGTGCCGGGCCTCTATCCAGCGCCAGCGCCGGCACAGGTGGCGGGGCCGGACGGCGCGTTCACCAACGTCGGTTACGGGGGCTCGGGAGGCTTCGTCGCGTCACCTCTGACGGTGGTGCGATTCATCCAGCGCCTGTCGGGGCAACGCCAGCCGTCCCTGCTGAATGCTGCGACCCGCAGACTGATGTTCACCGAGCAAACCCTGGCTGACGGCACGCGATACGAGGGACTGGGTTTGAGTTCATACAACCCCTACACGCCGGACGATTACGCACTGAATTTCTCAGGGGGCCAGATAGGTGCGCGCAACGCGGGGACTTCCACCCCGCGTGAGCCGCGTGGCCCGATGCTGACCGTGTTCGTGCAGAGCAATGGCACGCCGGTGGGCCAAGGCAGCGAGGTGGTCGATAACCCATCGACTGAAATCCTCACGCCCCTCGTGTTTGCGGTGGACGGCATCGCCAACTACCGCAGCAAGCCCGAGATCAGCACCGACCGACTGATTGCCTGGGCCTCACCGACACAAGACCACTACGCCGACCTGCTCTTCGACTGGGCACAGCGCGCATTCCCTGCGCTCTTCCCAGGCGCTGCGCAGGCGGGCGTATTTGAGGGCTACCGCTATCGCTACTACGCCAGCACGCAGACCTACCTTGGCATCCGGGATGGCCAGATCTACCTGTACCAGCCAGCACAAAGCCCGGTGATCCAGCCCATCGCGTCCATGGCGACCTACCTGCCGCAGGCGCAGGCAGAACTCGGGCGCTGAGTTTCAGGCCAGCGCAGGTTCTGGCAGAAGCTTGCCTCCAGGCTGCACTCCTTCGCAAGAAGAGGCAGTCAACGCCCCTGCCGATACGGCTCTTCAAAGTCCAGAAAGTCCCGCTCCGCCAGTGCATCGGCGATCCAGGCCGCCACACCTGGCGCCTCGCTGACCTGCTGCACGTAGGCCAAGGGTCCGGACGAGATGGGCAGCGCGTAGGTCTTCAAGCGCATGCACACTGGCGCAAACATCGCGTCTGCCGCGCAGAACTGACCGAACAGAAAGGGTCCGCCGCTGTGCGCCAGCGCGTCGGCCCACAGCGCTTGCACGCGTTGCACGTTGGCGCGCAAGGCGGCGTGTTCGGCCCACAGGCGGGCACCGACCTCGG
>Ga0105044_10013562_pt1 | contig 11055 bp, 10 predicted proteins | sample MAT01_FD_78092 | JGI IMG/M metagenome (GOLD analysis project Ga0105044, IMG submission 78092) | Freshwater microbial communities from Lake Fryxell liftoff mats and glacier meltwater in Antarctica - MAT-01 | ecosystem: Environmental > Aquatic > Freshwater > Ice > Liftoff microbial mat | place... | reverse complement strand
GGCCGAGGTCGACACCGACGAGGAGCGCGACCTCCTGCGCGAGCACATCGTCGCCTACCGGATCGACGGCGCCCTGTTCTTCGGGGCGGCCCAGCGCTTCCTGACCGACTTCACCCAGGTGGCCGATGTGGAGGTCGTGATCCTCCGCCTGCCGGGCCTGCGGGTGCTCGACGCCACCGGGGCCCAGGCCCTCGGCGCCATCATCGAGGACCTCGAGCACCTCCATATCACGGTCCTGCTCAAGGGCCCGCGCCCCGAGCACGAGAAGCTGCTGCGCACCGTCGGCGCCCTGGACCGCCTGGCCCACGAGAACCACCTGTTCGCCGACCTGGACCAGGCCGTCGCCCACGCCCGCACCCACGTCACCCGTCGTCGGGACACCGAGCTCCCCGAGCTCACCGGTACTGGCGCCTGATTCGGCGGTCAGGGCCGCCGAACGAGGCGCCAGAAGGGGTCAGTCCTGGCTGACGTGGGCGCCGGCGGCGTTCATGATGTCGAGGATGGTGATGGGGCCCTCGCTGGGGTCACGGGGGGCCTTGCCCGAGCCGTGCTGGGACACGTCGTGGCCGGCGGACTCGGCCCGTAGGGCCCCGACCGTGGCCTTCTCCCGGGGGCGGTGGGCGAAGGGGTCGTACTGGAAGAAGCGCATGGCGTTCTCGTGGGTCATCTGGTTGATCTCGTCGTCGGGGATGCCGTGGAGGGTCTTGCGCAGCAGCTCCGGCGAGGTCGGCCAGGTCGAGTCCGAGTGCGGGTAGTCACACTCCCAGCAGATCCGGTCCACGCCGATGTGGTGGCGGTTCTCGAGGCCGAAGGCGTCGTCGATGAAGCAGAAGATGGCCTTCTCCAGGAACAGCTGGCTCGGCAGCTGGTCGCCGAAGTCGGCGCCGGTCCACTCGCGGTGGTGCTGGTACACGTAATCGGCCCGCTCCAGGAAATACGGGATCCAGCCGATGCCACCCTCGGACAGGGCGAAGCGCACGTCGGGGAACTCGTGGAACACCCGGGACCAGAGCAGGTCCGACGCGGCCTGCACCAGGTTGACCGGCTGCAGCGTGATCATCACGTTGATGGGGGCGTCGGCCGCCGTCATGATCATCTGCGACGACGACCCGATGTGCAGGCACACGACCGTGGCGGTGTCCGAGCACGCGGCCCAGAACGGGTCCCAGTGGTCGCTGTGCAGCGAGGGCCAGCCCAGCCGCTCCGGGTTCTCCGAGAAGGTGATGGCGTGACAGCCCTTGGCCGCCACCCGACGGACCTCGGCGGCCATGACCTCGGGGTCCCAGATGGCGGGGATGGCCAAGGGGATGAACCGGCCGGGCTCGTGGCCGCACCACTCGTCGATGTGCCAGTCGTTGTAGGCCCGGACCATGGCCAGGGCGACGTCCTTGTCCTCGGTCCGGCTGAAGAGCTGGCCGCAGAACTGGGGGAACGAGGGGAAGCACATCGACCCGAGCACGCCGTTGGCGTTCATGTCCGCGATGCGGGCCCCGATGTCGTAGCAGCCGTCCCGCATCTCGGCGTAGGAGGTCGGGTCGATGCCGTACTCGGCGGGCGGACGGCCGGCCACGGCGTTGAGACCGATGTTGGGCAACTCCTGACCCTCGTAGAACCAGACATCGTGGCCCGCGGCGTTCTGGATGGCCTTGGGCGCCAGGTCCTTGTACTTCTCGGGCAGGTGCTGGTCGAACATGCCCGGTGGCTCGACCACGTGGTCGTCCACGCTCACCAGGATCAGGTCCTCGACGTTCATGGTGTCCCCCTCGGTGCCGGCGGCCGGATCCCCTCGACTCGGCGCAGTTCGACCCGCGCAGCGTACCTGACGTCGGCGTCAGGTTTCCCGCGCCGGACCCGGCGGTGTCACGATGACCCCGTGCTGGAGGGGATCCGGGTCGTCGACCTGACCGGGGAGTCGGGCGCGCTCGCGGCCCGGGTCCTGGCCGACCTGGGGGCCACCGTCACCCGCCCGGAGCCACTCGACGGTGGCCACTTCAGCCGCCAGCCCCATCGCCACGCCGCCTGGACGGCCCGCACCGACGTACGCCGCCTGGCCACCGACGACCCCGCCCTCGACACCCTGCTGGCCGAGGCCGACATCGTGCTGGCGACCCGGGGCCACGGCATCGATGTCAACCGGGCCCCGGCGGCGGTGTGGGTCCATCTCTCGCCATTCGGTCTGACGGGGCCCCGCGCGGGGTGGCGGGCGGGCGACCTGGGGATCCTCGCCTCGACGGGGAACCTCTTCGCCACCGGCGACCCCGACCGGGCCCCCGTGCGCTGCGCCGAGCCCGTGGCCTTCGCCCACGCCGGGCCCGAGGCCGCCTTCGCCGCCATCACCGGCCTGATCACGGGGCGGCCCCAGCAGATCGACGTGTCCATCCAGGAGGCGGTGATGGTCGCCTCCATGGGCGGGGCGGGCCGCTTCGCCCGGGACCCGGACCGGGGCCGCCGCCGCGGCGCGAACATCGGCCGGACCCGCGAGATCTGGCCCTGTGCCGACGGCTGGGTCAGCTTCGGCCTCCGGGGCGGCAAGGCCCGCATCCCCAGCCTGGAGACCCTGAGTGCCCAGGTCGGCCACCCGGTCCTCACCGAACGGGACTGGTCGACCTTCAGCCCGAACACGACCTCCGACGAGGACCTGGCGGCCATCGAGCAGGCGGTCGGCGACTGGTTCGCCACCAAGACGATGGCCGAGCTCTACGCGCTGGCCTGTGCGACCAACCTGATGCTGGCGCCCGTCAACTCCCCCCGGGAGCTCCTGGCCTCCGAGCAGCTGGCCGCGCGCGGCCTGCTCGGCCCCCTGGCCGGGGTGGACGCGGCCCCGCTGGGCTTCGTGCACGTCCACGACGGCCCGACGCCGACGGGGACGCCACCGGCACCGGGCCCGTCCACCACCCACCAGACCTTCGGCGGCTCGGTCGGGGCCTGGACCGGGACACGGATCCTCGAGTTCGGGGCCGGGGCGGCGGGACCGATCGCCACCCGGTACTTCGCCGAGCACGGCGCAGACGTGATCCGCATCGAGAGCCGGAGCCGCCCCGACTTCCTCCGGGGCTACGGCGTGGTGGACGCCGACGACCCCGACCGCCTCGAGCGCTCGCCGCTGTTCGACGCCCTGAACCCCGACAAGCGCAGCGTCGCCATCGACCTCAAGCACCCCGAGGGCAAGGCCCTGGCGATCGAGCTGGTCAAGGCGGCCGACGCCGTGGCCGAGAACTTCGCCCCCCGGGCCATGCCCGGCCTCGGCCTCGCCTACGCCGACCTGGTCCGGCACAAGCCGGACCTGGTCATGCTCTCGGCCTGCCTCAACGGCCAGACCGGGCCGCACCGGGACTACCCGGGCTTCGGCGGCCAGGGGGCGGCGCTCGCCGGCTTCAACCACCTGACCGGGTGGCCCGACCGCGAGCCGGTGGGGCCCTACGGGACGATCACCGACTCGCTGGCGCCCCGCTTCTCCGCGGCGGCGCTGGCCGCCGCGCTGCTCCGCCGCCGCCGCACCGGCCAGGGCACCTACCTCGACCTCAGCCAGGTGGAGGCCGGTGTCTACGCCCTCTCGCCGTGGCTGGTCGAGTACCAGGTCACCGGCGCGGCCCGGGGCCGGATGGGCAACCGCGCCGACCGCTACGTGCCCCACGGGGTCTTCCCTTGTGCGGGTGACGACCGCTGGATCGTCATCGCCGTCTACACCGAACCCGAATGGGCCCAGCTGGCGGCCGAGGCCGGCCTGGCCCGGCCCGAGTGGGCCCGGGTCGCTGGTCGTCTGGCCGACATCGACGCCCTCGAGGCCGCCGTGGGCGGTTGGACCTCCGGTCAGGACGCCGACGCCCTCGCCGAACGGCTCCAGGGCCTGGGCATCGAAGCCGTACCCGTGGCCGACTTCGGGGACGCCAGCGTCGACCCCCAGCTGCGGACCCGGGGCCATTACGTCGCCCTCGACCACCCCGTCCTCGGCCCGGGCGAGTACGAGCGCAACGGCATCCGGGTCAGCGGCGCCCCCTCCGGCTATCTCGCGCCGAGCCCCACCCTGGGCCAGCACACCGACGAGGTCCTGGCCGTGGTGCTCGGTCTGGCCGCCCCCGAGATCACCCGCCTCCGCGTGGCCGGCGCCATCCAGTAGGCCCCGCTATCCCGCTCTGGGCATCCCCCGCAGTGGCCAGGACCAGAGGGGAGGAACCAGAACGAGGGGTTCAGGCGTCGAGGAGGGTGACGAGCTGGTTCTGGGCGTCGCGGCAGGTGTCGTCGGCGTCCTGGGCCCGGTCGACACCGGGAGGGACCGTGTCCCCGAAGTCGAGGTCGGCCGCGGCAAAGGCCTCGGGGAACTCGCCGAAGGCCTGGGCCCCACCGAAGAGCTGCTCGACGGTCGTGTCCTCGTCGAGGGCCTCGGCGGCGTCGGCGGCCTCGCCGAAGACCTCCGCCGCCGCATCCAGGTCGGCCAGGACCTCGTCGCGGAAGGCCGCGCCGTCGGGCGTGTCCGGCGCCGGGGTGTCCTCGACCACGGAGCGGTAGCGGTCCACGTACACCGGCAGGGCCGCGAACGCGTCCCGCAGGGCGTCGGCGTGCCGCCCGAGGGGGGCGTCGGCCTCGACCTCGTCGGGCAGCTCGTTGATCACGGCGAGGGCGGCCCCGAGGTCGACCCCGGCGTCGGCCACCTCACCGCAGACGGCCGCGACCCAGGCGGCGGGCGTGACGGTCTCGTCGGCGGGGCCGCCGTCCCCTCCGCACGCGGGCAGCACCCCGACGGCCAACACCACCCCGATCCACGCCCTGCGCACGGCGCCGGACGGTACCGGCCAACGCCCACCGTGGGTGCCGACGGGGAAGCGATCCGGCGGGCGCCAGAGAGAAATCATCCTCCCGCGGCTTGACATCGGCCAGATGTTCGGCTTACCTAACCTCTGTGGGTAAGGCTTCACGCACCAGCGGGTTCGGCCTGCGTCGCATCAGCTGGGTCCGCATCGACCTGACCGGCGCCGAGCCGCGAGCCGAAGTGGCGGGCGTCGGCCAGCACCGGCCGGTCACCCGCACGGTCCCCCTCAGCGTGGCCAACGAACTGGCCGCGGCGGGGATCCCGACCTACGTCCGCCGCCCCGTCGACGCCGAGCCCGTCCTGGTCGAGGTGAAATGATGTATGTCTGCGGCTGCCGGGCGGTCACCGACCGTGCGTTCCACGAGGACGGCTGACCTTCGCTCGAGCCAGGGCCGCCGCGAAGGTCGGGCGAGCCTCGGACCACCAGCGCCGACGTCGGTCGTAGCGCTCCATCCCACCCATCTCGTCCCACAGGGCGATGAAGTTCGGGTCGCCGGCCTCCACCCGGCGGAGCACGAACCGGCCTCCGGAGGCGATGACGTCGTCGAGCACCGCGAGCAACTCGCGCCGGCCGGCACCGTCGAGCCCGTAGGTGTCAGCCACGAGACGCAGGCGACGGGGCTGGTCGACCGGACCCCAACCGAGCCGGCCGGCGCTCAGCTCGTCGTCGATCGGGCCACACATGCGGACCATGGCCGCCAGGTCGTAGACCGGACGGCCGGGAGCGGCGAAGTCGAAGTCGAGCAGGCCGACGGCCACGCCGTCCCGGAACACCACGTTCTCCGGGCACACGTCGGCGTGGACCACGATCGGCCCGCCGATCGGGTCGGCCATCTCGTCACTCCACGTCTCGCCCGTCGGGTCGAACTCCCGGGACGCCTCGTGGAACCGGCGCAAGAGGTCGGCGATCGAGGTCAAGGTCGCGTCGGCCTGGAACCAGTCGGGGTACGGCGGAACGGCGACCTCGCCGGGGATGAACACCAGCCGCTCCCGTCCGTCCGGCTCGACGCCGACAGGCTCGGCGGCCCCGTCGAAGCCGGCCACCCGCAGCGCCGTCAGGAACCGGTGGATGGAGGCCGTGTGCGGGTTCGACGGCCGGAGCACGTGCTCGCCTCGTCGCACCACCGCCCCCGCGTTGGCCACCCCACCGGCCAGCACCTCGTCCTCGCCCATCGGTCCAGTCTGGCCCGGACTCCCGTGCTCTCAGGCCTTGGTCAGGAAGCCCCGCTCGATCAGGGTCGCCACCGAGCGGAGCGCGGCGCGGTCGGTGGTGAGGTCACGGGAGATGGCGAAGTAGGTGTAGCGCTCGAGCATGGCCAGGAGGGCGACAGGCCCCAGCGGGCCGAGCGCCGTCGTGTCCACCCGCCGACCGAGATCGTCGACCACCCGGGCGAAGGCGGCGTCGGCCAGCGTGCGTAGGCCCCGGTCCCGGGCGTGGTCCTCCATCCAGGCCCGGATGACGGCACCGTGACGGCGGTAGCCCTCGACGAAGCCGGCCAACCAGTCGACCAGATCCTCCCCCGTCGGGGGCTCGTCGCCGGCCAGCGTCGCCACCCGCGCCACCATGTCGTCGGCCGCCTCTGCGGCCAGGATGCGGAACAGCGCCTGCTTGTCGTCGAAGTAGAGGTAGAACGCCCCGTGCGAGACTCCGGCATGGCGCACGATGTCGTCGACCCGGGTGGCGTGGAAACCACGGTCGTCCATGGCGGCCAGCGCGCCGTCCAGCAGCTTGCGCCGGGTGCGGGCCGAACGGGACTCGTCGACCTCGGGCTCGGTGGGATCGGGATCGGTCGGGGTCATGGCGCCTGGAGCGGGAGCAGATGCTCGACCGAACCCTACGAGGCGCCGCCGAACGCTGGGGACAGACGCCGGCCTACGTCGCCACCCAGGGCTGGGCGGTCACCTATGCCGACCTCGACCGACTCGCCGGTGAGGTGGCCGTGGGCCTGGCCGAGCGGGGCCTGGGCGAGGGCGACGTGCTGGCTCTCGTCCTCCCACCGAGCCCGGAGTACCTGGTCGCCTACCTGGCCGCCGCCCGGCTGGGAGCGACCACGGCGGGGATCAACGCCCGCCTGACCCGTGAGGAGCGGGCGGCCGTGATGGCCAAGGCGGAGCCGGCCCTGGTGCTGGCGGCGCCGGAGCTCGCGCCCCAGGGCGACGACGTCGTCGAGGTCGAGCGGGCCGCCGGGCTCGGGGACCTGCTGGCGGCGGTGCGTGAGCCCGGCGCTGATGTGCCCGAGCTGACCGAGGACCCCGATCGGCCGGTGGCCATCGTCTTCACGTCCGGGACCACCGGACTGCCCAAGGGCGCCGTGTTCGCCGGACGCCAGCTCCAGGCCATCACCGATGTCGATGTCGGCGACACCTGGGGCGGAGGCGGGCCGACCATGGCGGGCACGTCCTTCGCCCACCTCGGGCCGATGACCAAGCTGCCCGGGGTCCTGCGTCGGGGCGGCACGACCCACCTGATGGACCACTGGCGGGCCGGGGACGCCCTCGCCCTGATCGAGGAGCACCAGCTCACCGGCATCGGCGGCATCCCCACCCAGCTCGCCCTCATGCTGCGCCATCCCCGCTTCGAGAGCACCGACGTGAGCAGCGTGAAGGCCGTCATCATCGGCGGCGGGCCGGCCACCGCCTCGCTGGTGCGGGAGGCCCGGGAGCGCTTCGGCTGCGCGCTGTCGATGCGCTACTCGTGCACCGAGGCGGGCATCGGCTTGGGCACGGCCTTCGACGCGCCGCTGGAGGACGCCGAGGTCAGCGTGGGTCGACCCCACGCCGGCGTCGAGCTGACCATCCGCCTGGACGACGAGGTCGTGGTCGACGGGGAGGAGGGCGAGGTGTGCCTCCGCTCCCCCGCCGCCATGGTCGGCTACCACCGGGACCCGGCCGGCACCCGGGAAGCGTTCACCGACGACGGCGCGGTGCGCACCGGCGACATCGGCTACGTCGACCCCGAGGGACGCCTGCGTCTCGTCGGTCGCTCGAAGGAGCGCTACGTGCGCGGGGGGTACAACGTCTACCCCGCCGAGGTCGAGCAGGTGCTGGCCGAGCACCCCGCCGTGGCCGAGGTGGCCGTGGCCCCGAGACCCGATGACGTCATGGGCGAGGTCGGCGTGGCCGTGGTCGTACCCGTCGCCGGCGTGCCCGCCCCGACGGCCGAAGAGCTCCGGGCCTTCGCCGGCAACCGCCTCGCCCGCTACAAGCTCCCGACGGCGGTCGTGACGGCGAGGGCCCTCCCCCTCACCGCCGCCGAGAAGCTCGACCGTTCGGCCCTCCGCCGCCTGGCCGATGGGCGCTGATCGTCAGAGCGGGGGCCAGACCGGAACCCGCATGACGTCGAAATGGTGGTCGTAGGTCCAGACCGGTGACTCGAGCCTGAGGCACACCACCGCCGTGATCGCGTCGAACACCGTGACCTTCTGGTCATCGAGCGCCCGGATCCGAGGAACGCCTTCCTCGTGGTGTGCTGCGTCATTGACCAGAGCGTAGGAGCGACCAGTGACAGGAATCCTGACGAGTAGCTTCACGGCGTGCATCTGGCGTTCACCGAGGAGCAGGAGGACCTGCGGGCGGCGATCCGGTCGGTCCTGACCAAGGAGTGCCCGGCCTCGCTGCCCCGGTCGATCGTCGAAGGCACGGGCGACGCCGGCGGGCTGTGGGCGAAGATGGTCGAGCTGGACTGGCCGGCCCTGACCGTGCCCGAGGCCGACGGCGGCATCGGCTACGGCTTCGTGGAACTGGCCGTCCTCGTCGAGGAACTGGGCCGGGTCGTCGCCCCCGGGCCGCTGTTCGCCACGGTCACCCAGTTCGTGCCCTTCGTCCGCGAGTGCGGGACCCCCGAGCAACGGGCCGCGCTGCTCGGACCTGTCGCCGCCGGCGAGGTCACGGGCACGGTCGCCCTCGCCGAAAAGCCGACCGGCTGGGACCTCGACGGGATCCAGGCCACCCTCCGCCCCGATGCTGACGGCTGGGTCCTGGACGGGACCAAGCACCACGTCCTGTCCCCTGACGCCGACCAGGTGGCCGTGGTCGGTCGCCTCGAGTCGGGAGATCTGGCCGTGGCCGTCGTGGCGGCCACCGACGCGTCCGTCGAAGAAATCGACCCCCTCGACAAGACCCGGCCCGTCGCCCACCTGAGCTTCACCCGGGTCCCCGTGCCCGCCGACCGGGTGCTGGTCGGCGGCACCGAGGCCGTGACCCGAGCCCTGGAGGAGGCCACGGTGGCGATGGCCCTCGAGACCCTCGGCACCTGCCAGGCCATCTTCGAGGTCACCCTCCAGTACGCCAAGGACCGGGAGCAGTTCGGGGTCCCCATCGGCAGCTTCCAGGCGGTGAAGCACCGCCTGGCCGACTGCTACATGCAGCTCGAGCGGGCCCGGGCCCTCTGCTACTTCGCCACCGCCTGCCTGGCCGAGGATCATCCCCGTCGGGCCGAGGCCACCGCGATGGCCAAGGCCGCCGCCGGGGACTGCCAGCGCTTCGTCGCCGCCGAGGGCATCCAGCTCCTCGGCGGCATCGCCTACACCTGGGAGCACGACCAGCACATCTGGGTGAAGCGGGCGATGACCGGCGACCTCCTCTTCGGTCGCATCCGCGAGCATCGCACCCGCTTGGCCGAGATCCTCCAGCCCACCGGGTAGGCGGCCCGGCCGCCTACCGTCGGCCCATGGCGGACGACTCGGCTGCGGGCAACCCCTCGGACCTGGAGCTTCCCGGCTGTCACGGCCTCAACCCGGGCTGGGGCCGTGAGCGCCTCATGGCCACCGCCCCCGGGCAGGTGGCCGAGGTCGGTTTCGAGCACGCCCCGGCGCTGTTCCGCTCGGACCGGCTGCCCGAGGAGGTGCGGGAGGCCTTCGCCGACCTCTGGGACGCCACGGCGGCCGAGGTCGTCGACTTCGTCAACGTCCACGGCGTCGAGCGGCTGCGGACCCGAGCCGGCCGGCGGGCGCTCTGGAAGCGCCTGGAGGTGCTCTTGGCCCGGGCCCAGCGCTTGTCCATCGGCCTCGGCCACGCCTATCCCCTCGACATGGGGCGTTGGGGCCATCGCACCGTCGGCGTCGTGGGCTCCGGTGGCGTCGCCGCCGGCGAACAGGTCATCGCCGGGGCCAGTGTCTTCACCGGACCGACCAGCGCCCTGATCATCACCTTCGTCGGGGCCGCCATGACCGAGCTGCTCGAGGTCTACGTCGCCACCTCCGCCCGGGTCGAGCGCTACCGCTTCGCGGCGCGCTCACCGAGCGTGCAGACCATCGCCGCCGACATGGGGGCCGTGTACGGCGCCACGGGCCTGGGCTCGCGTCCTGCGGACCGGCGGGTCGTCGAGGAGGCGATGCGGGTCATGCTCACGCGGGTCGTCCGCCGGGCCCAGTGGCGCTTCGCCGACGCCCTCGTCCCCGTGGTCGGCCCGGTCATCGCGGGCGCGATGACCGGCTCCGCGGTGACCCGCACCCAGTCCCCCGCCCTGCGGGAGCTCGACGAGTTGGAGCGGGGGCGCCCTGGCTGACTCAGACCTCGGGGCCACGGGGGTCAGTGGAGGCACCATCGGGGAGGAGCGGCGCACGGCGGGGGACGAGCATGGAGCTGAAGTCGCCGGTGGCGATGATCTTGTCCGCCTCGTCGAGGACGCGGGACTCGACCACGACCAGCATCCGGCCGGCCCGCACGACCCGGGCTTCGGCCCGCACCGAGTCGCCCCCGCTGGGCCGGCCCAGGTAGCGGATGTGGAGGTCGGCGGTGACGAGGCTGTGGGTCTCGAAGTCGAACGGGCTGGCTCGGCTGGCGGCCAACGCCGAGCAGACGTCGATCAGCGTGGCCAGCGCCCCGCCGTGGAGGTTGCCGGTGCCGCCGAAGGCATCGGGGGCGATGGGCATCTTGAGGATGGCCACCTCCGCGTCGATGCGCACCGCCCGGAAGCCGAGAAACCGGTGCAGGGGCGAGAGCTGGAGGCGCTCGGTGATCTCATCGGCGTCGATGGAGCCGGGCTGCGGGTCGTTCACCCGCCCAGTCTCCCCGATACCGGGGCTCAGCCGAAGACGACGGGCAGAGCCGGGGGCGCCCGGAAGATCATCCCCGTGATGTAGGGGGCCTCGGCGTCGGGATCGATGCGCAGGTCGGGGAGCCGGTCGAGGATCGCGTTCATGACGACCATCGTCTCCATGCGGGCCAGGTGGATGCCGAGGCACATGTGCACCCCGCTGGCGAAGGCGATGTGGGGCACCTGGGGCCGGAAGATGTCGAAGGTCTCC
>Ga0105044_10013561_pt1 | contig 11055 bp, 9 predicted proteins | sample MAT01_FD_78092 | JGI IMG/M metagenome (GOLD analysis project Ga0105044, IMG submission 78092) | Freshwater microbial communities from Lake Fryxell liftoff mats and glacier meltwater in Antarctica - MAT-01 | ecosystem: Environmental > Aquatic > Freshwater > Ice > Liftoff microbial mat | place... | reverse complement strand
GGCAATCGTTTGGGCGGGAGTGATCGAGGCGGACAACACGGAGGTGCCGCTCCACGCTTGGCCCACGTCGATTTCGGATTTGGCATGAGTGATCGAAGTCAATCTCGCGGCGCCATCGTAAGCGTAACGTGAATGAACCTCGAGGTCCGTGGCGCTGGTGCCTGTGTTGGAAAAACGTCGGGAATCGGTCATTTGTGAAGCGACGTTGTAATTGAACGAGGCAAGTTTAGGAGCGACGACGTTGCCGACGAAGGTGGACTACGAGACGGAGGTTAGCCGATCAAAGAAATCATACACGTACTGGTTGGCCAAGTCATTGATTCACCCCGATATTGTGCCACCTGAGTTCAGGGCGCCAGGCACGATTGTGCCACCGATGTTGATAGCGGTGCGCTCAAGTTTACCTTCAGCATCGTAGTTTCGATCGAGGATGAACGAAGAATTGATGACTTTTGCAGTCTGCCGTTCGAGCTGCAATTGATTTCGAGCATCGTAGGTGAATGCAAAGTTCGTGCCCAGGAGCGAGGAATCGGTTGCTACGGTCAGGTTACTGATGGCATCATAAGAGAAATTATACGTTTGGTTTGTCGTGGTTCCTGTCTTCCATGTTTCGCTCGTTTTACGATATTGATTGTCGTAGGTAAGAAACGTGTCGCGGTTGTTACGATCTTTCATGGAGCGCAGATTGCCGGCTCCATCGTCCGAATAGGAACGAGTAAAATTAGCTGTCGAAACAACTGTCGTGTCGGTTACAAGCTGACCGACATTGTTGTCGGTGAAGTTCGTGACGTTGCTGAGCGGATCGGTCACCGAGGTGGCTTCGTCGAATAGGTTGTACGCCGTTTGAGTGATGGCCGCCTTGGGGTCAGTGGTCGAAATTCGGCGGCACAGCGAATCGTAATTGTGAACGCTCGCGTTCAGCAATGAATCGGTTTCTTTACGGAGATTTCCAACGGAGTCGTGACCCGCGTTTGTCTGCCGAGTTTGTCGTAGGCGAAGGTCGTTGTTCGCGCCGCAGCAGGGGTACCGGCTGGCGTTTGGGTAACCGTTAGCAGATCGCCAGCGGCGTTGTAGGCAATCGTCGTGACCAATCCTTGGTTGACGACGATGTTTGGCGTATTGATGACAACTGAGTTACCGGACAAGTACGCGTCGAGTTGTGCGTTAGTCATTACCGCTGCGGCGGTAGCGGTCGCCTTGACGTTGGTTTGCAAAACCGACGCGCCACTTGGGTTCAGATACCAAGTGACGGATGGGTTTTGCTGAAACTGGTTGGTTGGCAGGTCAATGCCATTGTAAATGGTGAACGTCTTGGTTCCCGCGACAAGCACCTTATTGGCGGGAACGTCTAAATAGGAATTGATGGTTTCGGTTGCGATCACGTTATTGAACACGTCATAATCAAAACGCGTGGCTAGTCCTAGCAGCGGTCCGGCAGCATCGGGGTCGGGGCCGAGGGTGGCGGTAATGCGATTGAGCGAGTCATAGAAAAATTTGGAGATCCGGCCAAATGGGTCAGCAATCAGGATCAAGTTACCACGAGTGTCATAAACAAAGTCCGTGATCGCTTCTTCTGTAGTAGCTGGTGCGACGGTCATGCGCAGCAGCTTGGCTCGCTGCTGTGGCGTTGCGCCAGGGGTGTTGGTTGTGTTGACGTATTCGTAGTCCGTGATGATTTCGCTCGCCGCGCCTGTACGTCCTGTCGCAATGCGTTCTTGCGTGACAAGTCCACGGGGCAGACCTAAACCGGCAGCGGTGTAGGTAAGGGTGCGATCGGCAACGGTGGTGGGAAACGTATTGACGCCACCGTTGGAATTACGTCGTGAGATTTCATTGATCACTTCCAAAGCATCCGCCGAAGTTACCGTGCCGCTACCGTTGACGTCGTAATAACGGCCGGACTGGAGCGGTTGGTCAGGAGCGATGACGTAGGAAGACACACCCTGGGCGCTGAGGAAGTTAATGATGGTCTGGCCATCAATCGGCGCAACCGTACCGCCGTTGTTGACATCGTATCGATCCACAGGGTTGGTCCAAGCCGACGCGTTTTGTAGGGTCCGTTGACGAGTAACTAGACCGTTGCCGTCAACCGTTTGCGTGCTGGGGTTGCCGAACTCATCAAATGATCGTGTCGGGATATCAAAAGTTTCATTGAACTGAGTTGCTTGTGCAGGCAACGTCGGCGGTGTGTAGCTGGTCAAGTTGCCGTTGGTGTAGGTCAGCGCCCTCGTCTGACGACCTCGAGGGCCGTTGGATAGCGTGGTGGTGCCGGAGACGATCAGGTCGGGGTCAGGCGATAGCGATGCAGTTGGCAAGCTGAGGTATTGGCCGGTGCTATTGCCGTAGACGTCGCGTGTCGGATCGGCAATGGAATAGGTCGATGACAATTGCTCTTGGAGAGCAAGTTGCTGCGGGGTGCGGGTGCTTGGTGGCAATCCCGTACCGTACAGTCGTTCGTATTGTACGGGGTCGAGAACGGCGCTCACATGTCCGCCAGGCGCAAGGCGAAACAACGACCTTCCTTGTCGGCTGTCGGTCACAACGGCTTCGTTGAGGAATGTCTTGGTGCCGCCCAGGCCTGGGAACGCTACCAGGTCGAGCTCGCGCGGCAAGCCGGTTGCAACGATCACCTTTTCGTTGAGTGCTGCGATGACGGACGTTGTACCGCCGTTGGCGTCGGTTACTGTCGCGGCACGTCGATCGCCTCGGGAATCGTTCGTGGCAGACGCATTGAAATTGTAATCAATTGTCGTGGTACGAATTCCTGAAAGCGTACCTGTAGCGGTTCTTGCTCCGCGGGCAAGCGACGTCACACCAACAGGACCATAGGCCCAGTCCTCGCCCAAAGACAATCGGCTTCCGGCACCATCTGGGTCGGTGTGTGTAAACTTCAAAACCTTTGCAACCCGGTCATAGGTCATCAGGGTGACTTGGCTGTCGGGAGATTGAACCCGGACACGATTGGCTTGGGCGGTGGTGGCGGGAGTTGGAGCAGCGTCGGTTCCGCCTTCGAAATAGGTAAACGTCTTTTCCTCGCTCAGCGGATCGATGATCTTGGTGATTCGACCAAAAGTGTCGTATTGGATGTTAGTAATATTTCCTTGGGGATCAATCGCTTGTGTCATGCGACCAGATGCGTCAAACTGTCGCTTCGAGTTATCGCGATGCGTAAGAGTGCCCGCACTTAGTGATGACAATGATTGCGGTAGCGCAACGTTTCCATTTTTGAACCACTCGGTCGTGCCGTTAGCGTAGATAATCGCGGTGCCCATTTCTCGCTTCACTCTTCCGGCAGATGCTCCGGGTGCGGTATCGGGCACAAGGGTCTGCACGTTTGGTATTGAGTAATCAATGCCGCCAATGGAAGTTCCCGGTGCGAAGTTGTCGCTGGTAAGGTCAGCCTGGACCACGAACCAAATTTTTCGTTCGCCGCTGGTTTCGTTAAAATCGGTCGAGCCAGTGGGGATCGCAATTGTTACGGATTGAAAAACGCCATTACCTACGGTTCGACCGAGACCGATGGGGTTACCTGACGTATCGAAATTCGGCGTCACGGCATGGACGGTGATGTCGATGAACGTCGGGACCGCCTTACCAGCGGGCAACGTAAGCCCAATTAGAAGAATAGGTGACTAGCTATCTTGGCCTTCGGCTCGGAAGCGAGTGTTGGCGTTTCCAAGTGACGTTATCGTAACATCTGCGTCTCTCTTGTCGATCGAAACGTCGCCTGCGCATGAGCAGCAACACGAGCAGGCTCCGGCGTCCGCTTTCGTTTCGGAGTCGAGATAGTTGTCTTTGATAGTGATCGTCGCGTCGCCGAAAATCCCAGGATCGGGGGATGGTAGCGTATATCGAGGAAAGCTTTTTAGAGTTGCCTTAATTTTCTCGTCTTGTTCGAGAATCCGGTCATTGACAGGCTTTACGCGAACGAGCTGAAAGTCAAGGTCGTTGATTGAGAATGGGTCAGTTCGGTACAGCTTGCTACCAGGAGTCACAGGGTAAATCGGTATCGGGAATGGCGAAGGACGCTGGCCTTCTAGCGAGTAGTCGTCGATTGGAATAGCCGCGTCCATCGCCGAGGCATCGATTTCAAGGAAGACCAAGCCTTTCATTTTCGCAGTGCCGTCGACTGGCGTAATCTGGAAGTCCGCAAAGACGGGATCGACACGGTACTCAAGAGAGTCAGCCGGAGTCGCGACGATCTTGAGTGTTTCAGGGGCGTCAGCAATCGTAACGTTGGCGGTCCCGCTGCTGGTTACACCGGCTGGAACTGACGCAATGGCAATGCTTACGGTTTCGCCAGAATCTGTTTCGATTAGGTCGTCTAGGGGTCTGACCAAGAGCTTTACACTCGTCGCTCCTGCGGGCACGAATAGGTTTAAGCCCGTAAGAGTTGTTCCGGCTGGTGCAACGCCGAGGGAAAGCAAATAGTCGCTGCCAAGGGTTGCGTTACCTCCTAACGCCAGCCCAACCGTTCCGCCAAGCCAGTTCGTAAACGTGAACGTTGCTTCGCCGTTATCCTCGGTCGCCGACGGAAGATAGTACACACTATGAGGTTCTTTGGCACTTCCGTCTGATGTCGCAAGCGCTACTGTCCTGCTGGGCGGCGGCGTATCGGTATCGATGATTGTAAGTGTGACTACTGGGCTGGTCACGGTCATCGTCGGGCCGATGCAAACGCTTCCGTTAAAAATGCAATAAGTTACTTCTGCGGTAATTGAAAGTATATCGTTCTCATAATCGAGGGTGTCGATAGGATTCGACGCGCCGGGAAGCGCGATCGTTTCGTCTTCCTGAGCATAAATTTGGATCGAGTTGCCCGCAAACACTTGAAAGTCAGGCATCGATCTGACCGTTTATTTTCAGGACGGTACTGAGTGCGAATTCGTTGCTATTTGGTGTCGGTTGAAAAAATCCCCCCGCGCTGGTCGATGTGGGCTGGCCTTGAGTCGACGGATTTTCATAGATCGTCGGATTGGATATGGATAACGTTACGGACGCCAATAAGCGTCGCTGCTCGAGCGACTCAATCAGCAACCGCCGCTTGCGAGTGATTGCTGGGCGACGTCGTGACTTGTGACTTGTGACGACGTACGCTCATGGTATTCCTCGAAAATCATGTCACGAAGTGCCGTGGCACTATAAACTTCTCGCAACGCTGGGGTTGTGGTCGACTGTCGTCTACGGCAGACGCAGTTAGCCCTCGTGAAAACACCCCTTACACAAGAATTCTTGTTTACCGCGATCTCAGAAAACGTCGCCCGCGTCGTTACGATCGGCACCCTATTTGACTCGAGAATGACGCAAGGTCATGCCCATCCCCCTTCGCCACCCGACTGCGGAGGCGATGCCACCGCCAAGTCGAACCGCAGCGGCGGACTTGGCGATGAATCGGGTGTATCGGCGTCTACTCGGGGCCGTAATGGTCGTGTTGAGAAGTATCCGTAAAATGCGTGGACAATTGGATTCCAGTCTGGTATCGTCTGTTCATGTCACCCGTAGGGTCAGGTTGGCAAAAGTTTTCGGACGCTTATCGAACGCTCATTGGAATGCTACAAGCGAGGAGTTAAACGAGGTGACCAAACGGATCGGCGGGCAATTTCTGATCGCATCGCCCTATCTTTCGGACCCTAATTTTTTCCGCAGCGTGATTTACGTCGTCAGGCACGACGCGGAAGGCGCGTTCGGCGTCGTGATCAATCGACCCAGTGGCCAAACGTTAGACGATGCCTTTACCGATCTGCTCGGGCGGTCTCCCAAACGGAAAGATTCTATTTATGTCGGTGGCCCTGTGAATGGACCGCTCATCGGCTTGCACGAGTGTGTCGGCCTGGGTGATCCTGCCAATGGCGAGGAGACCAGCGACGGTTCTGGCGTGGAAGTCTGGATTACGGCTGACGAAGACCATCTTCGTACACTTGTCGACCGACCGGATATCAATGCCAGGTTCATTGCTCGCTACAGCGGCTGGGGGCCAAGTCAGTTAGACCACGAACTTGAGGCAGGCGGTTGGCTGGTTGCGCCTTGCGATAAGTCGATCCTGTTTGGTGATCATGAAAGCTCGTGGGAGACCGCCGTCAAACGGTTGGGGCGAGACATCATTGCAACTGCCGTTTCGCAGTCCATCCCAATCGACCCACAGCGGAACTAATCAATGCGACGCTTTGTGATTGGTGACGTACACGGCTGCAGCAAAGCCTTGCGCGCGATCATCGAAAGGATCGAACCGAGAAGCGAAGACCTCGTTGTTTTTCTCGGCGACCTGATCGATCGTGGCCCCGATTCTCGTGGTGTGATCGACTTGGTCTTGGAGCTATCGCGACAAGCACGGGTAATTGCGATTCGTGGCAACCACGAGTTGATGTTAATGGGTGTGTTGTTCGGTGGATGCAAACCAGACTTATGGTTGCTCGGTGGTGGTGCCGCAACGCTGGCCAGCTACGGCGGGTCACTGGACAGGATTCCGCCCAGCCACATCGATTTTTTTAAATCACTTCGCGACCACCATGAGACCGAGTATGAGCTATTCATCCATGCGGGATATCAGCACAACGTGCAGGCGGAGAAGATCGACGACGCGCATCGCTATTGGAATCATCTTACGGACATACCGCAGCCGCACTGCAGTGGAAAGCGAGTCTTCGTTGGGCACACACCGCAAGCCAGCGGCGAAATGCTTGATTATGGTCATCTTGTTTGCCTGGATACCTACTGTTTTGGAGGTGGTTGGCTAACCGCGTTGAACCTTGACACCGACGAAGTCGTTCAGGCCAGTCGACACGGCCACTTGCGACGTGACTTGCTAGCGACGATTCGCATCGCGATTGCTCATTGGTTCGGAAAGCGCTCGCGTCACCTCCATCCGCCGCAAGCTGATTTCTCGGCGCAGACTCAACCACCAGCGGTTGCGATTGACTCGAAGTGGCATGCCGGAATGGCTGCTGACAACGGTGTGGGACAATGAATCCTCGCTACGAAATTCCGCTCGCGCATTGGGAAGCGAGGATTTGGTTCGGTGGACTGATCGCTGCCGTGTTCGTGGGAGGTGCGAACGTGCTGCTTGTGCGTGCGGGCTATGCGACGTGGCTGGTCGGCAGCGTCACCGGCGGAATGGTCGTTATCATGGCGACCGCTGGCGCGTTGCTTGCACGACGAGCACATGAACACCAAATTCGGCTCCAAGACGAAGCAGACTCGTTGCGAGGTCGCTTCGAACAATGGGTGGATTGGTTGCCCAAGTCAGAGCCTAGATTGCCGGTGATCGAATCGTCAGCGCTGCCGCTAACGCCTCATACATTGGCCGATTTTACCATGATCAGTGATCGTGTTCGGTCAACGGCGTTGAGGCTTCAGTACGATCGAGCCGAAGCGTCGGCGGTGCTAGCGAATCTAGAAGGGGGCGTGATTTCCCTCGACCCGCAGAGTCGCATTACGCTGATCAACGAAGCCGCGAAGAAATTTTTTCAGATCGATCGACCCTGCGTCGGGCACCCATTGATCCAATCCATTCGCCAGCCCGAAGTTATCGACGCTGTGCAAAAGGTATTTCGAGACCGCTCCTCACGTGAAACGCAGTTGGAAATAAGATGCGATGATGGAGAACGGCGCACCTTGCGAGTGCGCTGCTCAAGCATTCGCTATGGAGACGTGGCCGGTGTGCTGATTACGGCACACGATGAATCGGAAACTCGGCGTATCGAGGAGGTTCGGCGGGAATTTGTCGCGAACGTTTCACATGAATTGAAAACGCCGCTCGCAGCCATCAAAGGTTATGCAGAGACGGTAGAACTTGCGATCGGCGATGATCCCGAGGCCGCGAAACACTTCGTCAGTCAGATTCATGGCCAATGCAAACGGCTAGAACGATTGATTGCTGACATGATGACTTTGGCCCGAGCGCAGGCGGGAATTCAACATTTAAGATTGACGACGGTTGACTTAGAAGAGATCGTCGCTGAGTCGATCGCCACTTATGCTCCGGTCGCCGCAGCCAAGCGATTGTTGTTAGAACACGATCGAGAGATTGCCAAACCCGTGATCGTTCAGGCAGATCGCGAGGCAACATTGACCATTGCAAACAATGTTATTGGCAACGCGGTTCGCTACACAGCGGAGGGTGGGCGAGTCGTCGCCAGCTGCCGCGTTGAAGGTTTGTTTGGCGTTTTGGCAGTTCGAGACAACGGGATTGGAATTCCTGAAAACGAACAGAAGCGAATCTTTGAAAGATTTTATCGTGTCGACAAAACTCGCAAATACGAACGCAGCGGCACCGGGTTGGGACTGTCGATCGTAAAGAATCTAACTCAATCCCAAGGCGGTGAAGTTCGACTTCGTAGCCAACCGGGAGAGGGTAGTACGTTCGAGATTTACCTTCCCCGACAGTCCGAGAATGAGGCGAACGATCTGCCAGTTGGCCTTGACAAGCGCGGCCGGTCTGCCGCGTCGAAGTCCGCGTCGAAGTCCGCGACGTTGCTGGCGAAATGAGCCAAATGCGGCTGGGGCCTATCACAGAATCCCCATCGAAAAACAGAAAAATGTTGATATTTTTGATACTTCATCAAATATTCACGGACGTTTAACGCGAGTAACGCGGTTTGCGGGGGTGCAAATTAAGTCGCTTTGAGCGAACATTGCGTCAATTGAATTAAACCAACGCATCGCGCCTGTGCGAGCACCGGTCCGCAAACGCAAGAGCTTTTTATGGCGAAGACTAAAGTCCTCATCGTGGAGGATTATCGGCCTCTAGCCGAAACGCTGGAGTATCAACTCACTCGCGCCGGATACGAAGTTTATCGTGCCGCCGATGGCGGCGACGCGCTGACGCAGGCAAAACTGCGGCTGCCCGATGTTGTATTTCTTGATGTTGATCTACCGGTGCTCAATGGTGTCGATGTTTGCAAGCAGCTTCGTGCCTCGCCGGAAACTCGCGAAACGCTGATTCTAATGCTCAGCGCTTTAGGCGAAGAATCCGACCAAGTGATCGGTTTCGCTGTCGGTGCCGACGATTACGTGGTGAAGCCGGTTGAGAGCTACGCAGTCTTACTACAGCGGCTAAAAGCGCTGCTTCGCCGCCGAGAACCATCCGTCGAGACGGTCGACTCCGTTTCTGCGGGTGGAGTGACAGTCGATCGCCGCCGATATCGAGTTGAGATCAGCGGCAAGTCGCTGAAGATTACGAAAAGCGAATTCCGCTTGCTTGACACGCTCATCCGCCAACCAGGCCGCGCGTTTGATCGTAGCGAGTTGGTCGATGCGGCTCTCGGCGAAGACACCATGGTGCTGGAGCGAACGATCGACGTTCACATTCGGTCCTTGCGAAAGAAGATGGGGCCCCAGGCAGAGTTAATCGAAACGGTTCGCGGAATCGGATATCGGTTTTCCGAACCCAAAGCAGCGTTGCATAGCTAGCTAGTGCTTTGTCACCATTCGATTTTTGGATTGAGAGTAGAGCAATTGTCCCAATTGCTCGGAAAACAATTGCTCGGAAAACAATTGGGACAATTGTTCTACACTGAAATGCCATCGATAATTCTTAGCTTGGACAAAGCTTCGCCTTGATCCCAAGCCTGCTGATTTGCTAAGGAGAACGTAGATTCGGACCGGCCAGCGTCCGGCAACGTTCTTTTCCTGGAGACTGACGTCGTGACCGCCAACGTTTTGTGCATCAAATGGGGCACTCGGTATGGAAGTGAGTACGTCAATCGCCTGTATCACGGCGTCCGCCGACATATCGCAGGACCGCTGCGTTTCGTTTGTCTAACCGATGACGCTAGCTCGATTGACTCGGGCGTCGAAATTCATCCACTACCGATCACGCCTTTTGATGAAGCCGCGTTCGATGCCAAGCGTGGTGGCGAAACGTGGCGAAAGATTGGCCTGTTTCAACCTGGACTGGTTGGACTCGACGGTGACACGCTGTTCCTGGACCTCGACGTTGTGATTACCGGGTCACTCGATCCGCTGTTTCAATTTCAACCCGGAAAATTTTGCGTGATTCAAGATTGGCTTGAAAAGCGACGCGCTTGGATGCCAGGCCGGGATGGCAGAGTTGGCAATACCTCGGTCTTTCGCTTTAACTTAGCGGAGCATTCGAAGGTCTATACCAATTTCGCCAGCGACCAACGCGGATCGCTGGACAGCTTTCGCATCGAACAACAATTCGTCAGCCACGTGCTGCGGGACTGTACCGAGTTTTGGCCTGACCAATGGGTGCAAAGCTTCAAGCGAAGTTGCCGACCGATGTTTCCGCTGAACTTGTTGACGCCACCGAGTGAACCAGTCGGTTGCCGAGTCTTAGTTTTTCACGGTCGTCCGTTTCCCGATCAAGCGATCACAGGGTACGACGGTGGGCTTTTCCATTCCACGCTCCCAGCGAAATGGCTGGAGCCTCACTGGATCGCAGATGAACAGCGCGCTGACGCGGCTTAGTGGACGGCTGCGCCGGGGTCAGGTTTGATCTTCGGTTTTCAATCGTATATGTCGCGCTCAATTTCAGTTTGAAAACCGAAAATCAAGTCTGACGCCCGCGAAGCGCCACCCCTCCCGGACGTTAAGCCAATGCGGCATCACGGAGCTTTGTGAAAAATTTGTCTCCTAAAGCCAAATCGACCGCGTGATCGAGGTCGCGTTTCGCCCCTACTTTGTCACCGATGGCTACCTTGGCTTCGCCTCGCATTGCCCAGCACGTCGCGTTGGTCGGTTCGAGCCGAATGGCTTCATCGCAATCCCCGATGCAGGCTTCGAAGTCTTTAACATGGTAATGGGCTCTGGCGCGTGCTTCGAAGGCACGGTCTTGGTCCGGGCAAAGCGAGACAAATCGTTTTGCTGCTGTGAGAGCCTCATCGAACTCTTTATGTTCCAGGCATGCAATCGAGAGCAGGTTCCAAGCAACGGGATCGTCAGGCGATAGCCGGCAGGCATGTCGAAGATCATCGCGATCCATTGGCAGCGTCAAATTTCCGAATCGCAGTCCACCTCGGATTAGGTAACCCAGCCTTTCTTCGGGGGCTAGCTCCACTAATCGCTCGCCAAGCGTGTAAATGACGTCTGCGTGCT
>Ga0105044_10013560_pt1 | contig 11055 bp, 9 predicted proteins | sample MAT01_FD_78092 | JGI IMG/M metagenome (GOLD analysis project Ga0105044, IMG submission 78092) | Freshwater microbial communities from Lake Fryxell liftoff mats and glacier meltwater in Antarctica - MAT-01 | ecosystem: Environmental > Aquatic > Freshwater > Ice > Liftoff microbial mat | place... | reverse complement strand
GCTTGCCGGCTGTGGGCTGGTGAGGTGTTGGCTGAGGTGCCGGATGGGTTTTTACGCAGCGCGGCGGGTGCGCCCTTGGGCATTGCTATGCATGGGCGGTTGCTGATGCCGAGTCGGATGTGTCGGACGGGGTTGCGGTAGTGGGCGAGGGAAGGAGACAGGCTGGTAAAAAAAATTGATGATTTTGCGATGAGAGATTGCCACTAGGCGAGCTGGAGCTCGCCTCTCCGACGTGCGCGCACGTTGGGTCAGATCACGTCGCCGGCCTTTGCCTCGGCGACGCCTTGCATGACGCCGTCGAAGAGTGGGCCGGTGAGGTAGCGCTCGCCGGCGTCGGGCAGAATCACCACGATGGTCTTGCCGGCGAATTCTGGCAGGGCGGCCAGGCGGGCGGCGGCGACCACGGCGGCGCCGCAGCTGACGCCGCAGAGGATGCCCTCTTCGGCGGCCAGGCGGCGGGCCATGACCAGGGCGTCGGGGCCGCTGACCTGCTCGACGCGGTCCACTAGCGACAGGTCGAGGTTGGCGGGCACGAAGCCGGCGCCGATACCCTGGATGGGATGGGGGCTGGGCTTCAATTCCTGCTTGGCCAGGGTCTGGGTGATGACCGGGCTTTCGACTGGTTCGACGGCGACGCTGATGATGGCCTTGCCACGGGTCTGCTTCAGGTAGCGCGAAATGCCGGTGATGGTGCCGCCGGTGCCGACGCCGCTGACCAGCACATCGACGGTGCCGTCAGTGTCGTCCCAGATCTCGGGGCCGGTGGTGGCCTCGTGGATGGCGGGATTGGCCGGGTTGGAGAACTGCTGGGGCATGTAGCAGCGGGCCGCATCACGGTCGCGGATCTCGGTGGCCTTGCCAATCGCGCCGGACATGCCCTTGGCCCGCTCGGTGAGCACGATGGTCGCGCCCAGGGCCTTGAGCACCTTGCGGCGCTCGATCGACATGCTCTCGGGCATGGTCAGGGTGATCTTGTAACCACGGCTGGCCGCGACGAAGGCCAGGGCGATGCCGGTGTTGCCGGAAGTCGGTTCGACGATCTCCATGCCCGGCTTGAGCAGCCCGCGCTTCTCGGCATCCCAGATCATCGCCGCACCGATGCGACACTTCACCGAATACGCGGGATTACGCCCTTCGATCTTGGCCAACACCATGGCACCGCCAGGCACCACGCGGTTCAGCTTGACCAGCGGAGTGCGGCCGATGGAGAGGGAGTTGTCGGTGTAGATGCGCATACATGTCCTGTTGCGGGGTCGCGGGGTCGCGGGGTCAATGAACTACCATGATACTGATTGGCAAGTAGGCCGGTGCCATCCCCACTTGCCCAGGTCACCACCTTCCCCCACAGTGACCACCGTCATTCGACCCCGCGACCCCGCGACCCCCGCGACCCCGCGACGGCTGTCCAAGTATCCCCATGCACCTCCTCGCCATCACCGGATTCCTTGGCTCGGGCAAGACCACGCTGATCCGTGGCTTGGCCCGGTGCCTGGTCGACGAACGCGGGCTGCGGGTGGCGGTGTTGGAAAATGAACTGGGCGAGGTGGGCGTGGATGGGCAGGTGCTGGGGCAGGGCGCGGTGGTGGTGAAGCAGCTGTCGGGCGGCTGCTTCTGCTGCACCTTGCGCGGCGATGTCGCGGCGGCTCTAGCGGAGTTGGTCCGGGATCATGCGCCGGACGTGATCATCATCGAACCCTCAGGTGCAGCCGGGCCGGATGTGGCAGCGAACCTGATGGAGGTGGCGGGGTCGGACTGTCCCTTGCAGGCCGTAGCGATCTTCGACGCGACTCGCCTGCACCTCATCCATGGCGCCAACCCCTATCTGGTGTCCGGACTCTTGGGCCACGCGGCCGTGGGCGTGCTGACCAAATGCGACAAGGTGCCGGCTGAGCGCATTGTCGAATGCCGGGCCATGTTGCAGGAGGAGGACCCGCGACCGCCCCTGCTGTGCCTAGATGGCCGGACGCCCGGCGCCGCCGCCGCCGTCCTGGCTTTACTAGATGAGGCCCGTGGGGCACCGCCGCTGGCCATAGCACGTGGCCGGACCACACCACTGCCCGCCGCCGTCGCCCGCACCGTGCGCCTGACTTCCCCCCGCTCGGGCAACAGTCTGAAGAGCGCGGTGAGCGCCGTGCTCGACGACCTGGCCGCCGGTCTGCCCCGCCCAGGGGATGGCGTGCTGGGCCACCTCAAAGCCTTCATCGACGCCGCCGGGGATGGCTGGTGCTATCTCAGTACCACCGGCCTAGCCAGCGGGGTACATGATGAAGGACGACTGGCTGCCACTGTCAGCAGCGCCACCATTACGGTGAATGCCATAGTGCAGGGCGTGGATGCCGAGGTCTTGGGGCAGCTCTGCGACCAAGCGTTAACCCGCCTCGGCGGCGCCCGTCGCATTCCGCTCTTTCCCCTCCGGCGATAGCAGCCTATCTACGGCGTTGGTCGTCGGTCATGTGGCGCTGCCACACTCCGCTCCTCCCGCCTTGCAGCTGGGCTGCTCTCGTCTCAGGGAACAGGTTTTATTTGAGGAACAGGTAGAGCTACCGGCGGCTGTCGCCGCGAGAAGCGAGCTCCAGCTCGCCTCGTGGCAATCGGGGGTCGCCGCCGCCGACCCACTGCGCGTGGCGATCGCTAAACGCGGGCAGCGGCACATGGGCCTCCGCCGAGGCGAGCTGGAACTCGCCTCTCCCAGGGACCTCAGGAACCTCACCGACCTCAGCGACCGCTCCAGCGGGAACAGATCGCCGTGCGAAAGCCGCCAGTTGGCATTCCCGCTCCCGTCGCGACATTCCGCGCCACATGGATCCACGCCTGACCATCCGTTCCTGGGCGCCGCATCTGGTGCTGCTGGTGCTGCTGGTGGGCACGTTGGGCTGGTTGCTGTCGCTGCTCGATCCGCTGCTGAATGGGCTGTTGATGGGTTTGGCGCTGACCCTTTTGACCCGGCCGGTGCTGCACCCGCTGCTAAACCGCGGGATTGTTCTGGTGCTGCCGGGGATCAGTGACCACTGGCACCGTCATGTGGAGGCCGGCTTGGCCACCGTATTGCTGTTGGCCCTGCTCGGCGGAATCATGGGCGTGGTGATGTGGGCGGCCCTGGGGGACCTGTGGTCGACCGTCGGGGCAGCCTGGGGCCTGTTGCGTCATGATGGCAAGGCGGTGACTCTGGTGCTGGATGCGGTGGAGCAGCGGGCCGCCACCATCCTCAACCTCTATCCCGATCTGCCCATCACCGCTGCCAGCTTGCGCGCCGACTTGGCGGCCTGGTTCGCTCAAGGGCGGGTCGGTCCAGAGTTCCTCAAACTCGTGGCCAAGGGCACCGGCAGCGCCCTGGTCAGCACCACCATCGCCTTCACCACCTTGTTTTACGCCTGGGGCCACGGCGACCGCTTGGCCGCCCAGGTGCTGACCCGGCTGCCCCTGGGTCCGACAGCGCGACTGGCCCTCTCGGCGCGCGTGCAGCACCTGGCTGGACACCTGCTGGCGGTGGTCGCCGCCCGTGCCCTGGTGCTGGGTCTCAGTTTCGGCGTTTTGGCGTGGATCATCGCCGGCTTCAATCCGGTGCTGGTGGCGGTGCCGGCGGTGGTGCTGTGCTTGCTGCCCCTGGTCGGCCCGTCGTTCGTCTGGCTGGCCCTCGCCAGCCTGCTGGCCACCCAGGGCCGCTGGCTTGAAGCCGGCGCCATCGCCAGCGCGTCTCTGGGCTGCTGGTTTCTGGTCGAACAGGCAGCCAACCGCATTGCGGTGGCCCTGGGCACGGACGAGGTCTGGCTCGGCTTCCTGCTGTTTCTCAGCATGGTCGCCGGCGTCATCGCCCATGGCCTGGGCGGGCTGGTGCTGGGCCCGGCAGCCGTGCTCGTGCTGGGGGTGCTGATCGAAGCATGGTCCAGTCTGTACGGCGGCGGTCCGGAGGCGGTACGTTCGAATCCGCCCGGCGACGGATGAGGCCTGATTGCCTCCGGAAATAGGTCAATATGAATACGTTTAGAGCTGACAACTAGTCCACATCACGACCCAAGCGCGCCACTGGGCAGAGGTTGCGAACATGGCCAGATTCCTCAGGAAATCTGCGCATTGCTCGCTATATTTCGCCCCCCGTGTCCATTCCTCCGCCCCCCTCCGACCCACGCCTGCTGTCGCTCTGGCAGGACATTGCGCCCCGTCAGGGCTCCTTCGGTCATGCCCTCAGCCCCGCCACCCTGCGCCTGCGCATGGTCATCACCGGCGCGCTGCTGCTGACCCTGGTCGTGATCGCCGCCATGGTGCGCCTGATCGTCGCGCCACCGGCTATGGAAGGCTATGATCAGGTCCGACCGGCGGTGCTGGCACTGGCCAGCCGCGCCAACCTGGTGGATGAGGTCATGTCGCCCCTGCCGCCCATTGATGATGCACCGGCCCAACCCATCGCCCTACCCGAGCCGGCACCCCAGGTGGAGCCCGCGCCCACCCCGACGCCCGTGGCCGCACCTACCACGCGCAAGATGCGCGTGCTCACCACTGGTTACTGCCCCTGCGTGCGCTGCTGCGAAGACACCGACCGCCGTACCGCCATCAACCGCGACATCGATGAGCACCCCAAGGGCATCGCCGCCGATCCCAAAGTGATCCGCTATCGCACCATGATCGACGTGCCTGGCTACGGCCGGGCCATGGTCGACGACACCGGCGGCGCCATGCGCCAGTCCGCCCGCAAAGGCATCGTCCACCTCGACCTTCGCTTCCGCAGCCACAGCGCCGCAAAACGTTGGGGCGAGCAGTGGCTGTGGGTCGAATTACCCAAGCGGTAGGACGGCAGAGTGCGGAGTGCGGAGTGCGGAGTGAAGAATACGAAGCGGAATTCCAGCATTCGAGCATTCAAGCATTCAAGCATTCCAAACCCTACCTCCTCCAAACCTGATGCCGCTCCCGATACCCCGTCGGACTCTGCCCCATCCCTTGGCGGAACCGGCGACTGAAATACAGCGGGTCAGCAAAGCCAACCTGAGCGGCGATGGCAGCGATGTCCTGATCGGTTTCGACCAAAAGTCGACAAGCCCGCGTCAGCCGCAAACGCAGCAAATGCTTGCCGGGCGAGACGCCGACTTCCCGCTGCCACCAGCGACGGAACGTGGCCGGGGCCAGGCCCTGGGCCTTGGCCAACGCGACGGGATCAGGATCGCCCTGGATTGCGCCTTCCAAAGCGGCGCGCACGCCACGGATGGCTAGGCGGCGCTCATCAAGATCGCCGGGTGAGCGACGCAGCAGGCTCTCGACCAGCAACAACTCAAGCTGGCGGTCGATGCGATCGGCGGCGCCTGGCTCATCGCGCCGCCGCAGCCAGCCCAACAGGGTACGCAGCAGATCCAGCACCGGCTCTGGCTCGCCGATATACCACAGCGGTTGGCGCGGATCCAACAGGCCGAGACGACGCACCTCGTCACGGCTGCCGACGTCGACCGCGAACCACAGTTCTTCCCACTCGGGCTCAGGGCCATAGGTGAAGCGTTCGCCGATGCGCTGGGTCAGAACGCAGGGTGCCCGCACTTTCCAGGTCCGGCCGCCGCACGCATAGCTGCCGCTGCCGCGCAGGATGAACGAGAAGGCGTCGGTGGTGAAGATGGTGTCCAGGGTATCGCGCTTGGCCGGGAGGTAGCCGCAGTCCCGAGTGCGGAAATGCGACGGAAACTGCCGTTCAAGCGAGCGCAAATGCATCCCGCCGCCCTCTGGTGAGCCCGGCCAGAGGTCCGCCAGCAGACCCGGGGTGGTTTGGTGGCGTGCCATACACGACTGAGCATATCGTCCATGCCGGTGAGCAAAGCCTCCATTTATGAGCGGCTTACACCTGCATATACTGGGTGGATCACCAGCCGCCAACCATCGGCGACTGGCCACCCCTGAGCGGAACCTCCTTCCCATGTCAAAATACGCTACTCCTGACCTCATCACCGTCGGCGTCGTCGGCTACGGCGGTGCCTTCAACATGGGCAAGAACCACCTCGAACAGATGCGCCAGGCCGGCATGACGCCGCTAGCGGTGGTGGAGCTCGACCCCGCACGCCTGGACGTGGCCAAACTGGACTTCCCCGGCATCGAGACCTATGCCACGGTCGAGGCCATGCTGGCGGCCTCCAAGGTACAGCTGGTGGTCATCATCACCCCCCACAACACCCACGCCGAGATCGCCCTGAAGTGCCTGGCGGCGGGCCGTCACGTGGTCTGCGAAAAACCCTTCGCCATCACCACCGCCGAATGCGATGCGATGATCGCCGCGGCGAAAACCAAGGGCCTGTGCTTGTCCACCTACCACAACCGCCACTGGGACGGGCACATCCTCAAGGCCGTCGAGCTGCTGCGCAAGGATGCCGCCATCGGCGAAATCGTGCGCATCGACTGCCACATGGGCAGCCACGGCCAGCCCGGCGATTGGTGGCGCAGCAGCAAGACCATCAGCGGCGGCATCATGTACGACTGGGGCGTCCACCTGCTCGAATACGCACTGCAGCTTATCGACGGCGAGGTGGTGGAAGTCAGCGGCACCGCCAAAACCGGCTATTGGGCGCCACGCACTAAATGGGCACAAGACACCATCGAGGACGAGGGCTTCTGCCTGGTGCGCTTCAAAGACGGGCGCTGGCTGACCCTGACCATCACCCAGCTTGACGCCAACCCCCGGCCGGGCTTCGTGACCATCACCGGCACCCAGGGCAGCTACGTGATGGATTTCGGCGATTACACCCTGATCCAACCTCAGGCCGACGGCACCAAGCGCACCACCAAGGGGCGCAATCCCGACGGTCAGCAGCACCTCTACTACCAGAACGTGGCCGACCACATGGTGAAGGACACGCCCCTGGTGATCACCGCCGAATGGGCCCGCCGGCCGATCCACATCCTCGACCTCGCCGACCGCTCTGCCCGCAGCGGCACAGCCCAGACCGCGCAATACCCCTGAAACGGACCCAGCCATGACCCCCCGCCTTTCCGTCCAGCTCTACTCCCTGCGTGAGGCCGCCGCCAACGGCAACCATCCGCGCATCATCGCCGCCCTAGGAGCGGCTGGCTTCCACGGCGTCGAAACCGCCGGCTTGTACGGCATGACGCCAGCCGCCTTCCGCAGTCTGTGCGCCGATCACGGTCTGGTGATCAGCAGCACCCATGGTCCGCTGCCGACCAAAGAAAATCTCCAAGAGATCCTCGACACCAATCTGGCCTTGGGCTGCCGCTACGCGATCAGCGGCTTCTGGCAGGACCAGTATACCGAGACGCACCTAGCGCAGATGGCGGACCAATGCCGCTGGGCCAGCGAAGCCCTGGCCCCCTACGGCCTAGTCTTCGCGCTGCACAATCATTGGCAGGAGTTCAGCCGCCTGGGCGGACTCATCTGCTATGATTGGATGATCGACCGCTTCCCCGGCCTGACGCTTGAGATCGACACCTACTGGGCCTGCAACTTCGGCGCCGAGCGCCCAGCCGAGATGGTCAACCGCTATCGCGACCGCACGCCGCTGCTGCACCTCAAGGACGGCAATTTCGTGCGCGACCAACCCATGGTCGCCTGCGGCAAGGGCCAGCAGGACTTCCCCGCCATCCTCCGCGCCGCCGATCCCCGGCGCCTGGAATGGGCCGTGGTCGAACTCGATGCCTGCGCCACCGACATGCTGCAAGCCGTAGTCGATAGTGGGACTTATCTGGCTGGCACCGGCCTAGTGGGACGGCGTCCGCTGGCCGCCAAAGGTTGAATCGCCCTGCGCCCATCGGCCTGCCATAGCTCCCCTGCCGATGGGCGTTAGCCTACGTGTCATGTCCTTGACCGATGTCCTGTTCCGCGGCAACCGCCCGCCGGCCCGGCGGCCAATCTTCCACGACGAGGCGATACGCGCCGACCTGTCCGGCAAAGAGGAACGCGAGGTCCTGGCCAACCTTACGCTGCAATTGTGGGAACGCTTGCAAGAGGGCTTCCGCGAGGACGAACGCGAGGTCGAAGCCGCCAATATCGCAGAATTAGCCGTCAGCCTGCAAGAGCGCCTCGCCGCCCTGCCGCCGGCCGTGGCCCCCGACCCCGCGCTGATGCGCTTGCTGCTGGCGGTCATGGATCGCGCCCTGACCGCGCGGGTGTCCGACCTGCACGCCCGCATCGATGAATTGGCTGATGGGCACCGGGCCACCGAACGTGAGCTTGAGACCCAGCGCCTGGCCGGCTCATGGCAGACCGATGAATTCGAGCGCTGCCGCACCATGATCACCGCCGCGTTGCGCACCCGGGAAAGTTGGATTCCCACCCGCGCCGACGGCACCCTGCCCCTGGTCAGCGAACTGCTGGCCGCCCTGCTGCACGTCCAGGCCCCGCCGCCCTTGCCCCAAGCCCACGCCGGTAAGCGCACCGATGCCGATGGCAATCCCTTGGCAGCCAGCCCCACCCGCGAACGCCCGGCCCCAAGCGACGACGGCGCCAGCGAAGGCCTGCCCCTGCTGCGCAAAGTCCTGGCCGACGTTCTCGATGGCACCAGTCAGGCCCCCCGTCTGGGCCACGCCCTGGAAGACCTGGACCTAGCCCGCCGCATCGGCGACCTGGTGGCGGAACATCGTAGTTATCGGGCTATTTTACAGCGCATTGGGGTGTTGCCGAAAGCGTGAATGAATGTTAGTTGCCAATAAATACACCGGCAGCGCACTAAGAAACGTCTTCGTTTGTTTTGGCTTGTTCATTTTTTTGATCGGCGCAATTGGATTGGTGTCAAATTTTAACATCGGTTGGCAGGCAGACGTAAGATTCGCGAATATTGAGAGTGGAGTAAAAGATACTGATGAAGATATCTCTAATGCGGCTCGCTCTGTAAAGTGGCTCGAACTGAGATGCCATGATAACATTAAGAAGTCTCTTTTTGTGTGGAATATAAGATTTTTATGCCTGCTGGCCTTGGGGTCGTCCATCGTCGCAGTGACAATAATATGTGCATGGCTAACCAGACGCTGAAAAGCGAACAAGCCTCTTCCTGCCACCGCTAAGTCTCCAACTGACCTCAACGACATGAGCGAGAACTGTGATTGTTCGGCTGACAATTGTTTTTGAGCTTCATGATGGACGATCAGTGGTGAACTGTCGATAACCGTCGCACGGGTGGCGTCGTTGCTGGGCCCGCCGACCGCCCACCGTTCTAATGCTTGCACCCCGCCGCTCCAACCGACCATGCCAACCGACACCCAGGGGGAGGCCACAAGGCCTGAGAGTCGGCGCTTCGCCGAGACCCCGTTCACCTGATCCGGATCATGCCGGCGGAGGGATGGGTGTCCGACGTTCGCGCGTCGCCTCCGTTGCTGCTGTCCGCACGGAGCCTCCATGATCACGCCCGCCAATCCCGCCCCCCTGCGCCCCTGGTCCGAGGACCTGCCCGGCTCCACTCGCGTCTACGTGTCGACCGAAGACGTCCGCGCCGGTGGCGACCCGACCATCCGCGTGCCGATGCGCGAAATCGCCGTCACCGGCGAGGCGCCGCTGCGGGTGTACGATCCCAGCGGCCCGGTCGACCTGGACGTGCGCGATGGCTGCCCGCGCATCAGAACCCCCTGGGTCGAGAAACGCCGCGGCACCGCCACCCCGACCCAGCTGTGGTACGCCCGCAACGGCGTGGTCACCGAAGAGATGCGCTTCGTCGCCATCCGCGAAGGCCTGGAGCCTGAGTTCGTGCGCAGCGAAGTCGCCCGCGGCCGGGCCGTGATCCCCGCCAACCTCCGCCACACCGAGCTGGAGCCCTGCATCATCGGCCGCAACTTTCTGGTGAAGATCAACGCCAACATCGGCAACAGCGCGGTCGCCTCCTCCATTGAAGAAGAAGTCGACAAGCTGCGCTGGGCCACCCGCTGGGGCGCGGACACGGTGATGGACCTGTCCACCGGCAAGGACATCCACGCCACCCGCGAATGGATCATGCGCAACAGCGCCGTCCCCATCGGCACCGTGCCCATCTACCAGTGCCTCGAAAAGGTGAAGGGCCGGGTCGAGGACCTGACCCTCGACCTCTTCCTGGAAACCCTGGAAGAACAGGCCGAACAGGGCGTCGACTACTTCACCATCCATGCCGGCGTGCTGCTGCGCTACGTACCCATGACCGCCAAGCGCGTCACCGGCATCGTCAGTCGCGGCGGCTCGATGATGGCGAAGTGGTGCCTGCATCATCATCAGGAAAACTTTCTCTACACCGGCTTCGAGCGCATCTGCAAGCTCATGGCCAAGTACGACGTGACCTTCAGCCTGGGCGACGGCCTGCGCCCCGGCTGCCAAGCCGATGCCAACGACGAGGCCCAGTTCGGCGAGCTGAAGACCCTGGGCGAACTGACCAAGGTCGCCTGGGCCCACGACTGCCAAGTGATGATCGAAGGCCCCGGCCATGTCGCCATGCACCTCATCAAAGAGAACATGGACCGGCAGCTTGAGCTCTGCCACGAGGCGCCGTTCTACACCCTCGGCCCCCTGGTCACCGACATCGCCCCCGGCTACGACCACATCACCAGCGCCATCGGCGCCGCCATGATCGGCTGGTACGGCACCGCCATGCTCTGCTACGTCACGCCCAAAGAGCACCTCGGCCTACCCAACCGCGACGACGTGAAGGCCGGCGTCATCGCCTACAAGATCGCCGCCCACGCCGCCGACCTCGCCAAAGGCCACCCCGGCGCCCGCCAGCGCGACGACGCCCTCTCCCGCGCCCGCTTCGCCTTCCGCTGGGAAGACCAGTTCAACCTCGGCCTCGATCCGGTCACCGCCCGCGCCTACCACGACGAAACCCTGCCCGCCGAGGGCGCGAAAAGCGCGCACTTCTGCTCCATGTGCGGCCCGCATTTCTGCTCGATGAAGATCACCGAAGACGTGCGCGCCGAAGCCGACCGGCTTCAGGGGCTGGAGGAGAAGGCGAAGGAGTTCAAGGCCACCGGCGGCGCACTGTATCAGTGAACCATCGCACCCGAGCCATCTGGCAGGTGTGCGGCTGGGCCATGCTGCCAACCCGCCTTCCGCCGCACCAACTGCATGCCCTGCATGCCGCGCTGGATGCCGCCCTCACCGACGCCCAGCCCCGCCACGGC
>Ga0105044_10013557_pt1 | contig 11057 bp, 6 predicted proteins | sample MAT01_FD_78092 | JGI IMG/M metagenome (GOLD analysis project Ga0105044, IMG submission 78092) | Freshwater microbial communities from Lake Fryxell liftoff mats and glacier meltwater in Antarctica - MAT-01 | ecosystem: Environmental > Aquatic > Freshwater > Ice > Liftoff microbial mat | place... | reverse complement strand
CGCCTGCCCAGGGCGGGGACCGCATCACCGGCAAGGCGTTCGCCACCCGGTCCGAGGTGTACGCACCCGAGGCCATGGCGGCCACGTCGCACCCGCTGGCCACCCAGATTGCGCTGGAGACGATGCGCCAAGGCGGCAGCGCGATGGATGCCGCCATCGCCGCCAACGCCGCGCTGGGCCTGATGGAGCCCACCGGCAGCGGCATCGGCGGCGACCTGTTCGCCATCGTCTGGGATCCCAAGACCGGCCAGCTTTACGGCTACAACGGCTCGGGCCGCTCGCCCAAGGCGCTGAGCCTGCGCTGGCTGCGGGCCAACGGCTACGACGAGATGCCGCAGCGCGGCCCGCTGCCGGTGACCGTGCCGGGCACCGTGGACGCCTGGTTCGCGCTGCACGCGCGCTTCGGCAAGCGCACCATGGCCCAGAACCTGGCGCCGACGGTGGCGTACGCACGCAGCGGCCACCCGATCCACGAAGTCATCGCCTACTACTGGAACCACAAGCTGGTGGAGATGTCGAAGTGGCCGGGCTTCGTCGAGCAGTTCACCGTGGACGGCAAGGGCAAGGCCCCGCGAACGGGCGAAGTGTGGCGCAACCCGAACCTGGCCGATACCCTCGAGACCATTGGCCGCGAAGGCCGCGACGCCTTCTACAAAGGCGCGATGGCCCGCACCATCGACACCTTCTTCCGCGCCAACAAGGGCTTCCTGCGCTACGAGGACATGGCCGCGCACACCGGTGAATGGGTGGCCCCGGTCAGCGTGAACTACCGCGGCCTGGACGTGTGGGAGCTGCCGCCCAACGGCCAGGGCATCGCCGCGCTGCAGATGCTCAACCTCCTGGAAGGCTACGACTTCTCCAGGATCGCGTTCGGCAGCGCCGAGCACGTGCACCTGTTCACCGAAGCCAAGAAGCTGGCCTTCGCCGACCGCGCGCGCTGGTACGCCGACCCCGCCTTCCAGCCGGCGCCGGTGGCGCGATTGATCTCCGACGAGTACGCGGCCGAGCGCCGCAAGCTGATCGACCCCGACAAGGCCGCCAAGGCCGTGGACGCCGGCGCCCAGCTCAACCAGGGCGACACCATCTACCTCACCACGGCCGACAAGGACGGCATGATGGTGTCGCTGATCCAGTCCAACTTCCGCGGCATGGGCAGCGGCATGGCGCCGCCGGGGCTGGGCTTCATCTTCCAGAACCGCGGCGAACAGTTCGTGCTCAAGGCCGGGCACCCCAATTCGTTCGTGCCGGGCAAGCGGCCCTTCCACACCATCATCCCGGCCTTCATCACCCGGGACGGCAAGCCGTACATCAGCTTCGGCCTGATGGGTGGCGCGATGCAGCCGCAGGGCCACGTGCAGATCGTGATGAACCTGGTGGACTTCGGCATGAACCTGCAGGAAGCCGGCGACGCCCCGCGCATCCAGCACGACGGCAGCACCGAGCCGGCCGGCCAGCTGGTGGCCATGGCCGACGGCGGCGTGCTGAACCTGGAAACCGGCTTCTCGTACGACACCATCCGGGCGCTGATGCGCATGGGCCACACCGTTGAATTCGCCGACGGCCCCTACGGCGGCTACCAGGCCATCAAGCGCGACCCCGACACCGGCATGTACGTGGGCGCCAGCGAAAGCCGCAAGGACGGCCAGGCCGCCGGCTACTGACGGGAAATCGCCCCGGGAGTGGAATCGGGTCAGGCGTAGTGTGAGTGCGTGTGCAGGCGCAGGCGCTCAATGGCCGTGGCGACATCGGCGCAGTGCGGCAGCACCTGGGCCCAGTCGCCGGCGCGGGCCGCGGCCTCCACTTCAGTGGCGGCGGTGGCCAGCTGGTTCGCGCCGACCAGGCGCGAGGCGCCCTTGATCCTGTGCGCCTGCCGCGCCAGCTGGTCCAGGTCGCCGTTGGCGCGCGCCGCGTCCAGGCCCTGGAGGTCGGCGCGGCAGGCTTCGAGGAAATCATCCAGCAGCGCGCGCGCTTCGCGCGGATCGCCGCCGGTCAGCAAGTCAAGCACGGTGGTGTCGAGCGGCAGCGGGGCGGTGCGCGTCTGCGGCAGGGGCGCCGACGCCAGCACGTCGCCCGCCAGCGGCGCGGTGTGCGGCATCCAGCGGCGCAGGCAGGCCACCAGCTCCGGGATGCTGACCGGTTTGGCCAGGAACTCGTCCATGCCGGCGGCCAGGCTGCGCTCGGCCTCGCCTTTCAGGGCGGCCGCGGTCAGCGCCATCACCGGCGTGCGCGCCTTGCCCGAAGCCGCCTCTTGCGCGCGCAGCGCGCGCGTCATTTCGTAGCCGTCCATCTCGGGCATGTGCACGTCCGACAGCACCAGCGCGTAGCGGCCGGTGCCCCAGGCCTGCAGTCCCTTGACGCCGTCCTCGACCGATTCGCTGGCGTAGCCGGCCAGGGCCAGCTGGCGCGCCACCACCAGCCGATTGGTGGGATGGTCGTCCACGATCAGCACCAGGCTGCGCTCGGCCAGCGCCTGCGCCACCGACGGCAGCGGCCGCGCCAGGAAACCCTGGCCGGGCCCGGCCGGTGCGTCCGGCTCCAGGTCCGCCGCGTCGCCGTGCGGCAGCACCAGGGTCAGGCGCATCGTGGTGCCGGCGCCGGGCGTGCTGTCCATGGCCACCTCGCCGCTCATCAGTTCGGCCAGCCGGCGCGAGATCACCAAGCCCAGGCCGGTGCCGCCGAAGCGCCGCGTAGTGCTGCCTTCGGCCTGCTGGAAGGGTTGGAAAAGGCGGGCCTGCTGCTCGGGCGTGACGCCTATGCCGGTGTCGGTGATGCGGAAGCAGACGCGGTCGCCGTCGCCCTGGCGGCCGCGCCACTCCAGGGCCGCCTCCACCATGCCGCTTTCGGTGAACTTGATGGCGTTGGACAGGAAGTTGCCCAGCACCTGCCGCAGCCGCAGGCCGTCGGCCACGTGCGCCGGGCCGATGCGGTCGTCCACGGTGCAGGTCAACACCAGCCCCTTGCTGGACGCCGAGCCGCTGAAGTTGGCCACCGTGGACTGCAGCAGCCGCGGCAGCGAGATCGTGGTGGGCGACAGCTCGAGCCGCCCGGCCTCGACCTTGGAGAAATCCAGGATGTCGCCGATGATCTGCAGCAGCGACCGCGCCGACTGCTGGATCACCTGCACCGTGCGCCGCTGGTCGTCGTCCAGGTTGCTGTGCGACAGCACCTCGAGCATGCCGGTGACGCCGATCATGGGCGTGCGGATCTCGTGGCTCATGGCCGCCACGAAGCTGGACTTCGCTTCGCTGGCCTCCCGCGCGCGCGTTTCGCTCTTGCGCAGGCGCTGCTCGAGCTGCTTGATCTGGGTGAGGTCGGTGCCCACCGCCAGGTAGCCCACGGTCTTGCCGCTGCCGTCGCGCATGGCCGATGCGGCCAGCAGCACCGGCACCTGGCCGCCGTCCTTGCGCACGAAGGTCCACTCCAGCGGCTGCGAGCCCTGCTGGATCAGCACCGGGATCAGGCGCGCGTCGGCGGGCACGCGCTGGTCGCGGGCCGCGGTGAGGTCGGCGGCCAGCCGCTCCACTTCCTCCTGCACCAACAGCCGCTCCATGCTTCGCTTGCCGATCATTTCCTCGGCGCGGTAGCCGGTCAGCCGTTCGGCGTGCGGATTGAAGCTGGTGAAGCGGCCGTCCAGGTCGATGGACATGATGGTTACGCGCGCCGCGGCGAACAGCGAACGCTGGAAGACCTCGCGCTCGTGCAGCGTCGTGCGCACCTGCTCGTTGCGGGAAAGCTGCTGGTTGAGCTCGGCCTCGAACTTGCGCACGTCGTCGCGCATGCCGAGGAACGCGTCCAGCACCTCGGCCAGTTCGCCGCTGGGCCGGTAGCGCGGCAGCGCCTGGTAGTCGTGCCGGCGCATCTGGTGGGCCAGCGCGGTCAGCCCCTCGACGCCCTTGTAGATGTTGCGCACCAGCTTGTGGCCCACCACGGCCACCACCACCAGCGTGAACAGGCTCAGCAGCGTGCGCAGCCAGGCGACCTGCTGCGCGCGCCGCCCCTGGTCGCGCACCCGGGCCTCGGCCTCGATCATCTCCAGGTCGCTCAGGTGTTTCATGCGGGTAGTCACCGGGTCGATCGCCCGGTACAGCTCGTTGTCGGCGAACCGGCCCAGGGCGGCCATGTCCTTCTGCGCCAGGATGCCCCGCAGCGTCTGCGCGGCGGTGTCGGCGCGGATGCGCGCGCGCGCGACCTGGTCGAACAGCGTCTGCTGCTGCGGGGTGTGCGGCATGGCGTCGAGCGCGGTCCAGTGCTCGCGGATGCGCAGGCGGGCGTTGTCAACCACCTGTTCGCCCTCTTCCCAACTGATCAGGCCGTTGCGCACCCGGAACGTGGAGTCGACGATGTCCAGGCCGTAGGCATCCGACACCGCCTTGATGCGGCGCAGCCCGGCCAGGGATTGGTCCTTGAGCTGCAGGAGGGCCGTCTGGTTGCGCTGGCGCTCGAACTCGTCCAGCGCCAGCACCGCCGCACCGGTGAACATCAGCAGGCCGAACAGGCCCAGCAGCTGCAGCCGGATGCCGAACTTGGGGCCGGGGCGCGGCATGGCTGGCCTAGTGGTGGGTCTGGCGCCAGCGCAGGATCGCGTCGGGGAGCTGTTCGCCCGGCACCGCCGGCGAGATCAGGTAGCCCTGGGCATAGTCGCAGCCCAGGCCCGCCAGCAGCTGCCACTCCTCGACCGTCTCCACGCCTTCGGCGACGACTTTCAGGTCTAGCTTGCGGGCCAGGTCCAGGCTGGTTTCGATCATGGCGCGCCGGCGCGGCTGGGTGGGGGCGCCGCTGACGAAGCCGCGGTCGATCTTGAGCGCCGAGAACGGGATCTGCGAAAGCTGCGACAGCGACGAATAGCCGGTGCCGAAATCGTCCACGCTCAGGCCGAAGCCCTTCAGGCGCAGGCGCGCCAGCATGCCCAGGCCGCGGGCGGTGTCGCTCATCACCGAACCCTCGGTGATTTCCAGCACCACCTGTTCCGGCGCCAGCCCGTGTTCGCGCAGCACGGCCTCGTAGCGGTCGGCCACTTCGGGGCCGGTGAGGTTCTGGGCGGATACATTGACCGAGATCTTCAGGTCCAGGCCCTTGGCCTGCCAGCGCTTCCACCAGGCGCAGGACTGCACCAGCATCAGGTTGGTCAGCTCGTCGATCAGCCCGCCGGCCTCCATGACGGGCACGAACACGGTGGGCGGCACCATCCGGCCGTCGGCCAGGCGCCAGCGCGCCAGCGCCTCCACGCCGATGATCTTGCCGTTGCCGAACTCGGCCTGCGGCTGGAACCAGGGCACGATGTCGCCGCGCGACAGCGCCTCGCGCGCCTGGTCGAGCGTCACGTCGACGTCCAGGACGATGTCGCCTTCGCCGACGTCGCTTTCGTACAGCGAAAGCACGGTGGTGAGCTTGCCCGGCGTCAGCGGCTTCTCGACGCAGCCCAGCACGCGCAGGCCCGAGGCCTTGGCCATCACCTGCACGGTGTGCAGCAGCGCCGGCTCCATCGCGCTGACCACGGCGATGGAGTGCGCCAGCCTTTCCTGGGCGACGATGCCGATGAATTCGATGCCGTCCATGCCGGGCATGTCCAGGTCCACCAGCACCACGTCGGGCGGGGCCGGCATGGCGCGCAGCAGGTCGAGCGCCTGGAAGCCGTCGGAGGCTTCGTGCAGCCGGGTCAGGCCCAGGTCGGAGAGCAGCCGCAGGCCCAGGCGGCGCTGGAAGCCGTGGTCTTCGACCAGAAGGACGCAAAGACCCGCCAAGCCCATGTTCTCTGCATCCCCTGTGATTGCGCTTGGAGTCTAACCCGCGTTTGATTCGGCCCGGAAGCGCGCACGGCAGGCTCGCGGTGTTCCTGGATCAACGGCCAAGCCGGGCCAAGCCGGCCCGTTTCACGGGCGCCCCCGGCCGGCCCGCGGAAAGGCGGCGGGACCGAAACTGTGCTGCACCGCACATTGCTAAGGGCGCGAACCATACGCTAGCGTCCGGGCAGCGGTGGCAAGGGGGACGGTGCCGGGGCTCCGGTCGTCGCCGCCGCAGAGAGGTTTCGTCGCTTCATTCCGGACGCCGGCCCGGGTCCATGACGTACGCCAATTCCAAGGGGAGAGAACTCATGACAACTCGACACCGCAGCAATGCGGGCCGGTGGCTGCCGGCCGTGGCGCTGCTGGCTTTCGCAGGCCCGGCCGTGGCCAGCACCATCAACCAGAATGTTTCCTGGACCATCGACCGGGCCGGCACCACCACCAAGTACCGCGTGGTGGCCTACGGCGACTCCATCTACGCCGGCTACAACGGCTCGGTGAGCAACGCCGCCAGGTACGCCGCGCCCACCGTGGACGCCGAATACCTGGCCGCGCGCTGGGGCGCCGACATCGAAAGCATCCGCCGCACCAAGTCCGGCGCGGTGGCCAGGGACGTCTACGAAAACAAGATCGTCGCCGAGCGTTCGTTCATGCAGGCCGCGTCCACCCGCATGGTCACCTTCGAGATGTGCGGCAACGACGGCCTGCAGGCGCGCACCAGCTTCAAGGCACAGACCGGCACCTGCAACTACGCCGTGATCGACAGCGCCGTGAACTCCTGCCGCACCTACGTGGCCGCGGGCATGGACTTCATCAACGCCAATGCCCACCCCAACACCCGCCTGAAGGTCATCGCCAACCTGTACTACCCCGGGTACAACGCCGACAACGTGCAGAGCTCGTGCCGCGACGCGGGCACGGGGCAGACGGTGAACCTGCGCGACCGCTTCCTGCCGGCCATCGTCAGGATGAACTACGCCATGTGCGACTCGGCGCGGCTCAAGGGCTTCCAGTGCGCCGACAGCTTCGCCCAGTACATGGGCGCGGACTACGACGCCAACGGCGACGGCCAGGTCGATTCCGACGCCCTGCGCTACGTGGCCGGCGAAACCGAAGCCAGCTACGTGACCCGCATCACCTCCACCCTGCGCCCGACCCTGCGCGATGCCAACACGCACTTCGCCACGGCCTCGAGCAGCTTCGATTACATCCAGTCCGACGACGTGCACCCGACCTTCACCGGCGGCACCGTCAGGGCCGGCCTGTGGGGCGGCAGCACCGGTACCGGCGCCGCGCGCTACACCAGCTTCACCAACGGGCGTAGCCCGATCTGGAACCAGTTCGGCCACGAGCGCATGGGCTGGGCCCTGTCGGTCTACAGCCCGGCCGCGCCGTAACCGGGCGCTGGTCCATGACTGAACGCAACAGCCCTCTCGCCCCGCCGTCCGCTCCGGACGGCGACGGCGTGCGGGTGATTCCCAAGGCGCGGACCGCAGGTCGGTCCGCGCTGCCCTGGGCCATGGCGGTCATCGCCGTGCTGGGTGCGGGGGTGGCGTGGCGCCTGTTGGCGCCGCAGCCGCCAGCGCAGCCGGTGGCACCGGTCGCCGTTTCCGGGCCGGCCCAACCCGCCGCACCCGCGCCGCATCGGCCCGCCGCACGGCCCGCGCAGGGGGCCGAACTTCCCAATGGCGACCCCAACGACCTGGCCAACTACTTCCGGCCAGGCGACCCCGAACCCACGGGAGCCGAATTGATCGGCGCCCTGCACGACGTCGGCATCCGCACCGGCATCGGCGCCTTCAATCCGCCGGGCACCAGCCCGCCGCTGGAAGGCCTGGCCGTGCCCGACGACTACGAACTGCCCGAAGGCTATGTCCGCCACCACCAGGCGACCGACGAGGGCGTGGCGATCGAGCCGATCCTGATGTTCGCGCCCGACGTCACCCTGCATGACGCCGGCGGCCGGCCCATTGCCATGCCCGAAAACCGCGTGGTGCCGCCCGAGCTGGCGCCGCCCGGGTTGCCGCCGCGTCGCGTGCGTATCCCGCCACCCGGCCGCTGATGACCGGAGTGTCCTGACTTGACCACGGAGCGGTTGCCGCTTTCCCGCTGGCGCATGGCGGCTGGCGTCCTCGCTTCCGCGCTCCTGATTGGCCTCTACGCCCGCGGCGGCGCCGCGTGGGCGGTGGGCGCGGTGATGCTGGTGCCCTGGCTGCTGGCGCTCAACGCCACGCGCACGGTGGCCGGCACGTTGGCGGGCGCGCTGTTGATGTGCGTGGCGTTCGTGGCGAGCACGTTCTACTGGTTTGGTGCAGCGGTCGGCGCGTTCACCGGCATCGGCGCGCTGCCGGGCATGGCCGTGCTGGTGGTGCTGGCGCCGGTGATGCAGCCGCAGGTGCTGGCCTTCGCGCTGGCGCGCCACCTCGCCGGGCGCCGCCACGGCCCGCTGCTGCGCGCGCTGGCCGGCGCCAGCGCCTGGGTGGCCTGCGAGTGGGCGCTGCCCAAGCTGCTGGGCGACACGCTGGGTCACGGCCTGTTCCCGTCGCAGCTGCTGCGGCAGCTGGCGGACCTGGGCGGTGCGGCGGGGCTCACCTTCCTGCTGATACTGGTCAATGAAGGCATTGCCGTGGCCATCGAGCGCCGCGGCCGCGGCCTGCGTGCGGTGCTGGCGCCGCTGGCGGGTGCCACGGCCCTCGTGCTGGCCGCGGCCGGCTACGGCCTGGCGCGGCTGCCCGCGCTGCAGGCGCCCCCGTTGGCCGACGTACCGACGCTGCGCGTGGCCATGGTGCAAGCCAGCATCACCGACTACGAGCGCCTCCGGCAGGAAATGGGCGCGTACGGGGTGGTGCGCAAGGTGCTCGACACCCACTACGCGCTGTCGCAATCGGCCGTCCGCGACCACGGCGCCGACGCGCTGCTGTGGTCGGAAACCGTCTACCCGACCACCTTCGCGCGCGCCCGCAGCGAGGACGGCGCGGCGCTCGACCGCGAGATCCAGGGCTTCGTGGACGCCATGGGGGTGCCGCTGGTGTTGGGCACCTACGACATCGACGATGCCGGCGAATACAACGCCGCCGCCTTCCTCGAGCCCGGCCGCGGCGTGCTGGGCTTTTACCGCAAGACCCACCCCTTCCCGCTGACCGAACACGTGCCGCGCTGGCTCGACGGCCCCACGCTGCGGCGCTGGCTGCCGTGGGCCGGCGGCTGGCAGCCGGGCTACGGCGCGCGCGTGATGCCCCTGCGCACGGCCGACGGCCGCGAAGTGAACGTGCTGCCGCTGATCTGCCTGGACGACGTGAGCCCGGGCCTGGCCATCGACGGCGCGCGCCTGGGTGCGCAGGCCATCGTCGGCATGAGCAACGATTCGTGGTTCACCGATTACCCGGCGGGCGCCCGGCTGCACCTGGCGGTGGCGGCGTTCCGCAGCATCGAAACCCGGCTGCCGCAGGTGCGCGTCACCACCAATGGCCTGAGCGCGGTCATCGACAACACGGGCGAAGTGCTGGCCAGCACCGAGATGGGCAGCCAGGCCGTGCTGACCGCCACGCTGTCGGCGCGCGATCCGGTGCCCACGCTCATGGTGCGCTGGGGCGACTGGGTGGGCGGCGCGGCCGGGTGGTTCCTTTTGGCGCTGATACTGCTGGCCGCCTGGCGCACGCTGCGGACCGGTTCGGCCCGCGCGGCCGTGGCGGACCCTGCGCAGGACGCGATCGTGCTGACCCGCGGCTGGCGCACCGTCGCCGGCCTGCTGCGCCTGGCTGCCGGTGTCGGCCTGGCCTGGCTGGCGCTGGACATGCTGCTGCGCATCGGCCTGCAGGTGCAGACGCTGGGGCAGCTCAAGCTGTTCGCGCTTGCGGTGGTGCTGCCGATGGTGGCGGCCTGGGCCGTCGAGCGGGCCTTCGCGGCGAAGGCGCGCATCGAAGGCGACGCTCTGGTGCTGGACCAGCGCCGGCAGCGCATCGAGATCCCGCTGGCATCCATCACCGGGCTCAAGACGTGGCGCCTGCCGCTGCCGCGCTCCGGCGTGGACCTGCAGCTGGCGGCAGGCCGGCGATGGACGCACGGTTTGGCGCTGGCGGATCCGCGGGCGCTGCAGCGGGCCCTGGCGGCGGCCGGTTCGCCGGCGCCCGAAGACCGTTCGTTTCCCGCCCGCCTGGCGCAGGTGCGGGCCCTCACCTTCCGACGCTGGCTCGACCACCCGCTGCTGAAATTCGCGCTGTTCCCGCTGCTGCCCGCGGCGGTGGCGTTCCGCCTGCACCAGATGATCGCCTTCGGCGGCCCGTTCGGCGAGTACTACACCTACGGCCTGGAGGCCTGGCTCACCGGCGGCCTGATCTGGTGGGCGTCGTGATCACTGGGGCTGATGCTGCTGGCTGCAGTGCTGCGGATAATTGTCGAAACCTGCACTGCGCTGGCGCTGGCGCTGCCCCTGTCGACCGACCGAACCGCCGCGGCGCGGGATGCCCTGCTGTGGCTGGCGCGCGGCGTCTACTACGTGGGCGTACCGGCCTGGCTCGGGCTGCGCCTCACCTCGGCGTGAGCCCCGCGAACCGCCGTTTTGCCGCCCTCCCGCCGCCGGAAAACACCTCCGTGAACGCCTCTTTGACAATCCGTACACATAACCTACACCTGAACGGGCGCTAACTCCGGGGGCTCGCAGGGAAGCGGGCCGATACCACTGCCACAAATCGGTTTCCTGCCTCAACACTGGCAGTTCGAGCTGTCCGGTGGCTCCGGTATCGACGACGGGGAAGCGCGGCCGGGGGGCGTCCCTACCCCGTCGCGCGGGTCGTACCTGCATCCATCACAGCCCGGCAGGGCACAAGAAACCACCACCAGCCGCCATCGGCAATGGGAGTCATGACATGGAAGCTTTGTCCGCAGGCCAGTTCTCACTGGTCTATAACGCCTTTTCATTCGGTATCGCCACATTTGCAGCTGCAACACTGTTCTTCTGGTTCGGGCGGTCGCAAGTCTCGCACCACTACAAGACCGCGCTGACGGTCACCGGCCTGGTCACGTTCATCGCGCTCTACCACTACTGGCGAATCTTCAACAGCTGGGGCGACGCCTATGAAGTCGCCAATGGCGTGGTTGTCACGACGGGCATCGAGTTCAACCGCGCCTATCGCTACGTTGACTGGCTGCTGACGGTTCCCCTGCTGTTGATCGAGCTGATCCTGGTGATGCGTCTTGCGCAGGCCGAGACGGTGTCGAAGTCGCTGAAGCTGGGCGGCGCCGCGGCGTTGATGATCGTGCTGGGTTACCCGGGCG
>Ga0105044_10013556_pt1 | contig 11058 bp, 9 predicted proteins | sample MAT01_FD_78092 | JGI IMG/M metagenome (GOLD analysis project Ga0105044, IMG submission 78092) | Freshwater microbial communities from Lake Fryxell liftoff mats and glacier meltwater in Antarctica - MAT-01 | ecosystem: Environmental > Aquatic > Freshwater > Ice > Liftoff microbial mat | place... | reverse complement strand
GAGGTGCGAAAGGCCCTGGCGCCGGCATAGGCGGCGCGGGACGACGATCCGCGCCCGGTCCCGCTTCTACGTCCGCCGCGCGACGACCACACGGGGGAGCCCCTCGAAGTCCTTGAGCAGGCGAGCGTCTCCCAGTCCGGGCGTAGCCGCGATCAGGTCGCGTGCCTCTGCGGCGCGGCTATCCGCCACCTCGATCAGGAGCAGGCCGCCGGCCTTGACCAACGCCGGCCCGCCCGCCAAGAGCCGGCGGACGAAGTCGCGACCGTCGACCCCGCCCCGCAGCGCGAGGTGCGGCTCATGGTCCTTGACGTTGGGGGCGACGGCGGGCCACTCGTCGTCGGGGATGTACGGCGGGTTGCTAACCAGGTAATCGATCGCGCCGGCCCCCCGCGTCGCGGGGTGGTCCAGCAGGGGCTCGAGCAGGTCCCCGTGCAGCAGATCGAGCCGATCGAGCACCCCGTGCCGCACGGCGTTGGCGCGGGCGACCTCGAGGGCGCCCTCACTGCACTCTGTTGCCACGGCCCGCGCGCCGGGCAGGTTCTTGAGCAGCGCGACGGCGATGCATCCCGAGCCCGAGCAGACGTCGGCGATGAGCATGCCGTCCCCCTTGGACGCGGCGCCGCGGCTCGCGCGGGCGTGCTGGAGCACCTCCTCCACGATCGTCGCCGTAGCCGGGCGCGGGATGAGCACCCGCCGGTCGACCGCGAAGGGGAGCCCGAAGAACCACTCCTCCCCGACGAGATACTGCACGGGCTCGTGGTTGAGCGCCCGGCCGACGAGGTCCCGCAGCGTCTCCCGCTCGAGCGGCGTCGCCGGGCGGTCTGGGTCCATGTAGAGCTTGAGACGGTTGGAGCCGAACCCCAGCACATGGGCCATCAGCATCTCCGCGAGCCGGCGGGGGCTGTCGAGGTCCTTGCGGGTGAAAGCGTCCACCATCCAGCCCAGCAGCCGGCGCGTCGTCCATGGATCGGCGGAGGTCTGCGACATGGCCGGGAAGTGTAGAGAAGTCCGGGGGAGGGCACGTCCGCGGGGGCGAGCGGCCTACTTCCCTTCGAACCAGTTCTTGCCGATGTGCGCATCGGCCCTCAGCGGGACGGCCAGTTCCATCGCGTGCTCCATGCGGTGCACGACCAGGTCGCGGGCCGCCTCCGCCGCGCCGGCCGGCGCCTCGAAGACCAGCTCGTCGTGGATCTGGAGGAGCATCTGGACGCCCTTGAGCCTCGGGTCCTCGGGGAGCCGCCGGTGGATATCGACCATCGCCAGTTTGATGAGGTCCGCGGCCGTGCCTTGGACGACCGTGTTGATCGCCAGCCGCTCCGCCAGGGCTCGGCGGGAGGGGTTAGGGTCGTCGATGCCGGGGATGGGGCGACGGCGCTTGAGGAGGGTCTCGACATAGCCGAACCGCCGCGCCTGCTCGATGCACTCCTGCAGGAAGGTCGTGATTCCCGCGAACTTTCGCTTGTAGTCGGCGATGATCGTCGCGGCCTCGCCGGTCTCGATCTTGAGCCGGCGGGCCAGGCCGAAGGCCGTGACGCCGTAGACGATGCCGAAGTTCACCATCTTGGCCCCGCTCCGCTGGGCCTTGGTGACCGCCTCGAGCGGGACGCCGTGGATCTGGGCGGCGACGGCGGTGTGGATGTCGGCCCCGATCCGGAACGCCTCGATGAGCGCCGGGTCGCGGGAGAGGTGCGCGAGGAGCCGGAGCTCGATCTGGGAGTAGTCGGCCGTCACGAGCACGCGCCCGGGGGGCGCGACGAATGCCCGGCGGATCTCCCGCCCCACGTCCGTGCGGATGGGGATGTTCTGCAGGTTGGGGTCGCTGCTCGAGAGCCGCCCCGTCGCCGCGACGGTCTGGTTGAAGCTGGCGTGCACGCGGTGCGTCCGCGGGTGGATGGCGGCCTTGAGGGCGACGAGATAGGTGGAGACGAGCTTGCTGAGCTGGCGGTACTCGAGCACGAGACGCGGGATCGGCGTCGTGACGGCGTCGTCGAGGGCGAGCTTGTCGAGCACCTCGGCGTCGGTGGAATACCCGGTCTTGGTCCGCCGCTGGCCGCGGATGCCCAGCCCCGGCGGATCGTCGGTGGGGTTGTTGAAGAGGGCCACCGCGAGCTGCCGGGGCGAGTCGGGCTCGAACGTGCGGCCGATCGCCGCCACGGATTCCGCCCGGATCGAGCGCAGCAGTTCGTCGATCTTCCCCTGAAGCCGCACACGCTGGCGGTCGAGCTCGTCGGGGTCGACGGCGATGCCGTTCCACTCGAGCTCGGCCAGCACCTCGACCATCGGCATCTCGACGGCGTGCATCAGCGGCATGACGCCCATCGCCCGCAGCTGGGGCATCATCAGCTCGCGGAGCTGGAGCGCCACGTCGGCGTCCTCCGCGGCGTACTGCGTCGCCTGGTCGATGGGGACCTGATCGAAGGTCCGCTGATTCTTGCCCGTGCCGATCAGTTCCGTGATGCTGATGTTCGTCCGGTTCAGGAGGGCCAGCGAGAGCGAGTCGAGGCCGTGCGACGAGCGCGAGGCGTCGATGAGATAGCTGGCGACCATGGAGTCGCACGCCCCCTCCGCCGTCAGGCCGCGCAGCTCCACCCCGTGCCGACGCAGCACGAGCAGGTCGTACTTGAGGTTGTGCCCGCACTTGGCGAGCGCGGGCTCCTCCAGCATCGGGCGGAGCGCGTCGAGGACCGTCCGGGCGTCGAGGTGGGCCTCGGGGGTCGGGGACAGCGTGGGGATGTACACCGCCGCCCCCGGCCGGACGCTGAGGCTGACGCCGCAGAGCTCGGCGTCCAGGGGAGAGAGCGAGGTCGTCTCGGTGTCGATGGAGACGACCTCGGCCCGCTCGCACTCGCGGACGACCTCGCGGAGTTGATCGAGCGTCGTGATGCAGCGGTAGACGCCGTCCTGCGGGGCGCGGGGCTTGGCGGCCTCGACGGCCCCGACCGCGTCGAAGAGCCCGCCCTGGCCCGTGTTCGACGCCGGTGCCGGAGCCGCCGCACGCGCCGCGGGCTGGGCCCGCGTCGCCGCCGGCGAGGAGGTCGCCACCCCCGCCGCGGCGGGCTCGCCCAGCAGCGCCCGCACGTCGTCCTGGTACCGGTTGAATCCCAGCTCGCGCAGGATCGGCTGGAGGGCGTCCAGCCGCAGCCCCCGCACGGACGCGTCGGCCAGGTCCATCTCCACCGGCAGATCGCGGTGAAGCGTCACGAGCTGTCGGCTCAGCGGCAGGCGGGACGCCGCGGCCCGGAGGTTCTCGCCCCTCTTGCCCTTGATGTCCCCCGCGTGGGCCAACAGGTTCTCGACCGTTCCCCACTCTTTGAGCAGGAGCGCCGCGGTCTTCTCGCCGACGCCCTCGACGCCCGGAACGTTGTCGACGGCGTCGCCCATGAGCGTGAGCATGTCGATGACCTGGTCGGGCCGGAGGCCGGTGTCCCGGAGGAGACACGCCGCGTCGTAGGGCGCGTCGGTGTGGACGTCGAAGAGCTCGACCGCGGGGGAGGGCGGGCCGCCGCACCGCTCGCTCGGGTCCCCGTCCTGGGCGGCCGTGGTCTCGAGGAGCTGCTTGAGATCCTTGTCCTTGCTCACGATGCGGATGCGGAGCTCGGGCCGCTCGCGCCGGAGGCGGGTCACGAGCGAGGCGATGACGTCGTCGGCCTCGTATCCCTCGGCGCCGAGCAGGGGGACGCCGATCTCGCCCAGGATGCCGACGCACCGCTTGATCTGCGGGAAGAGGTCTTCGGGCACGGGCGGTCGGGTCGCCTTGTACGCGGGGTAGACCTGCGAGCGGAAGGTGCCCCGGTCGCCCGAGACGTCGAGCGCGACGGCGAGATAACTGGGCTTGCCCGCGCGGGCCATGTTGGGCGACTCGGCGCGGAGCAGCTTGAGCAGCATGCCCACGAAGCCGAACGCCATGTTCGTCGGCTCCTTCGTGACCGGCGAGGTCATGGGCGTGCGGATGGCGTGGTAGGCGCGGAAGAACTGGCCGTAGCCGTCGATGATGTACAGCGTCTCGGGGGGGGCCGGCGGGGCCCCGACGGGGGCGGGGGCTGGGACGGGGGCGGGGGGCGTTGGCATGGCTCGTCCGTGGTCGTCGTCGCGGGGAGCGAGGCGGGGGTGAACGCGGGTCAGGATCCGGCGCGGGCCGCCGCGTCCTTCGAGTGATACGCCGCCGCGGCCTCGCGGTGGAGCCGCGCGAGCGATTCGGTGTATGCCGCCGACGGGGCCTCCTTTCGGCGGGCCATGGCCGCTCGGGCCACCTCGAGGAACTTGTCGAATCGGAAGAGCCGGCTCCCGGCGTCCGTGGCCCACGTGAAGGGGGCGACGCACCCGCTCACCGGGGCGGTCGTCGCGAACATCGACCCCGTGTGCAGCACAGCGCCCGTCATCAGCCGGGTGCAGATCGCGGTCTTGACGTGGTCCCCGATCACGGCGCCGAAGAACGTCTCGCCCGTCCGCTCGTGGAGCCCGTCGGGGGCCGCCCTGCTGATCACCTCGCCGTAGGTGTTGAGCAGGTTGCTCCCCGTGGTGCCAGCGCCGAGGTTCACCCACTCGCCAACCCAAGAATCCCCGAGAAACCCGTCGTGGGCCTTGTTCGCGTACCCCTGGAAGATGACGCCGCCCACCTCGCCGTTGACCTTGCACCACGGTCCGATGGCGGTGTTGGGCCGGATCGTCGCCCGTTCCAGCACGGTCGAGTGCGGCCCGACATAGCACGGGCCGATCAGCACCGCTCCGGGACGCACGACCGAATCCGTGTCGAGCACGACCGGACCCCCCTCGGCGTCGATGATCGCCCCGGGATAGATCCGGCTCCCCTCACGCCGGATGACGCCGTGGGCGTCGAAGACGAACTCCATCTCCCGCGCATCGCAGGCCGGCGCTCCGGAAACGATCAGGGCGAGATCCGCGCCGAGCGAGCGGTCGCGGAACGTCCGGATGTGCCACGGCCGGCTGAGAAGCGCCAGCGCGGGTCGGGCGACGATCGCGACCTCCCCCCCATCGTCCCCACCCGCGGCCACGAACCGCGCCACCGCCGCGGCGTCCAGCCGAGCCGCCACGAGATCGCCCGAACCCTCCTCGCGAATCCCTTCCCCGACGCCGAGTGCCTCGAGCCCCTCGGGTGAGACGGCGCAGCGGCCGTTCACGACGAGGGCGCCGTCATCTCCCCCGACGGGGACGTTCACAGCGACCCCGGGATGACGCTCGGCGACGGACGCCCGCCGATGCGCCGCGACGACCAGCCCGGGGGCCTCGCCCCGGATGCACCGCCAGCGCTCGACCGCCGTGAGCGCGCCGGTCCGCACGTCGAACGACGGCCGCAGGTCCGTCAGCGGGGCGAGCCGCCCCTTGCCGTCGTCGAACAGGATCACGCGCGTCATGGGGCCCAGTGTACGAGCCCCAGGGAGCGGGCACGACGGCAGGGGACGGGTGGGCCGCGGGATAGACTCGGCCCCATGCGCGCCATCGTCTTCGACTTCGACGGGGTCATCGTGGATTCCGAACCCATGCACGAGGCCGCCCTGCGCCGGGCCGCGGCGGAGCTCGGCCTCTCCTTCACGCACGAGCAGTACATACGCCGCTACGTCGGCTTCGACGATCGCGACTGCTTCGCGCGCATCGGCGAGGACAACGGCCGCGTCCTGAGCGACGAGGACCGTGCCCGTCTCGCGGAACTCAAGTGGACCTTCGCGCGGGAGGCGATCGAGCGGGGCGACGTGCGGGCGTTCCCGGGCTCGCTCGAGCTCGTCCGCGCCGCCGCCGCGGCGGGCCCCGCGGCGCTGTGCTCGGGCGCCAGACGCCACGAGATCGAGCTGATCGTCTCCCGCCTGGGCATCGCCGGGGCCTTCGACGTCGTGGTCACCGCCGACGAGGTCGAACGCAGCAAGCCCGACCCGGCCCCCTACCTCCTCACCGCCCGGCGGCTCGGGATCGACCCCGGCCGGTGCGTCGCGATCGAGGATTCGTCGCGCGGGATCGACAGTGCCCTCGCGGCGGGGTATCGCGTCGTGGGCGTCTGCCACACCCTCCCCGCGGAGCGCCTGTCGCACGCCCACGCCGTGGTCGCGTCGACCGCGGCCCTGGACATCGGGCGGCTCCTGCGCGTCTAGCTCACGCCCGCCGCCCGAAGCGACGCTGCTGCTGACCGGGAAGCCCGAGGAAGCCGCCCAGGGGAATGAGCGCCAAGGCCAGCCCCACGGCGACGACTCCCGTGTACACCCCCGACCCGAGCGCCGCCAGCAACTGGCCCTTCGCGTTCCAGCTGATGGGCGTTCCCATTCCCTCGCGGAGCGACAGCATCGCCACCAGCGCGACCCGCGCCACGACGAACCCCATGCATGCGAGGAACCCCATCGCGAGCGGGTTGCGGCGGATCATCAGCCCCCGCAGCGCCAGCACGAGCTGCGTCCCCAGCACGTACGACAGCGCGTGCGGCCCCGCCAGGTAGACCGGCGGGGCGCCGTCGTCCAGCGCGATCGAGAAGAGCAGGTCCATCGCCACCCCGAGCCCGACCGCCGCCCAGAGCGCTCGCCCGGGCGGGGCCGACATGGCCACGAAGGTGAGCAGCCCGAAGACGAAGCTCGGCGCGATGCCCGTGCCCCCCAGCTCGAGGGCGTCGGCCACGCCCTTCTCGAGCCCGAGGAAGACCCACGCCAGCAGCCCGAGGGCGATCCAGTTCACGGCGCCCCTCCGTCGGCGTCGTCCGCCCCGCCGCCCGCCGCGACGGAAATCCGCAGCACGACCTCGCTGACGCGGTCGAGCCGCTCGATCGTCGGACGCACCACGATCACCTTGCGGAGAGGCTGCCCGGGCGCCGGCTCCACGCGCTCGACCCGTCCGATGACGAGCATCTGCGCGCTCGCCGGCCAGCGGCCGGGGTCGTCCAGCCGCACGGTCTGCCCGACCTCCGGCACGACCGGGCCTTCGCCCGATGCCCCCCCGGTCCCGTCCCGCCGGTCCTCGACGGGCCCGCGCAGCGTCCCATCCCCCACCGGTTCGAGCTCGGTGACCAGCCCGTCGGGGGAGTTGTCGACGATCACCCGCCCCCGCAGCGGTCCCGCCGCCCTCGACGTGATCGGCACGACGGTGCACGTCCGCTCCTCCGCCGCCGACACCCTTCCGAAGAGCTGCATCCCGAGAGCAGTCGCGACGGTGTCGGTCCCGACGCCCTCGCGCCGTCCGGCGCGCACGCTCAGCGGCCCGCGCTCGGTGTCACCCGCCCGGCCGTAGACCGGGGCGGCGAACTGGCGCACGGCAAGGTCCGGGGCCAGCGCGAACCCACGCTGCAGCTCCTCGATCAACCCCCGCAGGCGGCCGTTCTCCCGGGTCATCCGCAGCAGCTCAACCCGCTGGGCCGCCAGCTCGTCCTCTAGCCGCGACACCTCCTCGGGCTCGCCCTGCCGCGCCTCCGCCGGCGCCAGCCACCGCGCCGCCGCGGCGAGGGGCGCGCTCACCGGCGCCACCAGGAACTGCGCCACCCGGCCGAACCACCCGACCCACGCGACGAACCGCAGGGGCGCGAACCCGAGCACGATCAGCAGCAGGATCGTGAGCGGGAAGAGCCGGCGGGCGTTGGGGATGGGCGTCATGGGGGGAGCGTCGCGGCCCCGCGGCCCGCCGACGCCCGACGGACGGCCGGGGGCGTCGGAGCGTCCGCGGCCCGCCTCCTCAGGCGTTCATGTCGTTCTCGAGCGTCGACTTCCATTCCTCGAGGTGCTCGAGGTAGATGCACGTCCCCCGCGCGACGCACGTCAGCGGGTCCTCCGCCAGGCGCGTCTCCAGCCCCGTCGCCTTCTGCACCACCGCCGTCAGCCCCCGCAGCAGCGAGCCGCCCCCGGCCATCGTGATGCCGTTGTCCACTAGGTCCGCCGCCAGCTCGGGCTCGGCCCGCTCCAGCGTCCGCGTCACCGCCTCCGTGATCGCCGTGACCGGCTCCATCAGCGCCTCGCGGATCTCCTCGCTGGTCACGCCCGTCTTGCGGGGCAGCCCCGAGATCATGTCCCGCCCGCGGACGTCCATCGTCGTCTCGGGGCCCGTCGGGGCAGCGCTCCCGATCTCGATCTTGATCCGCTCGGCGGTCTGCTCGCCGATCATCATGTTGTACGTCCGCTTCATGTGGTTGATGATCGCCTCGTCCATGTCGTCGCCGGCCACCCGCACCGACTCGCACGTGGCGATGTCCGCCAGCGACATGATCGCCACCTCGGTCGTCCCGCCCCCGATGTCGACGATCATCGACGCCGTCGCCTCGGCGAAAGGCAGCCCCGCCCCGATCGCCGCGGCGATGGGCTCCTCGATCAGGTACGTCCGCCGCGCCCCCGCCCGCTCCGCCGAGTCGAAGACCGCCCGCTTCTCAACCGCCGTGATCCCGCTGGGCACCGAGATCACGACCCGCGGCCCCACCATCCGGGCCTTGCCGTTGACCTTCTGGATGAAGTACTTGAGCATCGCCTCGGTGATCTCGAAGTCCGAGATCACCCCGTCCTTGAGCGGCCGCACCGCCGTGATCGACCCCGGGGTCTTGCCCAGCATCTCCTTGGCGACCCACCCCACGGCCTGCCCGTTCTTGAGGACCTGGTTCGTCCCCTTGCGCACCGCCACCACGCTGGGCTCGTTCAGCACGATCCCCTGCCCGCGCACCGAGACCAGTGTGTTGCACGTGCCGAGGTCGATCCCCATGTCGACGCTGAACAGTCCCATCAAGCGATCAAACAGCAAGGTCGGCCCTTCCCCGAACCCGGCCTCGTCGGGCGCGGGATCGGACTCAATCGAGGCGGAACGGAGGCCCGGACCCCGTCTGGCCCGAGGCCGCTGAGATTATCGGCCCGAAACGGGCTTGACCAATCGCGGACCAATCGAGAACCCGTCCCGGACTCCTCCGGGAGCCGCCGCTCCCGCCACGGCGTCGGCGGAGTGGGCGTCCACACGCCAAAAACAGGCCGGCCGGGGCGGTCGGCCCCGGCCGGCGTCGGATCGCGATTCCTTCCGGCAATCTCCGTCGGATCTCAGAATGCCTTGGCCAGGGGCTTGGGGCCCTCGAGTCGCGACCCGCCGGCGCCCCCCTCGGGCGTGATCTCGATCACGGTGGGGGAGGGCTTGATGACGGTCGTCGCCCGCTCCGCCTCGCTCCGCTCGTACACGCCCTTGGCGTCGAGATCGAACTTCGCCCGATCCTCGTAGTTCGCGGTCTGGCCCGACGTGCCCAGGCTCTCCAGCTGCGCCTCCTGCTTCGCCCGGATGTCGGCGAACCTGGCCGCGAGCTGGTCCAGGCTGTGGGCCCCGTAGCGGCTCTGGTCGTCGATGGTCCGCTGACGCTTCTCCATCATCGCGATCAACCGCTCGTTGCGGGCGATCGTGTCGACCTGCCGGTCCATCTGCCAGAGCTGGGCCTGGAACTCGGCGTGCTCACTCTCGAGCTGCCCGAGGAGGGCCGCCAACCGCTCCTCCTGATGACGGATATAGCCCAGGTCCCGCTGGATGTCCGCGGCCCGGTTGGCGTATGCCTGCTGCACCTGCCCGATCCGCGTCGCCTTGCCGTACGCGTCGTCCAGGTCGATCTTCTCGTTCGAGAAGACCACCCGCACGATCCGCTCCGCGCCGCTCGCCCGCGCCTCGGCCTGGGCCGATTCGCCCCGGGCGATCAGCTCGCGCATCTGCTCCATGTCGGTGCTCGCCAGCGACACCACGCGGTCAGAGACCGAGAGCTCGCGCTGCAGCTGACCCTTCTGGGCCTGCAGCTCCGACAGGTCCCCGCGGACCTCGGCGATCCGCTGCGGGTATTCACCCTCGAGCGACCGCATCTGCGACCGCAGCGCCACCGGGTCCTCGATGTTCGCGTCGATCACCGCGTTCACCTTGCCCCGGGTCTGCGTGATGAGCGCGCCCATCCGCTCCGGACCCGCGACCAACGCGGCGGTGCCGCCGACCAGGCCGGCGATGACCGCGTACCGAACGACGTGCTTGAGGATGCACATGATTGATCTCCTGCGGCCTTCTGACCGCCGCGGCCTGCCCCGCGGGGACGCCCCCGGGCGGCTCGCGTGGTGTTGCCGACGTTGTTGGGAGGTTCGGGCGGGAATTTTCACGAAAGTGGACGATGATCAAGCCTCGTCCGCTCGAACGAGCCCCGAGCGTCGGCGACCGAGAATCCGGAGTTTCCCCAATACCCACCCGCCGATCTTGGGGGCTCCTCCGACGGGGCCGACCCCCCCCGAAATCGCATACCCTCCCGGGAATCCCATGCTCACACCCATGACCACAGGCTTCATCGCCCGCCTCCGAGGCAACGACCAGGCCGCGTGGTTCGAGCTCTGGGAGACCTTCGGACCCGTCGTCCGGGCCCAGCTCACCAAGTGGGGCAAGGGCCGCATCGGCTCCGAAACCGTCCGCGATCTCTCCCAGGAGACGCTTGCGGCCCTCTCCGAGTCGATCGACCGCTACGACCCCTCTCGGGGTGCCCGCTTCTCAACCTGGCTCCTGGCCATCGCCAAGCACGTCCTGGGTGACGAGCTCGACCGCCGCCACGCTCAGAAACGCGGCGGCAACCGCCGCCCGGGCGACTTCGACGAGTCCTGGATGGCCGCCGCCCCCGGTCAGCCCCCCGACGAGCAGTACGAGGCCGCCATCTTCCGTGCCAAGGTCGAGGCCGCCATCCGCGCGGTGGGCAAGGAATCCGACTTCACCGACTTTTCCATCTACACCCTCCGCGTCCTGGAGGGGAAGCCGGGTAAAGACGTCGCCGCGGCCTTGGGGATCAGCGAGCCCACCGTCAGCCGCCGCCTCGCCCGCGTCCGCGATGCCCTGCGGGCCAAGCTCTGCGAGGTCATCGCCATGTACAGCTTTACGGAGGACGAACGGGCCGAGGCCGCGCGAAACGGCCTGATCCTGACTCCCAACCAAGACCGTGCCGTGGGCGACGACGCCCCCTTCGACGACGCCATCGCCGAGATCTACCACCGCCAGATGGACCTGCGCCGGCAGGACCAGGCCGTCCGACTCGACGAGAAGCCCTAGCGTCGCGGCACGGAGAGGTCGCATGGGCCCCGAAAGCGTCATCCTCATCGTCCT
>Ga0105044_10013555_pt1 | contig 11058 bp, 9 predicted proteins | sample MAT01_FD_78092 | JGI IMG/M metagenome (GOLD analysis project Ga0105044, IMG submission 78092) | Freshwater microbial communities from Lake Fryxell liftoff mats and glacier meltwater in Antarctica - MAT-01 | ecosystem: Environmental > Aquatic > Freshwater > Ice > Liftoff microbial mat | place... | reverse complement strand
TGAAAGGTCCAGGATGGTATAAAGAACTCATTTTAATTCCGATGCCGGATGATTCTATGAAGTATTATCTTTTCGGTATAGGGGTTACTGATCCTGGATTTTGTTACTCCGTGGTTGATATGGTTCAAAATGGTGGATTGGGAGAGGTGGTTCAAAAGAATGTGCTCTTGGAGAGTTTTAGTGTTGTTGATGGTTTAAGTGCCATTAAACACGGAAATGGAAGAGACTGGTGGATTGTATTAAGAAATGCATCTGTTTATTCAAATAAGCAATATGTTTATCTGATCACTCCTAATGGCATTTCAGTTCCATTAATTCAATCAATAGGCAGTGATAACCACACAAATGCTGGCCGGTATGAATTTGCTCCTGATGGCAATAAATTAATTTATATTACTTATACAGGCCTCATGGAATTGTACGATTTCGATCGTTGTACTGGTATCATCAGCAATCCAATTACCATTCAGCCTACACCTACTTCAGCCCCGTATGGATGGTATTGGGGATGTGAATTTTCGGCTAGTGGAAGGTTTATATATTTGAGTACAAACCATCCTACAATAAGTGTATTAATCCAGTATGATTTATGGTCAGCTAATCCAGCCAGCAGTTGTGATACATTAGAATTTAGTTCTATACCACAAATATCAAACGGCTTTTTAAAACGTGGTCCTGATCAAAAAATTTACTTTAGTAAAGCATGGGAATGTGGTGCATTTCCCGATTGCTACCCCTACCCCGATAGCGTTTTCAATTACGTTAACATGAACTTAAGCGTCATCAACTACCCCGATAGCCTAGGCACAGCTTGCGGCTATGCACCGTTTAGCTTCTACCTAGGCGGCAAACGCACCTACTATGGTCTTCCCAACAACCCCGATTACGACCTCCCCGCCCTCGCCGGAAGCCCCTGCGACACTCTGGTAAGCATAACCGAACCTGCAAACATAAACACTAACGCCTTCCTACACGTGTACTACGCATCCGATTGGGAAAAAGCTTTTATTAATGCGGATAAGTTAAAAGGAAAAAATTACAGTTTAAGCATGGTAGATATTTTAGGTAAAGAAGTCTACTCCGAAACCGGCACGCTTAATTCACAATATTTCACACGTGATTTAAACTGCGCTTCATTTGCCAGCGGAGTTTATTTAATTACATTTACAACCGAGAGTGAAAAGTTGATGAAGAAAATGCAGGTGAAATAGAGGTGAATAGAGGTGAAGGGCAAAAAAAGTCATTGAGTCACCGCGTCCTCCGAAGTCACTTATTAATCACTCAATCTTGGTCACAAGCTACTATGCAACGTGTTCCCATCACTGGAAGCTAATCGATAAATACTGGTCACTAATTACCGTTCACTTTTTACTTAATAAGAAAATTGTTTATTTTTTTTTAAAATCTTTTAAAAATGTAGTATCTTTACATCCTAACTTTTCTAAAACCTTTTCAAAATGAACGAAGACTTTTTATCATTCGTCTGGAAGTATAGACTATACCGCAAAGACTTAATTACAACCACAGGAGAATCAGTAACTGTTCTCAGTCCCGGAGAACAACACCGCAACTCCGGCCCCGATTTTTTTAATGCCCGCATTAAAATTGGTGAAACACTTTGGGCCGGGAATGTAGAGATTCATGTTAAGGCATCCGACTGGTATCGTCACCACCATCAAACCGATCATGCTTATAATAATGTAATACTGCATGTGGTTTTCGAAGCGGATAGCGACATCATTATCGGCAATCTTACAACAGTACCAACGGTAGATTTGAGTGAGCAAACGGACGCCGAGATAATCAAAAAGTATGCATCTCTCAAGGCATCGCGATTACATATTCCCTGCAGTAAAAATTTAAAAAACGTGAAACCTCTCATCATGAACTCCTGGATTGACAGGATGTTGGTGGAGCGACTCGAATATAAAACTGTTCAAATTGAACAAGCCCTTCATGTTAATAAAGGAGATTGGGAAGATGGGTTTTATCAGTTGCTGGCCAGAAATTTCGGATTCAATGTAAATTCGGGCCCTTTTGAAATGCTTGCTCGATGTCTTCCTCAAAACTTATTATTAAAACATGCCGATCAGATTCATCAGGTGGAAGCTCTCGTTTTTGGTCAGTCTGGTTTTCTGGAAGGAACGTTTAAAGATGAATACCCTCAGTTGCTTCAAAAAGAATATGGTTTTCTTTCGAAGAAGTATGGTCTTATGCCTTTGGATAAACACCTGTGGAAGCTACTCCGTATGAGACCCGCTAATTTTCCGACAATTCGCTTGTCGCAGTTTTCGGAACTGATTGCCTCCCGCAAAATGTCCTTTCAGAAAGTGAAAGAAATGTTACAAGCAGAAGACATTATTAAACAGTTTCAAGTGAGTGCATCGCCTTACTGGAATAACCATTACCTTTTCGATAAAACCACCAGGTATTGTCCTCGCCATTTTGGCGAGTCATCTATCCATAATATCCTCATTAATACAATTGCTCCTTTTCTCTTTTATTTTGGTAAAAACAGGGGAGAACAGGGGTTGGTAGATGCTGCTTTCCGCATTCTTGAAAATGTGCCTGCCGAAAAAAATCACATCATAAATGAGTGGAAATCGCATGGAATTCAGGTAAATAGTGCCTATTCCGGTCAAGCATTTCAGGGTTTGTATAAAAATTACTGTTCTCAAAAAAAATGTTTAAATTGCAGCCTCGGAATTGAAATCCTCCGCCGCAATAATGAACAACCTTTTTGATAATATTAAAACTTTATTCGAACGCCAGGCCTTCGGAATTTGCGAATGGTGGGGTGAGAAGCTTAAAATCCGTTCCTCCAATATCAGGATGTTTTTTATTTATACATCTTTCCTCACCATTGGATCTCCTATTATCGTTTATCTGATCATGGGATTTGTGATGAACCTTCGAAAAATGGTCAAACGCCAACGAGGTAGTATCTGGGATATGTGAAGTTAGTTTTTTAGTTTATTGGTTTTTTATGCGGTTAGTTAGAGAGTTTGTTAGTAGGTTAGTGAGAGAGTAGGTTCGTGGGTTAGTGTAAGAGTAGGTTAGTAGGACAGTTAGTTAGTACAAGTTTAATACCACTTCCACCAATTCATCTACCACCTAATCAACTACCGAATCAGCTACTGAATTAACCATTGAATTAACCATTGAATCCAACCATTGAATCCAACCATTGAATCCAACTATTGAATTAACCATTGAATACAACCATTGAATACAACCATCGAATACAACCATTGAATAAATGAAAATATTAATTACCGGATCAAACGGCCTGCTCGGACAAAAACTCGTTTATCAACTACTTAAAAATCCGGAAGTGCAAATATGTGCTACCTCAAAAGGAGCCAACAGAATTTTAGAAAAAAAAGGATATCAATTTGTATCACTGGATATAACGGTCAGGGAAGATGTGAAGAAAGTTGTGGAGTCGTTTCAGCCCGATTGTATTATTAACACAGCTGCAATGACCAATGTGGATGCTTGTGAATTGGATAAGATCGGTTGTGATGCTTTAAATGTTGATGCTGTTCTGTATCTCATAGAATTTTCCAAACCTTACAACACCCACTTCATTCATCTATCCACGGATTTTGTTTTCGATGGTAATAACGGGCCCTATCGTGAGGAAGATGTTCCTAATCCGCTCAGTTATTATGCAGCATCTAAACTGGAGAGCGAAAAAGTGGTGATGAATTCAGGTCTCGACTGGGCCATATTGCGAACTATAATTATTTACGGAGTTGTAGATGATGTACAACGTTCCAATCTGGTGCTATGGACTAAATCATCTCTCGAACAGGGAAAGTCAATCAATGTTATAACCGATCAATATCGCAGTCCTACACTAGCTGAAGATCTTGCTCATGCATGTATTGCAGCTGCACAGAAAAGAGCAACCGGAATTTTTCACGTAGCGGGTCCTGAGGAAGACCTCGATAGTATCATTAATTTAGTAAAACGGATTGCAGAATTTTACAAACTCGATCAGTCATTAATTAAACCTGTTTCGTCGGCCGAATTAAATCAGCCTGCAGTAAGACCGCCTAAAACAGGTTTTATACTCGACAAAGCCAGAAGCATTCTGGGATATAAGCCTCACTCCCTTATTGAGGGATTAAAAATTGTAACCCTGCAAATTGAAACAAAACAAAATGCAGGCCTCTAAATACGATTAAGCCGAAATCACTTTTGCTGCCGGATATCTTTCTTTCCAGAATTTTAGTGTTTCTATTTTACGGATCGTTATTGTGGTTCTCTCATCGAGTTGAACTTTAATCACCGGGTGATCACTCACCGTCTTTACTTTCTTCCTGCTTCTTGATGTTCTCATGGTAACGTGAATTATTCTATAATAGTAAACAATTTATTGATAGGTTTGGTATGTATTCCAAAAATACTTTTCACCATTTCCGGTATAAGAATACATCCTTAAAGATAAAGGAAATATGATTAGGGTCAGGAAATCAGAAATAATTGGAAATAAACCAATTCTGTCAATCGAAGTGCTAAATTACCTCAGTAAAGTGAGGAGAAGATGAAAATAACTGCTACTTCTTACATTTTTGATAATAAAACATAATACAATGAAAATCAATCAATTAAAATATTTTTAATTAATTTCGAAAATTATTATACTGCAAAGGTTGTTCAAAACCTGCCGAACGTACCACCGAAATGGTCGCCTGAAGCTCGTCGAGTTTCTTTCCGGTCACTCGTATCTGATCTTCCATTATAGAGGCCTGAACCTTTAAACCGCTGTCTTTTATTGCTTTAACTATTTTTTTGGCCAATTCCTTATCAACACCATCTTTAATCTTCACTTCTTTACGGATCATAGAACCGGAAGCTTCATGATCTTTGCCAAAATCAAAGCAGTTGGCATCCAGCCCTTGCTTCATGGATCTGGAAATAATTATATCACGGATTGCATCCATTCGCATATCATTTTCCGTCAGTATCTTAATTACCAATAACTTTTTATCCAGTTCAACTTCAGTTTTGGATCCATGAAAATCGTACCTGTTAACAATCTCTTTTACAGCGGTATTGATGGCATTGTCAAGCTTCTGCACATCCACTTTGCTTACTATATCAAATGAGGGCATATTTATTAATTGATAAGAATCATGTAATATTTGTAAAGATTTGTAAATCTTTACGTAAAATACTTCCCTTTGGGCACCTAAAATTAGTTAATTTTGTAGTTATGAAGACATTATATTCGATTTTTACTGTTGCTTTGATCATATCTATAAGCAGCATTAGTTCAAATGGACAAGGTCAGTACATACCTTCCTCGAATGTTTTAGTGAAAGAATTCGGAACAGTATTGGTAAATCCGTGGGCGGGTGGGTTTAATGCACCTATTTTTTCGGAAATAGATATGAATGGCGATGGTATAAAAGATTTGTTTGTTTTTGATAAAGATGGCGATCGAATTTCGACTTACATTAATAACGGTACAGCCAATACGGTGGACTACGTGTTCGCACCTGAATACAAAAAGAAATTTCCCCGTAGTCTTCATGATTGGGTTTTGCTCATTGATTATAATTGTGATGGTAAGGAAGATATTTTTACTTACTCCTACAGTGGCGGCATGACAGTTTACAGAAATGATTATAGCACGCAATCCGGTTTAAAGTTCAATGTTGCATACACACTTGTTAATAGTAAATATGGCCCTGTAACTGCTAATCTTTATGTGGCCTCCGTAAATTTACCTGCTCTTGTAGATGTTGATTACGATGGCGATATGGATGTACTTACCTTTCCTGTCTCCGGAAATTTTGTGGAGTTTCATAAAAATTATGCTAAAGAAAATTTTAACAGATGTGATACACTTGTTTATCAAATTGAACCTAATTGTTTTGGTAATTTCGGATTAAGTGGCAATGCCAATCAAGGAATTTTAAATGTAGGTTGCAGAATGTCCAATCCGCAACCTCCTGTAATTGATTCAACACTCATGCACACCATGCACTCCGGCTCTTGTATGATTGCATTGGATATTGATGGAGATGCAGATAAAGATATTTTGAATGGTGATATTCTCGGAAATAATTTGTTGCTGTTGTATAATGGTGGTACTTCGGGTGGTGCGAACATGAATACGCAGGATACTACATTTCCATCTTATGATACTCCTGTCGACATGGTCACTTTTCCTTCTCCTTATTATATAGATGTGAACAACGATGGTAACAAAGATCTGATTGTTGCACCTTGTATTAGTGGGCCGAGTGAAAATTATAATAATATATTATTATATACAAATACTACCAATAATGCTTCTAACGTTTTTAATTTTCAACAAAATCGTTTCCTTTCAGAAGATATGATAGAGGTAGGTTCAGGTGCTAATGTCACTTTCGTGGATATTGATTCCGACGGTTTAAAAGATATTATTGTTGGGAACTTTGGATATTATTCATCGGTGTTACCTTTCGAATCGGGCTTATCCTATTACAGAAATATTGGATCATCAACCAATCCGGCATATGAATTGCAAACTATCGATTTTGGTAATTTCTTTTCTTTAGCAATCACCGGAATGGATCCAACTTTTGGTGATGTGGATAGTGATGGTGATCTTGATCTGATGATTGGTCATACCGATGGCACTATTATTTATTACACTAATACAGCAGGTCAGGGAAATTTTCCTGTATATGTTTTGTCACAACCTCAGCTCACCAATAATTTTGGCGATTCAATTGATGTAGGACAGGCAGCATCACCACAACTTGTTGATGTAAACCGCGACGGTAAATTGGATCTTATAATAGGTGAACGTTCCGGTAATATTAATTATTATGAAAATACCGGGACCCCTTTCTCTCCTGTATTTTCATTAATGTCTCCGAATTTTGGTGGTGTAAACGTGAACAATTATCTTAGTCTTTATGGATATAGCAATCCGGTAATGTACGACAGTGCCGGTGTGTATCAATTATTGGTAGGATCAATCAGCGGTTATCTTTACCAGTACAGTAATATTGATAACAATTTGACGGGCACATTTAATTTAATGGATTCAATGTACTACGATATTTATGAACCTGATAGAAGTACCGTTGATGTTGCCGATTTGAATAATGATGGCAAAATGGAAATTCTTGTTGGTAATTTTTCAGGTGGCATCACTCTGTACAAGTATGAAAACTCATCTTCTGTTCCTGAATTTCATAATTCAGTAGCTTCTTTCAATGTGTATCCAAATCCAACATCGGGAGATTTATTTATAAAATTCAATTCGGCAGTAGTGATTCAACGAACAATTTCAGTGTTTGATATTACAAGCCGTTTGGTGGAAGAGGAAATTTCGTCATCAGGTATTTTGATTTTTGATGCCGGTAAATATTCAAAAGGAGTGTATAGTGTCAGAGTTATTGAGGGAAATAAAGTAGAAACTTATAAATTTATAGTTCAATAAAGTACTAGAATAATATATTGCCATGAATACCAGAACGATTTTATTATTATTTCTTTCCACATTATTGATCTTTAGTTATTCCAGCTGTAAAGATGACAAAGACGATCCTCAGCCTCCTTTTAATGACGGATGTTATCCTCCCGGCGTTGCTCAGATAATGGTAAATAAGTGCGCCACTTCCGGATGTCATAATACAATCAGTAAAGATGCCGCCAGCGGACTTGATCTTTCTACTTGGGAAAAAATGTTTGAAGGTAATCGAAACGGCGCAACTGTAATTCCATATCGTTCCGATCAAAGTACCTTGTGTTATTTTACTAACACCGATACATTGTTAGGAATAGTACAATTACCGAATATGCCTTATAACACTACTCCGCTTTCTACGGCTGAGTATTTAACTCTAAAAAACTGGATCGATGCCGGTGCTCCAAATTGTAACGGGTTTGTGAAGTTCTCCGATAATCCTAATCGGAGAAAATTCTATATCGCCAATCAAGGTTGTGATCTTGTTGGTGTTCACGATCCTTCTACAAGAGTGGTGATGCGTTTCGTTGATGTTGGAAATAAACCGTCCATCGAAGCTCCTCACGTATTAAGAATGTCGCCTGATGGACAGTTCTGGTATGCTGCATTTATTTTTGGAGATGTGTTACAAAAATACAGAACATCCGATGATAAGTTGGTTGCTGAAGCTAATATCACTTCCGGGGCCTGGAATACTTTTGCAATTTCCCCTGACGGAACAAAAGCCTGGGTGATTGATCTATCTTCTAACGGTAGAGCTGCATACGTTGATTTGCAAACAATGCAATTGCAACTTATCTATCAGGATGGATCGAATTTCTCCTCTCCTCACGGAAGTGTAGTGAGTCCCTCGGGCAACTTCCTTTACGTTACCGGACAACTTGGGAATACAATTTATAAATGGGACGTAACAGATCCAATGATGCCTGAATATGAAGTGATCACTATTAAATCTGGTTTGCCATCTGCCGATCCACACAATATCACATTCAGTCCCGATGGATCTAAATATTTTATTACTTGTCAGAGTACTGATGAAGTGCGTGTTTTTAATGCTGCCGACGATGTATTTATTTCTTCTATTCCTGTTGGTGATTTCCCACTGGAAATGTCAATCTCGCCTTTAAAAAATTATCTGTTTGTAAGTAATGAGGTTGGGAATACTGTTTCAGTAATTGATATTAGCACACTTGCAGTTATAAAAACCATCAATGTTGGATATCAGCCTCACGGACTGGCAGTAGACGAAGTGGAAAAAGTTGTGTACGTAGCTAATCGAAATACATCAACAAGCGGAGGTCCTGCCCCTCACCACACTTCATCCTGTGGAGGTCGTAATGGATACCTTACCATTATTGATATGAACACTCTTGAACTTGTTCCCGGATTTAAAATGGAACTTTCGGTTGATCCTTATTCGGTGATGGTGAGGAATTAATAATTTCTTACAACAAATAAGGTTTAGTTTTTACTCCAGAAATTATTACACACGAAACGTGATTGTTTTTTGATCATAATCAATTACCGCTTTGTAGTGACTTAATATGTCACCACCCAACACACCGTCAATAGGTTTTTTATTCATCAGCTGATACGATTGGTTGACATGCGACAAATCGAGCAGCATCATTTTTTCGTTAGGGAATTCCAGTTCGCCAATTTTAAAATCGGGTATCGTTACCATATGACTTTCCATACTGTTGGTGCCTAATCCGGAAGACAGCGATTCGGCTTTTTCAAAAATATCATGACCTATGAATTGTGCAATACGATTCTTGTCGAAAACAGTTTGTGATGCACCCGAATCGATAATGAGGTTCACTTTTTTCTTGCCAATTTTTCCGGCAACAGCCAAATGGCATCCATAACGATCAATTTTAATTTTTTGCAGTTTAATTATAAACTTCTTTTTTCTTCCCATAAGGATTAATAAAAAAAGGCATTTCGGTTTTTCCGGAATGCCTTCTGGATTATATTATTAATATTAAAATATTATCACTGAGTTTAAATCGAAAGGTAATGAACCCGTTGAGTTAAAATCCATAATTTATTTTGCAGGTGCCTGCATGTTATCAAGAACACCCATCACTTCTTTAACTGCTACAGCTGATTTCGCCAACAGGTCTTTTTCAGCAGCATCCAATTTTAGTTCGATGATTTCTTCGATTCCTTTTTTTCCAAGCTTAACAGGAACACCCAAATAAATATCTTTTAAACCATATTCACCTTGTAACCAGGCGCAGCAAGGGAAAATTCTTTTCTGATCACGTAAAATGGCTTCCACCATTTGTGCAGCAGCAGCTCCCGGTGCATACCAGGCAGATGTTCCCATGAGATTCACTAATTCACCACCACCTTTTTTCGTGCGATCAACAATTGCTTCCAATTTATCAGCAGCAATTAATTCAGTAACCGGAATGCCGGCCACCGTTGTATAACGAGGCAATGGAACCATCGTATCACCATGACCACCCATCAAAACTGCTTGAATATCTTTTGGAGAAGTGTTGAGAGCCTCTGCCAAAAATGCACGATAACGGGCAGTATCAAGGATTCCGGCCATACCGAATACTTTACTTGAATCTACTCCTGCTGTCAGGTAAGCACAATAAGTCATTACATCTAATGGGTTAGAAACCACTATGATGATGGCATTAGGCGAATATTTTATGATGTTTTCAGTCACCGAACGAACAATACCGGCATTGGTAGCGATAAGATCATCACGGCTCATTCCCGGTTTTCTAGGCAACCCTGAAGTGATCACTACCACATCAGATCCCGAAGTAGCAGAATAATCGTTGGTGCAACCTTTTACACGGGTGTCGTATAAATTTATCGGTGAAGTCTGCCAAATATCAAGAGCCTTGCCTTCGGCAGTTCCTTCTTTGATATCTAAAAGGACGACTTCGTTACATAACTCCTTGTGAGCAATGACATTAGCACAGGTAGCTCCTACGTTTCCTGCACCTACAACTGTTACTTTCATGAGCAAATCGGGGGTTTTAACAATTTAAATGAATTTGATTTCCGGCTATTAACCGGGTCAAAATTATAACAAATTTTAATTACAAGCCATAGATAAAAGTCACATCCATGGAGGAAAACAAAGAAATTATGTACAAGATGTTGAAATGGTTCATTGCCCGCAGCGTTTCAGCTATGGCTATTGTCTTTCTAAGTGTAACCTCCCTGATGGCCCAAACCCCAAATTTTCAGGATTGCCTTGGTGCTTTCCCAATTTGTTTGAGTTCCTACGCAAATGGTAACATTATTACCGGTACCGGCAATATCCCGAATGAAATCAATCCGGGAACCTCATGTTTACTCACCGGAGAAAGAAACGATGCCTGGTATATAATTACTACTTCTACCGGAGGGAATCTCAGTTTTACGATTATACCAACAAATCCTGCACACAATTATGACTGGGCCGTTTATAATCTTACCTCTGCCGTTTGTTCTGAAATTTTTACTAATCCTGCTCTTGAAGTAGCCTGCAATTACAGTAATACTGCAGGAAGTACCGGTCCGAATGGTCTGGCTGGACCGCAAAATGGTCCGATAATACCTGCATC
>Ga0105044_10013551_pt1 | contig 11060 bp, 6 predicted proteins | sample MAT01_FD_78092 | JGI IMG/M metagenome (GOLD analysis project Ga0105044, IMG submission 78092) | Freshwater microbial communities from Lake Fryxell liftoff mats and glacier meltwater in Antarctica - MAT-01 | ecosystem: Environmental > Aquatic > Freshwater > Ice > Liftoff microbial mat | place... | reverse complement strand
TGCCGTTTGCAGTGCGCGAACTGTTGCAGGCAAAAACGCCCTTTCGCTGGGGCGTTGCCAGTGCCGTACTGGGCTTTGCTGCGTATGCCTGCCTGACCACGTTTTCGCGCGGTGTTTACCTTGCCATACCGGTCGGGCTGGGTGTGTTCTTGGCGTTGCACCTTAACCAGCGCAGGCAACTGACGGCCCAGGCACCGAACGGGGCAGGACCGTATGGCCTCGCGGCGGCACTGGCGCTGGCAATTGGCTACGCAGCGGGCGCCACATGGATGTTCCAGAGCAGTGGGTACCGCGGCATGGCTGCGTTGCTCGGCGCGGTGGTGCTCATGCTCCCGCTGGTCCGCGTGCTGCGTGGGTTCAACCTCAGCGATTGGCTGGTAAGCGTGGTGCTCGCCATCGGCCTGGTTGTTACTTGCTGGGTAGTCGCGATGATGGTACCCAAAGGCGCCTACTGGGCATGGGGCCTGTCTTGTCTGCTGGGCTTGACCATGCTGGCGCGCCGATCACGTCTTGGAGCGCAGCTGGCATTCGCCGGGTTTTGCGCCACTCTGGCCAGCACGGCGTTGGTAGCACAACATTGGGGCGGGGCACGTGGCTTGGCGCATGCGGCGCCGGTGGTCCTGACAGTGCTGTTCGTTTGCGTGGCGGCCGCACGCTACGGCAGACCACTGTGGCCAGATGCCATCCGGTGGCAGCTCACGGCTGCGGGAGGCTTGGCGGTCGTGGCGGCCACTGTCGGCGTGTTTGGCGGTGGCGCCTATATGGGTGACCGTTTTGCCAACCGTGACCGTGACGTGGAAACAAGGCTGGCACACTGGAGTTTGGGCCTGAACATGCTGACCACCCCAGAGGAGTGGTTGCTTGGCAAGGGCTTGGGGCGCTTTCCGGCCAACTACTTCCTGGCGGGCAACCTGGCACAGCATCCAGGTGACTACCGCCTGAAACAGGAAGCGGACAACAGTTATCTGACATTGACCGGCGGCCTGCACACGAACGGTTTTGGTGAGATTTTCCGCGTCTCCCAGCGGGTCTCGGAACCTGGCGCTGCGGCCACCGTGAGCGCTCTGGTGCGAGCGCACAAAGATGTGGTCCTGCACTTTGAAGTCTGTGAGAAGCACCTCTTGTATGGACAGGGCTGCGCCGGCAAGGATTTTGGCGTCAAGGGGCAGCCCGACGTTTGGCAGGCTATCAAGGTAACGCTGGATGGCGACCCACCAACACGGGGAGCCTGGTACAAACCACGCCTGATCGCGTTCTCGGTTGCGATGGACTCGCGCGGCGGTCTGGCCGATCTCGACAACATCGAATTGAACACTGCAAACGGGAAAGCGCTACTGGCCAACACCGATTTTTCGGCCGGCATGGCGCACTGGTTCTTTTCCAGCGACAAACACCACCTGCCGTGGCACATCAAGAGCGTGTTTCTGAATGTTCTGTTTGAGCAGGGCGCGGCGGGATTGTTGGTATGGAGCCTGCTCCTGCTTGGGGCACTGCTGCGATTGGCCTTTGGCCAAGCCCGGTACCACCCGCTGGCACCGGCTTTGGCAGCCAGCCTTGTCGGATTTGCGGTGGTCGGGTTATTCGACAGTTTGCTTGACGCACCCCGGCTTGGAGTCGCCTTTTATTTCCTGCTACTTGTTGCACTGACCACGACCGCTACGCCATCAACCAGTCGTCATTCGCATCGTTTGCTTCGAGCGGCTGCAGGCGATGCGGCTGATACCCCGGCAAACCCAGCGCAGCGCGCCGGTTACTTGGCCAGCCCCGCTGTGCGCAAGACTACCCAGACAATCATGCTCGGAATCGCCATCCTGATCTTGTTGACTCTGGTCGGCATGGTGTCCATCTACTTTCAAAGTGGGCGAACTCCGACCGAGTGGATCAACAAAATAGAGTCGACTGCCAAGGGAAAGCCGTTGGCGCAACGCGCGCTCTCACCGCTATTGGAAGGTCTGCGCGGGTGGCTCCAGGAGCCGCAGCATAGCGGCTTCATGACTGCGTTCACCATTCCTCCGTTGCCTCGTAAAAACATCAGCCCAGACACCAACGCAACGTCTGGCGCGTCCCTGGATGCGACCGCATTGCGCTCGGGCGAGGGCTTGCGCGGTCGACTCCAAGTGGGGTCGGGCCGCACGTTACGCACAGTCGCGATGGCTGTCCGTGTGGCAAAAGACGGTGACGTAATCGAAATCGATGCCGGGGACTATTCCGCGGATGTCACTGCCATAGACAGGGCCGCGCTGGTCATTCGAGGCGTCGGCGGGCGGGCGCGCATTTTCGCGTCGGGGGCACACTCCGAGGGCAAGGCCATCTGGGTCATACGAGGCGGGAATATCACCGTCGAGAACATTGAATTCATTGGCGCCGCGGTACCAGACCAAAACGGAGCAGGAATACGGCTTGAAAGCGGACACCTGACAGTAAGGAATTGCATTTTCTACGGCAACCAGTCGGGCCTGCTAACGGCTACCGGAGACTCGGAGCTTGTAATCGAGCAGAGTGAATTCGCCTATAACGGCCACGGTGATGGGCTAACTCACCAGCTTTATGTCGGCGCAATCCGTTCGCTGAAGGTTACTGGCAGTTATTTTCACCATACCAATGGCGGCCACCTCATCAAGAGTCGAGCGGCAAAGAACTTCATTGCCTATAACCGCCTGACGGACGAGAGCGGTGGGCGAGCCAGCTACGAACTGGAGTTTCCGAATGGCGGAGTTGCGCATGTGATCGGCAATATCATCCAGCAAGGGCCACAATCCCGAAACTCAACGATGGTTTCTTATGGCGCGGAAGGCTATTCGAATCAGCGCAATGAGTTACTGCTCGTTCACAACACGCTGGTTAACGATATGCCCTCGGGCGGCGCATTTCTGAGGGTCGCGAACGGAGCCCAACTGGTTGGAACCCGGAACAACATCATGGTCGGTCGCGGGAGGATGCACGTATCGGGCCCGCTGGACTGGGATGGAGACATTCACGCGGGGTGGGAAGTGTTTTGGAATGCCGCCCGCCAGGAATACCGACTGAACAGCAAAGGACAGTCGCAGCGGGCGCGCCCAACACGTATTGCCAACGCTGCCGATCTGTCGCCCGAGTATGAGTACCACCACCCTCTTGGAATAGCCAAGCTTGTCACGCGAGCAGTGCATCCGGGCGCGTTGCAGTCAACCGGTGGCCCAAAGTAATTCCATTCCGTAATCTCACATAGCGGAACCTCAACCGTACATGCAGACCTTCCTGTCAGGCGTTGTCATGCTGCTAACAATCTCGTCGTGGTTGCCCGCAGCTGCCGAGACCATCCGGGTGGGACCACAACGCGCCGTCAAGACAATTGCGGCGGCCGCTGCCGTCGCCCCCTCAGGCGGTGTTGTCGAAATCGACGCGGGCGTCTACGAGGCTGATGTCGCCGTATGGACACAAGACCGCTTGACGATTCGCGCCGTCGGCGGGCGTGTCCGCCTGGTCGCCGATGGCGCGTCAGCCGAGGGCAAGGCGATCTGGGTGATGCGCGGCGGCCAGATGGAAGTGGAGGGGTTCGACTTCTCGGGTGCGCGTGTCAAGGACCGCAATGGGGCGGGCATTCGACTCGAGGCCGGCAAACTGGTCGTTCGCAATTGCAGCTTCAACCACAATGAGAACGGCATTTTGACCAGCAACGACCCAAAGATCGAACTGGACGTGGCCAACAGTGAGTTCGGGCACAACGGCCACGGTGACGGTTTCAGCCATAACCTCTATGTCGGCGCGATCGCCCGGCTATCCGTCACCGGCAGTTACTTCCACCATGCCAAAGGGGGGCATTTGTTGAAGAGCCGCGCCGCGGTGAATGACATTCGCTATAACCGATTGGCCGACGGCGCTGGTGGCCGCGCCAGTTACGAGCTGGAGTTTGCCAATGGCGGCGTCGCCTACGTGGTGGGCAACATCATCGAACAGGGCGCACAAACGGAAAACCCACATCTCGTCTCGTACGGCATCGAAGGCTACCGTTGGCCCAGGAATGCCCTCTACCTGGTCAATAACACGCTGGTCGACGGCTTGGCACAGGGTGGAGTGCTGCTCCGAGTGGCGCCAGGCAATGCCACAGTGACTGCTGTCAACAACCTGCTGGTGGGGTCTGGCACCATCGAAGCAACGGCCGCAGGCGACTACCGAAACAACGTGCTGGTGGACCGGAACGTATTCGAGGCTGCTGCACCGTCGGAGTACCGCATCAAGGCAGGGTCAGGTCTCAGCGGCCGGGTGGTGGAGGTCGCAGCGGATGGCAGCGTGTTATTGCAGCAAGAGGCGCAGTACCTGCATCCACGGCGTACCCAGGCGCTTGCGGGCAAACCGCATAATCCGGGGGCCGTGCAAAACCCGCGCTAGTAACCTGGCCCCTGTCAGTATCTGATTGCCCACTCCAAATGCCCGATCACCCAACCGAACTATTTAAAGGCTCGCCCAGGTTCGCCAGGAGTGACCTGACCAACGTGGCCTCGACCGAAGGCGCTGGCGCTGCATGGCGCGCCGCGCTGGGCGCCGACCCAAAGGAAGCGTTACAAGGCATCTCCGGTGACTTTGCGGTGGGTCTGCGCCTGCCTGAAGACAGGGTCTTTCTGGCGGTGGACCGTTTCGCCATCCGCTCGCTGTGTTATCGGGTGGACAACGGGCAAATTCGCTTTGCCGAACGTGCCGACACGCTGGCGGACACCGGGCGCGATATTGACCCGCAGGCTATTTTTGACTACCTGTACTTTCATGTAATCCCCTCGCCTCGGACGATCTACAAAGGGGTGTTACGGCTGCCGGCCGGGCACTACGCGGTGTTCGAGCACGGCCAGCTTACGGTGGCGCCGTACTGGGTACCCGATTTCAAAGAACATGCAGGTGCTTCGTTCGATGAACTCAAGACCGAGTTCAAACAACTATTGCGGCAGGCTGTGGAGCGCCAGCTGGGAAACGGCAAACCGGCCTGCTTCCTCAGCGGCGGCACGGACAGTTCGACCGTGGCGGGAATGGCAGCCGCCGCGAGCGATCAAGCCGTGTCGACCTATTCGATCGGTTTTGACGCGCAGGGCTATGACGAAATGGAGTTTGCGCGACTTGCAGCAAAACACTTCAAGGCCGACCACCACGAGTACTACGTAACACCAGCCGATCTGGTACGCAGTATCCCGACGGTTGCCGCATATTACGACCAGCCGTTCGGCAATTCGTCTGCCTTGCCGGCCTACTATTGCGCAAAGATGGCGCGCGACGACGGTGCCAGCAAGCTGCTGGCCGGAGATGGCGGCGATGAGCTTTTTGGTGGCAATACCCGTTACGCAAAACAGCGGGTTTTTGGCTGGTACAACAGTGTTCCGGAGGCATTGCGCACTAGCGTGCTGGAACCCGCGGCAGGCCTGCGCCTGGCCAGTCGAACTCCATTGGTGCGCAAAGCTGCCAGTTATGTGAATCAGGCCAGGGTTCCGATGCCCGACCGCCTGATGACCTACAACCTGTTGTTCCGACTGGGCATTGAGGACGTGTTGACACCGGCTTTCCTGGCACAGATCGACCGCCAGGGACCGCAAGAACAGCAACGCGATATTTGGGCCCTGGCCCGGACCGATAGCCTGGTCAATCGCATGCTGGCCTTTGACTGGCGCTACACGCTGGCGGAGTGCGATTTGCCGAAAGTGGTGGGAACCACCGGTTTGGCGGGGGTTGAGGTGGGATTTCCGATGTTGGACGATGACCTGCTCGATTTCTCGCTTCGGCTGCCGACCCGGCACAAACTCAAAGGCTTGAAGCTGCGCTGGTTCTTCAAAGAGGCGCTACGCGGCTTCTTGCCCGACGAAATCATTGTCAAGAAAAAGCAGGGCTTCGGTCTGCCATTTGGCGTGTGGGCAAACCAGACACCCGCACTCAAAGCCATGGCCACAGAATCACTGGAAAGCCTGGCGCGGCGGGGTGTGGTCCGGGCTGATTTCGTGCACAGTCTCTTGACCAATAGACTACCCGAACACCCTGGCTACTATGGCGAGATGGTGTGGATCTTGCTGATGCTGGAACAGTGGCTCGCAGCCAAGGCACCAGAGTTCACGCTTCGATAGTCAGGATTGCCAGAGGTTGCGGAGCAGCCGGGCGCCAAATCGGAATTGGCCCTTGTCCCAAGGCGTGAAGCGGGGAATCTGGAACAGATCTGCACCACTGCGTGCCGCGCCCCAGTTGGTGCTGACCGCCGCGTCGAAGCCAAGCTCGCGAACCAGGTTGACACTGGCCGCAGAGTAGTCCTCCACCTGCCGGCCATTCGGGTAGGCAAACAAACCCACGCGTTCACCCAACAGGCTCTCCAGAAAGTCCTTGCTGCCCTTGATCTCTGCCCTTGCCTGCCCATCGTCGAGACGGGCCAGAATCGGATGTGATCGGGTATGCGCACCAATTTGCATGCCCGCGTGGCGCATGGCCTTCACCTGCGCCGATGTCATCATCAGGTCGTCGGGTGGTTGCACGCCTGTACTCTGTACGATCTGGTCTGTGGCCTCGCGCCGTTCGGCGGACGGCAAGTACTTAATCTGGCGAATGACCCCGTCGATGGCACGCCTTTTTTCCTCCAGCGCAGCAACCGGGAACAGTCCGTATCGGCCAAGGTCGAGTTGCTGCATGCGGGACCGTCGTATGCACTCGATCACTGTGTCGTTCCACATCCGGCCGCCATCGACAAAGTCGGTGGCGATGAAAAAAGTGGCTGGCAACCCGTGCTGCTTCAGTATCGGAAGGGCGACGTCATGGTTGTCTGCATAGCCGTCATCGAAAGTGATGCAAGCAGAGCGTGCTGGCAATGTATCTGCGCGCAATTGTGGAATTGCCTGGTCCAACGGAATCACGTTGAACCAGGACGCGAGCCAGCCGCAAACCAAGTCAAATCGACGCGCATGCATTTCGTCGGGGAACAAGCCATCCGGCTCCACCAACACCCGGTGAAAGATCAGCACCGTCAGCCGTGAAGCGGCACCCGCTGGCGACGATGCGGCAAGCAGGGTCTTGAACATCAACGCCCCGCCAGCCTGGCCCGCTTGGCTTCACGCACTGCAAGTGCACGGACTTCTTCCTCGGCCTCGGATACCCACTCTTTTTGATCCATCCAACGACAACCCAGCACCACCAGCAACAGAATGTTGTAGGGCAAATCGTAGTAGGACAGGCTGAGGAACGCACCGCCAACTGCGTAACCCGCCAGACTGACCTGGCTCATGGCCCCCAGATGCGACAACCATTGCGTCTGCGGCAGCTTTTTACCCTGAACCCGCAAGCGCCCGGCGCCAAACCAAACCGTCGCCCACATCAGCAAGAACAGAAACAGGCCAATGAAACCGTGTTCGCCCAGCACCATGAAGTAGATACTGTGGGCCGCGCGGCAGTCGTCGGGAATCGGCGCATAAATGGCACATATATCGGCCCGCACAAAAGAAAATCCTCCGCCGAACAGGTTGCTCTTGGCGACGTTCCAGGCCATCCACCAGGCGTTGATGCGACCGCCAGCGGAAGTATCGTCCTGATAGGTCTGGATTGTGGCCATGCGCTCCCACCACTCCGCTGGCATGATGGACAACAACATGAGTCCAACAATGGGAAGCAAGATCAGGCCGCTGAGCTTGTTCTGACTGCGCCACCACAACACCGCAGCCATCGCAGCCAGAGCCAGCAAGGCGCCGCGCGAGTGGCTGCCCAAGGCCGCCGCGGCACACAAAATCATGGATGCAGTCAGGCCACGTTTGATCCAGGCATTTTCAGCGGTCAACTGGAGAAAACGCATCACAGGAATTATTATTACCAGCGCCAGTGCAACCTCGTTGTTGCCCTCGATGAAACTGCCTTCAGGCCCCCAGACTCTGTAGCTGCCGCCGGTCGCGATGGTGAAGATACCCCCCTTGACGCCGTAAAACCCGAGCGATCCAGCGAGTACCCAGGCAAGGATGGTGATATGTTTGCGCGAATGCAGAACAACAATTGCCACCAGGATCATCAGATCGATCTTCATGACCCGATTCCAGAAGTACAGACTTTGATCGAACCCGAACGAGAACGGGAGCGTGATGCACATCCACAACATAAAGGCCATCAATACCGCTACCGGCGGCGTCAAGTAGAACTGTCGACGATCTTTTGTGATGAGGATGCCAACAAACGTGGCCAACGCCATGGTCATAGCCACAGGCATGCTTTGCAATCGCCAAGAGAGGGAATGCGGGTTCATGATGCTGACCCACGTCCACCCCATGATGCCGACCCACGGATGCAAAAGCGCGTAGCCGGCGATCGCCAATAACATAGAGCCAAAAACTAAATCACGCATCTGATGCCACCTTGACTACCTGAATGGTCTTTGCAAAAAGGGCCAACTGGGCTTCGGTCGTGCTTTGCCAGCTGAAGTTTTCTGCATAGGCGCGGACCAGCATCCGATCCGGATACGCAGACAGCAATGAAACAATAGCCTTCTCGAACGCGCGGCCATCGCGCTGGTCAACAAGACGCCCGACACTGTCATTGGCCACCACTTCTGGTGTTCCCCAAATGCGGGTTGCCACCACGGGAGTGCCGCATGCCATGGATTCAAGCAACACGTTGGCCCATCCTTCCCTGCTGGACGCCAGCACCATCACGTCGGCCGCGCTATACCAGCGACTCAATTGATCATTTGCGAGCGCGCCAGTAAAGCTGACCCGATCCTGGACACCCAACTCCTGGCAAAGATTCTGCAATCTCTGGCGCTGCTCTCCCTCACCGACGATCACCAGTCGCGCCAGCGGGTAGTTGACCAGAAGCCGTGACAAAGCCTCGATCACCACGTGATGCCCCTTGCGCTCAATCAGGTAGCCAACCGAAATAAGAAGCGGCGATCCCTCCAAACCAAGCTGCGCACGGGCCTCTTCCTTCGGCACGGGGTGGAAACGTTGCAGGTCCACACCATTGCGCATCACATGCAAGCGATCCGGAGCGATGTTCCAAGCCCGTAGCACATCAACCAGTGCTGCGCAAACGCCAATCGACGCCATAGCCTGCCCGGCTGCCCATTGCATCATCTTGCGGGGTAACAGGTACTGGGGGATCAGGTTCAGATCGGTACCCCGTGCGGTCACTGTGAATGGTTTGTTGAAGTACCGCGCCAGCAATGCCGCAGCAACTCCATCCGGGTAATAGTAATGTGCGTCAATGACATCGAACTCAAATCCCTCCGCAATCAGTTGCCGAATTGCTCCAACCGCACCCAATGCGATCGCCAACGGAGCAATCGTCATGCCAACTTTTGGTGGCAACAGGTACCTCGGATGCAGGACGTCGATACCGTTGTGGAGTTCTCGCGCCGGCGTTCTTGCCATTCGCGCATACTCGCCATAACGAAGATCTTCCGAGAAAAACCAGGGTACTGGGGCCACAACCCGCACGTTGACTTGACCACTACTTAAAAGTTCACGCAAACGGGTCTCAATAAAAATGCCATGGCCCGGACGCACGCTGCTGGGATAGAGCGTGGTGAAAGTCAGTATGCGGATCTTGTTCGAACGCAATTGGGCCTCTATCGCACTACTCAAACCGCTTGCTGATGACGACCTGAGCGCTCAGCATTGATTCGCTCAAACAGCCCAGCCACTTTGCGCGCATGCTGGCGCCAAGTGAGGTGTTTCCTGACTATCACCAAGGGCGCGTTCGCTGCAATTCGAACGCGCAATTCTCCGTCCTGACACAATGCATCGAGCGCTTTTTCGATCCCGGAAGGGTCGTCCGGGCCAAAAAAAACTGCGTCCATACCACCGGTAAGAATCTCATGGTGATTCGGCTGGTCCGGTGCCACGATAGCCTTTCCAAGCGCCAGGTATTCGAACAAACAAAGCGGCGAGGCATACGGCACCAATGCGGTTTGCAAAGCGATATCAAAAGCCATCGACAGGCCAGGTACTTGTTCCCTGGGTACCGCACCCGTAAAGCTGAGGCGATCGGTTACGCCGAGACGAGCCGCGCTGGCCTCGATGTCGACACGGGCAGGCCCATCCCCAATTACCAGCAAGTGTGGGTTGTACTGAGTAGCCCGCAAGGCAACCCATGCCATGATGCGATCCAATCGGTCCCATTCGCGAACAAAGCCGGTAAACCCGACCACGAGGCGGCCGCTTAGTCCCAAGTGTTCCTTGGCCTCGATGTTGGTGGGTAGTTTGCGATAGTGCTCTTCGTTAATCGCGTTCGGTATCACAGTGATGCGGGACGCGTCAATGCCAGCGGCCACCATGTAGTCAGCCAACACCTGTGTCACCGGCAGCAGGACATCCGCCTGCTTCCATACATACAACTCGGCCCAATCCGCAAGACGAGGCCACGACAAGCCACCGTATTGGCGACGCTCGAGCGCCATTGGCGCATTCACCTCCAGAATCAACGGCAGGCCAAAACGCTTCTTGGCCCAGATACCAGACAAAAGATAGAGGTTGTAGCGCTCGTAAATCCCATCTGGGCGTTCTTTCTTAATCGCAGCCGCGATGCGCTGGTAAGCGGGCACGGAGTAGGCAAGTTCCGCCAGCTCGTAAATCTGCCGCGGCAAAAGAGTCTTGAGCCGACCAACCCAGCCAGAGCTGCCACCAGTGCCGTTGTCCCTCGCCACCTGTGGCGCACTCTCAATCACGCTATGACCTTCGGCACGCAGGCCGCGGATCATTTCATCAATGTGTGTGGACTGGCCGTCTCGCGACGCGGTACGGTGATGGTAGAGAATCTTCATGCGCTCAAGGGGCCTCTGCCAAGGACCCTGTTTCCCCGGACATGTTGCGCAAAAACGCGTCATACATCAGCAGCGTCCACAACGGCGTGCTGTGGTCGCGTGCCCCGCTTTCGTGTTGCTCGACCAGCCGACGCACAGTTGCCAGATCGAACCAGCCGGTCTGGGCCAGCGGGCCCTTGAGCAGCGATGACCGCACCCGCTCGCGCAGCGGCCCCCGGATCCAGCGCGCCAGCGGCACCGCAAAACCCATCTTGGGCCGATAGAGGACGTCTTGCGGCAAATGCGGTTCCATCGCCTTTTTCAGCAGGTACTTGCTTTCGCCGCC
>Ga0105044_10013550_pt1 | contig 11061 bp, 5 predicted proteins | sample MAT01_FD_78092 | JGI IMG/M metagenome (GOLD analysis project Ga0105044, IMG submission 78092) | Freshwater microbial communities from Lake Fryxell liftoff mats and glacier meltwater in Antarctica - MAT-01 | ecosystem: Environmental > Aquatic > Freshwater > Ice > Liftoff microbial mat | place... | reverse complement strand
GGTGCCGACTACGCAGGCTCGGCCGATCTCGTGGAAAAGATTCAGAAGGAAAACTGGCTCGATTTCGACGTGGCGATCACCACGCAGGACATGATGCCGCAAGTATCGCGTCTGGGTAAAATCCTTGGGCCACGCGGCCTAATGCCGACGCCTAAAGCGGGCACGGTGATTTCCGCGAACGCCGATGTCGCCGCCGCGGTCAAGGAATTTAAGGCGGGCAAGGTCGAATATCGTTCGGACAAGACCGGACAGATCCACTGCGGCGTCGGCAAGTTGTCGTTCGACGACCAAAAGCTGGTCGAGAACATCACGACCTTGATCGAAGCCGTTCGCGGTGCGAAACCATCGGGCATCAAAGGGAACTACATCAACGGCATCGTGCTCTCCGCAACGATGTGCCCCGGTATCCGGGTGACGATCTAACCAACCACCCGCGCCATTCGCTGTCACGCCCGCACACCGGGTCGTTTGAAAGCGAATTTCGCAAAGATACAAAAGGCAACCATCGCGATGAGCAAGAAGATCAAAGAGTTCGAACTGAAAGCCTTGCGAAAGTCTTTCGAAGGCATCACGAGTTACATCGTGCTCGAACCGATCAAGGTCGATTCCTTGACCGATGCCACCTTCCGCAAGACGCTCCGCGGCAAAAAAGTTCACGTTCGCATGGTGAAAAACACCTTGGCGAAGAAGGTGCTTTCCGAAAACGGCGTCAACGTCGGAGAGTGGGGCGGCATCACGCTGCTTTGCTACGGCAGCGAGAGCGTGAAGGGCCTCGCTTCGGCGGTCGATACCGCGATCAAGGATGCCCGTAAAGATCCGAAGTTGCCCGAAAAGTTCAAAGTCAAAACGGCGGTCGCCGACGGGATCGTGATCCCGTTCGAGATGGCAAAGACCTTGCCTACCCGCCTCGAAGCGATTGGCGATGTGCTTTCGGCAATCCTTGGGCCAGGTGCCAGCCTTGCGGCCGCACTTACCGGCCCCGGCTCGGAAATCGCCAGCATCCTGACGACGATCGAAGAAACCAAACCGACCGAAACGGCAGTGGCGGCCGACGCACCCGTCGAACCACCCGCAGCCTAAACCGAACCGATTTCAGCGGTCGAGCGACCGCTGGTCATAAGTTGCTATTACGCGAAGCCGGATTGCTTCACCCGGCACTACTTCACCGAAAGGGATCTACCGATGAGCGCAGTTGCAGAATTGGGCGACAAAATTTCCAAGTTGACGATCGCCGAGGCCGTCGAACTCAAGACGTACCTGAAAGAAACCTACAAGATCGAGCCAGCCGCCGGCGGCGCGATGATGGCTGCCGCACCCGCAGCAGGTCCCGTCGTAGCAGCGGCTGAGCCGACGGAATTCAACGTCATCCTCGAAGCGGGCTTCGACGCGACGAAGAAGATTCAGATTATCAAGGTGGTTCGCGAAATCACCGGACAAGGTTTGGCCGAAGCCAAGGCGACCGTAGAAGGCGCGCCGAAGGCGATCAAGGAAAACGTCGACAAGAAGACGGCCGAAGACCTCAAGAAGAAGGTCGAAGACGCCGGTGCCAAGGTGACTGTCAAGCCAGCGTAAATGAGATGCGAAGAATTCCCGAAGATTCCGAAAAGAATTTTTGGGAATTTGGCATCAGATTTTGACTGGATTTTCAGTGTTTCGGTAATTTGACTGACAAAAACATACTCGGACCACTCGACAATGTCGATGTTCCGGGTATTAATGTTTATTGACGGTAGCAAACTACATTCCCGACTTTGCCGAATCGGCCCAACCGATAACGCCAGTCGTCCCGCACAGCCAGTGGTGACAATGCACGCTACCCACTTGCTTATGCCTTTCGAATCTCCCCCACATGCTTTCAATCCGGATTTCGGTCCATCTCATGGATCTCTTTACGGTCGAAAACAGCCTCACCGGTTGGTATTTCGGCTCAGTTTGCTGATTTGTCGGTTCGCCGTGCTCGAATCGCTGCGGAATTCATAACGACTTTCTTCGACTGACGCAAGCCCCGTTGTCATGTGACATCGGTTGTCGTCGTGTCGATTTCCCGTTTGTTGGCAGGAGCAAGATCGATGCCCATCCCGGCAGTACGAATTATCGCCCCAACCGTCGAGCGGAACTTCGGTCGCTTCGGCGATGCCGCACAAGTTCCGAATCTTACGGAAGTCCAAACTCGCTCGTACGACCGCTTTTTGCAGCTCGACGTGGGTTACGATCGCCGAACCCCGACCGGCCTCGAAGGGGTGATGCGCGAGATTTTCCCTATTGAAAGCTACGACAAGAAATCGTCGCTGGAGTACATCAAGTACGAACTCGGCAAGCCGCGTTACGACCCCGACGAATGCCGCCAGCTTCGCCTGACGTACGGCCGACCGTTCCGCGTTTGGTTGCGTTTGCGTAAGGCGGATGGCACTTCGCAAGAAGAAGAAGTCTATCTCGGCGACATGCCGATCATGATCGGCGGCGGCGAGTTCATCATCAACGGGGCCGAGCGCGTCGTCGTCAGCCAGTTGCACCGTTCGCCGGGCGTCGACTTCGTCGTCGAACGCGAAGCGGACAAGGATTTGCACTCGTGCCGGGTCATCCCGGAACGCGGTAGCTGGATCGAAATCAACGTCACGAAGAAGGAAACCTTCGGCGTTCGCATCGACCAGTCGGGCAAGTTCTCGGCAGTGACGCTGTTGCGGGCCATGGACCCACAATACAGCGGTACGCCGGCGATTATCCGCGAGTTCTTCACGCCGATCACGCTGAAAATGAAGGATGCCACGACCCGCGACAAGCTCGTCGGCAATCCGGAACTGACGATCCCGCCGATGATCGCAGTCGACGAAGTGATCGACCCCGAAACGGGCGAAATCTACGTCGATGCGGGCAAGCCGTTCACGCGCGAAACCGTCGACAAGATCATGCTCACGCTGATCAAGGAAGTCACGGCGATCGAGACGCCGAAAGACGGTATCGTTCTTCAATCGCTCGTCGAAGACGGTACCGATTCGCACGAATCGGCGTTGCTGAAAATCTATCAGCGGCTGCGTCCGGGTAACCCGGCGCAACTCGACAAGGCCCGCGATCTTTTCAAGGAAAAGTTCGCGGACCCGAACCGCTATCGGCTCGGTCGCGTCGGTCGCTTCCGCATCAACCGGAAGTTCGATCAGAACGTCCCCGAAACCGAGATGACGCTGCGTGCGGTGGACTTCGTCAACGCTATCAAGTACCTGCTCGACCTGCGTGCGGGCAAGGGCGGCGTCGACGACATCGACCACCTCGGGAATCGCCGCTTGCGGACGATCGACGAACTGGCCGCCGACGAACTGCGTAAGGGCTTCCTGAAACTTCGCCGGACCGTTCAGGAGCGGATGGCGATCAAGAGCCTCGAAGATATGTCCCCGCGGACGCTCATCAACCCGAAGAGCGTGTCGGCGGCGATCGAATACTTCTTCGGACGCAGCGAATTGTCGCAGGTCGTCGACCAGACGAATCCGCTCGCTCAGTTGACGCACGAGCGTCGTCTCTCCGCACTCGGGCCAGGGGGCCTGAACCGGAAGCGGGCAGGCTTCGAAGTCCGCGATGTGCACATCTCGCACTACGGCCGGATTTGCCCGATCGAAACCCCGGAAGGGACGAACATCGGTCTGATTTCCTCGCTGTCGATCTTCGCGGAAATCGATGAATACGGCTTCCTTATCACGCCGTATCGGAAGGCACTGAAGGGCCGCCTGACGGAAGAAGTGGTGAAGCTGCGTGCCGATGAAGAATCGCAACTGCGGATCGCGCCGGCCGACACCGAAACCGACAACGGTCGGATTTCCGTCGACCGCGTCAACGGTCGCGCCAGCGGCGATTTGACTACGATTCAAGCGGATATGATCGATTACCTCGACATTTCGCCGAAGCAGATGGTCGGCGTGTCGGCCGGGTTGATTCCGTTCCTCGAGCACGACGACGCGAACCGCGCGCTGATGGGTTCGAACATGCAGCGCCAGGCGGTGCCGTTGCTGGTGACCGAACCTCCGATCGTCGCAACCGGTCTGGAGAAGGAAGTCGCCAAGCACTCGGGGATGTTGGTCCGCGTGCAAGAAGAAGGCACGGTCGTTTACGTCGACTCCGAGCGAGTGAAGATCGAGGAAAAGGACAAGATCGTCCGCGAGTACGTGTTCCGCAAGTTCCACGGGTTGAACGAGCGAACCTGCTTGAACCAGAAGCCGATCGTCAAGATGGGCCAGAAGGTCAAGAAGTCGCAGATCATCGCCGATGGTGCGGCGACCTATCAGGGCGAACTCGCCCTCGGCCGGAACGTGCTCGTCGCGTTCATGTCGTGGGAAGGTTACAACTTCGAAGATGCGATCATCATCAGCGAACGCCTCGTGAAGAACGACACGTACACGTCGTTGCACATCGAAGAGTTCGAGATCGAAATTCGCGAAACGAAGCTCGGCAAGGAAGAATTCACGCGCGACATTCCGAACGTGTCGCCGAAAGCGCTCTCGAACCTCGACGATCACGGCATCGTGGCCGTCGGTACGTTCGTGAAGCAGGGCGACATCCTCGTCGGTAAGGTTTCGCCGAAGTCGCGTTCCGAACTGACGCCGGAAGAGAAGCTGTTACACGCCATCTTCGGGCGTGCGGGCGAAGACGTCAAGAACGACTCGCTCGAAGTGCCATCGGGTATCGAAGGCGTCGTCATCGACACGCACCGGTTCAGCCGCCGTGCCAGTATGACGGAAGACGAACGCAAGGAAATGACGCAGCACGAGAAGCGAATCGGTGACGAGTATTCCGAAAAGATCGCAGCCCAGTTCCGCGAGTTCGTCGATGCTCTCGAACAGATTCTCGACAAGAAGGAACTCAAGGATCCGAACACCGGCAAGACGCTCGGTGCCGACAAAGACGATGAAGTCATGGCCGAACAAGCCAAGGCGTTCAAGCTCGAAAACCTGGACATTCGCAGCCCGGACAAAGTGAAGTCGGCGACCAAGGTCTACTACCGCCACTGGGAACGCATCCAGTTCTTCATCGACGAACAAGAGCGAAAGCTCAACTCGCTGAAGCGCGGCGACGAACTCGGCAGCGGCATCCAGCAGATGGTGAAGGTCTACGTTGCCACGAAGCGGGTGATCTCGGTCGGCGACAAGATGGCAGGCCGCCACGGTAACAAGGGTGTGATCTCGAAGGTTCTCCCGGAAGAGGACATGCCGTATCTGCGCGATGGTACGCCGGTCGACATCCTGCTGAATCCGCTGGGCGTGCCGAGCCGGATGAACGTGGGCCAGATTCTCGAAACGCACCTCGGTTACGCCGCCGCGAAGCTCGGCTTCAAGGCCGTGACGCCCGTGTTCGACGGGGCACCGGAAGCGGAAATCAAGGCGGCACTCGTCGAAGCGGGCGAGTCCGACACCGGCAAGAGCGTCCTCATCGACGGTCGCACCGGCGACCCGTTCGAGCAACCGGTGACCGTCGGCTACATCTACATGCTGAAGTTGCACCACCTGGTCGACGACAAGGTTCACGCTCGGGCGACGGGGCCTTACTCGTTGATTACGCAACAGCCGCTTGGCGGGAAGGCTCGCTTCGGCGGTCAGCGATTCGGCGAAATGGAAGTGTGGGCGCTCGAAGCCTACGGGGCAGCGTTCATCTTGCAAGAACTGCTCACCGTGAAGTCCGACGACGTCGAGGGACGGACGAAGATTTACGAGAGCATGGTCAAGGGCGAGAACACGCTGGAAGCCGGCACGCCAGCCAGCTTCGACGTGCTCACGCACGAAATCCGCGGCCTCGGGTTGAACATGCAACTGGAGAAGAAGCGGGTGTAAACAATGAGTGAACCCCATTACAAAATTATGTCTGGGGTTCACCGCCCATTTGGCAAAGTGCTTGGAGATCAAATGTCGGATCGATGACGACGGGATACTGAGTGTGCTTTTAAGGATCGAGTTAAAATTCTTGTACTCTCCAAAGCATTAGATTGGGAGATGGGATCGTTCCCGCACACGTGATTTTTACGACCTCGTTCGCTTGATGAGTGATCCGGACGAAAGGGATAAACTGCAACCGATAGAAATTTCCGTTGTCTCAGCAAAGTTCGCAAAGTATCTCACTCCGATTGCAGATGTTGTTGTGAATCCAATGGATGACGAAGCTTGGGGGACGATTGATGACAATGGATGATCGTCTTGTTTTGAACGCGAAAATTGGCGTACTTCTGCACGATTCGCTCGTGAGAATTCGCAGCTACACATACGATCCCAAAGCAAATGAAGAGGATCATAGCAAGGAAATCAACGACCTGACGGACATCCTCCACAATCTTCCCAAGTACATCGTCGGATTAGACGAGCAAGCAATCGATTCACACGAACAACTGAGAGCAGCATTATTGCTACACGTTAAACGGTTTTTCCCGAAAACGAAACCACCCGAACTGCATCGTTACATCGAGATACTCGACCTCGAACCCGAAGCCTTTCAAACGCGATATCGAAACCAGAGTTGGGGCCTGACCGCAGTGGTTAGCTAAGCCAAAACCGATTATTTTCATCCCTCATTCCGAACGGGGAATTTGATATGAGTACGACTGCTCCTTCCGCGATTACGGCCGAAACCGGTAACTACGACCGCATTAATGACTACGGTGCGGTGCGGATTAGCCTGGCCAGCCCGCACGACATTCGTTCGTGGAGCTTCGGCGAGGTCAAGAAACCCGAGACGATCAACTATCGGACGTACCGCCCCGAAAAGGATGGCCTGTTCTGCGAGCGGATCTTCGGGCCAGAAAAAGACTGGGAATGTACCTGCGGTAAGTATCGCGGCATGAAGTACAAGGGCATGATCTGCGACCGTTGCGGCGTGAAGGTCACGCACAGCCGCGTCCGCCGCAAGCGGATGGGGCACATCGAACTCGCCGCCCCCGTCGTCCACATCTGGTTCTTCAAGGCGATGCCGAGCCGCCTCGGAACGCTTCTGGACATGAAGACGACGAGCCTCGAAAAGATCATCTACTTCCAGGATTACGTCGTCGTCGATGCCGGCGAATCGCCGCTGAAAGAGCGCCAGCTTCTGACAGATGACGAATTCAAGAAGGCCCGCGCCGACTACGGCGATACCTTCGAAGTCGACATGGGTGCCGACGCGATCAAGAAGCTTCTGGAGAAGCTCAACCTCGTCGAGCTGTCGAAAGATCTTCGCGAACGCCTCGAGAAGGAAACGCTGCGCGGCGAGAAGGCTTCGAAGCAGCGCACGAAGGAACTCGTCAAGCGGTTGAAGACCGTCGAAGCGCTCCGCGACTCGAACAACAAGTGCGAGTGGATGGTCCTCGAGTGCATTCCGGTCATCCCTCCGGACTTGCGCCCGCTCGTGTTGCTCGATAGCGGCAATTTCGCCACGTCGGACCTCAACGACCTCTATCGCCGTATTATCAACCGCAACAACCGCCTCAAGAAGCTCGTCGACCTGAACGCTCCGGAAGTCATCATCCGCAACGAAAAGCGGATGCTCCAGCAGTCGGTCGATGCCCTATTCGATAACAACCGTTGCAAGCGTCCGGTCCTCGGCAGCAGCAACCGCCCGTTGAAGTCGCTGACGGACATGATTAAGGGCAAGCAAGGCCGCTTCCGCGAAAACCTTCTCGGCAAGCGAGTCGATTACTCGGCCCGGTCGGTCATCGTCGTCGGCCCCGAACTGAAACTGCACCAGTGCGGGTTGCCGAAGAAGATCGCGCTCGAACTTTTCCAGCCGTTCATCATCCGCCGCCTGAAAGAGTTGCAGCACGCCGACACGATCAAGTCCGCGAAGAAGATGCTCGAACGCAAAGACGATGTGGTTTGGGACATTCTCGAAGAAGTCACAAAGAACCACCCCGTGCTGTTGAACCGTGCCCCGACGCTGCACCGGATGGGCATTCAGGCGTTCGAGCCGACGCTCATCGACGGCAATGCGATTCGCATTCACCCGCTGGTGTGCAAGGGCTTCAACGCCGACTTCGACGGCGACCAGATGGCCGTTCACTTGCCGCTGTCGATCGAAGCGCAAGTCGAGGCGACCGTGCTCATGATGAGCACGAACAACATCTTCAGCCCGGCGAACGGCAACCCGATTATCAGCCCGTCGCAAGACATCGTCATGGGCTGTTTCTGGTTGACTACCTCGCGCGGCGAAGAAGGCGAGAAGGTCGAAGCCGGCGATGGTATGATCTTCCACAGCCCCGGCGAACTGTTCATGGCGTACGCCGAACACAAGCTCGGTATCCACGCGCGGATTCGCGTTCGCTTGCCGATGGGCAAGAAAGTCATCAGCGAACTCAAGGACGAACGCGGTACGGCGAGGGTGGAAGAATTGCCGCGTAAGCCGAGCGGCCTCGTGAACACCACCGTCGGCCGCGTGATCTTCAACGACATCTTGAACCCCAAGATGGCGTTCTACGACCTCGCGCTCAGCACCAAATACCTCGCTCGCATTATCGCCGACTGCTACCAGTTGCTCGGCCGTCGCGAAACGATCACCCTGCTCGACCGCATGAAGGAAACCGGCTTCCGCGAATCGACGAAGTCGGGCCTCAGCTTCGCCGCATCGGACCTGCGCACGCCCGACAACAAAGAGCAGGTTCTGAAGGACAAGGACAAGGAAGTCGAGAAGTATCGCCGCCAGTACGAGCGCGGCCTCATGACGCAAAAGGAGCGGTACAACAAGACGCTCGACGCGTGGAACGAAGCCCGCGATATCATCACCAAGCAGTTGATGAAAGACCTCGCGAACGACCGCCGCGACGGCAAGCCGTACCTGAACCCGATCTTCCTCATGGCTACCTCCGGTGCCCGTGGCGGTCAGGAACAGATTCGCCAGCTCGCCGGCCTGCGGGGTCTGATGGCCAAGCCATCGGGCGAAATTATCGAGACGCCGATCAAGTCGAACTTCCGCGAAGGCTTGAACGTGCTGGAGTATTTCTCCAGTACGCACGGAGCACGGAAGGGCCTCGCCGACACCGCACTGAAGACCGCCGACTCGGGTTACCTCACGCGGAAGTTGGCAGACGTCGCGCAGAACGTAGTCATCACGATGCACGACTGCGGCACGACGCAAGGCGTGACCAAGGGCATCATGTACAAGGGCGACGAAATCGATCGCCCGCTGTTCGACGCGATCCGTGGCCGCATCAGCCGCGTGTCGATCAAACACCCCGAAACCGGCAAGGAAATCGTTTGCGAAAACGAGATGGTCACGCCGGACAAAGCGCGGATGCTCGAACGACTCGGCATCGACAAGGTCTACGTGCGTAGCCCGATGACGTGCCAAGCCCCGTTGGGCGTGTGCCGCCAGTGTTACGGCATGGACTTGTCCACCGGCAACATCGTCGAAGACGGTATGGCCGTGGGTATCATCGCGGCCCAGTCAATCGGCGAGCCGGGCACGCAGTTGACGATGCGTACGTTTCACATCGGCGGGGCGGCCCAGTCGAAGGACATCGTGAACAGCGAGCACAAGGCCAAGAAGGGCGGTTACGTCGCGTTCGAACGCATCACTGATGTGACGAACCCCGAAGGCCAACGGATCGCGCTCGCACGGTCCGGCGAAATCACCATCCTCAACAAAAAGGGTGGCACGGTCATCGACCGGTACCCCGTTCCGAACGGTGCCGAACTGTATATCAAGGACGGCCAGGAAGTCGCGGCGGGCACCTCGATGTGCAAGTGGGATCCGCACGCCGTGCCGATCATCTGCGAAGAAGGTGGCCGCGTCCGCTGGGAAGACATCAAGGAAGGCGAAACGCTTCGCCGCGAACGAGGCGGTGTCACGGGCGTCGAACAGCTCACGATTATGGAGCATAAGGGCGACTTGCACCCAACCGTGAAAGTCGAAGATGAACGCGGTAACACGCTCAAGGCGTACTTCGTTCCCGAGCGGGCCGCACTCATGGTCAAGGACGGCGACAAAGTCTCCGCCGGTGCGATTATCGCGAAAACGTCCCGCGAAGCCTCGAAGACGCAGGACATCACCGGTGGTCTGCCCCGAGTCACCGAGTTGTTCGAAGCGCGACGCCCCCGTAACCCCGCCGTCATGGCCGAGGTGACCGGTAAGGTTCGCATCGGCGACAAGAAACGCGGCAAGCGACTGATCTGGGTTCAGCGAGAAGACGACAACGGCAAGCCGCTCGGCGAGGAACGCGAACACCAGGTTCCCGCCGGTGCCCAGCCTGCCGTTCACACCGGTGAGTACGTCAAAGCGGGCGATCCGCTGGTTTCCGGTCCGCTGGTGCCGCACGATATTCTGCGAGTGCAGACGATCGAAGCGGTCCAAGATTACCTCGTCCGCGAAGTGCAAGCGGTGTATCGCTCGCAGCGCGTCGATATCGACGACAAGCACATCGAGACGATCGTTGCGCAGATGCTGCGCAAGGTGAAGGTCGTCACCACCGGCGACACGGGCTTGCTGCCGGGTTCGGTAATGGACAAATTCACCTTCATGGAAGTGAACGACCGACTCGTGAACCACTGCGTGAAGATCGTCGACGCAGGCGATTCGACGCTGATTCCGGGCCGTGTCTACAGCAAGGAAGCGTACGACGAAGAGCGAGCCGCACTCGAAGCGATGGGTGGCCGCAAGAAGAAGCCAACCTTCGAAACGGCGACGCCCGGTTCGTTTGAAGTGCAGCTTCTGGGTATCACGAAGGCCGCCGTGCAGTCCGACAGCTTTATCAGCGCGGCTTCGTTCCAGGAAACGACGAAAGTCCTTACCGAAGCGGCCCTCGCCAGCAAGGTCGACCACCTCGTCGGGTTGAAGGAAAACGTGATCCTCGGCCACCTGATCCCCGCCGGTACGGGTTTCAAGATCCACCAGGAAGCCGAAGTCCGCATCAACGCCCCCGAGATGATGCGATACGAGAATCGCGAAGCCGCCCAGCCCGTTTCGTAACCGTAACCGCAAAAGTGACAACTTCGAGCCACCGAGTTGATCTCGGTGGCTTTTTGTTTTGTTAGCCCGAAGCGCTACCGAGGGAGTTGCGCGATTCTGCAGTAAGAACTTTGTTTGGCAGTTTGGGTAAGCCTCGTGGCGTCTTACGCTAGTTGCACG
>Ga0105044_10013546_pt1 | contig 11062 bp, 11 predicted proteins | sample MAT01_FD_78092 | JGI IMG/M metagenome (GOLD analysis project Ga0105044, IMG submission 78092) | Freshwater microbial communities from Lake Fryxell liftoff mats and glacier meltwater in Antarctica - MAT-01 | ecosystem: Environmental > Aquatic > Freshwater > Ice > Liftoff microbial mat | place... | reverse complement strand
CGCGCGGCCGAGGCGAGGGGGACGACCGGGAGGCCCTCGAAGGTGTCGACGGTCAGCCCGTCGTCGACGACGACCAGCTCGTCGGGTTCGGCGCCGACGATCGCGGGCAGTGCCGCCACGACATCGATCCCCATCCCGAGGAGCGTGACCCGACGGCCGTGCAGATCGTCAAGGCGCATCCGACGGCTCCGGTGCGAGGTCGGTGGCGAGATCGCGTACGCGGTCGCGGTACTCGGCGGGGAGGCCATCGACCGGATCGACCCGGAGATACTCGGCGGCGGTGGCGGGCTTCGCTGCGAGCAGCGCACGAGCTTCGGGCGCGAGGCTCGCGACCACGGTGCGGCTCGCCCAGGTCGGTTGGTCGGCGAGCAGCGTGAGCGCGGCAACCGACTCCATCCGTTCGCCCACACAGTCGAACGGCTTCTCCTCCGACCAGAGCGCCCGCACTCCCTCGACGTTGCCGGGTTCGTCGAAGACCGCGTGGCCGAAGTGGTCACGGACCGCGTCGGGTCCGAGCGACGGCGCGAGCATCAGCGCGGTGAAGAGGCACTTGGCGCATTCTCCGCACGGGCGTTGCTCGCGGCTCGCGGTGGTGTCGTTCCAGACGGTGAAGACCCGGTTGCAGGAGACGATCTCGTCGGCGAGGCCCCGCCGGGTGAGGCTGGTCCCGATCGCGAGCTCGGTCAGGGGACGCAACAGGGAGAAGTACCGGACCCCGAGGGGCGCGAACACCGCGGCGAGCAGATCCTCGGCTCGCTGCGACTTGGAGAACTGGTGGTTGATCTCCACCCCGTCGACGACGAGGCTCGGCTCCGACGCGGAACGTTCGAGGCCCATGACGACGTCTCGGATGTCGAGCCCCACCGCCACGATCGCTGCGATCGCACTCGTGATCGCAGTCACGGGAACGTGGCCGTTCGGCGCCCCGGCTTCGACGAGCTCGCGCAGGCGGGGATCGAGCCGACGGGTGACATCGAGCAGCGGCCGTCCGAGCGATGCGGCGAACCGTTCGTGCGCGCCGGTCGGGTTGACGGTCATGAGCCGACCGTCGGGCACGAGGTCGGCGACGAGCGCGGAGTCCTTCCCGCCACCGACGGGGATCAGCGCGCCTTCACGTGCGGATCCAGGCGAAGCGATGAGCGCGGCTGCGTCGCCGGGCTGCGCGCGGAGCTCGACCGGCAACGGCACCGCAAAGCCGTTGCGGTAGGCGAACTCGCGCAGGCCGTCGTCGTACAGGGCGACGACCAGGGCGCGCTCGGTGTCGAGCAGGGGTGGTGTGACGAGCGCGGTCGGCGCAACGCACTTGTAGTACGAGACCCCAGCGACGAGGTGCAGGATGCGCACCGCGGCGGCGATCGCCGGGGTGTCGGGAAGCGGGAACGGGAACTCGATGATCTCGGCGAGCTCGATGTCGGCACCGATGCGGTACTCGAGTACGAGGCGACCCCCGTCGATCTTCGTCGGTTCGAACGTGAACGGCCCGGAGAGCACCGGCCCCGACCCGGGCGTCACGTCGGACCCGCGACGGTCGTGATCGCCGCCGTGAGGGTCGGTGCGAGCGAGCGGTCTGCATAGGTCACGTCGTCGATCTGGGCTACGGCCTGCACCGAGCCCCAGGGCCACAGACAGGCGACCGCTATTGCGGACCGGAGCGCGTCGAGCGAGATGCGCGCCTCGGCGACGGTCGCACGGTCGATGCACGCGCCGCGCCAGGCGCTGTCGGGAACGCCGTCGGCGAGCGGTGGGGTGACGACCCGACCCGCGATCTCGGCGAAGACGACGCCGGGACCGATGCACGACACCGCGTCGTCGAGCTGCAGCCAGACGACTTCGTCGCAGGCGGCCTCCGTCGCCTCGCGGGTCCCGGCGCGGAATTCCGCGTCGCCGAGGAGGAGCGCGTTGGCCGTGGGGCTGCGGTGGTTGCGTCGGTGACGAGAGACGATCAGACGCAGCGGCGTCGACGCATCCGGCGGGGTGAACGGCGCGGTCACCACTGTCCAGTCGGTACCGGGTGCCGCGGCCTTGTGATCGGCCGGACTCGGGACCAGGGCGACGATCGTGGCCGGCGCGTCGCTCGCGGCGATCGTCGCCCGGACCGTGTCGGCGTCGAAGCCGACGTAGCCGAGAGTCCCGGCGGCCCGCTCGAGGACGGCGATGTGTTGGACGAGCAGGAGCTGCTCCCTCAGGTGGCAGACGGGTGAGATCCCGAGCGAGGTCCCGAACCGGATCGCGACCTCGGGGGGAAGGGAGTCGCGACCGTAGAGGCTGCCGTTCACCCAGACGGATGAGCGGCGGTCACCCACGGATCTCGAAGAACTGGTCGGCACCGCTCACGGAGAGCACGCTCCGACACGCCGCGGAGGGGTGGTCCAACACCAGGTCGGTATCGGTCGCAACCGCCCGCTTCTTCGCCGCGATCAGCACACCGAGACCGCTCGAATCGAGGAACGTGACGCCTGACAGGTCGACGACTCCGGTCGACGATCCGGTCGCCGTGATGGCGTAGAGCTGTTCCCGCAGCTCGTCGGCGCAGGCGAGATCGATCTCGCCCGAGATCACGAGGGTCGTGGTTCCGTCGCGGTCGACGCGTTCGAACGCGGGTGCTGGATGACTCATCGTGCACCTCCCATCGGTGATCGTCGCCCGGACCAGGGTCGCGCGTGCCCCGAACGAACTCCAATGCGGGCCCGACGAACTGACAGGTGCGTCAGGTATCGTGGCGGCATGGAGCTCCCGAAGATCATCAGTGTCGACGACCACGTCGTCGAGCCGCCCCACGTCTGGCAGACCTGGCTTCCGGCCCGCTTCCGTGCGCAGGGTCCGCGCGTCGAACGGGGTACCTGGGGCGACTTCCGGCTCAAGCCGGGAGCCAACTACGAGCAGGAGCAGGTCGAGGGAGGCCAGCCCGGCGATTTCTGGATCTACGAGGACCGCATCATCTACGTGCACAAGCGGTTCGTCGCGATCCCGCTCGAGGCGACGCCCGACGGCGACGTGTCGCGCTTCGACCGCTCGAAGATGGTCATGACGGCCATGACCTACGACGACATGCGCCCCGGTTGCTACGAGCCGAAGGCGCGCGTCGAGGACCAGGAGCTGAACTGGGTGGAGGCGTCTCTGCCGTTCCCGACGTTCCCTCGCTTCTGCGGTCAGACCTTCCTCGAGGGCAACGACATGGAGCTCGGCCTCGCGTGCGTACAGGCCTACAACGACTGGATGGTCGAGGAGTGGTGCGCGCCGTCGGGCGGCGCGCTGCTCCCGCTCTGCATCATCCCCATGTGGGACGCCGAGCTCGCGGCGGCCGAGGTGTTGCGCAACGCGGCGCGCGGTGTGCGGGCGGTGTGCTTCAGCGAGATCCCGACGCATCTCGGGTTGCCGAGCATCCACACCGGGTTCTGGGATCCGTTCTTCGCCGCGTGCAACGACACCGGTACGACCATGTGCATGCACATCGGGTCGTCGTCGAAGATGCCGGTTGCATCGCCCGACGCGCCGGCCGGCGTCAACAGCGTGCTCGCGTTCAACAACTCGTTCGCGTCGCTGGTCGACTACCTCTACTCGGGGATCCTCGTTCGCTACCCGAAGCTCAAGCTCGCGTACTCCGAGGGCCAGATCGGTTGGATCCCCTACGCCCTCGAACGAGCCGACACCGTCTGGGAGCATCACGACAGCTGGATCCACGCCAAGGAGCGAATCCCCGAGCCGCCGTCGAGCTACTACTGGGGCCGGGTGTTCGGGTGCTTCACGAGCGACGAGCACGGCCTGCACAACCTCGACGCCGTCGGGATCGACAACATCTGCTTCGAGACCGACTACCCGCACACCGACACGACCTGGCCCGACAGCCGAGCGTTCGCCGAGAAGATGTGTGCCGGCCTCACCGACGAACAGGTCTACAAGATCCTGCGCGGCAACGCGATCCGGATGCTCGAGCTCGACCGGGTCTGAGTCGGGTTCATTCCGACTCGAGCACCGCGCTCCCGAGGAGCGGAAAGACGCGAGACACCTTGTCGACGAGGTATTCGCCGTAGGTGCCCGAGAGTGCCCGGAGATCGGCGCCGTCCCAGCGATCAGGATGCTCGGCGGGAGGTGAGTCGGTCAGCGCGAGGGGGAGCACGTCGACGTCCCACCCGGGATCGAAGAAGAACGGGTATGCGATCCGATCGACACCGTGCGGACGACGGACGCGATGTGGCGTCGAGCGGTACCGACCGCCGGTCAACCGGTCGAGCATGTCGCCGAGGTTGCACACGAGCGCGCCCGGTTCCGGCGGGATGTCGATCCACCCGTCGGACCCGCGCACTTCGAGCCCGCCGGTGTCGTCCTGACCGAGGATCGTGAGGAGCCCGTAGTCGGTGTGCGCGCCGACACCCCATTCGCCGATCGGGTCGGGACCGCCTGCTGCGGCCGGGTACCGGAAGATCCGGAACAGGATCGTGGGATCGGCAGTCACCCGGCGGGCGAAGAAGTCTCCGTCGAGCCCGAGCGCGAGCGCGATCCCGCGGGTCACGTGGGTCGCGAGCACGGTCAGCCGGTCGATCCAGGTCAGGACGGTCTCGCGAAGTTCCGCCGGTCGGTCCGGGAACAGGTTCGGGCCGTGGAGTGGGACGCCCGCGACGACCCTCGGGTCGGTCGGCGCGAGCTCGGCGCCGAAGTAGATCCCTTCCTTGCCGTCGGGCACGCCGCTCGTGAGCTCTCCGCCGGCAGGAAACCACCCGCGCCACGCCCGACCCCCGCGTGCCATCGCGATCCCGCCCTTGGTCGACTCCGGGAGCGCGAAGAACGCCCGAGCCTGGTCCTCGAGCCGGGCCGTGAGCTCCTCGGGGAGCCCGTGGCCCACGATCACGAAGAACCCGTGCTGCCGGCAGGCGGCGTCGATCTGGCGGGCCACGACGTACGGGTCTCCCGACGAACCGGTGAGCGGTCCGACGTCGATCGTGGGGATCACGGTCATCCGCGCCACGCTACGCCCGACCGACCGGGGACCGGTCGGCAGCACGGCCATCAGTACATTCACCAGCCGAAGGGGTCGAAACCGCGATGCGCGGCCTGGACAACGCATTCCGTGAGTCTCCATACTTCCCGGGTGCAGTTGGAGATCGACGACAGCGAGGTGGTGGTCACGGCGGTGCCCCACGGCACCCGCGATCTCGCGCCCTCGATCCACCGCCAACGGCTCGTGGTCGAGGGCACGTGCCCCGAGCCGATCGGCGCCGAGCAGATCGTCGAGTACCTGAACGGCCTCTCCGACGTCTGCGGCATGCAGACCTTGATGGCACCGGTCACCCACCGGTCCGATGAGTACGGCTGGGCCGGCTGGATTCACTGGGCCACATCCGGCGCGCACTTCTACGCGTGGGAGAACCCCCTGTTCTTCAGTGTCGACATCTACACGTGCAAGCCGTTCGACCCGGTCGCAGTCGCCCGCTACACCCTCGACTTCTTCGACGCCGACGACCTCGTCGCCCGCGCGTTCTAGTGATGGACACGGGCTGATGGACGACGTCACCGTCGACCTCCCGCTCGAGGAGCTCCGCGAGATCGCCGCGGCGTTCGTGGCCGCGGAGGGGAGCCCCACCGAGCCGTTCGGTCTCTACGGCTTCACCGGCGCGTCGAGGGAATCAGTCCTGCCCCGCTCGATCGAGCGGAAGGTGTTCGCCGAACAGTTCGGCAACAGCACCGAGCTGCTCGCGGCCGAGTACGGAGCGTACGAGCCGTCGACGTTCTTCTTCTGTGTGATCGACCACCGCCGCAACCTCCCCGTCGGGAGCGTGCGCGTGCTGCTGCCGTCGCCGGCCGGGTTCAAGACCCTCGCCGACATCGAACGGACCTGGGGGCTCCCCCTTGACGACACCCTGCGGCAGTCCGGGCTCGAGCTCGACCACAACCGGGTGTGGGACGTCGCGACCATCGCAGTCGATCGTGAGTACCGCGGGAAGGTCACGCAGAGCCTCGTCAGCGGATCGCTCTACCAGGCGATCTGCCGAGGGGCGTACCTGGCCGAGGTGGGTTGGGTGATCGCGGTGCTCGACCTGATCGTGCTCGACCTCATCCAGACGATCTCGCACGACGCCTATCAGCGCTTCGCCGGGTGCGAGCCGCTGCGGTACCTCGACTCACCTGCCAGCCTGCCCGTCTTCTGCGATGCCGACGGGTACCTGCCCCGGCTCGCCGAGATCGACCCGGCGACCTACGCGTTGCTGATCGACGGCCGGGGCATGGAAGAAGCGGTCAGACCTCCCGACTGGGACGCGCTCCGAGCGTCCCTCGCCGCCGTCACGCAACCGGTCTGAGACCGGCGGATTCAATCATGCGATCTCGCTGTCTCGCACGAGGTTGAGGCCGCGGACGACACCGAGGCGGACGGCGACCGAGGCGATCTGTTCGGCCGGGACGGGCCGGGAGAAGAAGTAGCCCTGCGCGGTCTGGCAACCGAGCGCGGTGAGTCGTTCGGCCTGGGTCTGGGTCTCGACGCCTTCGGCGACCGTCGCGACCCGGAGTGCCTTGGCCATCGCGAGGATGGCGGCGACGAGCGTCTCGTCGGAGGAGTCGTCGTCGCCGATGCCGTCGACGAAGGACCGGTCGATCTTCACGTTGTCCACCCGGAAGCGACGCAGGTACGAGAGTGAGGAGTAGCCCGTCCCGAAGTCGTCGATCGAGAGCTTCACGTCGAGCGAGCGGAGCGTCTCGAGCAGCTCGGCGGCCGCCGTCGCGTTGTTCATCAGGAGGCTCTCGGTGAGCTCGAGACACAGCGCGCCCGGGGACAGGCCTTCGTCGCGCAGCGCGTTGCGGACGGTGTCGACGAGCTGGGGGTCACGGAGCTGGCGGGCCGAGAGGTTCACCGCCATCGTGAGCTGGCGACCGTTGGGGAGGGTCTTGCGCCACTGGGCGAGCTGTCGGCAGGCCTCGCGGATCACCCAAGCCCCGATCGGCACGATCAGGCCGGTGTCTTCGGCCACGGGGATGAACGCGACGGGCGGGATCTGGCCGCGGGTCGGGTGGGCCCACCGCAGCAGCGCCTCGAAGCCTTCGATCTCACCGTTGGGAAGCTTCACCACCGGCTGGTAGTGGAGATGCAGCTCGCCCCGCTCGATGGCCAGGCGGAGATCGTGTTCGAGCGCGAGCCGTTGGGTCGCGCGGTCGCGCATCGACGCATCGAACACGGTCACGGCGTCGCGCCCGGCTTCCTTGGCCTGGTACATGGCAGTGTCGGCGTCGCGCAGGAGCGACTCGGCATCGCGGAGAGGATCAGCGGGATCGGAGACCGCGATTCCGATGCTCACCGACGACGCGATCTCGTCGTGACGCACCGCGAAGGGAACCCCGAACGCCAGGCGGGTCCGTTCACCGACCTCGAGTGCGTCGGCGACGCTGCGGAGGCCGTGCACGACGACGACGAACTCGTCGCCGCCGACCCGCGCGACGACGTCGCCGGGGCGGGTCGTCGCCTCGAGCCGGTGGGACACCGCCTGGAGGAGCTCGTCGCCGAACCCATGGCCCTGACTGTCGTTCACGAGCTTGAAGCGGTCGATGTCGAGGAGCAGGACCGCGATCAGACCGTCGTCGGCCCCGGTGGCGGCAAGGGTCGTGTCGACGGTGTGCTGGACGAAGGTCCGGTTCGGGAGACCGGTCAGCGTGTCGTGGGTGGCCTGGTGGGCGAGCCGCTCCTGTGACGTGGCGTAGGCCCGGATGGCACGGAGCATCCGCCACGTCGCGGCCGCCGTCAGCAGGATGACGATGATGGTGAGCATGATGCGGTCACCGGAGCGGGCTTCGACGCGTGTCACCGTGATCAAGCCGGGCACCCCGAGGGCCACGGCGATGAATGCGAGTCGGCCTCGCCCGGGCACCGCGGGCTCCTCGGGCGCGGCTTCGGTGAGGTCGCGCATTGATGGGTGGAGCACGAGCACGATCACCATGACGTAGGTGATCGCGTAGGGAACATCGAGCAGGTTCTGCGGGATCGAAGCGACGTTGGTCTCGACGAGCATGTACATCACGTCGCCGACGAGCATGGCGAGCATCGCACCGAGGAGCAGGAAGTACCCCGGGGTGCGTCGGATGCCGTTGCCGCTTCCGAACGCGATGCGCGCCGCGATCGCAACGAGGAACACGGAGAGCGGGGGATAGCACGAGAGCAGCACACGGACGCTGAGCGGCGCGTCGGAGTGGAAGAGCGCGGGGTTGACCAGGTAGATCCAGGCGAGGGTGAGCGCAGCGAGCGCAGCGATGGCTCCGTCGAGCAGACCGTCGATGTCGCGCCGACCACCGCGCTGGATCCTGGCGATCCCGAGGAGTCCTACGCCGAGCAGGAGGTATCCCGGCAGCGTCACGAGATCGGGGAGCAACGAACGACTCGACGACAAGTCGCCGAGCGTCTCCGACGAGATGCGGAGCGCGCCGCCGATCAGGAACGCGAGGAGCGCGGCGCCCATCGCGATCCAGGGCGCGCGTCCGGCCGGGTGGTAACGGCGGATGCCGACGACCATCGCGACGGGCGCACCGACGCCGAGGAGCACGAACGTGAGGTCGGCGACCGAACCGAGGAGGCCGAGCGCGATTGCGAGGACCCATCCGGCTCCCAACGCCGCGACGATCATCGACGCGCGTGAACCCGATGCGTCGAGCGTTGCAGCAGTCGACTGCCCTGTCCCGGCCCCGGGGGAATCCATGGCGCCTTTCGCGTCTTGTGCCACCCACCTGCCACCCGCGCTCGCGGGTGTCCTGGGGTATCGGCGCCATGCTCCGTTGTCTTGAGGTACCCGAAGGGGTGGAAAGGGTGCGATACGCCGACAGCAGCTGTTCAGTCACGCACACGGGTCGCGCCGGCGGGCCATAATGGGTTTCTCTCCCCGCCCCGGGGTAGAGACCCCTTCGGGCAAGGGGACTGGGAGGCCAGACGTGCACCTGGTACTGACTGTCGGAATCGTGGCGATCGCGATCTGGGTCATGGCGGTGGGGTTCGCGCTCGCGTTGGCTCGCACCGCCAAGAGTGCGGACCGGGCCGGTCGCCATCTGGTCATCCCGGCGCGCAACGTCGCGTCGGCGCCGCACCCGGTCGTGCGGTAGCCGCCCCAGGTTCGTTCAGCGGGGGTCGAAGCGGATTGCGCCGTCGAGCCGTACGACGTGGCCGTTCAGGTACCGATTCGTCACGAGGTGTCCGACGAGTGCGGCGAACTCGGCCGGATCGCCGAGGCGGCGCGGGAACGGCACCTTCGCTTCGAAGCCCTCGAGCATCTCGGCGGGCGCGAGGTCCCACGCCTCGGTCCGGATGGTTCCCGGGGCGATCGCGTTCACGCGGATGCCCCGCGACGCGAGGTCGCGTGCGGCGATGAGCGTCATGCCGATGATGCCCGCCTTGGCCGACCCGTAGGCAACCTGGCCGATCTGTCCTTCGTAGCCGGCGATCGACGCGACGAACACGATCACGCCGCGCTCGCCGTCGTCGCGCGGCTCCTGTGCCGCCATCGCTGCGGCCGCGAGACGCGCGGTGTTGAACGAACCGACGAGGTTCAGCTGGATCGTGTCGGCGAAGAGGTCGAGATCGTGGGGCGTGTCGCCGCGGCCGAGGGTGCGCTGGACGCCGCGCGCGCCACCGGCGCACGCGACGACGATCCGCAGTCCGCCGAGATCGGTCGCGGCGGCGATCGCCAGCTCGGTGTCGTCGGTGGACAGCACGTCGCCGGCGACGAAGGTGGCTCGTTCGCCGAGGTCGGCGACCAGCGCCTCGCCCTTCGCCCCATCACGGTCGAACACCACCACCGACGCACCCTGCGCGTGGAGGTACCGAGCGGTAGCGGCGCCGAGGCCGGACGCACCGCCCGTGACGAGTGCGGTCGACTGATCGAGTTCCATCTGCGGTGTGCTCCGTCGTCGAAGAGGGGGATGACTGGTCGTTGAACTATCGTTCGATCCCTTGAACTACTACGTTGGCCCGCCATGATCCAGACCGCCGACTCCGGCGCGGTCCGGCTGCTCACGCTCGATCGACCCGAGGCGCTGAACGCGTTCGACTCCGCGCTGTACCGGAGCCTCGCCACCGCCCTCGACGACGCGCGAGCCGACGATTCGGTCCGCGTCGTGGTGATCACCGGTGTGGGACGCGCGTTCTCGGCCGGTCAGGATCTCAAGGAGATGGCGAAGCTCGCGTCCGGGGAGTCGACCGACTCGGGATTCCCCGCGCTGCTCGAAGCGGTGCAGACCTTCGACAAGCCGCTCCTCGCGGCCGTGAACGGGCTCGCAATCGGCATCGGCTTCACGATCCTGCCGCACTGCGATCTGGTCCTGGTGGCCGAGAGCGCCCGGTTCCGGACCCCGTTCGCCGAGATGGGTGTGCCGCCCGAAGCCGCGAGCAGCTACCTCTTTCCCGCCCGCATGGGCTGGCAGCGGGCCTCGTACGTGCTGTTCACCAGCACGTGGCTCGATGCGACGCAAGCGGTCGAGTACGGCATCGCCTTCGCCGCTCACCCCGACGACGACCTGCTCGCGAACACCCTCGAGCTGGCGGCTGCGATCGCCACCGCGCCGCTCGCCGCGCTGCGGGCGATCAAGCAGGCGATGCTCGCGGCCGAGGGTCCTGCGATCGTCGAGGCCCGAGCGCGCGAAGACGCCGCGTTCGCCGACCTGCTCGGTGGCGCCGACACCCGCGCCGCGCTCGACGCGTTCAACACGAAGTAGGGATCACGTCTCCGGGCCCGCAGGCCGCTTAGACGCTCCAGGGATACGCGTCGTCGGGCCAGTACACGACGTTCTCACCGCGGAGGTCGTCGATCTCGGTGTCGGAGTAGTCGAGCCAGCCGAGGATCTCACGGGTGTGCTGACCGACCATCGGCGGCGGGCCGGCGATGTGGCCGGGCGTCTCCGAGAAGTCGATCAGCGTGCCGTACTGCCGCATGAGCCCCATGAGCGGGTGCTCGTACTCGGTGACGAGTCCGAGTCTCTCGTTGTCGGCGTCGAAGAGCGTCAGCTCACCGTCGTGGGTGTCGGTGGGGACCTGGCTCGGTACCCCGACGTCGGTGAACCGGCGTGACCACGTCACGCCGGTGCGGGTCGCGAACACCGG
>Ga0105044_10013541_pt1 | contig 11066 bp, 7 predicted proteins | sample MAT01_FD_78092 | JGI IMG/M metagenome (GOLD analysis project Ga0105044, IMG submission 78092) | Freshwater microbial communities from Lake Fryxell liftoff mats and glacier meltwater in Antarctica - MAT-01 | ecosystem: Environmental > Aquatic > Freshwater > Ice > Liftoff microbial mat | place... | reverse complement strand
GCCTTGATCTATCGGGCACACTTCGCGCTCATCCAGAATCCCATCCGCAACTCCAAGGGTGTCAACACTTCCGCGTTGTATGGATTCATCAATACCCTGCTCTCGATTCTCGAAAAAGAAAATCCGACCCACATCGGTGTCGCCTTCGACACCTCCGAGCCGACTCCGCGGCATATCTTGTTTCCAGCTTACAAGGCGCAGCGCGACGAAATGCCCGAAGAGCTCGCAGCAGCCATCCCCCATGTGAAGGCACTCTGCCGCGCTTTTCACATCCCGGTGCTGGCGTTAGATGGCTTTGAGGCGGACGATATCATCGGCACCCTGGTAAAGCGCGCCGAGGCAGGTGGTTTTGAATCGTTCATGGTCACTCCAGACAAAGACTTTGCACAGCTCATTTCAGAAACCACCTGCATGTGGAAGCCGGGGCGCAAGGGCTCGGATCATGAGGTCATCGACCTGCCGACCATGCTTGCGAACTGGGAAATCGAGCGCCCGGAGCAAGTCATCGACATCCTCGGTCTATGGGGCGACGCCGCCGATAACATCCCCGGAATCCCCGGCATTGGTGAAAAGACCGCGAAGAAACTCATCGCCGATTTCGGTTCGATCGAGGGGATCATCGCCAACGCCGCCAAGCTTAAGGGCAAACAAAAGGAAAACGTCGAGACCTATTCCGATCAGGCCCTGCTCTCCAAGCAACTTGCCACCATCATTCTGGATGTGCCGATCGAAGTGACTTGGGAGGATCTCATCATTTCTCCACGCGATGAAGAGGCGATCAAGACGCTGTTCAACGAGTTTGAATTCCGCACCCTAACCAAACGACTCTTCCCAACAGGCAGAGAGGAAAGCAATTCTCAAGACTCCCCCGCCGAGCCGACGCTTTTTGAAACCTTCAAAACCATTCGTGACGTTCCTCATGACTACCATCTAGCAGACACATCCGAATCGCAGGCCATGCTCTTCGCTGAGCTTGCCCGGCAGAAATCCTTCTGCTTCGACATCGAGACCACCGGCCTTGACCGCTTTTCCTCCAAGCTCCTCGGTGTCGCCTTCTCGTGGAAGTCCCACGAAGGCTGGTATCTTCCTATTACCGATCTCAAATCTCAAATCTCGGATCTCAAATCCATTCTCTCCTCACCTGCCGAAAAAATCGGGCACAATCTCAAGTTCGATCTCTCCATCCTCCTGCATCACGGCATTGAGGTGGCAGGTCCGTTTTTTGACACCATGCTTGCCGATACGCTTGTCTCTCCCGAGCGGCGGCACTCCATGGATTATCTCGCTGAGATTCTGCTCGGATATACGCCCATCAAGTTGGCAGACATCTCCGCACCCGTAACCGCGCCCCCGGTGGACGATCTTTTTGCGCTGGCGGAAATGACCAAGGCATCCAAAGACCTCGACATCGCGGCCATCCCTCTCGCCACCTTGGCCGAGTATGCCGCTGAGGATGCGGATGTGACTTTCCAACTCGCCCGGAAAATCCGGGTTTCCCTGCAACAATCCGGTCAGGAAAATATCCTCAGTCAGATCGAAGGGCCATTGCTCCCGGTCTTGGTGGCCATGGAAATGGAAGGCATCGCCATCGATCCCGCAGCCCTCGGCATCATCGGCGGCGAACTGCAAATTCAGATTGATGAACTGGTAAAATCCATCCACGGCCATGCTGACCGCTCATTCAACATCGCTTCGCCAAAACAATTGGGCGAAATCCTGTTTGATCAGTTAGGTCTCGCTGACAAGGCGAAAAAAACCAAAACCGGCCAATATAAGACCGACGAGCAAACTCTATCAACTTTGGAAGGCAAGCATCCCATCATCAGCGACATTCTCGCCTATCGGGAAGCCGCCAAGCTCAAGTCCACCTATCTCGACGCACTTCCCACCCACATCGTCAGCGAAACCGGGCGCATTCACACCCACTTCCATCAACTGGTGGCCGCCACCGGTCGCCTCGCCTCTTCAGATCCGAACCTGCAGAATATTCCTGTGAGATCCGATGCGGGTCGAAAAATCCGCAAAGCCTTCGTCCCCAGGAAATCTGAAATCTCAAATTTGCATTTTGAAATCCTCAGCTGCGATTACTCCCAGATCGAGCTCCGCGTCATGGCCGCGCTTTCACAAGATGCAACGATGATCGAGGCCTTTCAAAACGATGCGGACATCCACACCATCACGGCCGCCAAGGTGTTCGTTGTGGAGCCGGAAAACGTCACCTCCGACATGCGCCGCACGGCCAAGATGGTGAACTTCGGCATCATCTATGGGATCTCCGCCTTCGGCCTGAGCCAGCGCCTCGCCATCCCGCGCACTGAAGCATCTAACATTATTGAGGCCTATTTTCGGGAATACCCTGCCATCCGTGAGTTCATGGATCGCACCGTTAATGAAGCCCGTGAAGCGGGTTATGTGGAAACAATCAGCGGCCGCCGCCGGTATTTTCCGGATTTGAAATCGGGAAATCAAAATCTTCGCGGAAATGCCGAACGCGCCGCCATCAACACCCCCATCCAAGGCACCGCGGCGGACATGATCAAGCTCGCGATGATCCAGATCGACACGTTGCTGCGAAGTAAAAACCATCAGACGAAGATGCTCCTGCAGGTTCACGACGAACTTGTTTTCGACCTCGCGCTCGATGAGCGGGAAGAGCTCGTTCCTCAGATTCTTTCCGCGATGAAAACCGCCCTTCCCCTGCCGCACGGGGTGCCCATCGAGGTCAGTTCAGGCACTGGCGGAAATTGGCTGGCGGCTCACTAAGCCACTTAAGGAATTCGGAAAATTTTCTGGTTTGAAGGATCGCGTGCGAGTTGTCCTGATTTGAATCCCGCCACGTCGATGACGTTGTAGGGTTCGTACGGGCTGAGCACCTGATCGGGGTTCGCCGTGCGTTGAGCCGTGGGGTATCCACCCGTGGCGGTCGGCGGGGGTTGCGGACTTGGAGGCGGCGGTGGCGAAATATCAGTCTGCGGTTCATCCGGATAGACCGGCTCCGGCGCGAATGGCGGAGTCGGCGTGAAACGCGGTGGCGGCACCGGCTCGGGTGGAGTGCATGAGACTGCCCCTAGCGCGGCAGCAAAGAGCATGAGCAATGAACGTTTCAGCATGGCGGTAGAACGGGGTTGGAGTGAAAGTTATTCAACGGAACGCGTCGGGGCAAGCAGGTGCTTGAACAGGATGACAAGTTTCCTGACTTTGGAAATGCAATAATGCTTTTGAAAAACGCGGAACCGATCCGAACGCATTTTTTGGAGCAAGGCGAAATAGACTTCACTCATGATTTTCGCGGGTAACAAGGCGCGCTGGTCCGCCACCGGCAGGGCCGCAGCCGCTTCGCGAAAAAATGCTTCCGCACGGTCCGCCTGGAAATCCATCAGGGCGATAAATTTCTCATTGTAGATGCGATCTTTTAGATTTTGCTCGGTGTATTGAAATCTCGCCAGATCCTCAAGCGGTAGATAGATCCGCTTGCCGTTTGTCAAATCCTCACCCACGTCGCGAATGATATTGGTCAACTGCAAGGCCCTCCCGAGTGCTTCGGCATAGCGCTCGGAGCCAGGATCCTTGCAGCCGAAAATCCGGATCGACACCAGGCCTACCGCACAGGCGACTTTCCAAACGTAGCTTGAAAGGGAATCCCAGGTTGCAAAGCGCTGCGGCTTCAAGTCCATCCGGCATCCATCGATGATGGCAACTAACAACTCATTGGGAATCTTTTGGCGGTCGCGCAGGGAGATGACTTCCTGGTGAAAGGCATTCGGTTTTTCAAAGCCATGGAGAAAACCATTCTCCCATAAATCGAGGGCCCGCGCGCGCCCTACCGCAGGCAATCCCGGGCTATCTGCAAGATCATCCATCGTCCGGCAGAACGCATAGAAAATCTGCATGTCCCCCCGCCTGTCTTTCGGCAGAATTTTGAGGGCAAAGGCTAAATTCGACTTCGCCTGGCGGGTGATCTGCGCGGATATGGACACGGTATCAGTCGATAAAGCCCCAATGCCCGGTGGTGAATGGCCATAGTGAGAACAGCGCCGGCCCGACGAGGTTGAACTCCTTTACCGCGCCCCAGTAGCGGGAGTCGAGCGAGTTGCTGCTGTTATCACCCAGCGCCGCGTATTCTCTCATGCCCACGCGGCTGGTGTCGGATAGGGTGAAGGTGTCGGTCGGCTTGGAGATATACTGAGGAAGACGTTTGCCGTTGTGTGCGCCTTCGTTGGGACTGGCAAAACTGTAACCGTTCGCATTGATATGATACGGCCCCTCGCCGTGGGCGACGCGCTGGATCCCCGGCTCCTGCGCGATTTTCCCGTCGATCAGGATGTTCGGGGATTGGATGGAAAGCGTATCGCCCGGCACGCCGCACAGGCGCTTGATGTAATGGGAGCCAGCGCCTTGCGGGCCGCTGCGCTTGAGGATGCCATCGATGTCGATGGTGTTGAAAACGAATACCTCACCCCGCTTGGGCTTGCGGAAGTGATAGGAAAACTTATCGACCAACACCAAGTCTCCAGAATCGATGGTGCCTTCGCAAATCACCGTATCTTTTGGAATCACTCCGCCATTGCCTTTCGCATGACTAAGAGTTGTGTTCAAGCCGATTTCAAAACATGGGTTCAGCGGAGCGGGCAGGCGGAGCGGATTGGTGCCGAAGAAGCGGCTGAAAAGCGTGGGTGGTGATCCCGAGAGGTGGATTTCCGAGCGGCTGAAAAAATGCATGAACTGGGTGTCTCTGATGGCCATTACACCATTTGTAGTGCTCGCGATTTGCAGATCCTTGTCGGCAACTTCATGAATGTAGGTTCGCCCCCGCAGGATTTTTTCCGCCATCCGCTGCGGGAAACTCGGCCAATCCGCCTTCTTGGTAGGCGTGCCGATGATGCCGTTGAGGGTCGGCTGCATGGACCCGGTCGGGATGCGGAAAGGTTGCAAGTAGTAGGCGCGCAGACCGAGCGCGATCACGATCGCGACAAACATCACTTCCACATTTTCCTCCAACCAACCTAACGGCGGCTCCTGGGGCAGGGAATTTTCACAAACTCCGCGGAGTTGTTTGGATGCCTCGTTGACCTTGTTGAGATCTTTGGTTTTGATGGCGCCCAGCAAATCGGCGCGGCGCGATTCGATTTCTTTCACCCGCTCGGGCTTGAGGAGGTCGCGTTTATAATCCACGAACTTGCGCGCACCCTTGACAAGGTGCAGCGCTTCATTTTTCCACTTCGGGGTGAACATGGCGGCAGTCTCACGGCGGAACGGGCGCTCGGCAAGCATGGAGAACGGCGGCGGGAAATTCCCTTTGGCAGCCGATTTCCCCCAATCCACGGGAAAATCAATTACCGCTTGGATTTCCTCCTGTTTCGCTATTGCTTGGTGGCGGGACGATGCGCTGCTTTTATTCACAAGATCTTGAACTGGATTTGCCGGCCGGGCACCCGTTTCCGATGGAGAAATTCCGGGTCTCCAAAGACATGTTGTTGGACGGCGGCATTCTCCGCCCGGAAGAAATCATCGAAGTTCGCGCGGCGGATGTCCACCTGCTCCAGCGGGTGCATGAGCTGGACTACATCCATAAAATCGAGTCCGGGCAACTTGGGCGCAAGGAGCAACTTCTGCTAGGCCTTCCGGTGACGCCCAAGCTCTATCAGCGCAGCGTCACCGAAGTGGAGGCCACTCGTCTTGCCTGTCATGCAGCGCTGGCGGAAGGAGTCGGAGTTTGTCTGGCAGGCGGCACGCACCATGCCTTTCGCGAACACGGCGAGGGTTATTGTGTTTTCAACGACGTCGCCATCGCCATCCGGGATTTGCAGGACAAGCAGCCTAACATTAAAATCATGGTGGTGGATACCGATGCCCACCAGGGAAATGGGACCGCCGCTTTGTTAGGAGACGATCCGCGGGTTTTCACCTACTCCATCCACGTTGGCCGGAACTATCCGACCAAAAAAGTGGAGGGGACCCTCGACATCGAGACGGTCCGTTACGTCGAGGGCGAAATGTATTTAAAGCAACTCTTCGTCAGTCTCGCCGGCGCGCTGGACACTTTCGCGCCGGATCTGGTGATTTGGATTTCCGGGGCGGATAACCACCGGAACGACCGCTTCGGCCAGATGCACCTGTCGCTCAAGGATATCCAGCGCCGTGACGAGGTCTTGCTCAGCGCCTTCATCAAGAACCGCATCCCCGTCGCGGTGCTTTACGGCGGTGGTTACAACCGACAGCCGGAATTCACCGCCAAGCTCCACCGCAATACCATCGCCACCGCCAAGAAACTCGCTTCCGAGTTCCGCGGCTTGTAGCGGTTTTGTAACAGTTTTGGCTTTGATGCAATTTCTTGGTCGATTCGGCATCCTCATTGCTGAACACTGAGCGTATGTACGAAGGTCTCGCAATTCTCACCTCAGGCGGCGATTCCGCCGGTATGAATCCCGCCGTCAAATGTGCGGTGGATTATGCGACTCAAAAAGGCTACGAAACCCACCTGGTTTACGATGGGCTGCGCGGACTGCTCGAAGATAACATCGTCCCCAGCACTCGTGAGCAAATCTCCGGCATGATGCACCGTGGCGGGACGGTGTTGCGCTCCTCACGCTCGCCTCAGTTTTTCGATATCGACCAACGCCGCAAGGCTTTTGAAAATCTGAATCGCCGTGGGATCGGCAAACTGATCGTTATTGGAGGAGATGGTTCATTTCGGGCGCTCAATCAGTTTTACAACGACTTCGGCGTGCCATTCGCCGGTATCCCGGCCACCATCGACAACGACATCGCGGGGACTGACTACTGCCTCGGTGTGGATACCGCGCTCAACGTGATCCGCGAGGCCGTGGACTCGATCCGCGACACCGCCAGTTCCTTTTCCCGCGCCTTTGTGATTGAGGTGATGGGTCGCCACTGCGGCTACCTTGCACTCACGAGCGCCCTCGCTTGCGGTGCGGAAGTTTGTCTGGTCCCTGAGCTTCCTTATAATCTCGACACCATCGGTGCGCGTCTCAAGCACGACATCGGCGCGGGCCGTCGTTACGTCATCGCCGTCGTCGCGGAGGGAACCAAGATGGGTGACTACCTCACCCGTTGGATCAATGATTCGATTGGCATGGAAGCCCGACTCACCGTTCTTGGCCACATTCAGCGAGGTGGCTCGCCTACCGTTCACGACCGCATCATGGCTTATAAATTCGCCGTTGCCGCCGTGGATGCGCTGGATGCCGGCCAAACCAATTCGATCATGATTTACCGGGATGGAACTTACGGTCGCCTGCCGATTCACAAGGTGGCGGACTCCAAATACGAGATCGATCCCGCACTCCTCAAACTTGCGGCACCGCTCGCATGTTAGGTTTTCAATTCTCCGCTAGCCAGGCATCGATTCCTCCAGCGACATTCTTCACGCGGGTAAAACCACTATCCAACAGAAATCCAACGGCCCTGGCAGACCGTCCGCCCGCTTTGCAATGGACGAGAATCTCGCGATCTTTCGGCAAGCCGGCCAACTCATCGGGCAAGGATTTCAAAGGAATCAGTCGCGAACCTTGGATGTGGGCCACCGCGTATTCGTCCGGCTCGCGGACATCAATGAGCAGGCCTTCAAAGGGTCCGGCGAGAATGACCCGGAGTTCTTGTGTGGTGATGGATTCCATCGTTATTGGGGTCAAATCGCAGGTGGCGGAAGCAGTGGTTTCGGCATTGAAAACGGTGTCGATTTCAGGCTGGTCCCCACAAAGCCGGCATTGGGGGTCGCGGTTGAGCTTGATGGAACGAAACACGCTGTGCAATCCATCATAACAAGTGAGTCTCCCCAACGGCACCGTCCCAATTTCAAGAATGAGTTTGATGGCCTCCATCGCCTGCAATGAGCCGATGATGCCCGGCAACACGCCTAACACACCCGCCTCCTGGCAGGATGGCACGCTTCCCGCCTTGGGCATCGTCGGCAAGAGACAGCGGTAACACGGCCCTCCGAGGTGTGGCGCAAACACGCCGGTCTGGCCTTCAAATCGGTGGATGGCGCCATAGACAAGCGGTTTCTTAAGCAGGAATGCCGCATCATTGGTGAGAAATCGCGTGGGAAAATTGTCCGAACCATCCACGAGGATGTCATACGATTCCGCGATCCTCATCACATTCTCCGGCAGCAAGCGCACCGGATGAAGCTCGACCTTCACATGCGGATTGACTTCTCGCAGCCGGGCGGCGGCACTTTCCAGCTTCGGTTTGCCGATCCAGGATTCGCCGTGAAGAATTTGGCGTTGGAGGTTTGAAGCATCCACCACATCCGCGTCCACCAAGCCGAGACGTCCCACCCCTGCCGCAGCAAGATAGAGCGCGGCGGGAGATCCAAGTGCGCCAATGCCGATGAGCAGCACCGAGGCGTTTTTCAAGCGAATTTGCCCGGTCTCACCCACTGAAGGGATGAGCAAGTGGCGCGAGTAGCGGAGCCGCTCCGCCGATGAAAGACTCCCTAGCATGGCGGCGGAACCTTGGAGCGAATCCGCCACTGATCAAAGGCCAAAAATGGGTTTTGAAGCCAACCCCCTGATTTCAAAGGTTGCAAGCTGGCTCCACAATTGGCATTTCAAGTCAGGACGGCGGCTTTTGACCTCGCCGCCGTCGATGACATCATGAAACCTACACTCTTAATTCTCGCCGCCGGAATGGGCAGTCGCTACGGCGGCCTCAAGCAAATGGATCCGATGGGGCCAAACGGTGAAACCGTTCTCGACTACTCGGTATATGATGCGATTCGTGCGGGCTTCGGGCGAGTGGTGTTCATCATCCGCGAGGATTTTGCAGAGGCCTTCCGCCAAGGCGTTGGGTCGCGGTTTGCCAGCATCATCGACGTGGCCTACGCCTTTCAGAAACTCGATGATCTCCCAGCAGGCTTCACCGTCCCTGAAAGCAGAACCAAACCTTGGGGCACAGCCCATGCCATCCGCGCCGCCCGCCATCTGCTCCACGAATCTTTCGCCGTGATCAATGCCGATGATTTCTATGGCAGCGATGCCTACGCGCAAGCAGCGGAGTTCTTGCTAATCCCGCGGGATGAATACCAGAAAGCCCACTACGCGATGATCGGCTATCCCTTGATCAATACCCTATCCGACCACGGCGACGTAAACCGCGGCATCTGCACCCGCAGCGGGGAGAATCTCCTAACAGGCGTTGAGGAGTATGTTGAAATCGAGCGTGATGCTGACGGCGTGGTGCGCGGCAATGCGCTTGACGGCATTCGCAGAGAAGTTTGTGAAGCGTCGCCGGTTTCCATGAATTTCTGGGCTTTCACCCACTGCTTCATGGGGCACCTTGAGTCCGAGTTCAGCGACTTTTTGAAACATTACGGGCACGTGGAAAAATCCGAAAACTACATTCCGACGGTGGTGGACGCCTTGATCCGCGCTGGCAAGGCGGATTGTGCCGTCCTCAATACCACCAGCCACTGGTTCGGTGTGACATATCCAGAAGATAAACCGTATGTGGTCGCTTCAATTCAAAAGTTGATTGATTCCGGCAAATATCCAGCTGACTTGAACCAAGGAGTGGTTCATGCATGATCTTCGTGCGATTTCCTCGCTGTTCGAGATGCGCGGCGACTTCATCGAAGCGCAACCATTCGGCTCCGGGCATATCAATGACACCTACTGTGCTGCCTATCAGCAGGCTGGTACTCAGGTCCGTTACATTCACCAGCGGGTCAATCATCATGTCTTCAAGAATCCGATCCAGGTGATGGAAAATGTCGCGCGGGTGACTCGTCATGCGCTGGACCGGTTGCTGAATGAAGGCCACCCGGAAGCCCATCGCCGCACGCTGTCCTGTGTCCCCGCGGTCGATGGGAAGCCGTATGCGTTTGACTCCGCCGGAAACCTTTGGCGCACCTACCTGTTCATTGAAGGGGCGCGAGGCTATGATGAGATCGAGTCAAACGAGCAGGCTTACCAAGCGGCCAAGGCTTTTGGCGCATTTCAAAAACTTACTGCCGGTCTGCCAGGCGGGAGACTGCACGAAACGATACCGGATTTTCACCACACGCCGAAACGCTTGGAGGCACTTGAGACGGCAATCACCATGGACCTGGCAGGTCGTGCGGCTGGCGTCCGGGAAGAGATTTTCTTCGCACGGGCGCGTGCCTCCGAGTGCGCCCGGATTACCGATCTTATCGCTTCCGGTGCTATCCCCGAGCGAGTCACTCACAACGACACCAAGCTCAATAATGTGTTGCTGGATGAAACGACTTCAGAAGCCATTTGTGTGATTGATCTGGATACCACCATGCCAGGCTCCGCGCTCTATGACTTCGGGGACATGGTCCGCACGGCCGCACCTGCAACGCGTGAGGATGACCCGGATCTCAGCGAGATCGGGGTCCGGCTCGACCGCTTCGAAGCACTGGTCAGAGGCTATTTATCCACGGCGACCTTTCTCAACGCCGCAGAACTCGATCACCTCGCATTCTCCGGCAAGCTCATCACCCTCGAATGTGGAATCCGATTTCTAACTGACTATTTGAACGGTGACACCTATTTCAAGATCAAGCGCCCTGATCACAACCTTGACCGTTGCCGGAATCAATTCGCCTTCGTGACCGCGCTCGAAAAAGAAATGCCCGCAATGCAGGAATTGGTTTCCAAAATCATCGCGGGCGCGGGGGGAAACTGAGGCGTTTCCATCAATCACCCTCTGCGGCCCAGAGCCATCATGATGAAATAAAGCAGTTGTGCCAAAGAGCCAATCGCGGCGGCAACGTAAGTCATGGCGGCCCAGAAGAGAGCGTTCTTCGCCTTTTCGTGCTCCATGCTTGCCGCAATTCCGCTGCTTTCCATCCATACCAACGCACGTCGGCTGGCATCGAATTCCACCGGCAGTGTCACGACCGAAAACAGGGTGGTCACCGTGAAGAGTCCGATCCAGATCCAGAGGAAGGTCGGATTTCCCATTACCCCGACACCGATCATCCCGAGGATCATGACCCAGTTGAGCATCTTGCTGGAAAATTGCACGGCGGGGACCATTTTGGAACGGAGACCCAGCCAGACATAAGCTTGCTGGTGCTGCACCGCGTGACCGCATTC
>Ga0105044_10013535_pt1 | contig 11068 bp, 12 predicted proteins | sample MAT01_FD_78092 | JGI IMG/M metagenome (GOLD analysis project Ga0105044, IMG submission 78092) | Freshwater microbial communities from Lake Fryxell liftoff mats and glacier meltwater in Antarctica - MAT-01 | ecosystem: Environmental > Aquatic > Freshwater > Ice > Liftoff microbial mat | place... | reverse complement strand
CTTGAATGGAATTGTAAACACCACGCGAAGGGGGCCATTTGGCCCCCTTCGTTCGTATTCGGCTTCCCATTGTTGAAAGATCGGCCCGGCGACGGAACTACCCAGCGCAAGCCGACTTCACAAACCATGTCGTACACCCGAAAACTCGCGTCGCGGCTAAACAGTATCGATCATTCGGCGGCGGTGGTGGTATAATCCACCGTCGCCGTGCCATTCGACTTGCTCCAAACCCATTCAGCGGGTATCGATAGGTTGCGGAATTTTGCGCTTCGGGGAGGTTGGATATGTTCGGAACGTTCGCCCGCCGGGGTCTGATGGTTGCAGCGGTTGCGCTGTTGGCCGTTCCCACAGTTGCCATCGCACAAGATTCGCCGTACCACACCGTCGATCCGCTCGATCTCTCTTTGGATCGCGCCGGGGTGTTCACCCTCCATTTCGCCTATGTCACGCCGCGGATCGCCACGGTGAAAGTCCTAGAGAAACTGGGCGGCCCGCTCATCGAAAAGACCGTCTGGTACATGCCGTACTACGTGTACAACAAGACTGGCAAGCCGCGGACGATCGTACCGGAGTTCGAGTTGGTCACGAAGGACACCAACGGCGTGTTGGCCAACTTCCTCGACGAACCTCAACCCGGCGTACTCGATGCCCTCCGCGCCATCGAAGACCCCACCGGCGAACTGAAACTGCAATCCTCCATCGGCATCTCTAAGACGCCGATCCCGGAAACGAACGCCGATTCGGTTCCGAGGGCCGTGTACGGCGTGGCCATCTGGCTCGACGTGTCCGAAAAAGCCCCCGATGTGAACAATTTCAGCATCTATGTTTCAGGGATCTCGGACGGCCTCAGCACCAAGGAAACCGACGACGGCAAGCTCATCACCAGCAAGAAGTCCTTGCAACTCGATTTCCGCCGGCCGACCGATTCGTTCAAGAACAAGGCGGACGACATCAAGGTGAACGACAACAACGGCCTCGGTTCCGAACGCTGGCAGTACCGCGAAAGCACGATCAAACCGAAGAAGTAGGACACGCCATGACCCGCACCCTCGACCAGTGGAAGACCGAAACGGCAGCCCTGCCGCCTGAAGACCGCGCCGCGCTCGCGGAACATCTTTTGGAATCCCCTGAGGATGAAGCGGCCGAGGCCGCATTGGTCAAAGAGTGGAACCGGCGGATCGAAGAGATGCGGTCGGATCCAACCTGTGCCCGGCCCGTGGAGGAGTTTCTGGCGGAATTGCGTGAGCTTTATCCATGATCCCATTTTTCATCCACCGCTTGGCGGAGGTGGAGTTTCTGAAGCAAGCGGCATGGTACGAGCGAAAGAAATCGGGACTTGGCTGTCGGTTCCGGTTGCGATTCGAACGTTGCATACGTGAGATCGTTGCAAACCCGGAACGATTTGCGATCGAACATGTTGAAGGAATGAGATTGGGTTGGTTGAAGCCGTTTCCCTTTGCAGTTGTTTATCGTATCGAACCTCATCGTCTGCGAATTGTGGCGGTGGCGGATCAACGCCGTCGTCCTCGCTATTGGATCAAACGGTTGAAGAATCGTTGATCCTGCCATTCGGCATCCCAATTGCATTCGATCACTTCGACTTCAAATCATCCGAGGTTCCCCCCATGCGATTCCTGCTCACCCTCGCCGCGTTTGCGCTCGCCGGCCCGGCCTTCGCCCAAGAGAAACCGACCCAGCAGCAATGGCAGGCCGTGGTGGACAAGGCCGTCGCCAACCTCAAGAAATCCCAAGAGGAGAACGGAGGTTGGAGTACGCAGAAGAGCATTGGCGTGACCGGTGTGGTGGTCACGGGTTTGTTGCAAATCGGGGTGAAGCCGGACGACGAACCGGCTGCCAAGGGGCTGAAGTTCGTCGAAGGCCTCGTCAACGAGAAGGAAGGCCACATCGCCGGAAGCAATCCCAAAGACGGCTTGAAGAACTATGTGACCAGCGTGAACGTGTTGGCCCTCGTCGCCGCGAAACGGGACGACAAATACAAGAAGGCCATCGGCAACGCCGCGGAGTTCCTCAAGAAGCTCCAATGGGACGATGGCGAAGGCAAAAAGGCCGACGACGACTTCTTCGGCGGCGCCGGCTACGATAGCAAATCGCGGCCCGACCTCTCGAACACGCAGTTTTTCGTTGAAGCTTTGAAAGCCGCGGGCACGGCCCAAGACGATCCCGCGTTCAAAAAGGCCATCGTCTTTGTCAGCCGCTGCCAGAACCTGAAATCGGAAGCCAACGACCGCCCGTGGGCCGGCAAGATCAACGACGGCAGCTTCATCTACAGTGCCGCCGCGGGCGGTAGTACGAAAACCTCGGATGAACCCGGCGCCCCGCTCACCGGCTACGGCAGTATGACCTACGCCGGAGTGAAGAGCATGATTTACGCAGGGGTGGATAAAAATGATCCGCGCGTGAAGGCGGCGATGGCGTGGCTGAAGAAAAGTTACACCCTCGAAGGCAACCCCGGCATGCCGCCGCAACTCGTCGGCCGCGGCTTGTACTACTACTACCACACCATGGCGAAAACGCTCGAACTGCTGGGCGACGATGAATTCGTAGACGATAAGGGCGTGAAGCACGATTGGAAAACGGATCTCTTCCGGGCCATCGAAAAGCGGCAAACCGCCGACGGCTCTTGGACGAACCCGACCGACCGCTGGATGGAAGGCGACCCCGCCCTCGTCACCGGCTACATGCTCATGGCCCTCAGCCACGTGAAGCCGAAGTGATTACCCGGAATGCGGAAGGAAGAAGACCCCGGTGATGAATGTTCCGATCCAGAGCAGCGTGAAGAGGATGCCGAGGGAAACGTGGAATACCTTCCAATGGCGGGCGCCGGAAAGCATCATCGCGGGGAGCACGATCGCGGATGGCACGGCGAAATACAAATGAATCCGCAGCGCTTCCCGCGCTTCCGGGGTGAAAGTCGCAGCGACATCCACGCCCAATCGCAACAGCAACTCGAAGCCGACGACCGTGGTGACCGTGAGGAAGAAGAACGCGGTGTTCAAACGGCCGTGCAGCTTCTTGCGTTTCGATACGATGGCGAGGATCGCGGCGGCGTACAGCACCGTCACGGCAATTACCAAAACCTTGAGCGTGAGAATGATCGCTGGGCCGTTGAGCACGCATTACCTTTCTTAGGCGGAGATCGTGCCCCTCATCTTAGGGGTTTTTGACCGATGTATCAGGTCGTCGGTATGCGGTATCATCAACTGATCGGCTAAACTTACGGCGCGCCGGCCGGGTTGCCCGTAGTTGCGATCCGACCGCTATGGATCGGCGATGCGTGCTCGTGCTGCGGAGTCCACCGCAGAACAGGTTCCTTCGCGGCCTTCACTTCATCAGGGCGGCTGATGATGTGCGTGTGCGGGGCGGTACGAAGCATCTCGGGATCTTCGTCCTTGATCTTCAACAGCACATCGGCGAACGCATCGAGCGTTTCCTTGCTCTCGGTTTCGGTCGGTTCCATCATCAGGGCCTCGGGCACCACCATCGGGAAGTACACCGTCGGGGCGTGGAAGCCGTAATCGAGCAGGCGCTTGCAGATGTCCATCGCGCGGATCTTCTTCTCGCGCATCAGACTGCGGGCGCTGGCCACGAACTCGTGCATGCATGGCCCGGCGTGCGGAACGTCGTACCCTTCCACAACCCGCGAGCGCAAGTAGTTGGCGTTCAGCACGGCATGTTCGCTCACCTGCTTCAAGCCGTCCGGCCCCAGCGTGCGGATGTAGCAGTAGCCGCGGAAAAGGATGCCGATGGTTCCGAAGAATGAACGCACGCGGCCGATGCTCTGAGGCATGTCGTAATCGAGGAAAAACCGGGGTGTGGGGTGTGGGGTATGGGGTGTCGAGGCGGGGTGTTGTCGCACAATGGGTGCTGGCAGATATGGGGCGAGGAAGTCGCGCACCGCAATGGGGCCGGAGCCGGGGCCGCCGCCGCCGTGCGGGCCGGTAAAGGTCTTGTGGACGTTGTAGTGTTGCATGTCGACGCCGAAGTCGCCGGGGCGGGTGATGCCGAGGATGGCGTTCATGTTGGCGCCGTCGAGGTAAACCAATGCACCAATCGCGTGCAGCAAGTCGGTGATCGTTTTGATCTGCGTTTCAAACAGGCCCAGCGTGTTCGGGTTGGTGATCATAAAGACGGCGGTATCCGGGCCGAGCTTCGATTTCAAATCATTGAGATCGACGAGGCCGTTGGCCCCGCTCTTCACGGTGATCGTGTCGAACCCGGCGAGGGCCGCGGAGGCGGGGTTGGTGCCGTGGGCGGAGTCGGGCACCAGCACCTTGGTGCGATGGCCTTCCCCCTTGGCCTTGAAGTAGGCGTGGGCGACGTACAGCGCCGTGAGTTCACCCTGGGCCCCGGCGGCCGGTTGCAGGCTCACTGCGGGCAGCCCGGAGATTTCGGCGAGGTAATGCTGCATCTCGTAAAGGAGTTCGAGCATGCCCTGCACGGTGTCGTCGTCTTGCAACGGGTGCAGGTTGGCGAAGCCGGGGAACCCGGCGATGCGTTCGTGCCGCTTGGGGTTGTACTTCATGGTGCACGAACCCAACGGGTAGAAGTTGGTATCGATGCTCATGTTCCGCGCGGAGAGATTCGTGAAGTGGCGGATCAGGTCGATCTCCCCGAGTTCCGGCAGCGGCGGCGGGGCCTTCACCAAATGCTTCGCGGGAAGCAACTCGGTAGCGGGCCGCTCGGGCACGTCGCACTTCGGCAAGCGATGGCAGCGACGCCCCGGCTTGGAGATTTCGAAGATCAGTCCGGTCGATTGAGTGTTGTTCATGATCTCTTTTTAGGGTCGGTTGGATGAAATCGAACGGTTCAATGCTCGTCCGTCATGCCGGGCCTCGGATGATCGGCGTGGAGATGTACTCAATATCCGCGACATGCTCAAGTGCCAAGACACTATGCAACTGCCCGTCGGGGCGATGGATGTACATACGACCCCCCTCCGGGGAGAAGCTGACGAATTCGGGCCGGCTCACTTCGTGCTTGTGTTTCCCGAGCATGTGCACCGTGAAAGTCTCGAACGGCACGGCATCGAGTAATGGTCGGAAGTCGGCTTCGGTCATATTCCGTTCTCCCTTTGAGCTTATCTCAATGTTTCGCTTTCGCCGATCCGCCCCGCCGCCCGCTCCGGCCATTCCCCTTGAATAGTTTAGGCATGTCCATTCCCTCGGCGTGTACCTTACAATTGAATTTTGCGAACGAACGCACTCTCGACACGGAACGTCCTGCCATCATGATCGAACTCACCAACGCCACCAAGACCTACGATGCCGGCCGCCGAACGGTGAACGCCGTGCGCGGGGTGTCCCTCGCCATCGAGTCCGGCGAGTTCGTGAGCATCATGGGCCCCTCCGGTTCCGGCAAGAGTACGCTGATGCACTTGCTCGGCGCACTCGATACCCCCAGTACCGGTGCCGCCCGATTCGCCGGGCGCGATCTCGCGGCGATGTCCGACCGCGAACGTTCGTTGCTGCGCCGCACCCGCATCGGCTTCGTCTTCCAAGCCTTCAACTTGTTGCCCACGCTCACCGCCGCCGAGAATGTCGCGTTGCCGTTGTTGCTCGATGGCACGAACCGGCGCGAGGCGATGCTGCGGGCGAACGCGAATCTCGAAAAAGTGGGCCTTTCCCACCGCGGCGATCACTTCCCGGAGGAATTGTCCGGCGGGGAGATGCAGCGGGTGGCCGTGGCTCGGGCGCTCATCAGCGATCCGGAAGCGGTGCTCTGCGACGAACCGACGGGGAACCTCGATAGTGCCGCGAGCACGGAGATTTTGAAACTGCTCGCCGCGCTTCCGGAGAAGGGCAAGCGTTGCGTAGTGATGGTCACGCACGATCTGAACGCGGCGAAGTACGGCACGCGCTTGGTGAAGATCCGCGACGGCTTGTTGGAATCGGACGAAGCGGTTCCCGCGATGGCCGGAGCGGGGATTTGAAACCTCAAATGCCCTTGCGATTCTCGTTCAACACTTTCTCCACGTATCCGAACAACTCGGCTTCGTAACGGGCCTTCCCAAACGGCTCGGCATTCCTGCGGCCTGCTGCCGGATCAAACCCGCTGCGTTCGCGTTCGAACCGTTGGATCGCATCGACCACCGCTTCCACCGTTTGCTCCCGGAAGAACAAGCCTGTAGGGTCGGTCGCTTCGCCCAATCCGCGGATGGTTTCCGCGGCGCCGCCTTTGCCGAAGGCGATTACCGGGGCACCGCACGCTTGGGCTTCCACCGGCACGATGCCGAAGTCTTCTTCCGCCGGGAACAGCACTGCGGCACACGTTCGCAAATGTTGGCGAATGGCGTCGTCCGATTGCCAGCCGAGGAACTCCACGGTCGGCCCGGCCTTGGCCTTCAACTTCGCCGCTTCCTGCCCGGTGCCGATCACCACGAGTTTCCGCCCGAGTCGGGTGCAGGCCTCCACGGCGAGATCGAACCGTTTGTACGGGGCGAGGGCCGAGATCACCAAGTAGTACTCTTCCCGCGGCACCTCCGCAAGCGTGTAGAAATCGGTATCGACCGGCGGGTAGATCACCACGCTCTCGCGGCCGTAACATTCGCGGATGCGTTCCCGGATCGTATTGCTGATGGCTACGAAGTGCGTCACGCGGTTGCTTGTCGAACGATCCCAGTTCCGCAACCGCTTCAAAAAAAGATCGAGTGCGGCGGCTTTGGCCCTGCCGAAGTGACCTCTCCGGAAGTAGGAATCGCGCATGTGCCAAGCGTAGCGCATCGGCGTGAAACAATAGCAGATGTGCGGCGTGCCGGGCGGAGGAAGCGCAGCCTTGGCCACGCAGTGGCTGAAGCTGAGCACCAGTTCGGTATCGACGGGGATCGGCCAGCGGGCGGCCATCGGCATCAGCGGCAGCAAATAGCGGTAATACTTGGGCCAACCGGGGAAGCGGTTCAGCACGCTGGCATGCGGGTTCAACCGTTCGATCGGCAGTGAAACTCGACCCGGTTGATGCAGGAGCGTAAACAGTTTCGCATCGGGGTAACGCTCGCAAGCCGGTTCGAGGCATTTCTCCCCGCCCCGCATCCCGGTGAGCCAATCGTGAACCAAAGCGATCCGCGGCGAGATACTGGAGTTCGGCATGTGACCAATTTACGGATTCCGCAGGCGAGTTTTCCCCGCGAAATCGGCCAACGCCAACGCGAGTTGCACCCGGCGCACTATCGTTGTAAGCTAATTAGGCTTCCTTCATTGAAGTTCCCCGATCCTGCGGACGCGTGTTCCGCCGCATCGCCGAGTACGAAACGAGAACTCCCATGGCCCTGACGCTCAACATCGGCAAGTGCAGCCTCCTGGGCAACTACCGCGAAAACAACGAAGATTCCATCGAAGTGAAGCAATTCCCCGATCTCACGGTCACCGTGGTGGCGGATGGGATGGGCGGGCAAGCCGCCGGGGAAATCGCCAGCCGCAAGGCCATCGAAGTCATTCCCCGCGAGTTGCGGAAGAGCCTGACCTCGAACATCAATGCCGAAGGCGTGAAGAATGCCATCCGCCGGGCCATCGTGCAGGCCAACGAAGAAATCATGTCGATGGGTGCCCTCGATAAAGAAATGCGGAACATGGGCACCACGGTGGTGCTCGCGGTGTGGCGTAAAGGGGGCGAACTCTACGTGGCCGGCGTCGGCGATAGCCGGGGGTACATGACCCGCGGTGGCAAGATTACGCAACTCACGGTCGATCACTCGCTCGCCCAAGCTCTGGTCGAAGCCAATACCATCTCGGCGGCGGAAGCCAAGGATCACCGCTTCAAGAACGTGCTCTGGAAATACCTCGGCAGCAAGGAAGTGGGCGAAGGCCCCGATGTGCAACTCGTTCAACTCCAACACGGCGACCGCTTCCTCCTCTGCAGCGACGGCCTCACCGGCGTGGTCGACGACGACGGCTTGCTGAATTACATGGCGGGCCAAAAGGATATGCAAGCCTGCGCCGAGGGCTTGGGCCAACTCGCCCTCGATTCCGGTTCCCGCGATAACGTCAGTTGCATCACAATCGAAGTGCTCGACAATTGAACGAGCGATGATTTGTAGCCGCGGAGCGAGTTACTTTGTTCTGATACCACGCGTCCGTTTCCAACGGACATGATTGCAATCGCTGTGTCGATTTCAGCTACTATGTTTTGAATGCTATTCTACCCAAAGCGGGCTTCTCGACACCCGATCCAAAGAGTGGCTGCAGATCAAATCAGATCAGAATGAGCTTGATACGGCGGAAGCGTTCGCAATACGACCGGCAATAACCGAGTCGATTCACCGCTTCTCGGGGTTCACCAAGCTGGGCGACGTGGCGAACTTTGCATCCCGGCCCGTTTCCCCTTTTAATTGCTCCGCGTATTCGAACGGATTGGGAATCGTCAGTTTCAGGAACGGCAGCGGTTCCGCGGGAAGCGGCATCGGTGTTTCTATGGCCTTCTTCGCCAACAAATCCGCCGTGGGATCGTCGGTCGAAGCCTTATCCGGAAGCATCCGCACGAGCGGGCCGACGTCCGCCGCACCCGGATTGTATGGGCTGGGTGCTTTCACCAACGGCTGATACGGCGTTTGAATCTTCCGCTTCTCCGTGCGGTTGCCCAAATCCGACGGCGCAACTTCTTTGGGCGGCGAAAGGCGCACCGGCTTAGATGGCGGCATCCCGGTCGGCGGAATGGCGAAGGGCAGCAACTTCGCCGGAATATCACCGCGATCGATTTCGGATTCGCGCGGCACCGGATGAACCGAGGCCACCAGCGGTTCCACGGGCACCATCGGCATCAGCGTCTGTCTAACGGCATTGCTACCGAGGTCGTTCGCGTTCGCCGAAGGCGGCGGCTTCTCCGGGGCCGACGCCGTCGCTGCGGTGGGTACCGAAATCGCCGCGATGGGTACGGCCACGGGAGCAGCCGGGGGTTGCGGGGCTTCGCCGCAACCGGAGGCGAGCAACACCAATGGCAAGCACGAATATCGCATAGTTATTTCCCCGCTGCTTCGATCACGAGCTTCACTGGCGAGCCTTCCTTGGGCAGCGCATCCTTCTTCACGTCGAGCTTCAAATACTTTTCTTCCTTCATCGTCAGCGTCGATTGAAAAACCGTTTCCGCATCGACGGGGAAGAGCATGATGAGCGATCCGGTGTTGTCCGCACCGAACGGCTTGGGTTCCTTGCCCGGTTCCGCTTTCGAGGGGGCCGAACCGGTGAACATGAACTTCACCCCCTTCGGCATCGGCTTGTTCGTTTTCGGATCGACCAAAATCTTCTCCAGCGGCAACCGCGTGAAGCCTCCGCCCTCTTGGGGTACGTCGATGGCGATCGTCACCAGTGGCCCCTCGGCTTTTTCCGTTCCCCCCACCGCCGGTTTGCCGGGCTTCAATCCGAGCATGCCCACCGCCTTGGCCACGTCGCTCGGCATCGCTTCGATCGTCACCACGGTTTCGTGCGATTTCTTGCCGTTCTTCTCGCCGGGTTTGGCGTCCTTCACATAACCCCAACACGCAATCACTTCGATGGGGTAGCTCTGATCGAGGTGCGGCAGTTTACGCGGGGCCACCTTGGCATCCACGATCACGGCCTTCTTTTCGAGATCGACCGCGATCCCCGGCGGGAGTTTCTCTTGGGCGAACGCGGGCACGGCAACGAAGAGAATGGCGAACCGACGGAACATGGCGAACCTCACGGGTATGAGGATAGCTTGGCGGATACGGCGGGTATTGTCAACGCGCTATTTCTCGGACGGTTCGTAAATGAAGGCAAGGTCGTCCGCCGGGAGAACCCACACGTTGCGGAACTTCACCGGATTATTGTGATCCTGAAGAAACACCGGCCCGGTCATCGTCTTCTTCTGGCGATCCCGAATCTTTTCCAGATACGGGGTCGTGCCGAATCGGAAGGGGTGGAACGTCGACTTCGGTTCGCCGAACTTGGCTCCATCTTGCACTTTCTTTCCGTTGAACCAAACCGTGGCAGTTCCGTTCTCCGTGATCTTGCCCGATTCATCGCGGCGCGGCGCTCGGTAGCGGATGTCGAAGACTTGCCATTCCCCCGGTTTCCGGCAGGCATTCACCAGCGGAGCCGAGAAGCCGTACACCGCTCCGGCATCTTCTTGAGTGATCTTCTCTTTGCCGAAGGAGTTGAGAATCTGAACCTCGTAATTCCCGTGGATGTAAATGCCGCTGTTCCCGTCGCCCTTCTCCGGCACCAAGAATTCGACGTGGATGTCCGCATCCCGGAAGTGGAGTTTGGAAACGATGTGATTCTTGTTCCCTTTCGGAGTCGAAACGAGAGCGCCATCTTGCACCGGCCAATCGATCTTTTCGCCGGCCATGCTCAGGAACGAGTGAGTGCCTTTATCATCGAGGAGTACGGTGGCTCCTTTCGGGGGTACCGTTGGGAGTTTACTTTGATCGGGTGCGAAGTTCTCGGCGCACGGGGCGGGCGGTGTTGCGAACGCGAGTGCGGCCAACGCGGGGAGGAAAAATTTCATCGGAGTCTCCGGGGTGCCTATTTGCGGGAACGTTTGTCCCATGTGATTTCTACATCGTTCTTCTGCTTTGGCCCCTCGGTGCTGCGGCCTTCCGTCGCGTATCGTTCCAACATTGTGGCGAGTTCTTGAACCTTTGCCGTTTCCGTGGCGTACAGGTTTTTCTTCTGCGTCGGATCCTTGGCGAGGTTGAACAACTCACCCGCTTCGGTGTGCGGTTGATGCCCGCGATCTTGGCGGGTTCCGCTGGCGGAACTTTCGCAGGGATGCTTGAGGATTGTCTACTTCACGAGTTGGATCATCGCGCCGGTTTGCTTCTGCCAAAGCCCTTCGAGTTCTTTCGCCTTCTCCGGCATCTTCGACGCGAGATCGTTCTGCTCGGCGCGATCCACCTTCAGATCGTACAACTCCCACGGCTTGCCGGACACCGCAACGATCTTCCAATCGCCCACCCGCAAAGCCCGGTGGCCTTCGTGCAACCACCACAACGAATCGCGTTCGATGGTAACATCTTTGGCGAACGCGGGCACCAAGCTTCTGCCGGGGGCGGCGGGTATCAGTTCGCCCTTCCAATCCTTCGGCTTTTCGATCCCGG
>Ga0105044_10013534_pt1 | contig 11068 bp, 8 predicted proteins | sample MAT01_FD_78092 | JGI IMG/M metagenome (GOLD analysis project Ga0105044, IMG submission 78092) | Freshwater microbial communities from Lake Fryxell liftoff mats and glacier meltwater in Antarctica - MAT-01 | ecosystem: Environmental > Aquatic > Freshwater > Ice > Liftoff microbial mat | place... | reverse complement strand
TCCAGCGCCAACTGGCCACCGCTGCCCAGGTTGCCGGCAGGATCGGTGAAGCTGCCGCTGAGCGTGCCAAAGATTGAAGACGACAGGTCGGCGGCGTTGGTGAATTCAAACGTGCCACTGAACAGATTGGCCGCGGCATCAAAGCTGAACAACACCAGCGAAGCCAATGACAACGGGTTCGGCAACGGCGCAGCAGGGTCGGAGAACCCGGTGATCGCACCGTTCCAGCCACCGGTGCCGGCCACGGCGTCGAAAATCAGTACGTTACCTTCGCCGCTGAAGCTGAATGCGCTCAGAGGGCCGGCCTGAACATAACCCGTACCGAGCAGGGCAAGGGACACCGCGCAGGCCATGCGCAGGCCGGTACGGCTGAAGGCGAAATCGGTTGGCTTCATGGTGGCTCTCCTGGTGCCGCGAGACGCGGGCAATGGGTTGATGGTCTTCAAGCGCTACGCAGCAAACGGCCAACCGGATGCAGCCGCAACCGCAATCGCTGCGCTAAAAAAATGTCACCGTGGTGCATCCGGTTTTGCCCTCAGCCCGTAAAGAGTGGTACCCGGCAGCCACCGGCACACCCCACCCAGGAGCCAATTCGCCATGAAGACCCAAGCCGAATCCCAGCTGAAGCGCGGCCAGACGCGCCGCCAGTCAAGCCTCCCGCTGACCCCAATGGTTGCCAGCCTGCTGTTGGCCGGCTTGGGTCTGGCCCACGCGTCCAGCCACCGCGAAGCGCCGTTCATCACCACCAGCCCCAAGGTCGATGCCACCGACTTCTACATGTTTCGCAGCTATGAAAGTGGCCGCGCGGGATACGTGACCTTGATCGCCAACTACCAGCCGCTGCAGGATCCCTACGGCGGCCCCAACTACTTCGCGATGGACCCCAACGCGCTGTACGAGATCCACATCGACAACAACGGCGACGCCAAGGAAGACCTCAGCTTCCAGTTCCGCTTCAGCAACAAGCTGGCCAACAATGGCGCCGGCATCAGCCTCAACATTGGCGGCAAGTCGGTGGCCATCCCGCTGGTCCAGGCCGGCACCGTCTCCAATGTCAAGGACGCCAACCTGAATTTAGGCGAGAGCTATACGTTGAGCGTGGTGCGCGGCGATCGCCGCACCGGCACCAGCCAGTCGGTCAGCAACGCGGCCAATGCCAACGCGGTGTTCGACAAGCCGGTGGACAACATCGGCGTGAAGACCATTGCCGACTACGCCAGCTATGCCGCCAAACACGTCTACAACGTCAACATCCCCGGCTGCTCGCTGCCTGCCAAGGTGTTTGTGGGCCAGCGCCAGGATCCCTTTGCGGTCAACCTGGGGACGATCTTCGACCTGGTCAACGCGCCCGTGAGCGTGATCACCAACCCGGCATTGATCAACGCCGCGCCCAACCCTCTCGCCGACAAGAACGTCACCACCCTGTCGCTGGAGGTGCATCGCGACTGCCTGAAAGCGGGCGCCGGCGGGGATGATGTGATCGGCGGCTGGACCAGCGCCAGCCTGCGCCAGGCGCGGCTGCTGAACCCCTCACCCCCCGCGGGACACCAGACCAGCGAAAAGCCGGGCGGCGCCTGGGTGCAGGTCTCGCGCCTGGGCATGCCGCTGGTCAACGAAGTGGTCATCGGCTTGAAGGACAAGGACAAGTTCAATGCCTCTTCGCCCAGCGGCGACGGCCAGTTCATCGACTACGTGACGAATCCCACCTTGCCGGCCCTGCTGGAAATCGTGCTGGCGCTGCCAGGCTCTGCGCCGACCAACTTCCCACGCAACGACCTGGTGACGACCTTCCTGACCGGCATCACAGGCGTCAACCAGCCACGCAACGTTGTCGCTTCAGAGATGCTGCGACTGAACACCGCCATCGAGCCGGTGCCCTTCGCATCGCAGAACCGCCTGGGCATCGTCGGCAACATCCTGGCGGGTGGCAACGACAGTGCAGGGTATCCAAACGGTCGCCGGCCCAAGGACGACGTGGTCGACATTTCGCTGGTGGCCGTGATGGGTGGCTTGTGCATGGCCAACGGCGGAACCAACGCGTTGGGCTTTGGCGCCGCCTGCAACCCTGGGGCCGTTCCGCTGGGGGCCACCAGCTTCAGGCTGCACGACGCTGTGGACCAGGCGGTGGTGCCGCTGCTGGCCGGCTTCCCGTACCTGAACACGCCGATTCCGGGCAGCAAATGAGAACGCGCACCCTGAAGTCTTCATGGGTCCCCGTCGGGCCGGGCAAGCCGTTGCCGCTCGCTGTACTGGCGCTGGCTTTTGTCAGCCTGGTGGGCTGCAGCCGCAACGACACTGAAGAGGCTTCGGTGGTGGTCACTCCACCCACGCCGGCAGCGACGGTGCCGGCCAATGCCCTGGTGTCGGTCAGGGCTTACACCGAGTTCACGGCCTCTTTGGGGTTGACGGATACCGGCGCGGCACTGCTGCTGCCTGCTGATCCGGCACCGACGAGCGAGACCGCAGCACCTCTGCCAGTGGGCTGATCGCAAGGCGAAACGATGGGCTGCAATACCTCCAGCGGGCTTCAACAACGGATGCCATCGCCCCGGCATCGTCCGGCCTGCCCAGCAGGCAGACGGGCTGGCCTGCGCAGTTGGCGCTGCTGGGCAGCGGTGTTGAGCTGCCTGGGGGCTGTGGTGGGCGCGTTGGGGGCTGTCGGCGCTGCAGGCGCAGCGCCCTTCACCCCCCCGTCCGACGACGAGGTGGTTCAGAAACTGCCCTATCGTCTGGATGCCAGTATTCGCAAGCTGTGGCAAGACAGCACCGTCAGCGGATCACCGGCGGGCCCGACATCGCCACCGGCCTCCGCAGCGACGCTGGCGCAAGCAGTACAGGCTGCCCGCGATGCGATCGAACGCAGCCGCCAGTTTGGCGACCCCCGCGAGTTGGGTTTGGCGCAAGCGGTGCTGGCCCCTTGGTGGCAGTTGTCTGACCCACCTGCAGCAGTGCGCCTGCTGCGCGCCACCGTGCGCCAGAGCCAGCATGACTTTCAGGGGGCACTGCAAGACTTGCGCTGGTTGACCTCACGTGGCGACGCCGCGCTGCCGATTCTGGCCCAGGCCTGGTTGACCCAGGCCGCGCTGCAGCAACTCCAGGGCCAGCTGGCGGCCGCGCAGGCCAGTTGCCAGGCATTGTTGGGGCCCGACTTTGCACCGATGGGCGGCAGTGTCGCCAGAGCAGCGCAGGTCTGTCTGGCTGAGGCCTTGAGCCTGCAGGGTCGGACCCAGGCGGCAGAGCAACTGCTGGCTGCCGTTGCAGCGGATCAGGGCAGCCGACCGGGGAGCGCCGCAGCCACCGAGTCCTGGATCGAACTGGTGCGCGCGGAAATCGCCGAGCGGCGCGGTCAGGACCAGGTTGCGGGCCAGCACTATGCCCGTGCGCTGGCTGCTCGTCCCCAGTCGGATGTGTACACCCGGGCGGCCTATGCCGATTGGCTGCTGCGCCAGGGCCAGCCCGCACAGGTGATCCGGCTGTTGTCTACCGCGGGTGATCCCGACAGCCGCGAGGCAAGCGCTGCAAACCCGGGCCGGACCACAGTGCGGGCGAATGACGTGTTGCAAGGCATGCCCGATGCCCTGGCCTTGCGCCAGGCCATTGCCTGGCAACAATTGGGGGCGCCACAGGCCTCCGCCGCAGCAGCGGAGTTGCAAGCGCGCTTTGCCGAAGCCAGACAGCGCGGCGACCTCAGTCACGCGCGCGAGGAAGCTCGCTATCTGCTCGACATCAGGGGCCAGGCCAGCGCTGCGCTGCGCCTGGCGCAGGCCCAATGGGCGCAGCAAAAAGAGCCTGCCGATGCCTTGTTGCTGGCCCGTGCCGCTGTAGCCGCTGGCCAGCCCCAGGCCTTGGCGCCACTGCTGGCCTTTGTGCGAGACGTCGGCTGGGTCGACGCACGCCTGGGCGTCATCGCACCCGAGTTGCAACGATGAGTGCCGATGCCTGTCCTGACTCGGCCCGAGCCGGAGCTTGCAACGGGTTGGGCATGTCGAGCAGATCCACCCACTGGCGGCGTACAGCCATGGTCTGGATGCTGGCGTTGTGCACCCTGCTGCTGGCCAAACCGGCTGCAGCACACAAAGCCAGCGACGCTTACCTGACGCTGGAAGTGGCCGAAAGCCAGCCCGAAGGCAGCCTGCTGCGCCAGCGGCTGGACATCCATCTGCGCGATCTGGACCGCGAGCTGGATCTGGACAGCAATGCAGACGGTGCGCTGAGTTGGGGCGAAGTTCGCAGCCGCTGGCCCGACATCCAGGCTCTGGCAGCGCGCGGCCTGATGCTCAGCGCGAACGGCGCACCTTGCACGGTGCAAGCTTCAGCGGCGCCACAACTGGACCACCACAGCGACGGCACTTACGCCGTGCTGCAAACGCAACTGCGGTGTCTGGGTGATGGCGCCGGCGAAGGCCGGCTGCAAATCGGCTACAGCCTCTTCGAGCGCAGCGACCCAGGGCACCGCGGCGTGTTGCGGCTGCGTCATGCAGGACAGGGCGCAGAGCAGGGGTTGGCAGCGCTGTTGGTACCGGGTGCGGCGCCGCAGTGGCTGCCGCTGCAGGCCGCTGCCTCAGCCACCCTCGGCAGCAACCCCGCTGTTCAGCCCGACGAGTTGGGCAGCAGCGAAACGCAACGCTTCTTCGGCTTTCTGGAACAGGGCGTCCACCACATCCTGATCGGCCTGGACCATGTGCTCTTTCTGCTGGCTTTGCTGCTGCCCGCCGTCCTGGTGCACAGCAAAAGCGGCTGGCAAGCGGCACCCGCGCTGCGGCCGGTCGTGGTGGACGTGCTGAAGCTGGTGACGGCGTTCACGCTGGCGCACTCGATCACTCTGGCGTTGGCTGTGCTGGACATCCTCAACCCACCGTCGCGCTGGATCGAAAGCATCATCGCTGCCAGCGTGGTCCTCGCAGCGCTGAACAACCTGAAGCCGGTGTTGGGCGCCAGGCGCTGGCTCGTCACCTTTGCCTTCGGCCTCGTGCACGGCTTCGGATTTGCCGGCGCACTGAAGGACATCGGGCTCGGATCGGGTTCTTTGGCCGTGCCGCTGCTGGGCTTCAATCTCGGCGTCGAACTGGGCCAGCTGGCGTTGGTGGCACTGTTCGTGCCGCTGGCCTGGGCCTGGCGCGCCAGCTGGGCCTACAACACTGCGGTCTTGCGGGGTGGCTCAGCAGCGATCGCCCTGCTGGCCATGGTGTGGCTGGCTGAAAGGGTCTTTGACCTGAGTCTGTTGCCTGCAGTCTGAGAGCTCGGGCGACCGGGTGTCGATCAGTCGTCCAACCCCAGCTCCTGGATCTTGCGGGTGATGGTGTTGCGGCCAATACCCAAGCGCTGCGCCGCTTCGATGCGACGCCCACGCGTCACCTCCAAGGCGGTCTGAATCATCCGGGCTTCAAACTGGCGCGACAGCGTGTCCCACACGCCTTCATCACCCGCCAGCAACAAGCGGCGCGCCTCCTGGTGCAAGTCGTCAATCCACAGGCCCGGGCCATGCGCAACGCCGCCTGCCAAGCCGGATGCCTCAGACCCCGCTGCAACCTGGCCTGCAACCGCGCCTGCAACCGCGCCTGAAACCACGCCAGCAACCGCGCCAGCATGGCCAAGGGCGACGCCGGCGCGCGACCCGCCGTCAACTCCAGCAACTGCAGCGCCGCGAACGCCAACGCCACCGCCACCGCCAGCCAGGGAAAGGCCTTCGTCCGCCAAGTCGCTCGTGCCGGCTGTTGGCAGCGCATGGCCTTCAGCGGCCGGCGCCTCCTGGTCTTTGTGGCCGGCCTGACGCGCCGGCACTTTGACCAACAAGTCGGCCGGCAGGTCTTTGGCTTCCACAGTTTGCGCAGGCGCCATCACAGTCAACCAATGGCACAGGTTTTCAAGCTGACGCACGTTGCCCGGAAAGTCGAAGGCAGCCAGGCGCTGCAGCGCTGCATCGGTGATGCGCTTGGCTTCCACGCCCAGCTCACGCGCGCTCTTGCTCAAGAACAGCCGCGTCAGCATCGGGATGTCTTCGAGCCTTTCACGCAGCGGCGGCAGGCGCAGCCGGATCACGTTGAGCCGGTGGTACAGGTCTTCGCGAAACACACCCTGGCGCACCCGCTCTTCCAGATTCTGGTGCGTCGCGGCAATCACACGCACGTTGGCCTTCAACGGTTGATGTCCGCCGACGCGGTAGAACTGGCCGTCAGACAGCACACGCAACAGACGCGTTTGCAGATCAAAGGGCATGTCACCGATTTCGTCCAGAAACAGCGTGCCACCATCGGCTTGCTCAAAGCGGCCGCGGCGGGTGGTCTGGGCGCCGGTAAACGCGCCACGCTCGTGGCCGAACAACTCGCTCTCCAGCAAGTCCTTGGGGATCGCTGCGGTGTTGATGGCGACAAAAGGCCCTGGCGAGTGGGCGCTGCCACGCGGGCTGTGCTTGTGCAATGCGCGCGCCACGAGCTCTTTGCCGGTGCCGCTTTCGCCGGTGATCATCACGGTCACCGTGCTCTGGCTCAGCCTGCCGATGGCCCTGAAGACATCCTGCATCGCCGGGGCCTGCCCCAGCATCTCCGGCGCCTGCACGTGGCCGACATCGGCCACTTCTTCGCGCAAGCTCTCTTCCAGCGCCCGGCGGATCAGCTCCACCGCCTTGGGCACGTCAAAGGGCTTGGGCAGGTACTCGAATGCGCCGCCTTGAAACGCTGAGACAGCACTGTCCAGGTCGGAGTAGGCGGTCATGATGATCACCGGCAGACCCGGCATTCGTTTCTTGACCTTGGCCAGCAGCTCGATGCCGCTGCCGCCTGGCATGCGGATGTCGCTGACCAGCACCTGCGGCACATCGTCGTCCAGCGCCGCGATCACATCTTTGGCGTTGCTGAAGCTGCGTACAGCGAGTTGTTCGCGCGCCAGCGCTTTCTCAAGCACGAAACGGATGGATTGATCGTCATCAACGACCCAGATGGGTTTCATGCGCCGGGGGTCTCTCTCAGGTTTCGAGCCTTGGTACCACCGAACGACGCAAGGTGACATCTGGGTCGGGTTGGATGCTCAGGACAAAGCCCTGCGCTTCCAACCCGGCCCATTCAAGGCAAGGGGATCAGGATCTTGAAAACCGTCCGCCCGGGAACGCTGTCGAATTCGATCGTGCCATGGTGCTGCTGCACGAAAGTCTGCGCCAGCGTCAGACCGAGCCCGGTGCCATCGTCACGCCCCGTCACCAAAGGATGAAAGATTCGCTCTCGGATGGCATCGGGCACGCCTGGGCCGTTGTCTTCGATATGCAATTCCAATGCCAGCCTGAAGCGCTGGCGTCCGAAAGTCACTTGTCTGGCCACCCGGGTGCGCAAAACAAGTTGTGCATCGCGGGTTTCGATGCGCTCCTGCAGAGCATGGGTGGCGTTGTGGACCACGTTGAGCACGGCCTGGATCAGCTGCTCGCGGTCGCCGCGAAAATCCGGCAGACTGGTGTCGTAGTCACGCACCACCGTCAAACCTTGCGGGAACTCGGCGCTGATCAGCGCATGCACCCGCTCGCAGACCTCGTGGATGTTGACGTCGGCCACCAGCTGCGGCCGCCTGTGCGGTGCCAGCAAACGGTCCACCAGCAGCTGCAGCCGGTCGGCCTCCTGGATGATGACGCGTGTGTATTCGCCCAGCTCCTTGGACGGCAGCTCCATCGCCAGCAGTTGCGCGGCGCCGCGGATGCCGCCCAGCGGGTTCTTGATCTCGTGCGCCAGGTTGCGCACCAGCTCCTTGTTGGCCTGCGAGAGCTCATGCGCGCGCTCTTCACGGTCCAGCCGGGTTTGCTGTTCGATCTCGATCATCTCCACCAGCACCGCACCAGGCAAGTCAGTCTGGCTGACGATGACGTGCACCGGCAGATCGACATGGGCTGCAGAAGGGCGCTTCAGATGCGCATCAAAGCGGCTGCTGGCAATCTCATTGCGGCCGACGCGAATGATGGTGTCCTGCAGCACCTCTGATTCGCTGAGCCAGTCCGACACCAGGCTGCGTTGCAGCGCCCGCCTGGAGGTGCCGATGCTGTTCTCGAGCGCCGAGTTGGCCAGCAGGCAGCGGCCATCGGGCGCCACCAGCGCCACCATCGTGGCGAGCTGATCGAAGACTTCAAATCCTGGCAGTTCGCTGGCATCGGCCGTCGGCTCGTGAGCCGGCAGCAGGCCCCACTGTGCGTTCACGGGGGCAGCTTGGCCAGCTCGCGGCGCAGTGCCGCGATGTCGGCTTCCTTGCGCAGGATGCCGGCTTTCATCTCGGCCACGCGGTCGGCGTAGCGCTGGAAATTGCGCTCGTCGCCACGCCGTTCCGGCTCGCCGTTGTTGTACTCACGCTGCAGCGTTGCCAGCCGCTCTTCGTCAGCGCGCAACTCTTCGCTCAGGATGCGGCGGGCGTCGGTGTCGCGCAAGCGTTGTGCGTTGGGGTCAATGCGGCTGTCTGCCGATCTCGCAGCAGGCGCAGCGCCAGCCGGGTTGCCGGCGCCAGCCACTGTGTTTCCTGTGCTGGCAGCGACCGGCCGCGGCGCTCTGGCCGGTGTCTGCACGATGGTCACCGGCGCGCCTTCGATGGTGCGGCAGCCTTTGTCCTTGGCTTCCTGCACGGTGACGGCATCGGTATACAAAACCGGCGGGCCTGGGCAGCGGTAGACCGCCCTGCTGCCGTCCTGCGCATACACACCCGGGCCTGCCAGGCACAACAGCAGTCCCCAGGCTGCCACAGCAAGAGAGGCTGGACGCGACATGGCTGACGTAGCTGACATGGCTGAGTTGGCTGACATCGGGCGATTGTCACCCAGCTGAAGCCGCAGCCCAAGATTCAGGCCCATTAGAAAAGCAGGCGATTGGCCACTAATCCTGCGCTATTGACCGCACAAGACCCGCACCAAGACCCGCACACACCAAAACCCGCACCAACACCGTACCGACACCGGCGCCAACAGCAGCACAGATGAAAAAGGCGACCCGCAGGCCGCCCTTGACTTGACGAGACGGGCAGCCGCCCAACTCGTCTCGCAGGCACTCAGAGCGAGTAATACATCTCAAATTCGAGCGGATGCGTGGCCATGCGGAAGCGGGTCACTTCCTGCATCTTCAGCTCGATGTACGCGTCGATGTAAGTGTCGGTGAAGACACCGCCCTTGGTCAGGAAAGCACGGTCGCCGTCCAGATACTCCAGCGCCTGGTCCAGACTGTGGCAAACGGTCGGGATCTTGGCGTTTTCTTCGGGCGGCAGATGGTAGAGATCCTTGGTCGCGGCTTCGCCCGGGTGGATCTTGTTTTCGACCCCGTCCAGGCCGGCCATCAGCAAAGCGCTGAAGCCCAGGTACGGGTTGCACAAAGGATCGGGGAAGCGCGCCTCGATGCGGCGGCCCTTGGGGTTGGCCACGTACGGGATGCGGATGCTGGCCGAGCGGTTGCGGGCACTGTAGGCCAACTTGACCGGAGCCTCAAAACCAGGCACCAGGCGCTTGTAGCTGTTGGTGCCGGGGTTGGTGATCGCATTCAGCGCGCGCGCGTGCTTGATGATGCCGCCGATGTAGTACAGCGCAAAGTCGCTCAGGCCGGCATAACCGTCGCCGGCAAACAGGTTCTTGCCGTCTTTCCACACGCTTTGGTGCACGTGCATGCCGCTGCCGTTGTCACCCACGACGGGTTTGGGCATGAAGGTTGCCGTCTTGCCGTAGGAATGCGCGACGTTGTGGATGACGTACTTTTGCAGTTGCAACCAGTCGGCGCGCTGCACCAGCGTGCTGAAGCGGGTGCCAATCTCGTTCTGGCCAGGGCCAGCCACTTCGTGGTGATGGACTTCGACCGGGATACCCAGGCTTTCGAGGATCAGGCACATCTCGCTGCGCATGTCCTGGAAGCTGTCGACCGGAGGCACCGGAAAGTAGCCCCCTTTGATGGCCGGCCGGTGGCCCATGTTGCCGCCTTCGAAATCGCTGTTGCTGCTCCAGGGCGCTTCTTCAGAGCCGATCTGGAACGAGCAGCCGTCCATCGCGATGTTCCACTTGACCTGGTCGAAGATGAAGAACTCGGGCTCGGGGCCAAAGAAGGCCTGGTCGCCGATGCCGCTGCTCTTCAGGTAGGCCTCGGCGCGCTTGGCCAGGCTGCGGGGGTCACGCTCGTAAGGCTTGCCGTCGCTGGGTTCGACCACGTCGCAGCTCAGGATCAAGGTCGGCTCTTCAAAGAACGGGTCGATGTTGACAGTGTTGGGGTCGGGCATCAGCAGCATGTCCGAGGCTTCAATGCCCTTCCAGCCCGCGATCGAGGAGCCGTCAAAGGCATGCCCTGCGCTGAATTTGTCTTCGTCAAAGTGCGACACGGGCACCGACACATGTTGTTCTTTGCCGCGGGTATCGGTGAAGCGGAAGTCGACGAACTTGATTTCGTTCTCTTTCACCATCTTCATCACGTCGGCAACGGTTTTCGCCATTCAAATCTCTCCTAGCAGGGCATGGGTGGATGTTGGACAAGTGCCGTGCTCGTACGGCACGGCCTACAGGCTGTCGCAGGGCAATCTAGCAGAAAGCATGCCCAAAACCGACGCAGCACCAGTTCGGGCTTCCCGGGCATTGCGACTTGCAGAAGTCGCTTGTATGCACTTTATCGGTGCGTCAACCCCTCGGAACGTCCTATCGCACCATTTCAGGGCCCAATTCGGCACCGAAATGTGTCAAGCCTTGTTTCAGTGCAGCAAAGGCCAAAACAGGATCGGCGGAGGCCTTGACGCCCAGTTCGATGTGTTTGCCGTAGGTGGGATGGTCCACACTGGGCAGGCTGAAAACCCTGACGCCCGGAAACAGCGCTTCGGTCTGCTCCATCAGGGGTGTCAGGCTGGCCTCCATGGCGCCAAAGACGATCACCGAACGCTCGATGCAGCGGCCTGCGCCGTGCAGGGCGCCGTACAACTCGTCCAGCACCCAGGCCATCATCGGCCAAGCCATGACCGGGAATCCGGGCACAAAGTGCAGGTGGCCGACCGAAAAGCCGGGAATCTTGTTGTAAGGGTTGGGGATGATGCGGGCACCGGCCGGAAACACGCCCATGTTCAGGCGGTGCACGTTGTCGGGCCGCTCAGG
>Ga0105044_10013533_pt1 | contig 11068 bp, 10 predicted proteins | sample MAT01_FD_78092 | JGI IMG/M metagenome (GOLD analysis project Ga0105044, IMG submission 78092) | Freshwater microbial communities from Lake Fryxell liftoff mats and glacier meltwater in Antarctica - MAT-01 | ecosystem: Environmental > Aquatic > Freshwater > Ice > Liftoff microbial mat | place... | reverse complement strand
TGCATCGCCACACCTTCAGCCAATTGCGGAAATTGCGTCGGTCCATAAATATCGCAGCCATCGGCACGCACATCAGCGGTGAAGTTCATTGGCTCCATGGTCGCGTGCGCGAGGAAAGGCAGCTCATAACTGGCTTCGATTCTTTTCGCGGCACCCGCCATCGCGGCATCTACGTCACCGGTCTTTTTTAGCGTCGCCGCAGGTTTGGCGAGTGCGTCCTTGAGCCCCTGTGAAATCCCGGCTGACGACAGCGTCGCACCCTTGCCGTTGTCCCAGGTGATGTTGAGCGCATCGCGCGCAGATTTGGCCTGCCAAAACGACTTCGCGACCACAGCAACGCCGTCGTCGATCTTCACCACCGCCAACACACCCGGCATCGATTTGGCTTTTGCATCGTCTACGCTGAGCGGCTTACCTCCCAGCACCGGGCATTGCGCCAGCGACGCGATGAGCATGCCCGGTAGTTGCACGTCGATGCCATATTCGGCCGTGCCCGTTACCTTCGCGGGCGTATCGAGTCGCTTGACGGGCTTGCCAATAATTCTCCAGGCCTTCGCGTCCTTGAGCTTCACGTCCTTCGGCGGGGGCAGCAGCGCAGCCTTTGGTGCCAGCTGTCCATAGAAAAGTTTTTTGCCGCCTTTACTCAACACCATGCCGTTGTCGGCGCGACAATCGGCCTCGAGAATTTTCCATTCCTGCGCGGCGGCGGAAATGAGCATCATGCGCGCTTGCGCACCGGCCTTGCGCAAGCCGTCGAAGGCGTCGCGCACGCTGGTGGAGCCGCCGGTGAGTTGTCCGCCCAACAAAGCGTTGATGTAGACCGGATCGGCACCGGCCATTTCAATTTTTACCCGCCGCAGATCGACTTCAAGTTCCTCAGCAACCAGCATCGGCATCGAGGTGTAGGTACCCTGACCCATTTCGGAACGATGACAAATGATCGTGACGCTATTGTCGCTGCCCACGCGCACCCAGCCGTTAATCGCTGTGCTGGGCAATGCAGTTTTGCCTGCTTTAGCGTTTGCGGGGATGTGAAAGCCCACCATCAGCGCGCCAGACAAGGCGGCAGAGGATTTCAGGAAATCGCGACGGCTGCTGTTTTTGAGGGTGCCCATGTCATGCCTCCTTCTTGCCGGACATTTGCGCTGCAGCCTTGTGAATCGCCGCGCGCATGCGCTGGTAGGTGCCACAACGACAGATGTTGCCGCTCATGGCCGCATCGATATCGGCATCGGAGGGGTTCTTGTTTTTTGCCAACAACGCAACTGCCGACATGATCTGGCCGGACTGGCAATAGCCACATTGCGGGACATCAAGCTCGATCCACGCCTTTTGCACCGGATGCAGACCCCTGCTGGCAATGCCCTCAATGGTGGTGATCTTCTTGCCTTCAACCGCTGATAACGGTGTCGAGCAGGCGCGGGCAGGTTCGCCGTCGATGTGTACTGTGCAGGCACCGCAAAGCGCCATGCCGCAGCCGAATTTGGTGCCGTTCATTTTGAGCTCGTCCCGCAGCGCCCACAGTAGCGGCGTGTCGGGACTTGCGTTAATGGTAACGGCTTTGCCGTTGACAGTCAGTTTTGCCACGATCATTTCCCCTAAGGATGGTTACGAGCCAGCGAGAAAATGTACGCTGATGCGGCAGGAATGCAATGCTGTGGCGCAAAAAAACTGCGCAGAGATGTAAACCCCAGCATTGACGGGCTGTTTCAGGTCATTCGCGCCTGAAGGCCGCCCCAATACCGGGGTTTCATTTGCTGGGCGGCGGCCAATTAACCCATTAGCAAACGCGGCAACCACAACGAAAATGCTGGCACATAAGTGACTGCAAACAACGCCGCAATCAACGCGGTGTAGAAAGGCAGAATGGTGCGCATCACTTCGCTGACCGAAATCCCGCCAATCGCGCAGCCGACAAACTGCGTCGTTCCCACCGGCGGCGTGTTCAATCCCAAGGCGCAGTTGATCAGCATCACCATGCCGAACTGCACCGGGTCCATGCCGTAATTCATCGCAATCGGCAGGAAGATCGGGGTGCAGATCAGGATCGTGCTTGCCATGTCCATGAAGGTACCGAGCAGGAAAAGGATCAGGTTGATTAAAAAGAAGATCACCCAGGGATTGGTCGATATCGCGGCCAGCGCGGTGCCGGCGAGGTCAGCCACGCCGTAGAGCGCCACCAGGTACTGAAACATCGTCGACACGCCGATCAGCAGCAGGACCACGCCCGTCGTTTTGACGGCTCTGGCAGCAGCCTTTAGAAATTTCTGCCAGGTCATCGTGCGGTAGATGAAAAATGTCAGCGTGATCGAATACACGACCGCAACCGATGCCGACTCGGTGGCGGTGAACACGCCGGAGAGAATGCCGACGAGGATGATAACGATGATCAGCAACCCCGGCGTGGCCGCGGCGAGTGACCGCCAAACCACGTTCCAGCCGGGAAATACGCCGGCCGGATAGCCGCGCTTGACGGCAACGGCGTAGGCCGCGATCAGCATGCAGATCGTCAACACCAGTGCGGGCACCACGCCGGCGGCGATCAGCTTGCCGATCGATACCGTTCCACCGGCGGCCAGCGAATAAATGATCATGTTGTGGCTGGTTGGCATCAGCACACCCACAAGCGAAGCGTGGGTGGTCACGTTCACCGCATAGTCGGCGTGATAGCCCTCTTTTTTCATCATCGGGATCATCACGGAACCCATGGCCGAAACGTCTGCGACGGGCGAGCCCGAGACACCGCCAAACAGCGTGCAGGCAACGACGTTGGCCATGCCCAGACCGCCACGAATATGCCCCACCATACTCTTGGCGAGATTGACGATCTTGTCGGCGATACCGCCGTGCAGCATTAGCTCTCCGCTGAAGACAAAAAACGGGATGGCCAGAAACGAAAAAATGTTCATGCCCGACATCATTTGCTGGAACAACACCGCGATCGGCAGACCTTCGTAAAGGATGGTGCAAACGGCGGACAGTCCAATGGCGAACGCAACGGGAACGCCCAGCGCCAGCAGAATGATGAAGGAGACGCAAAGAATGGTCAGTGCCATGCGGGCTCCACCTCGGTGCCGTTGATCAGCGCGATCAGATGTTCGAGCGAAAACAGCATGATCAAGCCTCCCGAAATTACCAGCGGCACGTAGCGCACCGCTTCGGAAAGATTGATATTGGCAAGTTTGTATGAGGCCACCGACTCTCCCAGAATCCAGCCGTTGTAAACCATGGCGGCGCCAAAGATCGCGACGAGCACATGGATGATCATTTCAATCTTGTTGCGGGGACCTTCCGGGAGCAGGGTCAATAGCGACTCCATGCCGATATGCCCGGCATCGCGCACGCCAACCGCTGCGCCGATCAATGTCACGTACAGGATAAGCACCAGTGCCAGATTCTCGGCCCAGGTAGGGCTGTCGTTCAAAACGTAGCGGCCAAACACCTGGAAGGCGACGATGGCGACGATGACGAACAACCCGCTGACTGCAAAATACATGCAGTACCTGGCGATGGTCGCATTCACGCGGGTGAATATGCTGGGTGGTTTGCGTTCAACCGGACTTTGCTGACTGTTCATTCACTTGCCTAAGCCGAGTAGTGGTGGGAACAAAACGAGTGGAGGCTCATTTCGTGTCTTGTATGCGCTTGACCAGATCTTTTAACTTTGGTGTATTGGCAAACTTTGTGTACACAGGTTTCATGGCATCGATGAACTCCTGCTTGTTCGCGATCTCTATGACTTGCGTGCCGGTGGCCACGACAAATTTGCGCGAGCGCACTTCGCGTTCATCCCAGAGATTCCGCATGTACGGCACCGAGTCCTTGGCCGCTTTGCGAATCATTGCCTGGTCTTCTTTGCTCAGCTTGTCCCAGATTTTTTTCGAGAACACCAGCACTTCGGGTGCCAGCGAATGTTCGCTCAGGTTGTAGTATTTGGCGGCTTCGAAATGGCGCGAGGATTCATACGATGGCCAGTTGTTTTCGGCCGCGTCGACGATGCCGGTCTTGAGTGCGGTATAAACCTCTCCGAAAGGCATCGGCGTCGGATTGGCGCCCAGCGCTTCAATCATGGCAACGAACAGGTCGGATTGCTGCACGCGGATTTTCAAACCCTTCATGTCGGCCAGGGTCTTGATCGGTTTTTTTGCGGTGTAAAACGAACGCGATCCGCTGTCGTAGAAGGCAAGACCAACCAGTCCCTGGGCTTCCATCGCGGCCAGAATCTCGTTACCCACCGGGCCATCGAGCGTTTTGCGCATATGCTCGGTCGAGCGAAACACAAACGGCAACACCGTGGGGATGGTTTCGGGCACCACGCTGTTGAGCGCGCCGACGTTGATGCGCATCATGTCCAGACCGCCGATTTTCAACTGTTCGATATTATCTTTTTCGGTGCCAAGGCTACCGGATGCATAGACGCGAACACCCATTCGCCCTTTGGTCTGCTCACTGAGCAGCTTGCCGATTTGTTTGACCGCCAGCACCGTCGGATAGTCTCCCGGATGCACATCAGCGGAGCGGAAGTCGCGGGCATGGACCGTCGACAGGAAGGCAGCGGCACAAACAACGCCGCCCACGGAAAGCGCCAAACGATGAAGCGCGCGAGTGAATTGAATTGACATATGAAACTCCTCCAGTGATGAAGCATCGTTTTTCAAATGAAAAACCTGGTCTTCTTTAATTGAATACGTTCCTATTTCTGATGACGTCCAAACTCCGGCTCCGGTAATCCCTGCACACCCGGCCGCAGGGCGAATACGGCCCCGGCGAACGGTTGCTCAACCAAGTCCGTTTCCTTCTGCGGACGAATCGATGTCACGTACAACGTGTCAAAGTTTGCACCGCCAAACGCACACATGCTTGGCTTCTTGACAGGTAATGTGATGCTTCTGTCGAGTTTTCCCGCTGGCGTGAAGCGCAGCAATTGACCCGCATCGTTGGCACAGGTCCAGTAGCAGCCGTCGGTATCTACCGCAGCTCCGTCGGGGCGACCGGGATGCTGGTTCATGTCGACAAACAGTCGGCGATTAACCGGTGACCCAGTGGCGATGTCGTAATCGAACACCCAGACAAGCTGCGACTTGGGATGGGAATCGGATAGATACATCTGGTCGCCAGACGGCGACCAGGCCAGACCATTTTGTGTCAACAGATTATCAACGACCGGGCTGCTCAGGCCGTCCGCCAGCGTATAGCGGAACAAGCCGCCAACGGCATGCCCTGCGGCCATGTCCATATGCATGGTGCCGGCCCAGAACCGCCCCTGCCGGTCGCAGCGCCCGTCGTTGAAACGCATATTGGGCATGGGCATAGACAGTGCTGCCAATGGCGTCGTGGCGGCAGTGCCATTGGCTAGCAGAGACAGCGAATAAATGCCGTCTTCCATCCCCGCGATCAATGTCCCGTCATGCCGAAAAGCGATGCAAGCCACCATCGCGGTTGTGGTCCAGGTGTCGGTTTTGCCCGTTTCAATTTGAAGCCGATGAATGCGCTTGGCGGGGATATCCACCCAATACAGGGCGGCCTCGGTTGCACGCCACACCGGACACTCGCCGACCGCATCAACCGGCTCGGTTAATCGTTCAATATTTAACATGGCTCAAACGTCGAACGGCCCGGCGCTAACAAAGGCGCCACCCTGGTAAACACCAGCCGGATCATCAGGACCCGGCGGTGGCGCGGCGGCTTCCACGCGCGCGCGTTGCGTCTCCGAGGTGTCTGCGGGCTTGAAACCGAGATGGGCCGCTTTGGTGTTGTCCCACCAGCTCACGGCGTTGTCTGAAGCGCCGAAAATTACCGTGTGCCCCGCCTGTGGCGCGAACAATGCGCATCTCACCAGCTCTACCAAATCGTCATAGCTCAGGTAGGTAGCAAGCATTCGCCGATCCTTGACCACCGGAAATGAAGAGCCGATGCGCAGGCAGACCGTTTCGATGCCGTAACGGTCAAAGTAAAGGCGAGAAAGATTTTCGCCGAAGCACTTGCTCAGCCCATACAACCCGTCGGGACGCACCGGTGCGTCAACATCAATCTTCTCGGATTGCTTGTAAAACCCGGTCACGTGGTTGGAGCTCGCAAACACTACGCGCTTGACGCCATGTTTGCGTACCGCTTCATAAAGATTGAATACGCCGACGATATTGGACTGCAATATGGGCTCAAAGCGATCCTCTAGTGAAATACCGCCAAAGTGCACAATGGCATCCACGCCCTCGACCAACTGGTGGACAGCAGCTTTGTCAGCCAGATCACAGAATACGACCTCTTCGCCCGCTCCAGCCGCGCCGACATCCACCCGGTCAGATACCCTCAAAATGTCGGCGAAGGGTACCAGCCTCTCACGTAGCACTTTGCCGAGACCGCCGGCGGCACCGGTGAGCAAGAGGCGGGAATATTTTTGTTGATTGCGCATGATTTACCGACACCACTTCCGCATAACCGACCGCAAGGTCTAAAAAAGAAGGAAAACGTTTTCCGCATTCTGAAAGAGCAAGACAATATTTGTCAAGTAGAATTTCGCTTTGCTGGTTCATGCTGCCGCAATCCCACCGTTTGCGCTGCCGCGACAGGTCGATTTTCTTGCCGCATGGTCGCCGCAAATCAATAGTAGAATAAGAGAGAGCGCAGCAGATGATTCAGCGCAGAGGAAGCTAGCGGCAGGTTGACGCCGTAACAGCCCGTGCGTCGATGACATAATCCACTCTTGCAGAAATAGCGGCGGAAAACGTTTACTGATGAATAAGAAACCCACGATTCGCGATGTCGCGGCAAAGGCCGGTGTATCCATCGCCACCGTATCTAAATTCATCAACTCAACCCAGCGTTTTACCGCCGCCGTCGAGCGCAAGATTCAGGCTGCCATCGACGAGCTTGCCTATCATTCCAACCCACTTGCAAGAAGCATGATCACCGGCAAGACCGGCTCCGTCGGTGTTGCGATTCTCGATATCGCCAATCCGCACTTCACCAGCATGGTGAAGGGGGCCAACAGAGTTGCCCTCGAGCACGGCTACAACCTTTTGTTCGTCGATACCGAAGAAAACCAGGCGCGCGAAGATGAGTTGCTCGGCGCGCTCAGCCGCCGCGTGGACGGGCTCATTGTCAGTTCGCGCATGCCTGAAGAGCAGATGGACCGTATATTGGCGTTGGGCAAGCCGGTGGTATTTTCCGGTCGTCCTGCGCCAGCGGGCGTGCCCAGCATCGGGGTCGACGCTTATGCGGCGGCATACATGATCGGCGAATTACTCGTCAAACAGGGCCATCGCCATATTGCCTATCTGGGATTTGCGCCCGCCCGCCCGGACATGGAGCGGATGCGAGGTTTGAGCGAATGCCTGGAAGCACATGGCCTGCCGCTGGTCCGGTTTGAGGTTCGCGGTCCGACCATCGCTGAGGGGGAGCGGGTTTGTTCCTCGGTAATCCTTCGCAAGGAAAAGCCCGACGCGGTTGTTTGCTACAACGATATGGTCGCGATCGGTTTTATGGGCGTGGCGAGATCGCTAGGCATTTCGATTCCCAGCGATATCTCCGTTGTGGGTGTCGACAACATTCCCTTCGGCCGATTCACCAGCCCGGCCCTCACCACTGTGGATACGCAGAGCGAACGTTTAGGCGAGGAGGCGATGCGCTTATTGTTTCGACAGATAGCGGGTGAAAACCCCCCGGATATCGGGCACATGATGCTTGAGCCTCGTCTGGTGATGCGTGAGTCGACTGCGCCACGACCAGTCGCGGCGGTCGAAGCCGTCGCCGTCCCCGTCGCACCACGAAAGCGCGGGCGTTAGCCTTCGCCCGCGCAACCGGGGCATCTAAGGGATGCGGAAATTGTCAATGTCCGGTTTTTGGTGGTGCTGGGGGGATGCAGTGCTAGGCGTGACGCGTGCCGTGTGGCAAAGCCACATAAACGCGCAACAACGACGCAATGCGCCCGCCAGTACCGTCCAAAAATGGGATATTGGCATTTTCTGCATCCCTAAGTTCAAATAACTTGCGCCACCAGCTTCCCCGATGAAAAAAAACTGCGCAGATTGGCTACCGTCAGATCCGCCATCGCCTGGCGTGTTTCGTTGGTGCCGCTGGCGATGTGCGGCAGCAGCACCACATTGTCCATTGTCAGCAACGCTTGGGGGACATCCGGTTCGTTCTCGAACACATCCAGCGCCGCGCCCGCAATTTTGTTGTTCACCAATGCAGCGACGAGTGCTGCCTCATCGACGATCGAGCCACGGGCGATGTTGATCAGAAAGCCATCTGCGCCCAGCGCGTCGATTACCTCGACCGAAACGAGATGCCGCGTCTCGGGCCCGCCCGAACTAGCCAGCACCAGAAAATCCGCCCAGCGTGCGAGCTCGATCAGCGACGGCTCGTAAGTAAAGTCGACGTTATCAACGCGGCGACGATTGTGGTAGCGCACGTCCATATCGAAGCCCGATGCACGCTTGGCGATCGCACGTCCAATGCGGCCCAGGCCGAGAATACCCAGGCGCTTGCCGCTCACGCGCGTCTGCAACGCGAACGGCCCGCGCTTCCAGTCACCACGCCGCAGGAAGCGCTCGGATGCCGACAAGCCGCGCGCCACGTCGATCAGCAATCCGAATGCGATATCAGCGACGCAATCGTTGAGCACGTCAGGTGTGTTGCCCACTGGAATGCCGCGGGCCGATGCTGCCGCAATATCGATGGTGTCGTAGCCAACGCCGAAGCTGGAGATCACTTTCAGGTTCGGCAACCGTGCGATCAACACAGCGTCCGCGCCCCAGCGCGCCGAGGTGGCAAGGCCCACGAATTCACTGCCGTGGTTGGCGAGGAATGTGTCTTGATCGGTTTCACGCCATAGCTGATGGACATCGAATTCCTGCGCAAGCGCAGTGTCGAGAGCGGGCATGTACGCGCCCTTTTGCAGAATGCGAGGTTTCATGTTGGGTGCCTGTTGTTATCGATCAGCTATGAAGCCTTGAGAAGTTGCATTCCCTCTCTTTTGGGGGAGGGAGAAGGGCTTGAGCACGGCACGCACAGCGAGCGCCATGAGTTCTATTGCCCCGCCGAAACAAGATCGTCGATCAACGACATCGGCGCCCCCGCAAGCATAGCCGCTTCCTTGAGTGTCTGGATCGCGCTCTCCGCCAGCGGCAGACCGTCTCGCAAATGACGCACCCGTGCTGCCCGCTCGACCTCCCCAGGCAGCAGAACCGGCTTGCCGGCATCAGCTGGCACTGATGATTTGACCCACGCGGAAAACCGCGCAGCCTCAGTGCCGATCCAGTCATCTGCGGCGAGTTGATTCGGATCGATGGCAATCACGGTGAAGTTGTTGCAATTGACTTTCTTGTCCGCGCCGCTCGCGCCACCGCCAGAAATCGCGCCCGCCATCAGATCGACCATTAGCGATAGCGCATAACCTTTGTGCCCGGCATCGAGCCCGCCCAGCGGCAGCAATGAACCACCGTCGTACAGCGCGGCAGCGTCGGTGGTGGATTTGCCCTCGCGGTCGACGATCCAGCCCTCGGGCACCGGCGTGCCTGCATCGCGATGCAGCCGTACTTTTCCCTCAGCGACGACGGAAGTTGTCAGGTCGACGACGATGGGGTCGGCGCCTGCGACCGGCATGCCCCAAGCAAGCGGGTTGGTCGAAAGCCTGCCCTCGCGTCCTCCCCACGGTGCGACTCTTGGCATGGCCAGCGTATTGACGAAATGAAACGACACGCAACCAAATTCAGCCGCCAGCTCCACCCAGTCACCGAGCCTTCCCACATGGGCAATGTTACGCAATGCCACCAGCGCAATGCCCTGTGTCTTTGCCTTCGCGCAGGCGAGACGTGTCGCGTGCGCCGCACCGATCTGCCCGAAGCCCAGCGCGCCTTCGAGCACCGCAAAGCCCGGGCCTTCGTTGACGAGTTGCGGCGTCTTGCTGCACACGATCTGGCCTTTTTGAATTTGCTCGACGTACTGTTTTACGCGCAATACACCGTGCGAGGCGTGGCCGACGAAATCCGATTTGACCAGATGGTGCGCGACCGATTGTGCCTCTCTCGCGCCGGCGCCCGCCGCAATCAGAATCGCTGCCGCGAGATCCTCCAGCGCTTTGGGGTAGTAGCGCGACATGCCGCTCACGCGCGATTCATTTTTTGAATTTGTCGCGCAACGCCTGCGTCGCGCCGCGAAACACGCCCAGATCACTGCCGACGGCAACGAAAGTACAGCCCCATTCAATATACCGGCGCGCGTCCGCTTCCGCTGGTGCCAGGATACCGCTGGGTTTGCCATTGGCACGGCTGCGTTCGAGCAGATGCTTGATCACGTCCTGCACTTCAGGATGACCGGGATTGTCCAGGTGCCCCAGCGCAGCAGACAAGTCGCCGGGCCCGACAAAAATTCCATCAACGCCTTCGACTTGTGCAATCGCATCGACCGCATCGACACCAGCGCGACTTTCGATCTGCACCATCACCGCGATATGGTCATTAATCGTCGCGAAATAATCGGGAACGGTGCCGTAGCGATTGTTGCGTTGCGAGACCGAGATGCCACGTATGCCGGCCGGCGGATAACGAGTAGCGGCAACCGCGTTGCGCGCCTGTTCGGCAGACTCGACATACGGGATCAGGAAATTGTGAAAGCCCGCGTCGAGCAGGCGTTTGATGATCACCGGCTCGTTCCACGGCGGCCGCACCACTGGCGCACTTACGCTGTCTTTGAGCGCCATCAACTGCGGGATCAGTGTGGTGACATCGTTGGGCGAATGCTCAGCGTCGAGCAGCAGCCAATCAAACCCAGCGAGACCGAGCACCTCAGCGGTGATGGGGCTGGCGAGCGAGCACCAGCAGCCGATGAGCTGCTTGTTGGCCAGCAGGTCACGTCGAAAGGAGTTGGGCGGCGTTTGATAGGCGGGCATATTATTTCCGAGTGTCGTTAGTCGAGTTGCGCGCCGGAGGCTTTGGCGAGGCGGGTTTGCATGATGGCCTCCTTTATTTTTTATCAATGCCCGTGTGGCAAGTTTTAGCGCTTGAAGATTCGTAGAACGCCATTCGGCGGGGTTGTTGGCGGCGAAATGGCTGGAAAGACCCGCTGG
>Ga0105044_10013531_pt1 | contig 11069 bp, 5 predicted proteins | sample MAT01_FD_78092 | JGI IMG/M metagenome (GOLD analysis project Ga0105044, IMG submission 78092) | Freshwater microbial communities from Lake Fryxell liftoff mats and glacier meltwater in Antarctica - MAT-01 | ecosystem: Environmental > Aquatic > Freshwater > Ice > Liftoff microbial mat | place... | reverse complement strand
CGAACGCGATCGCCATCGGCTCCTTGATGTCCGGCTCGCTCAGCACGAGTTCGAGCCGATAGCCGTCGGGCAGGTGGATCGTATTCAACTCCTCCTCCGGCGAGAGCGCAGGAATCTGCTTCAGCAGCGGAGTCGCGTGATCCTTCGGCGGCATCGGCGCAGGCTCGGACGCCGGCGGTGGCACGAGCGCGGACTTCGTGGGCGCGGCAGCGGGCGCAGGCGGTGCGGAAAAAGCGGGCGTCGCAGCGATTGCGGCGGCAAGTGCGAGCGATGGGAGCGATGCGTTGCGGGTGTGGATCATGGGATTTTGAAAGTGCAGACGCGCGGCGGCCCGCAAAGGGGGCGAAGTGGAACCTTCCGCGCAACGAGACATTTGATGAAAAACGGATCGTCTCGAAATCTGCGGGCAGGCCATTCGTACTCCACAATGTCGCCCTGCCTGATACACTGAAAACATGCTCCTCCCCAGCATTGCAACCCAAGCCGCCGAATTGCTGCGCCGCTTCAACGAAGCCGAAGCGGTATGGCGCTGCTACGAGCACAAACGCAGGCTGCGCAAGCGACTCGGCTCCCGTTGCCCGCTCTCGGAGGAGACGCTCGACTGGCTCGACTGGCTGGCCGCCGAGCGGGAATGCAGGAGGGGGCAATACGTCGGCACATTTCTCCGATGAAACCATCCAAGCCGATCGACAAAGTGATCGTCACCCTGCGAAATCAGAAGGTCATCCTCGATGCTGACCTCGCGGAAATCTACGGCGTGCCGACGAAAGCCTTGAATCAAGCGGTGAAACGCAACGCGGATCGCTTCCCGGAGGATTTTCGTTTCCAACTCACTTTGGACGAATGGGACGGCATGTGGCCGCAAACTGCGACCACCTCGCCGGAATCGGTTCAAAACACGGAAGATAATCTGAACCGGTCACAAATTGTGACCGGATCACAGGCATCCGATACCATGCGGTCACAAATTGTGACCGCATCCAAACGCACGTGCGCCACCTCCCATTTGCCTTCACCGAGCACGGCGCGCTCCAGGCTGCCAATGTCCTCAAGAGCGACCGCGCCGCAGCCATGAGCCTCTATGTCATCCGCGCATTCATCCAGATGCGCGAGCAGATCGCCACAAACTCCGCGATCCTCAAGCGGCTCGTCGAGATCGACAGGACCGTGCTTGAGCACGACGGCAACCGCCTCTCCGCAATCCGCCGCCCGATCCTCCGAGACCGAGAATCGGCTTCAGGCCGTGACCTGCGCGGGGAGCCGGAGTGAAAACGCCTTCGACATCCGGCACAGCATCACTATTTTCCTGCCATGCTAGACACGATGACTCTTTCGAAGGTGGAAGCCGTGGCAGCCCTCTGTAGCAGTCTCGATCCCGCGCACCAGTCCTCGCTGCTTGAGTTCGCGCAGTTCCTGAAATCGCAGGAGGCGCAGACCGCGCTGGACATGGTGGACGAGGACGACGAGTCGGCGTGGGAGCGCGAGTTTTCCGACCCGGCAAAGGTCGCAAACTTAGCGCGATGGGCGGATGGGAGCGTCGCCCGCGAAACGCCGCAGCCAATTGATCCGGCACGACTGTGAAGTCATCGGGCAATGCGGAATTCTGGCGGCTCTACCATCTCCTGCCGGAACACGTGCGCGCGCAATCGCGACAGGCATACCGCATCTTCATCAGCAATCCCGATCATCCCAGCTTGCGTTTCAAAAAGCTGAACGGCCCGCGAAATTTTGGTCCGTGCGCTTCGGCAGCGGCTACCGTGCCGTATGCGAGCGGGACGGTGAAACCGTGGTCTGGCTCTGGGTCGGCACGCGTCAGGATTTCGGGAAAATGTTCTGACGTTCGTTCGCTTACTCGCGAGTCACGACCTCGTCGAGGTTCAGCAGCACGTTCGCAGTGCCCGTGTATGCCGCGAGTTCCACCGGGTTGAATTTCGGATCCGTCTTCGCTGCGCCGACTGCGAGGATTTTCGCCGCCTCATCGGGCGACTGCTTGAGACGCGTGACTCGTTTTGCGAGTCCGTCGGCGAGCACCTTCACCTCGTCCGCGCGCGGCGCGCGGCACGTCGCGAGGCGGAAGGCCCACGCGATGCGCTGCTCCGGCGTCGCGCCGCCCTCGGCGATCATCCGCTGCGCGAGGATGCGCGCGGCTTCGATGTAGGTCTTTTCATTCAGCAGCGCGAGCGCCTGCAGCGGCGTGTTTGTGCGCGAGCGTTTCACCGTGCAGATCTCGCGCGACGGGGAGTCAAACATCGTCATCGTCGGCGGCGCGGCAGTTCGCTTCCAGATCGTGTAGAGCGTGCGGCGGTAGAGATCGCCGCCGGTGTCCTCCTTGTAGTTCCGCATGTCGCCATAGACGCTCGTCTCGTCCCACACCGATGCCGGCATGTAGGGCTTCACGCTCGGCCCGCCGATTTTCTCCACGAGCAATCCGCTGACCGCGAGCGCCTGATCGCGCAGCGCCTCCGCGCTCAGGCGGAAACGCGGGCCGCGCGCGAGCAGGCGGTTCTCGGGATCCTTCGCGATCAGCTCCGGCGTCACGCGCGACGACTGCCGGTACGCCGCACTCGTCACGATGAGTTTCTGCACCGCCTTCATGTCCCAGCCGGCGGCGGGTTGAGAGTTGGATGTTTGCGCCTTCGGCGATTGGAAGACGCTCGCGAGCCAGTCGAGCAATTCCGGATGGCTCGGCCACTCGGACTGCGAGCCGAGATTTTCCGAAGTCTTCACGAGCCCCGTGCCGAAAAATCTTTCCCACTCGCGGTTCACCCACACGCGCGCCGTCAGCGGATGCTCGCCGCTCACGAGCCACTTCGCGAAGCCGAGCCGGTTGTTCGGCGCGCCTGCGGGAAGCGGCGGCATCACCGCCGGCAGCGCGCGCGGCACCGCATCACCGATCTGGTCGTATTCGCCGCGCTTCAAAATGCGCGCCTCCTTGGGCTGCGGCAGCTCCTGCATCACCATCGTCGTGGTGATCTCCATCCCGGCGTCCTCGCGCGCCTTCTTCGCGGCGGCGAGCGCGGTCTCGGCTTTCTTTGCCGGATTGTTCGTGTTCTCGCGGTGAAATTTCGCGAGTTCCGTCTTCTGCTGCGGCGTGCGCTTCGCCGGGTCGGCCTTCAGCGCGGCGAGCACGATGTCGGGGATTTTTCCGCCCTCGAGTTTCACCATCGCGGGCGGCAGCGAAGTCGCACTCACGCGGAAGCGCCCGATATTATGATCGCCAAACGCCGGCCCGTGGATGAGCCGCACCGTGAGCGTCGCGCCCTGCGGCACCGTGAGCGGATTGCAGACGAACAGCGCCTTGCGCGGCACGCGCATCGCCGGGTCGTTGCCGTCAATCGCCCAGCCGGATTTGTTCTTCGGCCCCTTCGGCGCGCGCTTGCCTTTCGCGGGCTTCGGCTGGTCCTTCACGATGAGCGCGGCCTCGTAGCCCTTCTGATCGTAGCTCGACTCCACGCGTGTGAACTCCGCCCCGATCGGCGCATTGCCGCCGGGCACATTGATCTCCGCCTCGACGGTGCTCAGGACAAAATTGCCATTGCTCGCGCGCCCGAGGCTTTGGTTTGGCAGCGACGGATCCGGCAGCACCTCCAGCATGATGCCGCTGAACTGTCCCGGCGCGATCTTCGCCTCGATCTCATAGGTGTCATTCGCCGGATTCTTGCCGCTCGCGAGCCAGGAGCCGTCGGGCTGCTTGGTCAAAGTCGCGCCGCCGGTGCTTTTCACATCGAGCGTATCGAGCGGAGTCCACGGCGACGCGACGCCGCCGGCCTCGCGCAGGAAAGTCTTTTCCCACGCAGTCTGGAGTGCCGGGAGTTCCTTCGCCGCCGCGGCGATGTGCTGCGCGGAGTCCTTCACCGCTGCATCCAGTTTCGCGATTTTCGCCTCCTGCTCGGGCGTCGGCAGCGGCAGCACGGGACGTGAGTTGCCACCTTTGCGCGAACCCGCCGCGCCGCCGAACTCATCGAGCACGCCGTTCTCGTTGTTGGAATTGAAGAACGCGAAGAGCTGGTAAAATTCCTTCTGCGAGATCGGATCGTATTTGTGATCGTGGCAGCGGCAGCAGTTGAAAGTGAGCGCCATCCACGTGAGCCCCGTCGTCTCCACTCGATCGATCACCGTCTCCGCGAACCACTCCTCGACGATGCGCCCGCCTTCGCCGTTCAGTCGGTGGTTGCGATTGAAACCCGTCGCGACAATCTGGTCGCGCTTCGCATCCGGCAGCAGATCACCCGCGAGCTGCTCGATGGTGAATTGATCGAACGGCTTGTTCTGGTTGAACGCGCCGATGACCCAGTCGCGCCAGTGCCACATGTGCCGCTGCGTGTCGCTTTGGAAGCCATTGCTGTCCGCATAGCGCGCCATGTCGAGCCAGCGCGCCGCCATGTGCTCGCCGTACCGCGGCGATGCGAGCACGCGGTCCACGACTTTGCCGTAGGCATCCGGCGATTTGTCGGCGAGGAAAGCGGCCACCTCAGCGGGAGTCGGCGGGATGCCCGTGAGGTCGAGCGTGACGCGGCGGATCAGCGTCTCCTTCGCCGCCTCGGGCTGCGGCTTGAGCCCTTCCTTGTCGAGTCGCGCGAGCACGAAGGCGTCAATGGGATTAGTGCTCAGTGTGCAGTGCTCAGTGCTCAGTATTTCGCTTTGGACGCCCTGCTTTGACTGAGAACTGAGAACTGAGAACTGGGCACTCTTCCCCGGCACCGCTGGCCGCTCCGGTTTGATAAAAGACCAGTGCCCCTGATACTCCGCGCCCTCGGCGATCCAGCGACGGAAGGTCTCGACTTGCTCAGGCTTCAGTGTCTTGCCGCTCTTCTTCGGCGGCATGAGGTCGTCCGCATCGTGCGTGATGAGTCGCTTGTAAACTTCGCTCGCATCCGGCTTGCCCGGCACGATCGCCGGGCCGGATTCGCCGCCTTTCATCGCCGACTCCTTGTTGTCGAGCCGCAGTCCTCCCTTGATTTTCGAAACGTCCGGCCCGTGGCAGGTGAAGCAGATGTCCGAAAGGATCGGGCGGATGTCGCGGTTGAAGGAAACCTTCTCCGCGGCGTGAGCGAATTGCGGCGCTGCGATTGCGATGGCTCCAGCGAGGAAAATTTTCAGCTTCGGTTTCATGGCGGGGATGTTTGAACGGGACAGAATTCTGAGTCACACGCAACTGAATTGCAGTCCGCCGCCCGTGCGACGGATGTCCGGGTAGGGCGGGTTTGCAACCCGCCGCGCCGGGTATCCTACCCGGCGCACCGGGCGTGGGACGGTCGTCCCTCGCGAACACGCGCCACGCGACGTCCGGAGGGCCGGGTTGAAAACCCGGCCCGGCGGGTAAAATACCCGCCCTACCCGCGCAACGCCGCACACCATCCGCCGATCGAGCATGAGCCCATCATCTGTCCTGTGACATGCTCGCGGCATTGCGTCGGATCGTGTGCATCGCGCGCGCTATTTTTTGAACGCCTTATCCTTCGGATTCCCACCGCTCACCATGAACGCGATCAGGTCGAGCAGTTCGTCCTTGTTCAGCGTGTTGATGAGGCCGGGCGGCATCATGGAAACGTTGAATGGCTTGCGGCCTTTTACATCGGCGGAGTTTACGGCGGTGAGATCGTCCGGCGCGAGCGGGCTCGTCATCAGGAAGAGCTTTCCATTTTCCTCCACGATCATCCGGCCGACGACCGACGAGCCGTCCTTCAGCTCGATTTCCTCGGTGCCGTACTGGTCGCTGATCACCTTCGAGGGGTCGATGATGTTCTCCGCGAGGTCGCGCATCGTGTAGCGGTTGCCGGCGCCGGTGAGGTCGGGGCCGATGCTGCCGCCGTCGCCGTTGAACTTATGGCACCGCGCGCAGAGCGTCGCGTTGAACATGGCCTTGCCCTGCGCAAAATCGCGCCCGTGCATCGCGCCCTGCGTGAGCGCGACGACGTCGTCCGTCGTGTAGGCTTTGCCGGGGCCCTTGGGCATCACGACATTCGCGGGCACGGCGGGCAGCGGTTGCTTCGAAAGCGTGTCCAGCGCAGTGCGCTCGGCGGGAGCAGTGACGAAATTCGCGAGCGCCTCGGTGCGGATGTTGTCCAGGAATTTGCGGAAGCTGTTTCCGCCGTGCCACTGGCTCGTGCGCGGGAACCAAGAGAAGAACGTCTTCTTCGTCTCCGCCGTCCATCCGGCGCGCGCATTGCGCAGCGAGAACATGAGCGCGATCTGCTGGAGATTCGGGCGGCTCGTTTGCGCGCTCTCGGCGGCCTTTGCGTAGCCGGGATTGCGCGCGAGCAGTTCGTCGGATGCGATCGCGGCGGCATCATCCTTCGCCGAGGCGACGAGGCCGAGCGTCTTGCCGACCACGCTCTTCGAGTCGAGGAAGATGAGGAGCTGCGACAGCTCGCGGTTCAAGTCGCGGTTTGCCTGCGGATAGAACGGCTCGAAATGCGCCGCGGCCTTCGCGCACGCGGCGTCACCGGGCTTGCCGAGCCGCGCAAATGCGAGCTGATACGCGCGCAAAAGCTGGAGCTGATGATCGACGTCGAGCCTCCTGAATTCAACCCCATCGAGCACGGCGACAATGCGCGCCTGAAGTTTTGCATCCTCCTCATTCGCCGCGCCGATCGCACCGGATGAAGTGCCGGGTGCGGGCTTGCCGATTTCCTGCGGGTTCGGATTGCCCGTGCGGCCCATGCGTGCAAGCGCGATGGATGCCTCGATGATCGCCTGCGGTTCCTTCTCCGCGAGCGCACGCTCCTTCCACAGCTTCACCGGCTGCCGCTCGATCGCGACGCGCGCGGCGAAGCGCAGGTAGCGATCCTTGCTCGCGAGGAATGGCCACGCCGTTTCAATCGCCTCGGGGCCCGTGCCCTCGATGTGCAGTTTTTCCAGCTCATGCCGCTGCTTCATCTCCGGCGTGAGCGCGTAGGGTTGCGCAGGCGCGGTGGATTCCTTGCCCTCATAAGTCACGCGATATACGGCGCTCTGCGCGCGGCGTCCGCCAATCCCGAAATACATCGCGCCGTCCTTCGGGTTGATCACGACATCCGTGAGCGGCAGCGGTTTCGCGGAGACAAATTCCTCCTTTACCGCCTTCATGCCCGCGCCGTCCGGCGTGAAATGAACCGCATACATCGTCCCGTAAGTCCAGTCGTTGCCGTAGAGCGCGCGCTGATATTTCGCGGGAAATTTTGCACCGGTGCCGAACACCACGCCGGTCGGCGAGCCGGGGCCGATGTCCACCGCCTCGGGCAGACTGTCCTCGTAATACGTGGGCCACTTTCCGCTGCCGGAACGCCAGCCGTATTCGCCGCCGCTCACGCAGTGGTTGATGCGCGTCGGGCGATACCACGGCGAGCCGATGTCCCACTCCATGTCCGCATCATATGCGAAGAGTTCGCCATTCGCATCGAACGCGAAGTCGAACTCGTTGCGGAATCCATGGCAGAACAGCTCGACCTTTTTTCCATCGGGGTCCGTTTTGCAGATGTAGCCGCCGGGCGCGAGGATGCCGCGCGCGTGGCCGTTGCCGTCCCACATGCGGGGGAGGATGTGGTCCTCATCCCACGACTTCATCGCCGCGCGCGAGATGGCGAGGTTCGACGGAAGTTTCGTGTGGTTGCCGGAGTTGAAGAAGATGGATTTGCCGTCGGGCGAGAGCTGCATCGAGTGCGGCCCGTGCTCGCCGCCGCCGGCGCATTCGCTGAGCAGCACGGGGGATTCAAAGTGATCGTCGCCATCCTTGTCCTTCAGCCGGTAGAGGCCGGATGCGAGACCCTTCGCCTCCGCCGCGCCTTTTTCATTCAGCATCACGTAGAGCGAATCGTGCGCGTAAAGCAGCCCGTGCGCGCCGCCGATGGCCACGTCGAGTTTCTCGACCTTCGTCTGCTCCTTGCCTCCGATTGCCGGCGGCGTGAGGCGGTAAAGCGCACCATATTGATCTCCGCAGAGCAGGCGGCCTTTCTTGTCCACCGTCATGGAAACCCACGAGCCCTGGTCGGCCTTCGGCACCGTGTAGAGCAGCTCGACCTTGAAGCCTGGCGGCACGTGAATCTCCTTCGGATCCGTCGCGGTCTGCACGCCGGTGTCCACGCCGCGCTTCACCTTGCCGTCGCCGCCCTTTGCCGGCTTGCCGCCACCGCCCTGCGCGAGCGCCTTGCCCCACGGTCCGTCGCCGTATTTCGCGATGACCACCGCGGGCTTGAAGTCGCTGCTTCCGGCGGGCGCGGCCTGCCAGTCGCCGTTTGTCTCGATGGTGATCGTCTTCCCGTCCGTTGTCTCGATGGTGAGGACCGCCACCGCCGCGGCGCCGCCGCTCTGGTTGCGCGCATCGAGACGCAGCTCATTTTTCCCGGCCTTGAGGAGCGCCTTCACGTCGCCGGAGACGGGCTTCTGCCAGTCGGGATTTTCCAGCGCCTTCTCGCCGTTGACGAATGCGGTCGCGCCGTTGTCGCAGGTGACCTGAAGCGTGGCGGACTTCACCGCGCCGGGCACCTCGAACTCGCGCCTGAGCGCGACCTTCTCGCCGCTCTTCGCGTTTTTCGAGAGCCAGATCCATTCGGGTTCGGCGAGCGCGGTGAATGTCGTCAGCGATGCGCCGAGGAATGCGGAGACGGCGAGAATGCGGGAGAGCGTGGGGCGTTTCATGTGAGTGTGGGGGAGTAGGAGTCGGGAGATTGCGTTGTGATTAGGGGCGAAAGCGGGCGGCGGCGGGCAATGTAGGCGAGATTTTCAATCTCGCGCGGGAGGATGGGCGGAGGCGGCGGGATGGTGCAGTAGCGTAGCTCTCCTGAGCTGCGCAATCGCCGTTGTCTCCACGGGCGCAGCGAGGCGGAGTGGAGCGCCGCGCGTCCCGCCGGCCACGACATGCGCCGCAGGCCTGATCTTTTTCCTCGGAGCCTGCGTGAGGCCGGATGCCTGGGAGAAAAAAACGACGCTGCGCGTGGTGTCGCTGTGGCCGCCGGGACGGGCGGCGCTCCACGCGCGCTCCGCACCGTCCCGCCACCTTCGCCCATCCTCCCGCGCGAGGTTGAAAACCTCGCCTACTTTGCGCTGCCGTCTGCATGGCTGCGGCAATCGCGCTTACTTTTTTGCGGGCGGCGGCAGTGCGATGCCTGGCGCGGGCAGGGTCGCGTCCGGATGCGCGGCGAGGTAGGCGTCCACGTCCTTCGTCACGACGATGCGGCCCCACATGATCATCCAGTGTCCGGGGAAGGTGCAGACGTAGTCGTATTCGCCATCCTTGTTCGGCGCGGTCCACTTGATCGTGTCCTTCTGTCCGGGCTCGATGAGCTTCGTCCCCTCGTGAACGCGCTTGTCTTTTTCGGGGTAGTACGGGCGGCCTTTTTTGTCGCGCTTGTCGGGGCGCTCCGTCTGGACGGACTCCGCGATGCTCTGGCGCGTGCCGCCGTCCACGATGAGGAGGTTGTGCGGCATCGCGTCGAGATTCTCGACGATGATCTCGAAGGGCTTTCCCTTTTCCACGACGATGCGCGTCGTATCGTAGCGCATCTGCTCGTGGACGGTCTTCACGACGAACACGCTCACGCCGAGGCCGCGCAGTTCCTTGCGGATCGTCGTCGCGCTGTCGGCGGGCAGCAGGCTCGCGAGTTCCATGCCGGTCTGCACGGTCTCCACGAAGTCCTGCTTCGTGCGATCGCCCTGCGGCACGGTTTTCGCCCATGTGAGGATGGAATCCACGGCGGAAGCGACGGCACCCTTGTCCCACGAATCGCGCGGGAGTTGCATGACGGCGCGCGCGGCGGTGGTGCGCGTGTCGGGTTTTTGGATCGCTGTGGTCAGCGTCCCGAAGTTTGCCTTCGCATTCTCCGCGCCCATGAGCGGGAGCGCCTTCAGCGCAGTGCTGCGGAGCCTCTCGTCACCGAGTGAAGCGGTGATCAGCGGCTGGAATTTCGCGCGCAGCGCGGGATCGGGGATGAGCGCGATGGATTCCATCAGGCCCTTGCGGTGCGACATGCCGACGGAGGTCGCCCACACGCCGTCCGGCTTGCCGTCGCCGATGACGAGCGCGGCCCACGCGGCGTTGGCGACGGGGCCAAGCGTCGCGGTCTGCGCGAGGGCCGTGAGGCCGCCGCGTGCTTTCGCGAGATCGGCGGGGGCGGTGAGGCCGAGTATCTTTGCGACTTCCTGCGCGGCACCGGCAGCGCTGCCACCTTTCGCATCGAGCTTGCCGAGCACGGAGATGATTTCACTCACGCGATCGGTCTTGTGCAGCTTCGCGAGTTCATTGATCGCCTTGTCGCGCGCATCCGGTGAGGTGCTCTTGCGTTCGAGTCGCGCCATGTAAATGCGTTCGCTCCCCGGGGCCTTCGCCAGGTCGCCGTCCGACATCCTGTCCACCATCTTCGCGAGGATCGCTGGATCGGTCGGCATGATCGAATCACCGCCGATCGAACGGAGCTGCTTGAGCGTCTCGCCATAGGTGTAGTCGAGGTAGTAGTCGGTGTCGTGCTTCAGGATCGTGAAAGCCACGTCCATCGCGGCAGGCACATCCGCGCCATTGAAGAAGCTCGCGGCGCGCACGGCCTCGAGACGAACCCGCGGGGCTTCGTCGTTCGCTGCGACTTTCAAAAGCGCGAGCGCACCTGGCACGCGGTCGCGCCAGTAGCAGAGCACGCGGACGGCCTGCGCACGGGCGCGGGGATCGGGCGACTTCAGCACGTCGGTGAGCAGCGCGACATTCACGATGTTGTGCCACTGGTGGACCCACAGCGCTTCGAGGCGGTTGTGCTCGTAGTCCTTCGATTTCTTGTCGAGCGCCTTCTCCCACTTCTGCACGGCGGCGATCACCTTCGCGGTTTCATGCGTGTCGAGTTCGATCTTCGCGCGCATGCGGACGTTGTCCTCGTGCTCCTTGAGCAACTCGATGAGGTTCTCGATGGATTCGCCGGCGACCTTTTTCGGCACGAGCAGCGGACGGCTGGGGAAGGTGATGCGGTAGATGCGCCCGTGCTGATGGTCGCGGTTCGGGTCGCGCAGGTGATGCTGGAGATGGCCGATGAGCATCTGCGACCAGTCCATGAAATACAGCGAGCCATCCGGCGCCACGGCGATGCCGCTCGGGCGGAAGTTCGGGTTCG